>UOFY01000017.1_pt1 | contig 62357 bp, 59 predicted proteins | sample 1990141 | NCBI WGS metagenome assembly UOFY01 (sample SAMEA4728526, study PRJEB27164) | hydrothermal vent metagenome | biome: marine basaltic hydrothermal vent biome; feature: marine hydrothermal vent; material: mineral | place: Pacific Ocean | collected 2011-06-14/2011-07-23 | depth 1741 m | reverse complement strand
CCTGTTCCAGAGGGTGAGGGGGGGGGGGGGATAAACGGATTCCCACGCAGAGCATGGGAACGAGGTTAAATATAACAGCAGAGGGAGGGGAGATTATAGTGCGAATACTTATGCAACGATTATTAGTAAAGCAAAATGTACTGATATTTAGAACCGCTATTTAGACTATTCCATGACGTATCGCTTTCGCCACCGCTTGTGAACGGTTTGCCACATTGAGCTTTTGATAAATATTATTGAGATGAAATTTTACAGTGCGCTCAGAAATGGAAAGAATAACCCCAATCTCCCAGGCCGTTTTTCCTTCATAGGCCCATTTTAATGTTTCTTTTTCTCTAATGGTAAATTCAGGAAGCACTTCTAATTCACGGTTTGCACCATATATTCTAGTCACTGCCTCATGTAAGTGTGGTAATATATATTCTATTATAGTGAAATACTCTGTCCCGACCTGATGCTTGCTGGTTTCAAGCGAAATAAGTGTAGCAGCCGTCTCGGCCTGCGAGCTGTTGTATGAATGGGTAATTCCTTCTTTCAGACCGAATGCTTCTGCCTCATTAATAAACTTCCTTAGGGCACTTGTATCCTTGGCATTTTTGTAAGCTTCCTGCCATGTATAAGGTTTAGTCATTTGTGTACTTTCTATGGCAACGGGATCGAGTAGAAAAAGTTTATTGCTGGAATAATTTTTCATCCAGTCAACCGGGTAGCTGTGATTTACCACATCATGAAGAAAGGCATCATCATTCTGAGTACCCTTTCTGCAAATAATAGCGGCATTAAACGGAATAACCTCATTCAGTAGATCAATGATTTTTAAAATATCATCATGCGAATTGGCAGACAAACACTCATGCATGATCTGCATGAGTTTCTTTAAATCACTTTTCTTGAGTTTTAGTTCCAGCATCTTGCTTTGATTATGCGCCAAGGCCACATTTTTTAAAAGTCAAAGTCAACAAGCTCAAGTTTTAATTGGCAGCCGTGACATCAGCGGCTATTCTATCGCTATGAGTATATCAACAAGCCTGCCTGAAAAACGGCAACCAACTATTCGAGTCCTGCCCATGCCTGCGGATACCAATGCCGCCGGTGATGTCTTTGGTGGTTGGCTAATGTCACAGGTGGACATTGCAGGAAGCATCGAGGCCCATCGACGAACTAATATGCGCGTGGTGACTATTGCGGTACAGGAATTTCTATTTCTTAATCCGGTATTTATTGGTGATCTGGTCAGCCTGTACACCGAAATCATTCATGTGGGTAACACTTCCATTCGCGTTAAAATAGAGGGTTATGCTCAGCGGCAGCGGGGAACGGAAGAAACCCATAAAGTAACCGAAGCCCAAATTACCTATGTGGCAATTGATGAGCAACGGCGACCCTGTCCAATAAAACCCATGCAATAATTTTTCTGACTACTTATAGGTTGGGCTGAATAAAATGAAACACCACAGGCACTTCCTTCAGTCACTCAATAATCTAGCCTAAATGTTGGGCTTCGCGTTGCTCTGCCCAACCTACATTTGTAGGTTAAAATATCAAAAATATAGATAGCATTGGTGGGATGAACACCCCACCCTACTGCGCTAATGGAAATAACTTGAAGAAATTCCGGCTTGTTTGTTTGGCAATATTTTCCAGCGAGTCATTACGCAGCTCAGCGATACACTCGGCGACCTGACGCACATAGGCGGGCTGGTTGCTCTTGCCACGAAAGGGCACGGGAGCAAGATAAGGGGAATCAGTTTCCACCAGCATGCGATCAGCCGGGACAACACGCGCCACTTCTTTTAATTCTTTGGCACTGTTAAAGGTGACAATGCCGGAAAAGGAGATATAAAAACCCAGATCCAGTGCACGTTTAGCGATTTCCCTATCCTCAACAAAACAATGCATCACCCCACCAACTTCACCGGCACGCTCTTCCTCAAGAATACGCAGGGTATCCTCACTGGCTTCACGCATGTGAATAATTAACGGTTTATTCGTTATTTTCGCGGCCTGAATATGGTTACGAAAACGCGCCTGTTGCCAGTCGATATCGCCTTTCTGTGTGCGAAAATAATCCAGTCCGGTCTCGCCGATAGCCACAACTTGTTCATCATCGGCCAGTCTGACCAGTTCATCGACATCGGGATCACGGCCTTCCCGTTCATTAGGATGCACGCCCACAGAGGCGGAAATAAAATCATACTTTCGCGCAGGTTCCAATACATCATCAAGATGTTCTAGATCAATGCACACACAGAGCATATGATCCACGCCCTGTTCATGGGCAAATTCAAGTGCACCGTCAAGCTGGTTATCAAAAGGTTTTAAATCGAGGCGATCGAGATGGCAATGGGAGTCAACGAGGAACATAGTTTTTATACTTTCAAAAAGGTAATGAAACGCCAGACATGATTATGCCTTGCATGTATTATTTATTGTAATGCTTACATCGTATGAGTTTGACGCTCGGACTTCAGTGCACCGGCAAGATAAGTTTCAATCTTGATCCGTGCCGTGCCCCCGTCCTGCTCACTAAACTGTACGCCGATACCTGCCGCACGATTACCCTGTGCACCCTTGGGCGTCACCCAGATTATTTTGCCGGCAACGGGAAGTTTTTCTTTATCATCCATCAGGGTCAGCAACATGAAGACTTCATCACCGAGGCTATACATTTTATTGGTGGGAATGAATAAACCGCCATTTTTCACGAACGGCATGTAAGCGGCATATAAGGCGCTCTTGTCCTTAATGGTCAGTGACAGTATTCCCTGACGTCCACCCGGTGCTGCTGCATTCATTAATAAATCAACCCTGCGCGTTGGTTTTCTGTTTCGGAATATTAGCCCATTGAATCAGCAAAGACTCCATAATCGGAAGCGGATTTAACTGAGTCATTAATGTCTGTGACTCCGCGATGCGATCCAGGTAATTATAAAGCTTCTGCAATTCAATATTTTCAGATAATGAGTGTAACACTTTTTGATGATCGGCCTTACCTTCAACACTGCCCGGAACCTGCTGCAGCCGGATCATATCACTCACCCATCTATGCATGTATTTTATCGGCAAGGGCTGTTCAAGCTTTAACCATTCTGCTGCCAGCTTAACTGGGTCAAGCCGACTTTCAGACAGTTCCACTAGCGCATTAAGCATCTTCTGCTGTAATGCTGGCAAATCTCTGTCGGCATCGGCCAGGGCTATCAACGGTGCCCCATTTGCTATCACTAGTAAACTCTTAGCCTCCCCCGCTCTACCCTCTTTTTCTACAAGGGTTTGTTCTAGCCAGGACTGCGCGGTAGCCGTATTCGGCAACTGGAAATGCAGCCGCTGACAACGGCTGCGGACGGTGGCCGGCAGCCTGGAAAGCTGCGCAGCCACCAGCATGATCAGCGTTCGGCTCGGAGGTTCTTCCAGTGTTTTTAGCAAGGCATTGGCCGAGGCTATATTCATGGCTTCAGCGGGACGTATAATAGCGACCTTGTAACCACCAGCATGGCTGCTGAGTGCCAGACTCGCAATCAGGGCACGGATCTGATCAATCTTAACCACCCCCCCCTCTTTCTCAGGCTCAAGCCGATGAATGTCAGGATGATTATCCGCTGCAAACAACAAACAGGAAGAACACTGTCCACAGGCCTGTCCATCATCCTGCCGCTGTTGGCACAATAGAGCATGAGCAAAGTGATCAGCGAAATCGGATTTACCAAGCCCCGCCGGGCCATGTAACAGCAAGGCATGAGGTAGACTGTCTCGGGCCAGACGGTCGGCCAAATTCTGCCACTGTGCCTGCTGCCAGGGATAATATTTCGTCATGCTCAAACCAGTGTCTCAATCAGCTTATCCAGGATTCCCTGAATCTGTGCCTGCACCTTTGCCCGTTTCGGCTCAGCATCGACTACCCGGAAGCGCGCGGGATATTTCTCCGTCCGCGCCAGATAATGGGCACGCACCCGTTCAAAGAAGGCCAGTTTTTCCTGCTCAAAGCGATCCGGAGTACTGCGCTTACTGGCGCGCGCCAGCCCGGCAGCTACCGGCATATCCAGCAGAAAAGTAATATCCGGCTGTAGTTCATTTTGCACCCATTGTTCCAGCGTGGCGATACGGGATTCATCTATCCCGCGTCCGCCGCCCTGATAGGCATAAGTGGCATCGGTGAAGCGATCACAGATCACCCATTTTCCGGCAGCCAGCGCGGGTCGAATAACTTCATCAAGATGCTGGGCACGGGCAGCAAACATGAGTAGCAGTTCAGTATCACTGCACATGGCGGTATTTTTTGCGTCCAGTAATAGATTGCGAATACTTTCACCTAATTCTGTGCCCCCCGGTTCACGGGTCAATAAAAGCTCTTTGCCTGCATCACGCAGGTAACCTTCAATGAAGGAAATATTACTGCTTTTACCCACGCCTTCGCCGCCTTCAATGGTAATAAATTTTCCAATCATTACTTTTTATCTTTTGACTTGTAGGAAGAAAATGAACGCTTACGTCCCTTAAGCTGGTATTTAATCACAGCACGGTTGTGCTCTTCCAGTGTGGCGGAAAAATAATGGCTGCCATCACCACGGGAAACAAAATACAGCGCTTTACCTGACTCTGGATGCAGGGCCGCATGAATGGCCGCTCGCCCCGGCAGGGCAATGGGTGTCGGTGGCAAGCCGTGGTGCCGATAGGTGTTATAGGGCGTATCGCGTTTTAAATCACTGCGCCGAATATTGCCTTTGTAACGTGCGCCCATGCCATAAATTACGGTAGGATCGGTTTGCAGACGAATCCGTTTTTGCAGGCGACGGGTGAACACCCCGGCAATGGTAGGACGTTCGCTAGCCAGTCCGGTTTCCTTTTCCACAATGGAAGCCAGAATGAGTGCTTCATAGGGGGTTTTCAAGGGCAGATCTACCGCGCGTGTCGCCCACTCCTGCACCAGATAGATCTGCATCGCCGCATAGGCGCGGCGTAGAAAATCCACGTCCGACATGCCCCGGGGAAAATGCCAGGTATCAGGCAGGAAGCGGCCTTCGGGGTGTTCATCAACATGATTGATTGCCGCCATAATTTCAGCATCGGTGGCCTGGGCAAGCGTGTGTTTTATTTGCGGATGGGCATTGAGCGCGTCCATCATCTGCCGGAAGCTCCAGCCCTCGACGATAGTCAGTGCATGTTGCCGCACCTTGCCGGCAACTAGTTGCTGGTAAAATTCAGCCGGCGTTGTCCCCGTCTTGATCCGGTACTCACCCGTACCGATATGATTAGCATTGCCCTGCAGCCGGGCATAAAACAGAAGATAGCGTGGTTTTATTATCAGCCCCTGCCCGGCCAGATCACGCACAACCTGGGTCAGGTTGGCACCCGGCTCAAGAGTATAATTTAAAGGCTGATCGTTCATCGGTGTTTGCAGATAAAGCCGGTAATCATTCCACAACCAGCTGCCACCCAGGGCAGCAGAAAGAATAGACAGGGTGATGAATCGATAGAGTAATCTAGACATGAATGAGGGGCATATCCCTGTTAATTAACATTTGTAATTTACGGCTGGTGTCACCAATTGTAAATGTTTGTCCATTTAATTGTTTAACCGGCCATAGGCCTATCAGGCTATTGCTGATAAAAATTTCATCGGCTTCCAGCAACTGTTCTTTTGTTATATTGCCGATCTGTATGTTTATCCCTGCCTTAGCCGCAAGTTCGAGAAGACGTTCTCGCATAATACCGGCCACCCCACAGTGAGACAAATCGGGCGTAACTAAAATACCATTTTGCAGCATAAACACATTACTTATCGTGCCTTCGATCACATTGCCATTTTCATCAAGCATCAGGCCCTCGGCAATATTTGCATCCTGCCATTCATTACGCGCCAGCACCTGTTCCAGCCGATTGAGATGTTTGAGTCCGGCAAGCCGGGGCTGACGTGCTAATGTGGTATCACAAAAGCGAAGCTGCACCCCCTGCTGCCCGTTTTGCACCGGATAATCCGGCCAGGGGTGGCGCATTAATATCCGTGTGCTCGGTACTGATTCAGGATAACGATAGCCCCGTCCGCCTTCGCCACGACTGATGATCAATTTTAATACCGCCCGGCTTTTATTTTTAATCAAACTTAGTGCTTCACTCTGTAATAGAGCAATCTCCGGCGCAGGCAACTGTAAGCGTTGGCAGCCCGTTTGCAGACGCAGCATGTGTCGATCCCAGAAGGGACAACGACCATCCATCACCGCGATGGTTTCAAACAGGCCATCGCCATACTGCAGGCCTCGATCAGTCGCGCAAAGCTGATCAGTTTGCTTTCCATTTATCAACATCGTCATGGTGACTCACCAATGGCCAACAATATACCTCGCGCCTTATGCACTGTTTCCTGCAATTCTTTTTTGGCATCCGAGTCGGCCACCAGTCCCGCGCCGGCGCGCAGAGTAATGTGCTCGGCATCGACGCTAATGGTACGAATCAAAATATTCAAATCCATGTCACCATTAAGATTAAGATAACCCATCGAGCCGGTGTAGGCACCCCGGGCTTCCTGTTCCAGTTCGGCGATAATTGCCATGCAACGTTCTTTCGGACAACCGGTAATGGTGCCACCGGGAAACACCGCGCGAATCACCTCGGCAGGGCTGATCTCCTCGCGCAACTGCCCGCGTACATTGGAAACGATATGATGAACATGGGCATAAGATTCCACCGCCATCAGTTCATCTACTTCGATACTGCCGGGCTGACAGATGCGACCCAGATCATTACGTTCCAGATCGATCAACATAATATGTTCAGCCCGTTCTTTGGGATGAGCAATCAATTCAGATTTTAACGCGCGATCCTGTTCACTCTGCACATGACGCGGACGGGTACCGGCAATGGGTCGGGTTTCTATCTGACGTTTGTTTACCCGCACCAGACGCTCGGGGGATGAGCTGATTATGGTTAAACCGGCAAGATGTGCCAGACCGGAAAACGGCGCGGGATTCTGCTGACATAAGTTCCGGTAAAGATCCGCACAATCCAGTGTTGCGGGTTTAGATGCCTGCCATTTACGCGAAAGATTGACCTGAAATACATCGCCTTCGTAAATATAGCGTTTAACCTGAGCCGCCTGTTTTATATAACAGGACTCAGGATCCGCCTGCATGCTAACAGCCAGCGGACTCGTAGTCAGAGATGGCACTGTCGATAGTACCTCCAGATCCGCCAGCAATTGATTCATTCGCGTTGCTATCGAGGCTTCAGTAAATAACAGCGTTTCGTTCTTTAAACGATCATTAATAATTGCCGCAGGAATTCGAGTCGCTTCGGCTACGGGCTGTTTTGATCTCGGTACTGGGAGTTGTAAACGTGTTTCGATCTGAGCGACCAATTCATAGCCCAGATATAAAAACCAGCCGCCCTGAAATGGCAGATCTAAATTATTGGCTGTAAGGTTGTTTGATTCCTCTCTCCACCACTGATCCAGTGAGGCAAGAAAATCCTGCGACTCGGTGGCTGATTGACCTTCAAGATCGCCCTTGGCATTTAATCGAAGACGTTCACCGGGGAAGGCAAACAGAATATCATAGCGAGTATTGTTAGCTTCACCACCGTCGGCGCTGCTTTGTAATAGAAAGGGGTAGCGTTCAGGATTGGACTGCTGGAGTGCAATCAGATCGGATAAACCCGCTTGGCGTTGGGTTAAAATTTCAGGTTGCGCTTTCAACGCGGGAACCAAATGTAGGTTGGGTTGAGCCATGTTCCTTATGGTGAAACCCAACATTGTATATGAAATGTTGGGCTTCGTTGCACTCAGCCCAACCGACTTGCAATTCAGTTAACTGAGTTTGCTAAATACCAATGAGCCATTGGTGCCGCCAAACCCAAAGGAGTTGGACAGGGCCACGTCAATTTTCATTTCGCGGGCGCTATCTGGCACAAAATCGAGATCACAATCAGGATCAGGATTAATGATATTAATGGTCGGTGAAGCCACCTGATCACGAATACATAAAATAGTGAAAATAGCTTCTAGCCCACCGGCAGCACCCAGTGCATGACCGGTCATAGATTTGGTCGAGCTCATGGCCAGCTTATAGGCGTGATCGCCAAACGCCGATTTGACCGCTTCAACTTCCGCCTTATCACCCGCCGGGGTTGAGGTGCCATGGGCATTGATATAATCGACTGCATCAGTATTGATGCTGGCATTTTTCAGCGCAATTTGCATGCAACGTTTTGCGCCTTCACCACCTTTTGAAGGCATGGTCATGTGATAAGCATCACCGCTCATGCCGTAGCCGGAAACTTCGGCGTAAATTTTTGCGCCGCGCTTTTTCGCGTGCTCGTATTCTTCCAGCACCACCACCCCGGCACCGTCACTCAATACGAAACCATCACGTTCGGCATCCCAGGGACGACTGGCCGTTTGCGGATCATCATTACGGCTAGACAATGCTCGAGCGGCTCCAAAGCCACCCAGAGCCATGGCACCGGTGGCTTTTTCGGCTCCGCCGGCAACCATCACATCGGCATCACCGTATTCAATAATACGTGCCGCATCACCGATACTGTGCGTTGCGGTTGCACAGGCCGTTACCAGTGCAATATTCGGCCCTTTCATGCCGTACATGATCGACAGGTTGCCCGAAATCATATTGATAATATTGCTGGGAATGAAGAAAGGCGAAATTCTACGCGGCCCGCCTTTGAGGAAGGCATTGTGACCTTTCTCAATGCCAGGCAGTCCACCAATGCCAGAACCTACAGCCACGCCGATGCGCTCGGCGTTGTCATCGGTGATTTCCAGCCCGGAATCTTCGATGGCTTCTTTCGCCGCAGCAATACCATAATGGATAAAGGGATCCATTTTTTTAGCTTCTTTGGCAGACAGCACGGTGCTTACATCAAAGTCTTTTACCACCCCGCCAAAGCGCGTGGAGAAATCAGCCACGTCAAATTCGGTGATCATGCTGATCCCGCTTTTGCCGGCCAGAATATTTTCCCAGGATGTTTTTACATCAAGTCCGACCGGTGAGACCATGCCCATGCCCGTCACTACCACACGACGCTTTGCCATCTTCCTTCAATCCATTTTGGTTAGAACTAACAAGGCCGCACCGCAGTAGACTGCGGCGCGGCCCTGTACCGAATAACTCGCGAAATTAACCGTGCGAGTTAATGTAATTAATAGCTTCCTGGACAGTGGTAATTTTCTCTGCATCCTCATCAGGAATCTCAGTTTCAAATTCTTCTTCAAGAGCCATAACCAGCTCTACGGTATCCAGCGAGTCTGCGCCCAGATCGTCAACAAAAGATGCTTCCTTGGTGACTTCATCGGCCTTTACGCCCAATTGCTCAACAACGATCTTTTCTACGCGTTCTTCAACACTGCTCATTCGATTTATCCTCTGTAATTAAAAAAAGTTCTACTAGCTAGAACTCTGCGGTGGCCTATTGTATTGAAAAGCTCAGTCGGTTTCCACAATTCAAAGCCGATATTATGCGACTCAACCGAAGAATCCTGGCTAAATTTTAATCAGTTTGCGGCATTACTGTCCATCTGTGTCCTGAACACCCGTTCAGGACATATACATGCCACCATTCACGTGGATGGTTTCACCGCTGATATAGGCGGCATTCGGTGATGCCAGGAAACTCACTGCCCTGGCAATATCTTCCGGACTCCCCAGTTTACCCAGCGGGATCTGACCCAGCAGCGCCTCGCGCTGAGCATCCGACAAGGCCCGGGTCATGTCGGTATCAATAAATCCGGGGGCGACGACATTAACCGTAATACCACGGGAACCTACTTCACGCGCCAACGATTTGGAGAAACCAATTACGCCAGCCTTAGCCGCGGCATAATTAGCCTGGCCTGCATTACCCATCACACCGACTACCGAGGCGATGCTGATGATACGACCTTTACGCGCCTTCATCATAGCCCGCAATACGGCCTTGCTCAGACGAAAGATGGAGCTGAGATTGGTATCCATAATAGCCTGCCATTCATCTTCTTTCATCCGCATAAGCAGGTTGTCGCGGGTGATACCGGCGTTATTAATTAAAATTGAAGGTGCGCCAAACTCATCCGTGAGCTGTTTTAATGCGGTATCAATGCTAGCTTGATCAGTTACATTCATGACAAGACCAGCGCCTTTAATATCATTTTTTTTCAAATAGTTAGAGATGCTTTCTGCACCTTTTTCTGAAGTTGCCGTGCCAATGACTACGGCGCCATTACGACCCAGATCCAGGGCGATTTCCTTACCGATGCCGCGACTGGCACCGGAGACAAAAGCAATTTCATTTTCAAGCGTCATCATTTTCTCCATTTTATTTTTCTAATGCACTGTTGAGCGTAGCCGGATCATAAACAGGCTGCGCCGTCATGCTACGCTCAATGCGCTTATTCAGGTTGGCCAGCACTTTACCGGGACCACACTCAATCAAATTATCTACTCCATCAGCCGACAGCTGACGGATACTTTCCACCCAGCGCACCGGACTGTGTAACTGTTTAACCAGTGCAGCACGAATGTCATCAGCCCTGGTTTGTGCCTGCACGTCCACATTGTTGATAACAGGGATTGCTGGCTCACGGATTTCCAGTTTGGCCAGAATCTGCTCCAGTTTTTCAGCCGCCGGTTTCATCAGGGCACAATGGGATGGCACACTCACCGGCAGCCACAGTACCCGTTTTGCGCCTTTGTCTTTGGCAACGATAAGTACTCGTTCCACTGCCTTTTTCTGCCCAGCAACCACCACCTGTCCCGGTGAATTAAAATTCACCGCAGAAAGCACCTCGCCCTCGGCAGCCTCTTCACAAGCCTGATTCACAAGCTCATCATCCAGGCCCAGTATCGCCGCCATCGCACCTTCACCGGCAGGTACGGCTGCCTGCATCAGCCGACCCCGTTCAGCCACCAGCTTAACCGCATCGGTAAAATCCAGTGTTCCAGCACACACCAGCGCGGTGTATTCACCCAGACTGTGACCGGCCATCATCACCGGCTGCGCCCCGCCCTGTGCCTGCCAGATACGCCAAACAGCCACCCCAGCACTGAGCATGGCTGGCTGGGTAATATCGGTCTGGTTCAGTTTTTCCGCCGGGCCATGTTGAACCACGTTCCAGAGATCGTAACCGAGTACGTCAGAGGCCTGCTTAAAGGTAGCCTCGACTTCTGCAAATTCTGCGGCCAGATCTTTTAACATACCCACAGACTGGGAACCCTGACCGGGGAAAATAAATGCTAATGACATGAGTGCCTCATTATATAATTTATTAGCGTAGGTTGGCGCTGAGCAACGCGAAGCCCAACAGAGGTGGCTCATAAGTCATTTAGTTGTTGGGCTTCGCCATTAAGATCATGGCTCAGCACCAACCTACATTGCTAGTCTATTTTTTAATACTTCAACAGCGCCGAGCCCCAGGTGAAACCACCCCCAAAGGCTTCCAGTAAGAGCATATCACCACGCTTGATCCGGCCATCACGTACCGCGGTGTCCAGTGCCAATGGCACTGATGCAGCAGAGGTGTTGCCATGTTCATCGACAGTGACGACCACCTTGTCCATCGACATATTTAATTTTTTTGCGGTGGCTTTGATAATGCGAATATTCGCCTGATGCGGCACTAACCAGTCGATATTTGATTTCTGCATATTGTTGGCGGCAAGCGTTTCGTCAACGATGCGACCCAGCGTGTTCACCGCCACCTTAAATACTTCATTACCGCGCATTTCCATCTTCGCTTCACCGGCTTTAAATTTTTCCGGGTTTTCAGAAATGCCGCCATGCACGGTGAGCAAATCTTTGTACTGTCCATCGGCATGCATATGGGTGGATAAAATACCGGTTTCGCTGTTGGCAGATAAAACCACTGCACCGGCTCCATCACCGAAAAGTATGCAGGTACCGCGATCAGTCCAGTCAACAATATTCGACAGCGTTTCTGCACCAATCACCAGCGCATGTTTTGCCTTACCTGTGGTCACAAACATGTCCGCCATGCCCAGTGCGTAAACAAAACCAGTGCATACCGCCTGTATATCAAAAGCCGGACAACCATGTATATCCAGACGCTCCTGCAACAGGCAGGCCGTACTGGGGAAAACACGATTCGCTGTGGTGGTAGCAACAATGATTAAATCGATATCATCATTTTTAATTCCCGCCGCTTCAATCGCTTTAAGCGCGGCCTGTTCGGCCAGATCGCAGGTGGTCTGACCTTCTGCGATATGCCGCTTTTTTATTCCGGTGCGTTCAGTGATCCACTGATCCGTGGTATCGACCATTTTTTCCAAATCAGCATTGGTGAGTATTTTTTCAGGAAGATAACTTCCGGTTCCTGCTATGCGTGAATAGATCACTTCGTTCCCTCATGACTGGCTGGCGTTACTAACTGGTTTTCCAGTTGCCGGGTGATAAGTTCAGGTATATTCTTTTTAACTTCAATGACCGCTTCGGAAATAGCATTGGCAAAAGAATGTGCATCGGCACTGCCATGACTTTTAATCACGATCCCCTGCAGGCCAAGAAAACTGGCTCCGTTATACTCACGCGGATCAATACGTTTACGTAAGGCGCGTAGTACCGGTAAGGCAATCAATCCGCTAAGCATGGTTAGCGGATTACGTTTAAATTCCTGTTTCATGTAATGGCTGATCATCTTGGCCACGCCTTCGGTGGTCTTGAGCATCACATTGCCCACAAAACCATCGCAAACCACAACATCGGCATCCCCTTGATAGATGCCATCGCCTTCCACATAACCGATATAGTTTAGATTACTGTCGGCCAGCAGGGCCGCCGCCTGTTTCACCTGCTCGTTACCTTTAATGGCTTCTTCGCCAATATTCAACAGGCCAACGGTCGGTTGCTCATTTCCATCTACGGCGGTTGCTAACGCAGCCCCCATCACCGCAAATTCGAATAGTGCCTGTGCGCTGCTGTCTACATTAGCCCCTAAATCCAGCACATGCGCATGACCATCATGCATATTCGGCAACATGGTACAAATCGCCGGACGATCGATACCCGGCAGAGTTTTTAAAACGAAACGTGCGGTGGCCATCAATGCGCCGGTATTGCCCGCGCTGACATTCGCCTGCGCCCTTCCCTCTTTAACCAGATTAATGGCAACTCGCATGGAAGAATTTTTCTTGCCGCGCAAGGCCTGTGCGGGCGGCTCATCAGAAAGTACCACTTGAGAAGCATGCTGGATTTGCAGACGATCCGATTTGGAACGCCCGTGTTTTTTGAGCGTTTGTACCAGTTTATCTTCATCGCCGACGAGAATAAGAGTCAGTGCTGGATGTTTTTTTAATGCCTTGATGGCGGCAGGAATGATAACCGTGGGACCAAAATCGCCGCCCATGGCATCAAGTGAAATAATGATACTGTTATTCGTCATCCAGAATAATTACGCCTAAGTGATAGTCTTGAAATTAATAACGGGACATGACTTTCATCATGTCCCGTTTGTCTACACAAGTTTGTCCCGACAATGGTCAGTGTCCCTATGCAGGCACGCTTAGATAACAGTGCTTATTCTTCAACATCAATCACTTTTCGGCCACGATAAAAGCCGTCAGCACTGACATGATGACGCAAATGCGTTTCGCCAGTAGTTGGCTCAATTGAAATGGCACGACCTGTCAAGGCATCGTGCGAACGACGCATGCCGCGTCTGGATGGTGTTTTACGATTCTTTTGTACCGCCATGATAATTCCTCATTCTCTTTAACTTTAATATAAGTCAGCCCCGAATAATTCCGGCATCGACTCAGTTTTCTTTATTCGTCTTCAACCCAGCCAGAATACTGAACGGGTTTTTCCGTTCTTCCGGCTGAGCTTCAAGCTCCGCAGGCTCATCCATTATTGCAGATGCCTGACATTCATTCTCTTTATGCCGTGGAATCTGTGGCAAGGCCAGCATGATTTCATCTTCTAGCAAATCCAGTAGATTCACCTGACCAGCTTCAGCCCGCACCGGTTCCAGGCTACTTGAAATTTGCTCCATTCCGGCCGCACTTCGAGCAAAGCCCAATGCCAACGAGCTATCCACCTCAAAATGTACTGGCTCAAGACAGCGCTGACAGATTAACTCCAGACTTGCCTGTATCCTGCCCTGCAGCATAGAAACACCCAGCACATCAACGGAAAAAGCCAGATTCACTTCGATCTCGCCATCAGGCTGATACAACATCGCGGATAAGCGCGTCATCTGGCTCAGCGGCAAGCTTGATTCAAGCTCAACCGCATCATGTGCAAAACGAAAAGGATCAACCTTAAACGGCAGCCTCTGTCTTTCATTTGCTGACCCGTTTGTCATAGCTCGCGGATTTTATAGAGGTGTGGTGGCTGTGTCAAAAAATCCTTGAAATTCTGTCTGTTCCTGACAAATACTACTGGAATTCAATGCTGATTCAGCTCAAATCCATATTTTAGCCCGTTCCGGCTTGACAGTTTACTCACATTTACTTAAACCTGAACTTAGTAGGTTCGCCTTCTAGCCTTCGGTTGAAATGCCGTAGGCTGCAACCATGAGGCGAACATGTACGGCTGATGCCGCCCCTGCAAGGGACACCTTAAATTATAATGATAAAAAAAATCCTTATTGCGAATCGGGGTGAAATTGCGGTTCGTATTGTCCGTGCCTGTGCCGAAATGGGCATAAAATCGGTGGCGGTTTATGCCGAAGCCGACCGCTACGCCCTCCATGTAAAAAAGGCCGACGAAGCCTATAGTCTGGGACCAGACACCGTGGCAGGCTATCTCAATGCCCACCGGCTCGTAAACCTCGCCGTAGCCGCCGGCTGTGACGCGCTACACCCCGGTTATGGCTTTCTCTCGGAAAATCCAGAGCTGGCTGAAATCTGTGCCCGCCGCAATATCCGCTTTATTGGCCCCTCAACCGAGGTCATTCGGCGTATGGGCGATAAAACCGAGGCACGCAAGGCCATGCGTGCAGCCGGTGTGCCGGTAACGCCCGGCAGCGATGGCAACCTCAGCAGCCTTGAGGAAGCCCGACAACTAGCGGATAAGATTGGCTACCCGGTGATGCTCAAGGCCACCTGTGGTGGCGGTGGACGCGGTATCCGCTGTTGCAAAGATCAAGAAGAACTAAACCGCGCTTATGATCGGGTTATTTCCGAGGCCGAAAAAGCCTTTGGCCGGGCTGAAATTTTCATGGAAAAATTTATCGCCAACCCGCGTCATATCGAAGTACAGATACTCGCTGATAGCCACGGCAATGCCATCCATTTATTCGAGCGCGATTGCTCCATTCAACGTCGTCACCAAAAACTACTGGAAATCGCCCCTTCACCCCAACTCTCGGATAGCCAGCGTGAATATATCGGTAAACTTGCCGTGCGCACCGCCAAAGCAGTGGGTTACACCAATGCCGGCACAGTCGAATTTTTGCTCGATGACAAAGACGATTTCTATTTTATGGAAATGAACACTCGGCTACAGGTGGAACACCCTGTTACCGAAGCCATTACCGGTATTGATATTGTCCGTGAACAAATTCGCATAGCCGGCGGCCTGAAACTCAAATATCAGCAAAGCGAAGTGCAATGCCGGGGTTACGCCATGGAATTTCGCATTAACGCCGAAGATCCTAAAAATGACTTCCTGCCCAGTTTTGGGCGTATCACCCGTTACTTCGCTACTGGTGGGCCGGGGGTACGCACCGATGGCGCGATTTATACCGGCTATGAAATCCCACCCTACTACGATTCCATGTGTGCCAAGCTCATCGTCTGGGCGCTGGACTGGGATATGCTGATCGACCGCGCGATTCGCGCCCTACGCGATATTGGTGTCTATGGCATCAAAACCACCATTCCCTTTCACCTGGAAATTTTAAAATCAGCGGATTTTGCAACCGGAAAATTTGACACCAGCTTTATCGACACCCACCCGGAACTGGTGAACTATTCGCTCAAACGTTCTAACCGCGAAGCAGCGGCGGCCATTGCGGCGGCGATTGCAGCCAATATGGGATTGTGATGAGATTTTTCAACGCAAAGGCACAGGGACGTGAAGTTAATGATTTGTTTTTCTCATTGCATCCTTTACGCCTCTGCGTTAGATTTTTTATATATTAAGGAAACGGCTTTCATGTCACCGATCAAAATAACCGACACCATTCTGCGTGATGCCCACCAGTCACTTATCGCTACGCGCATGCGAATCGAAGACATGCTGCCCATCTGTGGAAAGCTGGATAAAGTTGGTTTCTGGTCACTGGAAATGTGGGGCGGTGCAACTTTTGATGCCTGTATTCGTTTTCTGAAAGAAGATCCCTGGGAACGTCTACGTCAACTGCGCGAAGCCTTGCCGAACACACAGTTACAAATGTTATTACGCGGGCAAAACCTGCTCGGCTACCGACATTATTCTGATGACGTAGTACGTGCCTTTGTTGAACGTGCTGCCGAGAATGGCATGGATATTTTCCGTGTCTTCGATGCCATGAATGATGTTCGCAATCTTCGTGTTTCCATTGAAGCGGTAAAAAAAGCGAACAAACATGCACAGGGCGCAATCTGTTACACCACCTCTCCCGTCCATACACTGCCACACTTTGTTGAGCTGGCAAAGGAAATGGAAGATCTGGGTTGCGATAGTATTGCTATCAAAGATATGGCTGGATTATTAACCCCGCAAATCACCACTGAACTGGTTAGTTCCTTAGTCGAAAAATTATCAGTCCCCATTCATATTCACTGTCATGCCACTTCCGGGTTGGCTAGCATGTGCCACTACAAAGCGGTTGAAAACGGGGCTAGTGGCATTGATACCGCGATCTCCGCCTTCTCCGGGGGCACCTCTCACCCACCAACAGAAAGTATGGTCGCGGCTTTAAAAAATACCAATTATGATTCCGGACTAAATTTACCCCTGCTTCAGGAAATCGGATTTTATTTTTATGAAGTACGAAAAAAATATCATCAGTTTGAAAGTGAATACACCGGGTTAGATACACGGGTACAAGTCAACCAGGTACCCGGCGGCATGATTTCCAATCTTTCCAACCAGCTCAGAGAACAGGGTGCCCTGCCCAAAATGAACGAAGTGCTTAAAGAAATTCCACAGGTACGAAAAGAGCTGGGTTATCCACCGCTGGTGACCCCCACCTCACAGATAGTCGGTACACAAGCGGTAATGAATGTGCTTTCCGGTGAGCGATACAAATCCATCACCAATGAAGTTAAACTTTATCTGCAGGGCCGTTATGGAAAAGCACTGGGCAAGATCAGCCCACAGGTTCAACACATGGCTATCGGCAATGAAGATGTGATTGACTGCCGCCCTGCTGATTTACTCAAGCCTGAAATGGCCCACTTAAAAAAAGACATCGGTACAGCCGCACAAAGCGATGAAGACGTGTTGATTTACGCTATGTTCCCCGATATCGGCAAAGAGTTTCTTGAGCAACGTAACAATAACAGCCTAATCCCCGAAGCATTGGAACCCGCCGATACCGAAACAGGTAACCGCAAGGCCGCAACTGAATTCAATATCACCATGCATGGTGAAAGTTATCATATTAAAATTACCGGAACCGGCTATCCCAAGCAACACCAGCGACCTTATTATATAAGCGTGGATGGCGTGCCCGAAGAACTCATGCTAGAAGCACTGGATGAAGTTTCGCTGGATAACAATAACAAGGAAGCCCATCATCTGTCTGGTAAACGCCCACGCGCATCAAAACCTGGCCATGTCACTACAGCCATGCCTGGCGTTATTGTTGATGTGCTGGTTAACGTCGGCGACACCGTGAAAGCCGGTGATCCTGTGCTTATTACCGAAGCCATGAAAATGGAAACCGAAGTGCAGGCCCCGATCAGTGGTGAAATAAAAATCGTCCATATCATTAAAGGCGATAGCGTAACCCCGGATGAAGCACTGATTGAAATTGAATAATAGCCCGCAACCCATCCTTTATTCATTCAGACGTTGCCCTTATGCTATTCGTGCGAGGCTGGCCATTGAGATCAGTCAAACGCCTTATAAGAAAATGAATCTCCCCGCCGCAAGCGGACGGAGTATAAATTGTAGGTTGGGCTGAGTAAAACGAAGCCCAACAATTTGCCGCCTTCTTGTTGGGCTTCGCGTTGCTCTGCCCAACCTACTATTTTTTCGCTGCCAGCAGCGGGGAATTAAACCCTCAGTGATTAAATACCTGGCTTGAAACCCTACTCGCCAGCGAACTTTTCACTGCAGTTATGGAAAAATATCCGCAGTGGCATAGTCATTTAGATGGCGATGTTTTTTAGGATAAATCACACTGCTGTCCCGTGTACTCCCTCTTCCCATTGGGAAGAGAGGGGAAGTAGATGTAGGGATTCACCTATAACAAATCATAACAATTTTGCCAGCGCATAAATTGATTTGCGTGCCAGCTCACCTTCAACCGCACCACAACTCAAGCGGATGTGATGCTGATATTGTCCCTGTGCGGAGAACAACAGACCGGGAGTAATAGCTATTTTTTTCGCCATGGCCTTTTCATACAAGGCTAAACTATTATAAGCCTCGGGCAACTCAACCCAGAGCAGGAAGCCTCCTTTTGGATTTGTAATGCGGGTTCCTTCAGGAAATGCCTCAGAAACCCAGCGTCGTAATTGATCCATGCGCTGGCGGTAAATTCTTGCTGAATGTCGAATACAACGCCGGTAGCTATCCTTTGCCAGAAATTCAGCCATGACTAACTGAGGATGAATGGCGGTACTGATGTTATCGAGAAATTTCTGATATTTAACCTGTTCATGAAAACGCCCGGCAACTATCCAGCCAATACGTAATCCTGGTGCCACCGTTTTAGAAAATGATGAGCAATACAGTACATTGCCACGGCTATCAAAAGATTTAGCCGCCTTAGGACGGGGAGTTTCATAACTGAGCGTTCCATAAACATCATCTTCAATCAGAGCAATCTTCTTTTTTTCCAGAAGTTTAACTAAGCGCTGCTTGTTTTCATCCGGCATTAATGAGCCCAAAGGATTATTAAAGCTTGGCATCAAGACACAGGCAGCAATCTTTCGGTTTAGAATAGTCTGCTCTAGCACATCCAGATTAACCCCACTGCCAGCATGGGTCGGAATCTCAAGTGCCTTCATGCCTAATGATTCGATTACCTGCAAAATGCCAAAATAGGTGGGGGATTCTATTATGATGGTATCACCTTTTTTTGCCGTTACCCGTAAAGCCAGGCCTAAGGCCTCCAGACAACCGTTGGTGATGATAATCTGATCTGCTACACAACGAACCCCGCAGTCTCTCATTAAGCGGGAAATTTGCTTACGCAGCGCTTTGTTTCCCTGCGCTTCTTCATAACTGGAGGCGACTTTACTTTCCCGCCGGGCAACACCGGCAAAGGTGCGTGACAGGATACCAAGTGGTAACAACTCAGCATTGGGCACCGCTGCTCCCAGTTTTATTAAACCGGATTGCCGTGTCTCATTTACCAGCGACATCGCCAGATAACCCACATTGACTTTTGTTGCCCGAGGTTTAGGTTGGCTGCTGACAGGTTCATCCAGTTTTTCTCCTGTATAGGCACAGACGTAATACCCTGATTTAGGTCGGGACTCTATTAAGCCGGCTGTTTCCATACTTTGATAGGCCTGGATTGCTGTTGCCATACTGACTTCGTACTCTTCACTTATTCGCCGCAGTGAAGGCAGGCGTTCATCGACCGCATAAATCCCCTGTGCAATCGCCTCGGTAAGATCAGATGCAAGTTGCTCATAAAGATAAGCTCCACCCTGTTTTCCCATAAACTTGTCCACCTCGCCCATCAATCTGTACCGGTTAAATTAATCATATACTGTATCTGTAACGTATGCCAGTTTGAGTTTACAGTATCTCCTCCAGTCAAATGAGGAAAAACCAGTGGATAAATATTGGATTAATGGAAAGCTCGTTAATAAAGAACAGGCAAGCATTTCAGTGTTTGATCATGGCTTATTGTATGGCGATGGTATTTTTGAAGGGATTCGTTTTTATAAGCATGTCCCCTTCTGTCTTGAAGCACATTTAAAGCGACTGCATCAGTCGGCACTCGCCATTGGTCTAACTCTTCCTTATAACCAGGAAGAATTCAAAACGGCCATCAATGCCGTCATCGAAAAATTTTCTGAGGCTGATGGCTACCTGCGCCTGGTCGTTACTCGTGGTCAGGGGTCATTGGGTATCAACCCAAATTCATGTCCACGGGCAACCGCGTTTATTATAGCGGATCAACTTTCCGCTATTGCCCCGCAGGTTCTACAACGGGGTGCGAAATTGATCATTGCCTCGACCCGGCGCTTGCCTGCCGATGGGCTTGATCCACGTTTGAAGTCACTAAACTATCTGAACAATGTGCTTGCGAAAATGGAAGCTAATCAGGCCGGGGTAGATGAAGCCGTTTTATTAAATGCACAGGGGTATGTTACCGAAGGCTCGACGAATAATATTTTTATCGTCCGTGATGGGCAGCTATTTACACCTCCAGTTATAGATGGTGCTCTGGACGGAATCACGCGCAAGCTTATCATCAATCTGGCGGCTGAACTTAATATAGCCTGCTGCGAAAAAAGCCTGGCCGCCTATGATCTTTATACTGCCGACGAATGTTTTTTAACAGGCACAGCAGTAGAGCTGGTAGCTGTACGTGAAATTGGCGGTCGGCAACTACCCACCGCTCTCGGCCCTGTTTTTACGCAATTACATGAAGCCTTTAAAAACAGGATCGCGGCTAATATAGATAATCAATCAATTACCCGGGTCGCATCATGATCCGGGTTGGTGTCTTTGGTGCCAGCGGCTATATGGGTGGCGAGCTGATTCGAATTTTACTTAATCATCCCGAAGTTGAACTTGCCTGGGCCAGCAGTCGCAAACCCGGGCCAATCGAAAACTTTCACCCTAATCTGTATGCACAGGGTATCGAGCTGCTTCATCCTGATGATATTAGTGTGGAAAAAATTTCTATCTGTGATCTTGTATTTATGGCCTTACCTGCATCAGTAACATTAGAGATAACCCCCCGGCTATTAGAAGCTGGTTGCAGGGTAATTGATTTAGGTGCGACATTTCGGCTTGACTCACAAACAGTCTGGGAGGAAATCTATGCCCAGTCCCATACGCAATGGTCACTCGCAGAAGAAGCCATCTATGGCATGTCCGAGTTTCATTTCAATGAGATAAAACAGGCTCGGCTGGTTGCCAACCCCGGTTGCTTTTCCTCGGCAGCCATTCTGGGGCTCGCACCGCTGCTTATGCACGAATTAGTTGATACACGCAGACTAGTCGTCAATGGACTGTCAGGAACCGCCGGTATGGGCGCTGAATTATCCCGCGCCGCACACCATCCTGAAATTTCGAATAACCTGCTACCTTATAATGTCGTCGATCACCGCCATAGTTATGAAATGGAACAGGAGTTATCACGACTAACCGACTCCGAGGTCTGTATTCATTTTACACCCACTTATGTTCCCATCACCCGTGGCATCTTAAATATTTGTCATGCCTTTAGTTTGCAGACTATTACCCGGGAAGCACTGCTAACACTTTACCGCGATATTTATAAGGATCATCCGTTTATCAAGATATATAATTTACCGGCAGACAAAAATGACAGCTGGCAGTACCGATCCTACCCCTGGGTAAGTTCCGTTAGCGGCAGTAACTATTGTTATATAGGCTTAGATGTCGATGAGAAACGAAATCGAATTGTGATCTTCAGTGTGCTGGATAATCTGGGTAAGGGAGGCGCACAGGTAGCGATTGAAAATATGAATCTGATGTTTGGGCTGGATCGCCGTAGTGGTTTACAATCGTTTGGCCAGCATCCTCATTAAACAAGCTAAATAGCTGTTCCAAATTCCTGTCCAGTAAAACCGTTCGCCCTGAGCCCTTCGGCTTCACTCAGGAGAGCCTTGTCGAAGGGTGAACAGCATTAAATATTGCTATTTCAGGCTTTGCGTCATGGTTCGACAAGCTCACCACGAACGTGATTTATATAGTGGATAGGAATTTGGAGCAGCTATTTAGTCACAAATAAACGAGGCAAGCCTTACTGTAGGTTCGATTCAATCGAACGCGGTTTAAACGAAGCATATTGTCACTTCGACTTTGTACGGCTGAAGCCGAACCTACAAAAAGTAATCAATCGTTAGATTGTTTTATATCCGGTTTTTCAGCCGCTGCTGATGGTTTTTCTGCCTCATTGCCGCGGGTAAAAACCTGAGTCATTTTGCTACTTTCATTACCACCATCATTTTTTGAAGGCTCTGAAGTTTTAGCAACAGACTTAACTTCATCCTTCACCGTATTCGGAATGGTTGAGGTTGATTTAATGTTGCCGCTAATCGTACGATTAGTCGTTGATGATTCTGTTTTCACATTGCCATTATCAGGCCGTGCAGCTGTTTCAACCTGTTTTAAGTTTGATTCATTTGCATTGCTTTTCGGCTTGCCATCACTAGCGGGTTTATCTGCAGTAAGCGATTTATTTTCTACCGGCGCTGTTTTCTCTACAACAGGCTTATTCGGCTGTGGCTGTGGAATTTTCTCAACGGCAGTTTTCTCGGCAATGACATCTGAACTTCCTGATGCCTGAGGCTGATTCTGTTGCTGATCTGTTGAAGGTTTCCGCCTTCTTCTTCCACCACGGCGACCACGGCGATTACCGGAACCGGCTTCGCGATTCTGGTTCGGATTCTGCTGCTGTTGAGTTGAAGAGCTTCCTTCTGTTTGCACAGTCTCTGTTTCAGCGCTCGCCGGTTTTCCCTGACCCGCCTGATTTCTATTTTGATTCCTGTTCTGCTCATTCGATGAGTTACGGGGCTGGGGCTGGGGCTGGGGCTGGTTCCGGTTACGACCACCTGAACGGTTTTGTTTTTGTCCCGCATTCCTGTCTTTCTGCTCATCGTTGCGTTTACCGGTATTACGTGAGCGATTTTGCTGCGGTCTACGCTGACGACGCGGTGTGGTTTCTGTTTTTTGTGCAACAGGTTTTTGCGTTGTAACCTCGGTTTTTTCCTCCCCACTGGAAAACAACGCTTTCCAGAATTTAACCACCAGACCTGGTTGCTCTATTTCCGTGGTAGAAGATGGGGGCCGGGGGGTTGCAGGTGCGACCGACTTAACGGCAGGCACTTCGGCAGGTTTATGCGATTCGCCCGCGGATGCGGATGTCCCGGTTGTCGCATCGAGTTTTTTCACCATTTCATAACTATTACGCCGCTCATCCTCAGGAAGATCGTCGTCACGCAAACGTTGAACTTCGTAATGCGGTGTTTCAAGATTCATATTAGGAATCAGCATTACTTTAATATTCTGACGTTTTTCAATGTCTGATAAAACGTCACGCTTTTCATTTAGCAGGAAACTGGCGACATCAACTGGCACCTGGGCGACAACCTGGGCGGTGTTTTCTTTCATCGCCTCTTCTTCCAGTACTCGAAGAATGGAGAGTGACAAAGATTCAACGCCACGAATGGTTCCCTGACCGCTGCAACGCGGACAGACATTCTGGCTGGATTCACCGAGTGATGGCCGCAGCCGTTGACGGGACATTTCCAGTAAACCAAAGCGTGAAATGCGGCCTACCTGTACCCGTGCGCGATCAACTTTGAGCGCATCACGCAGACGATTTTCAACTTCACGCTGATTGCGGCTTGGCCCCATGTCGATAAAATCAATCACCACCAGCCCACCAAGATCGCGCAAGCGCAACTGACGCGCCACTTCATCGGCAGCCTCTAGATTAGTGTTTAATGCCGTTTCCTCAATATCACTGCCCTTGGTCGCACGAGCCGAGTTGATATCAATAGAAATCAGGGCTTCAGTGTGATCAATCACCAGCGCACCGCCGGAAGGCAGGCGAACTTCACGCTGAAAGGCGGATTCAATCTGGGATTCAATTTGATAACGGGTAAACAACGGCACCGGATCGGAGTACTGTTTTACCTTGCTTAAATTATGCGGCATCACCTGCGACATAAAATCGCAGGCCTGCTGGTAAACTTTGGGTTCATCGATAATAATTTCGACAATGTCATTCCGCAAATAATCACGAATGGCGCGGGTAATCAGGCTACTTTCCTGATAGATCAAAAACGGTGAAGATTTGTTCTGTGCAGCATCGTCAATCGAGCGCCAGAGGCTAACCAGATAATCCAGATCCCACTGCAGCTCCTCGATATTTTTACCCAGACCCGCGGTGCGGATAATCAGACCCATATCGGAAGGAATTTCCAACGCACTCAGGGCATCACGGGCTTCGGATCGTTCCGTACCTTCGATGCGACGAGAAACCCCGCCAGCACGCGGGTTATTAGGCATCAGTACCGAATAACGTCCGGCCAGACTAATAAACGTTGTAAGAGCCGCGCCCTTATTGCCGCGCTCCTCTTTGGTCACCTGAATAACCAGCTCCTGACCTTCACGTACGACGTCTTTTATATTGACCTTACCGCCAGTATCGCCTGATTTGTCAAAATAACTGCGTGAAATTTCTTTGAGTGGCAGGAATCCATGACGCTCAGCGCCATAATCAACAAACGCGGCTTCGAGGCTGGGCTCAACCCGGGTAATTTTCGCTTTGTATATATTAGCTTTTTTGCTAACGCGGTGGGAGGTTTCGATATCCAGATCATAAATGCGCTGACCATCGACCAACGCAACACGCAACTCTTCTGACTGAGTTGCATTAAACAACATTCTTTTCATTGTAAGGCCTTAATATATAAGGCGCTCGACCACATTAGGGCAAATTGATAGCGTGGCTATCTGCCGGTGAAATAACCTGGATGTGGTGGTATGGCACCACTATAAAAAAATAGTACTTCAATATTCCAGAGCTATCTCACGCACATTTCACCGGATGCGGGAGCGCAGTTAATTCATGTAGCATCGCCAAAAACGTCTATCCTTTTACCGGCGAATTCAGCTGCTAGTTTTCCTGTACCGTTCGTTTCACAAACGGTTCAAAATCGGTTCCGGTTTCTACGTTCTTAACACGGATATCGACACACAATTTTTATATGGTCTTCGTGTCGGGATGCTGCATTTAACATAAATGCAATAAACCGGAATTTGGTCACTATATCAGTGTTATGCAAGGGGTACAAATCCTTGTGAATTACCCACTTATCTCCTCCGCACCGGCAAGCAAGGGCATGATAGAATGCGCTGATGGATAAGCCTGAATCGACTCAATATACACCGCAACCTAAAACAAGGGTTTGTTTTGTCAGCATCAATGCGGATCAGGCCGGTCAGCGCATTGACAATTTCCTGCTTACCCGGCTTAAAGGCGCGCCCAAAAGCCTGATCTACCGGATTCTACGTAAGGGCGAGGTACGGGTAAATAAGGGCCGAATCAAACCGCTTTACAAATTACAGGCCGGCGATGAAGTCCGCATTCCCCCGGTCAGGTTGTCAAACAAACCCGTCAACACACCCAGTAACTCCTCACTTGAGGTGATTGCCAACAATATACTGTATGAAGACAAGCGGGTACTGGTGCTCAATAAGCCCAGTGGCTTTGCGGTGCACGGCGGCAGCGGCCTGAGCTATGGGATTATCGAGGCCTTGCGAGCGTTGTATCCTAATGCCCCCTATCTGGAGCTGGTTCACCGTCTGGATCGGGATACTTCCGGTTGCCTGCTGATTGCAAAAAAGCGCAGTATGCTACGCTATTTACACGAACAATTGCGTGAACATCGCCTGCACAAACAATATCTCACCCTGGTGAAAGGACACTGGCAGGAGGGCAAACGGACGATCAATGCTCCACTGCGCAAAAACACCCTACGTTCTGGTGAACGAATGGTGCGCGTCGATGAGAGTGGCAAAGTGGCTATCAGCCATTTCAAACCACGCGTCACTTCAGATCTGGCCAGCCTGATCGAGGTTGATCTGGAAACCGGTCGCACCCATCAAATCCGGGTACATGCGGCATATAGCGGACACCCCATTGCCGGGGATGAGAAATACGGCGATGAGGTTTTTAATCAACAAATGCGAGCGTATGGACTCAAACGACTGTTCCTGCATGCCAGCAAAATTTCCTTCCGCCTGTCTCCAGACACGAAAGAAATTATTAGAGTAGAAGCCCCCTTAGAGGCATCACTACAAAACACATTGAAACAACTGGAACTCATAAAGTGAACCACAAAAATATCGAAATCCATCAAGCCACCCAACTCATTGTCTTTGACTGGGATGGTACCCTGATGGATTCAGAAGCACGCATCGTCGATTGCATGCGTGCATCCATTGAAGATCTGTCACTGGCTCCCCGTACCCGGCAACAGATGACGGAGATTATCGGCCTCGGTCTGGCCGAAGCTCTGGCTATTCTCTATCCGGAAGGCACGGCAGCTCAACACACCGCCCTCACCGACCGTTATCGCTATCACTTTGTTGAAGTCAATCAGACTCCATCAGCACTGTTTCCAGGAGTAGAAACAATGCTGGCTGAGCTCAATGCACAAGGACATTTCCTCGCAGTTGCTACTGGCAAAGGCCGTCGTGGTCTGGACCGCGTACTTGAAGAAACTAACACCGGACAATATTTTCACACTACGCGCTGTGCCGATGAAAGTTTTTCCAAACCCCACCCGCAAATGTTACAGGAAATTATGGACAGCCTAGGGGTTGAAAGTAACGATACCTTAATGATCGGTGACACAGAATATGATCTACAAATGGCAAACAATGCCAGTGTTCAATCTCTGGCCGTGAGTTATGGTGTACATCATCTTGAACGCCTGTTAAATTGCAATCCACTGGATTGCGTGGATGATATTTCCGCACTACGACACTGGTTGCAAAGAAAATATAAACTTGCAGCCTAAATTCGACACACAGAAATCAGGACGACATTATGTTTGAAAACAAACCCATTGGCTCCCATTCGGATAATAATCAGGACGATAAATGGCAGAAAGATGTCATCAATCGTCTGGCCTTTGCCGCGATTAATGAACAAAAACGCACGCGCCGCTGGGGTATATTTTTCAAGTCTTTAATTTTCGTTTACCTGTTCATGATATTCATGCTGGCCTATATGCCGCACCAGGAAGGCAGCAGTAATATCACCCTGGGCAAACACACCGCATTGATTCAATTAAATGGCGTAATTTCCAGTGATAGTGAAGCCAGTGCCGATACCATTATCACCGGGCTGCGTAACGCCTTTGAAGATGAAGATACCGTCGGCATTATTTTGCGCATCAACAGTCCCGGCGGCAGCCCTGTACAGGCCGGTTATATCAATGATGAAATTTATCGTCTGCGCGAAAAATATCCCGAAACAAAACTTTATGCTGTGATCACAGATATGTGTGCCTCCGGCGGTTATTATATTGCAGCCGCAGCGGATGCGATCTATGCGGACAAAGGCAGCGTGGTCGGTTCGATAGGCGTCATCATGAATGGCTTCGGCTTCGTCGACAGTATGAAAAAACTAGGCGTAGAACGGCGACTTTATACCTCTGGAAAACACAAAGCTTTTCTTGATCCATTCTCAAAGGAAAATCCCGAAGAAGTGAAACATATCCAAACCGTTTTGAAAGATATTCATAAACAGTTTATTGAGATAGTGAAAAAAGGTCGCGGCGACAAATTAAAAAATGATCCCAATTTATTCTCCGGCTACGTCTGGACTGGCGAACAAAGTATTGATATGGGACTGGTTGATGCCCTGGGTAGTAGCAGTTATGTTGCACGTGAAATCATCAAGGCTGAAAAAATTGTCGACTTCACACCCAAACCAAATTACCTTGATCGTTTTGCTGAACGCTTTGGCGTGGCCATGGCCAAAACTGTTACTCAGGTGCTGGGCATGAACGAAGGGAGTATCCGCTAGTTTATTATAGACTCGGCTTTTAACCACATTCCCACGCTCTGCGTGGGAATGTATACGGTGGTGACAAGGTGATGCAAAATATGGATTCCCATACAAACCATTAGGAACCAGAAACCAGAAACCAGAAAAAAGTGAAACTATTAATCGTTGCATAAGTATTTTTCACCATAACCCCCTCCTCCAGGCTGTCTCTTGGTCACATCTTTATAAACGTAATGCCCAGTTCGAATACATCAATGCAACAGCGGAAGATTTCCTGCAATGCAGCAACCGGTGATCTCTATGGATACCAAAAAAAGAACTCATTGGTGAGTTTAAGAACGCCGGGCGTGATCACGATACTCTGGCATTTGCGGTGGCTTTCAGCCCATTAATCAGGACACCCCGTAATTCGCCCGGATCAACCTGGCATTGCTCACCCGGCACATGATCCAGAACCGGCTGGTAGTACGCATCTGCTTGCTCACAACGGTTTCCTTGAGCTGTTTGACGTACCGGCGAATGGTTCTGGGGGATAGCACCAGATCAGGGTGTTGAATTTGTAATTTACGCTGGACTTTAACCGCACTTAACAACGGAAACGTCTCCAGTAAATAAACGATGTAATCCCGATAATCATCCAACTTTTTCTGTCGCCCTCCCTTTTTCTGACAGGTAAGCTGAAATCGCATCCTCATCCATCACCAGATATTTACGGACAGTGTTCTTCGAGATATTCAGCTCTCGAGCAATGGCTTTCTTACCCAGGCCATTACCCTTATCGTACAGTAATTTTATTTTATGAATCATGCTCCACTCCTTCAAAATCATCCCCCGGTTAAATTAGGGGATGGTACGGGCTATTAACCCAAAACAATGAAAATGGGGGTCAATTTTATTGTCCGTAGGAGGGTCAGTTTAAATGGCCATTAACGGTCTTATACCTTAAATCTACTGTTAATGCTTTCATAATTTCCTCACATACGTAAAGTGCCTACCTATTGTAGACACTTTACAAACACACTCAAGAGTATTGTTTTTTGTATGGAATTAAATGGTTGCACCACACAGGAAGGTTTTATTGTAGATAACGTTTTAATCAGGGCAGACAAAAGCGGCGGGGCTTTTGCGGTTTTTTTGCAAAAGACGCGGCAGTTTTGCCTGTTCTCTCAATTAACTTGTTAAGTTGTAATGCCTTTTGACTCCAAAAAATCTTCTGGAACATCTGAAGTTTTCCATCCCGTTATTGCAAAGTAGTACAGTGGCTCACCTTCAATTGATAATCTATGTCGATAGCGTTCGATACAGTAAATATCAAGATATTTAGAGAAAATTAATTCCCTAATCATTTTTGAAAATCCCGACTCATCGTTTATATCAAAGAAGGTATCTTTAATATTAAAGGCCACCCATGCTTGGCTTTTGATTATATTAAACGCTTCCAAAAAAGCTTCCGTTGGGATATCACCGAATCCAAGTGCGGCAACTGTTACCATGCAATCACATTGCCACGATTCAATTTCTTCCTTTTTTTCTTTTTTTAACTTAGTAAAATCCTCAACATAATATGCGTCATATATCCCCGGCCTATCTCGGATTACTGCGTCATATGCCTCTGGAATTATATCTACGCCTATTAAGCGAGATACACCATGCTTTTTTAATTCTTCTCCCATCATTCCATTACCTGCCCCTACATCCAATATCCTAAGCTCAGAGAAATTATTTTGATATTGTTTTACGGCGGACTCAAGTATTGATGTTACTTTACTAGGTGATGTGCATTTTAGACGGTCGTAAAATATTTGTTCATATAAACCCGGCACTTGATATATCTCATCGTAATCGTGGAACCTTATTTTCCTCCTACCACCCGATCCTTCGAGGTAGAAATAGGTCTCGTCTTGATTGGTTTTGGTTAACTCGCCTTTTGGAAATTGTATTCTGTGCCTTTTTATCATTAACTTTTCCTTTTAGTTTGCATATTAATTAAATTGGCCTAACGCCCCGACAGGTTTGATAATCCCTTAGATAAGTTTGTTAGCCCGATCTTGATTCTCTGATTGCGCTTAACATGTCTTTAGTAGTTACCTTCGTTTTTATCCCACACACATCAAAGGGTGATTTACCTTTTTTATTTTTAGATATAAGAGAAAAGATAGAGCCATCTCTCCGACGAATTTCTACTTCTTCTTTCTGTGCAATTTTTAACAGCTTAGACAGATTTTGACGAGCTTCTGAACAGGTAAAAATTTTCATTTTAATTTACTCCATCACTTCAACATTGAGATCATATGCAACTTTTTTCATGCGTTTATCTAGTGTTAGTAGAGGTATTGATAAATATGTTGCGCATTGTAGTAAATACGCGTCATACGCATAAATGTTGTAATATAGTGCCCGCTTCAATGCTTTTTGAATATCGACAGAAACCAGTCTTACAGGAATTGAACTAGCTGTCTCAAATGCCGATAATGCTTCATCACGCGTTAATTGTTTACGTTTAACCATTGTGGTTAAAGCATTCCCTATTTCATAGGACAATATTTCGGGGGTAACTGCATTGGATTTTGATGTGAGTTAGATAATATTTTCTTTTTCCGGTTCATCCAGAGCGACAGCCAAAAATATATTTGTATCAGCTGCAACATCCATATGGACAATTGTACAACTGGATGGGTTTTTGTCAATGGGCTAACACTTTAATCAGGGCTTTCAAATATGGCACGGGGTTTGCGGTTTTCAGAAAAAGCCGTGCCAGGTTTGAAAGTTGAGGTTATCCCCACGAATTTTTCAGATAACCCAGCCTGAATTCGTATAATAAGTGCATAACCTACAGAATGTAGTTAGGCATACACTCTGAAATAAACAAGACTCAGGGTAGACTGCAAGGCTACGAAACCAAAAGCAGAGGCGGCAAATGAGCTATAAACACCTGAGTCTTGAGGAAAGATATGATATCGAAATTTCGCTAAAAAACGAGAAGACATTATCATAAACCGGAAAAAATCCTGGCCGTTCACAAGGCACGATTACAAGAGCAGAGTCCGGGTGTCGGAGTCAACATGCGCCATAAGTTTCAGATTCAAGTTCATTAAATGTTGACTTCGACACCTTCAATTCGGTATCCATACAAAATGGTACATCAACCGATATACATGATGCGTATTCTTTTGTAACGCCATAAGCTGGATACCTGACAAGGGAAAAATACCCCATTGTAAGCTATCCAGCTCGGGGGCAAGCCACCCGAGATTTACGCTTTGCGGTTAAAAAATTACTCACCGATAAACCGCAATATATTTGATCCATATCAGTAAGAAAACATTGAATCTTGCGATACCCTTAATATCAATATTCCATTACCTACTTATATGTGCTGATAAAGCACACATTTAGTAACACACTACTTCGCTCCAGATTTATTTATAAATGGACAGATTTAATCAGAAACTAATCAATAAAACATAAATGGTGACCGGTGATATGGGCTGGAATATATACAAATTATTAGGCTGTGCAGGTTTGATAATGGGTCTAACGTTACCCGTTTATTCTGTTGCTGAAGTAGAAGGCAACTGCACAATGTGCCATAAGTATCCAGGCCTCGGTCGAATGGATAGCAATGGGCCAGGTAATGAAAATAAAATCAAACGCGTCTTCTACATTAATAATAATTTATTCGAAAAAACTTACCACGGCGCAATACGCTGCAAGTCATGCCATGTCGATGTTACCAAAATACCTCATAACGGTATAAAAAAAGTCGACTGCGCTAATATCTGCCACATTATCGATCCCTCTTCGAATAAACCTTTTACGCACAGAAAGATAGTTAAGGATTTTGACACCAGTGTACATGGCTACCGAGGATCAGCAACACGCTACAAAGCAGATCTTCCTATGTGCAAAGATTGTCACAGCAATAAGCCCTATCACGAAAAACATGAAAAGAAAGAACAAGCCATGACATTTCTCAAAGTTTGTGAGGAATGTCATCAATCAGGTGATTTTACCAAACGTTTTTATGAACACATCATTTACCGAACAACTAAACGCCGTTCATCCAAAGAAGTTGTGCGCTTATGTAGCACCTGTCACGCAAATAAAGAAATAATGGATCGGCATAATTTGGATGTTGTTATCGGCTTTTCTAATACTTTTCATGCCAAGGCCTTGTCATATGGCAATACTGAAGTACCCAATTGTCTTAACTGTCATGCCCCCTACGCGCTAGGCTTTTCGCCACACCGGATTACTTCAAAAAAGAAACCCAACTCCCCCACTCACCCGGACAACAAGCTAAAAACCTGCAGTCAGTCCGCCTGCCATTCTGATGCATCCAAGGATTTTGCCCGTGGAGGCTATGTGCATCCATCTGCAGAAAAAATAAAGTCATCAACGATCATGTTATCTTCAGAAACCGAATCAAAATCAATGGAACAAACTCGATTTCAAAATACTATCATTGAATGGATTCAAATATTATACAAGATATTAATAATCCTGGTAATTGGAGGACTCGGCTTACATAGATTACTCGATCTACATGCATTCAGACGTGAACGTAACAAAGGAGATCATTAACCATGAACTCAGCAAATGATACTGGTCGAAAATTTCTGCGCATGACTAAAAGTCAACGCATTCAACATGTCATCCTGTTTGTCTCAACCACAGTGTTAGTTTTGACAGGGTTTATGTTACAGGCTGATACCTGGTTAATTGGCTTGTTTGGTAAACATGGTGAAACCGTTTTCTACATTCGAGGTTTGTTACATCGAATTGCCGGCGTCACGGTCGCAGCAGTATGTGCTTATCATTTAATTTATGTCATTATCAGCAAAGAAGGAAGAAGCTGGGCAATAGATATGTTACCTCGCCCCAAAGATGCTATTGAAGCGTATCAGAACATTATGTTCATGCTCGGATTTTGCAAACAAAAACCGAAATTTGATCGGTTTATGTATATGGAAAAGCTCGAATACTGGTCAGTCTATTTCGGTATGACCATCGTTATTGTTACTGGCGCAATGATGTGGTCTGAATATTTATGGCCAAAATTTTATCTTGATATTGCCAACGTATTTCACCTGGGTGAGGCGGTACTCGCCGCCCTGGCCATCATTGTAGGTCATATTTTCACGGTTCATTACAATCCTCATGTTTACCCCATGAACCGAACCTTTATTGATGGCATGATCTCAGAGGAGATGATGAAAGAGGAACACGAATTTTGGTATGAGCAGGAAATAAAAAAAACTGATCCCTCAATACCAGGAGCTGACAGCAATGACAAAGGCTAAAAGCAATGGCATCCTGAAAAATCTCAGTATTGATATTTTAATGCTAGTTATATTTGCACTATTATTAGGTCTTGCTCTATGGATCGTATGGATGTATTTTTTTCGCGGCCCGGTTGATATCGAGACACGGGGTTATGTTTACCGGACAGTGAGCGAATCGGCTGTTCAGCCTTCAGAAACTGAAAAATATACTGTACAGCATTTCCATAATTTAGATAATGCGGTACTCAAGGGAATCGAATATTCTTCGACCTGTGTTAATTGCCATGGTGATTACCCACATAACAACACACCAAAAGTGCGTGCTTTTTTCAATGCCCACTCATGGTTCATGGCCTGTGAGGTTTGTCATCGAGAAAATAAGTCACAGGGAAAAATCACCTACAAATGGCTGGATAATGACAGCGATATGATATTGGGTAAACTTCAGGGTGAGCCCGGCATGTATGGAGCACGAATTGTTCCTTTTATAATGGGTGATAAACGCCTGGACAATTTGATCGACACAGATACTGTTTCTGCCTACGAACTTTCAAGGGATGGGCTGAATGAAGTCGAGGATAAAACGGCTATCGAAAAAATGCATCAGGTATTGAGCAAAAAACCAGTATCCTGCGAAAAATGTCATACTGAAAATAGCCTGTTTGAGTTTAAAGATATGCTTTATTCAAATAATATGGCAGCATACCTAAAATCTCTTGATGTAGGTTCCATGGTAAATAGCTATAAGATTTTTCATTTACCCAATGTGCATGGAACAGCCCAAAACAAATAAGACTACTAAATAGCTGTTCCTAATCCCTGTCCACTATACAAATCACGTTCGTGGTGAGCTTGTCGAACCATGTCGCAAAGCCTGAAATAGCAATATTTATGCTGTTCACCCTTCGACAAGGCTCTCCTGAGTGAAGCCGAAGGGCTCAGGGCGAACGGTTTTACTGGACAGGAATTTGGAACACTTATTTAGATAAAGTTGTGGTGAAAAATAACGGGTAAAAACCTGCTCTTCTTGATATAACGGACTAAAGGCATAAACTTAATAATATGAACAATGAAGTCCCTTGCAAATACTGGCATCCACTGGCTGATGGGCGGATTCAATGTGATTTATGCCCACGATTCTGCAAGCTGCACGAGAATCAGCGTGGCCTATGTTTCGTGCGTGAAAACAAAAATATGCAAATCATCCTTACTAGCTACGGGCTTTCCAGCGGCTATTGCATCGATCCTGTTGAAAAAAAACCCCTTAATCACTTTCTACCCGGCACGCCGGTTCTTTCATTTGGCACAGCGGGTTGTAATTTAGCCTGCAAATTCTGCCAGAACTGGGATATAAGCAAATCCCGTGAAATACATACCCTTGCGGATCAGGCCTCTCCTGAACGCATTGCCCGTGTTGCCAAAGAACTTGATTGCCGCAGTATCGCCTACACTTATAATGATCCAGTTATTTTTCATGAATATGCCATTGATGTTGCCCAGGCCTGCCATGAGCTTGGTATTAAATCTATTGCGGTGACTGCGGGCTATGTTTGCGCAAAGCCTCGAACCGAATTTTATCAAAACATGGATGCAGCCAATGTCGATATTAAAGCCTTCACTGAAAAGTTTTACCATAAACTTACCGGGGCTCACCTTGAACCCGTACTGGAAACTTTAAAGTATATTAAACATGAAACCTCAGTCTGGCTGGAGTTGACCAACCTGATGGTTCCGGGCTGGAATGATTCAGAAGGAGAAATCGAAGCCATGACCCAGTGGGTGGTGGAACATTTAGGTGTGGAGGTACCGATACATTTCACCGCCTTTCACCCTGACTGGAAGATGTGTGATGTGCCCCCCACCCCAACCGATACTCTGACCCGTGCACGTTCTATTGCTATTAAAAATGGCATTCGTTATGCCTACACCGGCAATATTCACGATGAAAAAGGTGGAAGCACCTACTGTTATCAATGTGGTGAAAAACTCATTGGTCGTGACTGGTATGTACTCAGTGACTGGAATCTAACTCCTGATGGAAACTGTAATAAGTGTGGAGCAAGTTGCGCAGGTGTCTTTGAAGCTCGCCCCGGTGAATGGGGAGCAAAGCGTGTGCCGGTACAGTTATCGAATTATGCCAATATAGTTTAATCGTAATTTTAACATTGCTTTCTGGGTGCGATTTTTATCACCTCACTAAAAAATCGATCAAATTCAATATTATACTTTTTCTTAAACTGGAGTGCTCTTGTATTTAACTCATCCATTTGAAAATTATCAACTGATTTAAATGCAAATAATATTATATTTTTCTGCTGTTTTAAAGTAAGCATAAGCTCATATTCGTGAAATACTGACGCAAGGCTTTTAATATTGTCGTCAACTCATTATCACTATCAACCAGAATATTGACAACAAGAATACCCCGTAAAGATAAAACCCGATAACACCGGCCAATAAAATCAGGATAATATATAAAGTCAGCCAGGCTCAGCCCATCATGAATACCAACTAAAATAATATTAACATTACGCTGCCGAGTATGGGATAAATAGTTAATGGCCTCATCATCAAAATAATTTCGGGCTATACTTACTACTTTACTATTGTTCTCTACTGCGATTCTTTTCAGATCAGGGAACTAAAAATATTCAAGAGACAGCTCCGGGAGAGGGCTGAGGTGAAGGGGTACAACACAGGCAAATATTTATGTAGCGATTAATAAAATCCATTTTGTCTTCAGTCGTGTTCTATATTTATCAACAAGGCCTCAACCTTAGATAAATCGTCTTCCGTATCAACGCCGGGGCCGGGAACCTTGACCGCTTCTGGTACTATGATTTTTCCACCATGCCAAAGTACGCGCAACTGTTCCAGTGATTCTGTTTCTTCGAGCATGGCTTTTGACTGTTCTATGTAGGTCTTAATGTAGCCTGCGCGATAGGCATAAAGCCCAATATGACGATAGTGTTCAATTTTTTCAGGAATCAGCGGCGGTTGCTGATCGAATTTCCCCCGACACCAGGGGATCGGTGCGCGACTGAAATACAGGGCCATTCCATTTTTATCTCTAACCACTTTAACGATGTTGGGATCAAAAACATCATTCGGATGTTCAATACGAGTGCACAGGCTTGAGACCTGTGCATCGGGATTGTCATACAAAGCCTGGGCAACCTGTTCGATACAGACTGCCGGCATTAGGGGTTCATCGCCCTGCACATTGACCACAATATCGTCATCATCAAAAGCACAAGTAGAAGCGACTTCGGCCAGTCGCTCCGTACCTGACGTATGCGTGTCTGCCGTCAAACAGACTTTTGCATTAAAATTTTCTGCGGCCTCAAATATGCGAGCATCATCAGTAGCAATAATAACCTCAGCAGCTCCACTCTGACAGCTACGATCATAAACATGTTCGAGCATGGTTTTTCCGGCCAATATACGCAGAGGTTTACCCGGTAAGCGCAGCGAAGCAAAACGCGCTGGAATGACAACTCGATAAAACATCGTTTTAAATATTTTCCTCAGCACCAACCTGTCGAGCTTCGTCTTCAAGCATCACCGGAATATCATCATGGATTGGATAGGCTAGCCGGTCTGCTTTGCAGATGAGTTCCTTTTTTTCTTTTTTATAAATCAACGGCCCTTTGCAAACCGGACAAGCCAATATATCGAGTAATTTTTTATCCATTTTATTTCTTCTCCAATAAGTTTAAGAGTTGCATATCAAAATCATTGTTCATTTGAATTTCAATGGGCAGATACCAGATATTGTCAGTCGCATAGCGTTGGCATTTAACGGCATCTTTTTCAGTCATCAAAACCGGCGCATCATCATTAAAATTTAAATCTTCTGCTCGATAAGGATAGTGGTCAGTAAACGGATGCTCAATCACCTGCAAACCTTTACGGCGCATTTGTTCAAAAAACCGAAGTGGATTACCAATACCTGCCAGCACATGTACCTTCAGCCCTTTCAATTCACTCAGGGGTCGGGTTAACTCACTATCTTTAAGATTAACCATGATTTCACCCTGATAATGCATAGTATATTCATTCCGGCTTGCCGTGCCGTTGGTAATAACAAAATCCACTTTTTCTTTTCTTGAGATCGGTTCACGTAGAGGACCGGCGGGTAAACATAAACCATTACCGAATCGTCGCATACCATCGATTACCACGATCTCCACATCACGCCGCAAAGCATAATGCTGTAGTCCATCATCACTAATAATAATGTCGCAGCCAGAATGCTGCTGTAACAGGCTTGCCGTTTTTGCACGATCCGGCCCGACTGCCATTGGACAGGCACTGCGCCTTGATATCAAAATCGCTTCATCACCCACCATTACGGGATCAGCATCAGGACGCACCTGCTGTGGCCAATTTCGCGCCTTGCCACCATAACCGCGACTGATGATACCGGGGGAATAGCCGGAGCGCTTCAACAGGTGGGCAATATGAACCACCACCGGGGTTTTACCGGTCCCGCCAACAGTCAGGTTTCCCACGACAATAACCGGGATGTTTAACTTATGACGTTTTAGTAAGCCCAGCATGTAAGCTAGTCGACGAACAAACACCAGTGCACAATACAAACTGCTTAAGGGCCGCAACAATAAGCTCAGTGCACTATTGTTATACCAGCTGTATTCAAGTGACTTTACAAAAGACATAATTTACGCTTCGCTAAACTGCATTCGATGCAACGCTGCATAGTGTCCATTTTTTGCAATTAATTCCGCATGATTTCCCTTTTCAACGATGCACCCCTGATCCATCACCACAATAACATCCGCCTGTTCAATCGTAGATAAGCGATGTGCGATTACCAGCGTTGTCCGATTTTGCATTAACTCTTCTAGTGCACTTTGGATAAAACGTTCGGACTCGGTATCTAATGCCGAAGTAGCCTCATCAAGAATCAACACCGGCGCATCTTTGAGAATGGCACGGGCAATTGCTAATCGTTGTCGTTGTCCACCGGAGAGCAGAACTCCATTTTCTCCTACCATCGTCTGCATGCCTTGTGGCAGCTTTTCAATAAATTCTAAAGCATGGGCGGCTTTTGCGGCCTGATGAATATCATTCTCGGTTGCGGATTCCATATCCCCATAAGCGATATTATGGGCGATGGTGTCATTGAATAAAGTCACATGCTGGCTGACCAGTGCCATGTGTGAACGCAGATTTTCCAAGGTCAAATCACGGATATCATACCCGTCGAGCAGAATCTGGCCATCACTGGGATCATAGAAACGTGGCAGCAAACTTACCAGCGTGGTTTTACCTGCACCTGAGCGGCCAACGAAGGCAACATTCTGTCCCGGTTCAATCAACAGTTCGATATTGTTTAATATGCCTTCACCTTCAGGGTTGTATTTGAAATTTAACTGACTATATTTAATCTCACCCCGCGCCTTGTTCAATTGTTTAGTTCCGGTATCTAGCTCAGGCGTATGGTCCAGAAAATCAAAAACACTCTGTGCAGCGGCAATGCCACGTTGTAAGGTCGCATTAATGGTAGTCAGGCGTTTGGCATGCTGCATCAGTAAGAGCATTGCCGTTAGATAAGATCCAAATTCACCCACTTTTAATTCAAGACTAAAAGCAAAGAAAATCATCACCGCAAAGGCAATCGCCACAATAAATTGAATAATTGGCGAACTTAAGGCATTGGTTGCAGCCATGCGTAAAAATTGACGGCGGTTATGATTGTTAACCTTATCAAACTGTTCAGACTCATAATCCTGGCCACCAAATATTTTAATTTCACGATTCGCTCCGATAACTTCTTCTGAAACAGCTGAGACATTGCCCATTGATTTTTGAATGCGATGGCTCAATTTACGAAAACGTTTACTAATATAGACCACCAAACCTGCCAGCACCGGAGTAATACCGACGAGTATGAGGGTCAGCCAGGCGCTGTAATACATCAACATAATTAGCAGCGCGAGAATGGTCAGACTATCACGAATTAATACGGTGATAACGGATGAAGAGGCTTCGGCTAACTGCTCGACGTCGTACACCATTTTAGACAATAAAACGCCGGAAGATGAAGTATCGTAATAAGTCACTGGCAGATGTAAAAGCTGATTGAATAATTGTTTGCGCAGATCACGAATAATACTTCGCGCCACAAACGCCATGCAGTAATCAGATAAAAAACTACCCACTATGCGTACAGCAAAAATACCAATAATGACCAGTGGAATCCATTGCAGTACGGTGGGATCTTTTTTTACAAAACCATCATCAAAAAGGGGCTGGATAATACGCGCAAACGCGGCCTCAGTTGCAGCAAACAGAATCATGCCCAATATCGCCAGTACAAACATCTTTGTATAGGGTCGGACATAGCTCAATAGGCGACGATAAACCGCAGTAGCATTTGTATTCTGTATCTCAGTCATCTGGATTATTCATTGGCAAGTTTAGTCGCGAAAGTCAGGTGAACCAGACCTAGCTGGCGGGCAGCATCCATCGCCCGCACCACTGCCTGATGAGGCGTATTTTGATCGGCGCTAATAATTAGTTTGGGTTCAATGGAATCATCCGGCTGAGTTGCTCGAACTTCGCGTATGCCTTTTTTCAGTGATTCGATTTTTTTATCTTTGAGCTTACGCTGATTAATAAAATAGCGACCCTGTACATCAATGCTGATTTCAATAACAAACCGATCATTCACCGCTTCTTCACCGGCAGACTCCGGTAACTCAATGCTAATTTCTGACTCACGCTCAAAAGTCGTCGAAACCATAAAAAAGATCAGCAGCAGAAACACCACATCAATCAGTGGCGTTAAATTCAGTTCCAGTTCATTTTCCCGCTTTGGGCTGAAATTCATGCTGCGCTGTCCTGCTCACTATCGTCTTCACGATCACCGTGCATAACATCAACTATCTTCAAGGCATCATCTTCCATCAACAGCACCAGTTCATCAACCCGGCCTCGGAAAAAACGGTAAAAAATCAAACTGGGAATAGCCACGGATAAACCCGCAGCGGTGGTAATTAATGCTTCAGAAATGCCACCGGCGAGCACCCCAGGATTGCCCACTCCATGCGTGGTAATCGCAGCAAAGACTTTGATCATACCAATGACCGTGCCCAGTAATCCCAGCAATGGCGTCACCGAGGCAATGGTACCCAGGGTATTCAGGTAGCGTTCCAGTTGCATCACCACCTGTCGACCAGTTTCTTCGATAGCTTCCTTCATAATTTCCCGTGGATGATCACGGTTAACCAATCCTGCCGCAAGAATGCGCCCTAAAGGTGAATTATCAACCAGCGCATCGATGTGCTCATCATCCAGCGTATCACTCTTATGCAGCTGCCAAACCTGCCCGACCAGATGCCGAGGTGCAATACGCCGGGGCTGTAGTGACCAGAAACGTTCTCCAATAATCGCAAAAGCAATAATTGAAGCAAAAATAATGGGCAGCATAAGCCAGCCGCCAGCTTGAACCATTTCAAACACGTCTTTGAATTCCTTGGTATTTTTGATTGATGAGAGGCGAAAACAACATTGCGCCTAACTTTAACAAAGTAACCGCTTTGCTGAAAGGGCGCAGGCTCTTATTCCTGTGAATCAGGCAAGGAAAATCAAATAAACCAGTAGCAATAATCAGACCGGGTCGCCATAGCCACCTTAGCGTGCATTCCAGAAATGACCCTGCGCCTGCCTAAACAACTGTGGTCTCAATCCAGCCTCTGGATGCTGTCTGTTGTTTGCCCCAAGAGTAAACTGGATGGCTCCAGTATTTGAGCTCAGTAAAGACAGGATCTGCCGCGACTGGTAACGCGCAAACACCTCCGAATGGGGAAAGCCGTAGCGATTACGATAACCGAGCGGATAAAGAACATACTGAGGTGAAACCGCATCGATAAAGGCCACCGTCGATGAGGTTTTGCTACCATGATGCGGTGCAGTTAGAATATCAGCGTGCAGATCTCCTGCATACGTACGAACCAGCTCACGCTCAGCAGCCTTCTCAATATCACCACTCAGGAGCAGACGCTGCCCCCCCGCCTCGACCATCAACACACAGGATCGGTTATTATGCTGTAATCGCGTCTTTAATGGTGGATGCAGCATTCGAAATGCCACCCCGTCCCAGTTCCATTGCTGCCCTTTCAAACAGGATTTCAAGGGCAGACGAAAGCCTTTTTGTTTTATTTTTTCAACATCACTACCGAATATCTTCAGCGCAGGAATTTCAGCCAGCAGCGCCATTGCCCCTCCCAGGTGATCATTATCCGCATGACTCAGAATCAGCCGATCGATTTTTTGTATCCCAAGATTCTGCAAAAAAGGAATCAACACGGCATCCCCCATATTAAAATTCGCACCAAACCGCGCCCCGGTATCAAACACCAATAAATGGTTTTTAGTTTGCACTACCGCCGCCAGCCCCTGCCCCACATCTAATAAGGTAAATCGTGCTTCAGCCGATGCGGGTACATCGAAACGGCCAAACAGTACCGGCAGCAACATTAGCGCGCCCAACCAGCGAACGGGAACGCCTCTCGGAGCCAATAGCCAGAGCATGCCGAATATACATAGAATAATCGAGGGTAATGAAAGTATTGATGCGCTCCAGCTGGCATACGGCAATGCGGCTAAAAAGCGTAAATAATCCGCCAGTATTGCCAATAACCAGAGTGCCAGTTGCAGCACCGGGGCCGCCCAGTCAGGATCAAACAAAAGCAACAAGCTGCCGAGAAGACTCAGTGGCGCAGCCAGCATGCTCACCAGCGGTATGGCCAGCGCATTTGCCAGCGGCGCTATCAGTGACACCTGCTGAAAAAATAACAGCAGTACCGGCATCAAACCCAGGGTGACCCACCACTGCGCCCGCCACCACTGTCGCCATTTACCTGCTGACCCAAGCCTTGCTGCCAACCCGTACACAATCACCCATACCGCCAGAAATGAAAGCCAGAAACCGGCGGCCATCACCGCCAGTGGATCCACGATCAGAACCAGCAGCAAAGCCAAAGCCAAAGTCCGCCCGGGACTAAGTCTGCGATTAAAAATGATACCCAGCATCACCCCCGATAGCATGATCAGTGCACGTTGAGTCGGAACTGAGAACCCTGCCAGTGCGGCATAAACCAATGCCCCCAGCATGGCCGCCCAGGCGGCCGCCTTCGGTGCAGGATAAAAAAGAACCAGGTTAGCGGACAAACGCCAGAATCGATTTACCAGCAAAAACATCAACCCAGCAATTAAACCCACATGCAGACCCGAAATTGCGACCAGGTGACTGGTTCCCGTTTGCCGCAACCACTGCCATTGAGCCGGCGTTATCAGGCTGCGCTCGCCGATGGAAAGTGCCAATAACAGGCCGGTGTACTCATTGCCTGTGGTCAACGCCACTATTTTGTCGCGTATTTTTTCCCGCACACAAAGAACTAAACAAGATGAAGTATCTGCTATTAGCTTATGATTTTTAGAAGATTTTCGAACATATCCAGTGGCACGAATACGGTGCTGAAAAAGCCAGGCTTCATAATCAAAAGCCCCCGGATTCATCATCCCCCTGGCCTGTTTCAGACGTACCAACAGCTGCCAGCGCTGTCCCGCATGCAGCTCTCCCAGCTGGCTGGCTCGATAGGCACTCAAGCGTATCCGCCCCGGTGTCGAATAAATATTTCCAGCATGGCTCAGGCTTTCGACTGCAAACTCAAACCGCGTTCGCCCCCGGCGATCATTCGACTCCTGTTCGGGTAGACTAGCCACGCGACCCTGAACCAGCACATTCTGCCCTTCCAGCTCGAGCGGTAGTGATGGCGCAAGAACCAGCTGAGCCTGTAATAACGCCCAACTAAAACCGACAAGCAAGCTAGCAGCCAACCGCCAATATGCCGGCAGAAAAATCAGCAGAAGCAACGCTGGAATCAGTAATAAAAACCATTCAAGGGCAGGCAGATGCGCTAATGACAGAAGTGCGGCAACTCCGACCAGAAAAGCCAGAACACCGGTTCTAAGGGGCAATCCTGAACGCATGTTTTCATCCCTGAAGTAGTGCGCTAAAAAATATTTTGCACTCGCCATAAAAAACGAGGCAAGATCTATTACACTATGTGCGGGTTCAATTACTCACGCAACTGAATTACTATATCTGCAATGCCGAAAAAATTCATTAAACGTTATCTCCCGGATCACAATAAAATCCGTAACCACCCTCAGTTAAACCGACTTTTCGGCACCCTGCTCCATGATCCCAACCTCCTTCATTTAAACCGACGTTCAGTCTCCGGGGCCTTTGCCGTTGGCTTGTTCATGGCCTTTGTGCCGATTCCCTTACAAATGCTGCCGGCTGCCGCGGCTGCCATCTATTTTAGAGTCAATCTGCCTATCTCGGTCGGTATGGTCTGGGTTTCCAATCCATTTACCATGCCACCCCTGTTTTATTTCTGCTATAAAGTAGGCAACTGGATATTACAGGAGCCAGTGCAACATATTGACTTTGTCCTCTCCATCGAATGGTTAATGACCGAACTGGCGGAAATATGGCAGCCCTTTCTGCTCGGCTGTATAGCTGTCGGCAGCCTGAGTGCCCTACTCGGGGCAGGAACCGTCCGTCTGCTCTGGCGTTTACATATTGTTAATCACCTGAAAGAACGGCGACTACGACGTAAAAAAATCTGACTATGCAATGCGCCAGCAAGCGGTATAAAGGTGGATTCCGGCCACAACCATGCCGGAATAACGGGTATCTGGGAGGCGTGAGTAGTTGCACAAAAACAAAGTAAACAGCATCATAATATTAAGGAGGCTGTCATGAAACTATTCACATTTTTTATACTTTCCCTATTCCTGACAAACAGTTTTTCCGAAGGAAATCCGCCAATGCCAAATCCCGATATTAATAACCCGATTACCGATCAATTGATAGAGCAACTTGCCCGTAAAAAAATCTACTTCGGACATCAATCCGTTGGCAATAACATCATGCTGGGTATCACCGAGATCCTCAGTGATGCTCAGAAAAAGAACTTTCGAATAGTCGAGTCTCTTGATGCCGATCAGTATCAGGGCCCAATGTTTGCTCACTCCCGTGTCGGTTACAATATGGATCCTGAGTCAAAAATTATTGGCTTTAATAATTACATGGCAAATCTTCAACAATGGCAACCAGATATTGCCATGTTCAAATTCTGCTATATCGATGTTCGCGCTAATGCCAACGTCAGTACGCTATTTCAGGAATACAAAAGCAGAATGCAACAGCTAAAAGAAAAATATCCTGAAGTAAACTTCGTTCATTTCACCGTGCCTTTAACCATTGTTCAAACCGGCATTCGCGCGGATATAAAAAAAATTATTGGTAAACCCATTGGCGGCTTTGCGGATAATATAAAACGCAACGAATACAACACCCTGCTACGCCAGGCTTATTCAGGAAAAGAACCTGTGTTTGATCTTGCAGAAATAGAATCAAGTCGTGAAGATGGCTCACGGATAAAGTTCGAATACAAGCACAAGGATTATTACGCCTTAGCCCCGGAATATGGACGTGACGGCCGACATCTGAATGCATTAGGTCGAAAAATCGTTGCCGAGAAATTATTAATATTTCTTGCCAGCCTTGAGTAAAACAAACATGTCTGATGTATCACAAATTATTTTATCCTGTGCCCGTCCCGGCAAGACTCTGCAGATTGTTCGAATTCAAATGTCGTATGTGCAAGATTAAATGAATTCAAACTCTGTTTTAAATCCTGCTTTAAATATTCCTGTATTTCCGCATTAATAGGCACATCCAGTACCAGATGTGCCGTCAATACATGCCGTTCACCATCCAGTGACCAGAGGTGTAGGTAATGCACCTCCACCACGTGTGAAATAGATAATAACTTTTGATGAATCACATTCCATAATTTTTTATCAGGCACGGCCTGCAAAAATATATTCAAAGTCTGCTTAAGATTTTTGATGACATTAAACAAAATAAATAAGGTGAAGGCAATCGACAGCAGTGGATCAAGGATGGGCCAGTCAAAAAACATTAACGCCACACTAACAATTAAAACCGCAACCCAACCAAGAACATCTTCAAGCAAATGCCAGTTCAACACCTGTTCATTCAGTGTTTTACCATGGCTGAGTTTATACGCTGCGAAACCATTAACCAACACACCCAGCACGGCAAGACCGAACATTCCCTGTGAATGCGGCATCACGGGTGAAGCTAGTCGAGGAATAGCTGCACTTAATACCCAGATAGATCCGGCCACCAGAACCAGGGCATTGATTAATGCTGATAATAATGAAAGCCGGTAATAGCCATAGGTGAATTCAGGGCTGGATTTTGTAATCGATAAACGACCTAGAATCCAGCCCATCCCAATCGAAAGAGTATCGCCCAGATCATGTACCGCATCTGCCATAATGGCGGTACTGTTAGTCAGCCAGCCACCAATAAACTCGATAATGGTAAAGAAAAAGTTGAGCGCAAAGGCCCAACCTATTCTTGTTGATATTCCATGATGATGGCCATGATCAGACATCAGCCCGATTCATCCTTTAACTCCAGTATCCTGGATTTTTCTTTTCGAGAATGTTTCATATAACACCGGCAATACAAACAGGGTCAGTATGGTAGATGACAATAAGCCTCCCACCACCACGGTTGCCAGAGGTCGCTGAATTTCTGAGCCGACTCCATTTGATAAAAGCATGGGAATCAACCCTAAGGCGGTCGTCCAGGCAGTAATGAATACCGGACGTAGTCGAGATAACGCACCTTCAAGTACCGCCCGTTGTATATCCGCGCCCCCCTCCAGAGTCTGGTTAATTGCATTGACCATGACCACCCCGTTCAGCACGGCAACCCCCAGCAGGGTAATGAAACCAATACTACCCGGTACTGACAAATATTGACCTGAAATAAACAGTGCCGCAATCCCACCAATTAATGCCAAAGGAACATTAACCATGATCAACAGGGCCTGACCGACTGAATTAAAAGCAAAGTAGAGCAACAGAAAAATCAAACCCAATGACAGTGGTACCACGATCATTAATCGTGCCTGTGCGCGTTGCTGATTTTTAAACTGCCCGCCAAAGACAACGGTATAACCTGCGGGAAGATCAATTTCAGTATTGATGCGTTGCTGTAACTCCGCCACCAGTCCTCCCATATCTCGATCTTCGACATTAGTCTGGATCACCACCCTGCGTTGTACATCATCACGCCGTATTTGTGGCGGGCCAGATTCAATTTCAACCTGGGCGACATCCCCTAATTTAACCCAGGCACCATTGGAAGCCTGCAAGATCAGATTACGAATGGCTTCGACACTATTACGGTATTCCTCGCCCAGACGCACATAGATATCATAACGTTCGTTACCATTAATCACCTGCCCAGCAGCACGGCCACCAATCGCATCTGAAACCAGCTCCATAACCTGCGATACAGGAATATCATAGCGGGCAAGTAGATCCCGATCAGGACGGACGGCTAATTGCGCTTCCCCGCCAATCTGCTCCATTGCCACACCTCGAGTGCCTTCGACTTTCTTTACCAGGGCTTCAATTTCAGTCCCCTTGGCCGCAAGTACATCAAGATCTGATCCGAACAATTTAATCGCCAACTGTGCTCTAACCCCAGATAATAATTCATCTACACGCGTCGCAATTGGTTGTGAAAACGAAAATAGCAATCCCGGATATTGAGACATTTTCTCTTCCATCAGAATCTGTAATTCCTTTCGATTCGGCGCGGTTTCCCAGTCGGACACCGGTTTTAAACCGACAAATATTTCCACATTCGAAACCGGTTCAGGATCACCGCCAATCTCTGGCCGACCAACACGACTAGTGGCATAAAGAACTTCAGGAAAACTAATCAAAATAGATTCCAGTTTTTCAGCCACCTGTAAGGAGGTATCCAGGCTAGACGACGGTGCCAGGGTGACTCGAATATTCAGCGTCCCTTCTTCCAGCTCAGGCACAAACTCCGTACCCAGAAAAGGAAGTAGTAATAAGGAACCGATAAATAATAATAAAGCACTCACGACAACCAGCTTTTTACGTAACTGAATAAAGCCCAATGCTTTTCTGTAAAAGGCTTCTAAAGGCGGCATAATAAAACCATCTTTATGCTGGATGTCATGTTTAAACAAATAGGTCGCTAATGCCGGTACCACAGCAATAGCAACAATTAACGATGCAATCATGGCCAACACAATCGAAACTGCCATCGGCTGAAATAGCTTGCCTTCCACCCCTTCAAGACTAAATAGAGGAGCAAAAACAATGATCACAATTAACACTGCAAAAAACACTGGTCGACCAACTTCTTTGGCTGACTCCTGTATTAATAATGAAATCCCACCCGATCCATTTTGTTTCTGGTGTTCAATCAGGCGACTATAAATATGTTCCATCATCACCACCGATCCATCCACCATCATACCGATGGCAATCGCCAGTCCACCCAGCGACATAAGATTTGCCGAGACATTCCAGAAAGCCATGGCCATCAATGCCAGACCCACGGAAATGGGAATCGAGATTAAAACCAGGAAGGTAGCGCGAACATTCATAAGAAACAGCATGAGCACCAGCACAATCAGCACAAAGGCCTGCATCAAGGCACTGACGACCGTATCTACCGCCTGATCGACCAGACTGGCCTGATTATAAAAAGGCTCCAGCGTAACCCCATCCGGTAAAGCGGTCTGGATGGCTGGCAGGCGTGATTCTATGCCATCTATCGTAGCTTTAGTATTAGCCCCCAGACGTTTAAGCACGACACCGGCGACCACTTCACCCAGAAATTCAGGTTTACCGGATTCATCACGGCGAGTAATACTCACAGCACCCTGACGAATTTCAGGGCCAAAATCGACTCGAGCAACATCACGCACGCGAACGGCGACACCACCTTCATTTTTAAGCGGAACATTACCGATGTCGCGCAAGCCTTTTTCGCCACTGCGAACCCAGCCCACGCCACGGATCACCAGTTGCTCATTGCCGCGATCCATGTACCAGCCACCGGAGTTATGATTATTACTTTCAATGGCTGTGGCAACATCTCCCCCGGTTAAGCCGAAAGCCAATAAACGTTCCGGATTTAACTGCACCTGGTACTGGCGTACTTCACCACCAAAAGACAGTACTTCAGTGACCCCACCTACCGGCATCAACAGTAGTTTAACGATCCAGTCATTGATGCTACGTAGTGCGATAGCATCATATTTTTCAGGATCATCAGCACGTAAAATATATTGATAAACCTGTCCCAGGCCTGAGGAATTCGGGCCAATGCCCGGTGAGCCGATACCATCCGGAATTTGCTCGCGTGCACTTTGCAAACGTTCAAAGACTAGTTGCCGGGCAAAATAAATATCCGTGCCCTCTTTAAAAACAACAGTAATGACGGAAAGCCCGGTCTTGGAAATAGACCGCACCTCTTCAACATCCGGCAAAGCATACATCACCGCTTCAATTGGAAAAGTAATTAACTGTTCAACTTCTTCCGCCGCCAGTCCTCGTGCTTCAGTATTAATCTGTACCTGCACATTGGTAACATCCGGAAAGGCATCCAGGTTGAGTTTTGGTAAAACAAGAAAAGCTGTGGTGGCCAGGGCAATTAAGGCCAGCACCACCAGCAGACGACTACCGACCGCAATGTCGATCACTTTATTTAGCATGATCTGTCTCCTTAGTGGTTATGAACTGAAAAGCCGCTTTTCGCCAGCTCAGACTGAACAAAAAACGCACCCTCGATGACGACTCGTACACCCGGATTAATCCCGCTGATCACCGCCTGGCCTTCACTAACCCGCTCCAGCTTAATTTCTATCGCCTTAAACTCACCGACCTCATCCTGCTCAACCAATACCTGCCAGTCACCATCCGGGCTACGAAGCACTGCCGCTTCCGGTACGGTCAAAGCACGGGCTTTATCCGTGGTCGCAATTCTTGCACTGACAAACATACCCGGATGTAAATGATCTTCTGTATTTGGCACTTCAATACGCACCGAGAGAGTTCGTGTTATTTCATTCAGGGCATGATTTATCTGGCTAACTTTTGCCGGAATTTTTTCACCATTAACAAGAATCAGTGCCTCACTGCCAATCGATATTTTACCGGCATCATTCGGAGTAACGCGTGCGTCAACCCACATCACAGATTCATCCGCAATCATCATGAGTTCCTGACCCGCTTCAACACGCTCACCCGTAATAAAATTATCACGTAAGACACGACCAGCCTGCGAGGCAAGTAACTGAAATACGCCATTCGCTAAAATAGAATCTTTATTTTTTTGCAGATCATTAATTTGAGTAAGAGTCATACCGTAGGCCTGAATCCGGCCCCGAGATAGCTCCCATTTCACTTTTGCTTCCGTATAACGACGCTCAGAAACAACAGAACGCCCCAATTTTTTCACCCGCAACCATTCACGATGAGCAACCAGATAATCGCCCTGTGCCTCAGCCATCTCAACACTGGATAGCGTCAGTAGCTTCTGCCCTTTTTTAACTTCGTCACCAAGCTTAACCGAACGACCCAATATCTGAGCGGCAATGCGTGGGGTTATTTTTACCGTCTTATAAGCATTGAAATTTACTTCCCCCGGTGCCTGTAAAAACCGAGATACCGGCTGATTCTGCAAGGTCATCACTTTGATGCCCGCCATTTTCATTTGCACAGGTGTTAACTGAATCACACCTTCTTCATCATGTTCTCCACCTTCATGCTCACTGTGTTTTTCCACACTTGCATGGCCATCATGATCGTTTTCTGCATGCGCCAAAGTGAAAACATTCAAACAGGCAAATAATATTAATATGTATACGTAAAATTTAATCTTCATCTCAATTCTCTTCTACTGTAAGTTGTAACCATTGATTGATGCTGGCCGTTACCAGTAACCAGTCAAAGCTGGCCTGCCAGGCAAGTCCGCGTAATTCATAACCGGCCGACTGGGTGTCCAGTGCCTGTTTAAGCTGGACTAAATATTCTGTCGTACTCATATCACCAGCACGCCAGAGTTTTTTGATTAAACTCAGCTGCCGGTTGACACTGACGCGTCCAATTTTTTTCCAGTTAGTCCAGGCCTGCTGTAATAGCCGATAGCGTTCAGTGGTTGCAAAAACACGGGCACGCTGATTGAGAAACATCTGCTGTGCCATTTGTTCGCTGCTGATCAATGCCTGTTGTGCTTCTTCCACCTCTGCCCGATAGGTGTTACGAATATTAAGTGGGATACTCAGGGTTGCTCCGAGCAGAGTTTCGTCATCTTCTTTGCCACCACGCAGTGCAATGGTAGGGTTCCAACTACGTTCGCTTTTGCGCAGCTCCACTAACTGTCGTTTCGCGGATACATCAGCTTCAAGTGCACGCATTGCCGGTAAGCTACGCACATAGTTATCGCTATCCACCGGCAAATAGGCCATTGGTAATTCATCCGGTAAGTCAGGCAAATTGGCCGGTTGGGTAATAAAGATGGCCCGTAAACCCTCTTTTGCCGCCGCTGCCTCCGACAAAGCCTGGGCATGAGTCATTAAGGCTTCTGCATTTGCCAGTCGGGCCAGATCCAGTTCAACCTGATTAAGATCACCCGCATTAAAACGCTGCTCGGCAATATCAGTAAACTCCTGCATCAGTTGCAATGCACGCCCGGCAAGAATTGCCTGTTCATCACGTGTACGTTTTTCAGCAATGGCGGTAAGCAGATTATGGGATAGATCCTGTATCGCTATCTGATAATCGGCAATTGCTTTTAACTCCATGGATTGAGCAACACTGGTTCGAGACCCCCGTTGATCTCCCCAGTCAATTGTCTGACTCAACTGAATATAAGAGGTATTAATATCTGTTTTTTCTGAATCAATTTCCAGTTCAGGGTTATACAGAGCATTATCTGCTGCCCGCACGGCTGCACGACTAGCATTAAGGTTAGCCTCTGCTGCACGTTTACGGGGATGCCGTTGAATGACTGTTTTTAAAGTCTGAGAAAGTGCAGCCGGCGCAAAACTGTCAAGTTTTAAACTTGCCACCGGCTTCGCCTTTTGCGGCTCGGCAGATAAGGGTAAGGAAAAACACACTAGCAATAATGCGGAAATAATCAACCGCTTATTGAAGTGGGATCTATATTGAGATCGAGTCATGGTCTATTCCTGAATAAAATAATACGACACCATCCAGTCAGCAAATCTGCCAGATGATCAGGTAAAAAGGGTAAAACAGGAATTACGCCGTAGGCGGAGGTGTGGGGGGTTGTTGACAAATGAAATAGCGATGATTAACTAAAACAGGTAGATAACTATTATTCAGTACCGAGGGTAAAAGAACTACCTCGGAGAAAATACCAAACATATGCGCGCTACCGTGGCTACATTCATCAGCAGGTGCATGAGAAAGATTGCCATTATCATTATTTTGAGAGCCAATTTCATGCTCATGCTGATAAGCATCAAGCGATACATCCATATCAACAGCCCAGGACAGGTTGCTGAGTAGGAGAAAAAATACCATGATTTTGATAATGTTTCGCTGCATAAGGTTTGCAGTCTAGCAATGAATGCCCTGCTTTCCAAGTATGAAATTGCCATATTCATCTATCATGTGCCGTGATTGTGTCGACAAAGATACAGGCAAAAACCTCCAGCCGGTCAGAAACACCTGGGCTGGAGGCCAGTAACCCCTTTGTTAGTCATAGATCTCGGTACAATCGACAGGGCTGGCTGCCACTTCCACAAAGGTCCCGCTACCGTCATTAAATTCAACCGTAACCTCCGTACCTGCAGACGTGGCTCTAAGCTGTGTACCCTCAGCACCGGTCACTAAAAACTGCCCGGCTGTCGGGCAGTCCGGCCTGCTATTATCATTTCCGGTAAAGTTCTGCGTCGTTTGAAATAGAAATCCACCTCCTGGTATGCCGGACACCGCAACGTCTACTCGAATCGAATAGTCACCGGTATCATCATTGCCTGTCGCTGAAAAATCCAGCCCCTGATATGAAATATTCGGGTATTCAGGAATACCGAAGGAGAAGTTGCCCGAAATCTTTGCGCTATAGTCTGCATTAGACTGCTCTTGAAAATCAATAATGAGAGAACCATTTAAACCGGTTTCATTAGAGCTGAAAAGTTTACAATCGTTAAATTTTACCGTCCCATTAGTACGCGTTGCCGTTTCTTCGTAAGTACCACTAATCGACCCGCCAAAATCACATGACTCGTTAATTTCAATGCCACTCACGACGGCCTGCTCAGTTAAAGAGCCGGCATTTGAAGACAGCTGCTTTCGAAGTGCCAGAACCAAATCAGTTGTGGATAATAACGATGAGGGCTGAGTCAGGGTAATACCTCCGGTAATATTCGCATTTTTAATCGCACTGGGTGCTGAGACGGCAACATCCGCAGAAGTACTGCCGGTTGTAACCGCATTACCTGAAGTAATCGTCACCGCACCCGCCGGCACCGTTAAGCCATTATTATTTCCATCATCGCCACTGCCACCACCACATGCCGCAAGCAGACTTCCCGTAAATATAAACAAACCCCATTGTATATTTTTCATGATGTTCTCCCTTATCATTAAATATTTATACTGAAAAACAACTATATCGCAAAACAAGTCAGGATTATCTCTTACATAAGTAATATGTTGGCAGGCTGACGTATTTTATCACGCCACGCATAGATACGATTGAAACCGAATCCTCTAGATTCGATGTCAATCGTATCTGTGCGAATAATACAATGCCGGAACTTCAAGTTTGTACGGCTGAAGCCGTACCTAGATATTCAGGATTTGCGTCTGATGATGGCACCTAATCCCAATAAGCCGCTACCTAATAACCATAGTGTCGGTGGAAGCGGAACAGCTGAGGGTGCGGCTGAAGGACAAGCACCATAGAGACAGCTCACCCCTAAGCGGTAGTTACCATTTTCATTCCAGCCGGCATCTGCAAGCCCAATTTTATAAATGCCAGTTTCGGTTAAATTAAGCTCAGGTGCAACAGAACATAGTGATGCCGCGCCGTAGGGACCTGAATTACCGTTACATGCTATATTTTCAATTAAATTTCCAAGTGGATCCCAAATTTCTAAATTTAGATCTAACCCACCCGATAATGAAGCGACCGTAATTTGCACACCTGAACCGGCTGCACCGCTGAATGCGATAAAATCTGTATCACCAAGGTGTCCCAATGCTTCATCCAGAGCCTCATCGTAGGCAACGCCGGTCCAATTATTGACTGGCGGGTTGAGATCAAGACTCATGGTATAGTTTCCAGCTTCATTCGCACCAACATCGCTCAAATTAATATAATAATCTCCTGTCGCAGATAAAGTTTGATCTAACACTGTACTACATCGTGAAGCCGCACCATAAGGACCAGCATTACCATTACACGAAACAGATTGTAGTATTGAGCCATCGGGTCCACGCAATGCAGCTTGTAGATCCAGACCACTTGATGATGTCGACAAAACTAACCGCAGGGAATCACCCGCCACACCAGAAAATACGTAATTGTCAACCTCGACGTTGGTACTGAGTCCACTGTTAACGGTATGATCACCATAAGAAAAATTGACAAACCCCGTCAACCCAGCCGTATCCACGGGATTTTCAATTGTCGAAGCGTGCACGGCTGTCGAAAGCATCCCGGATAATCCCAGAACCAAACTCAAGGCCGGTGTAATTAAATGAATTTTTTTAAGCATCATCCTTTCTCCCTGTATTAAATTATTTAATCTTTTCTTGTTTTTCCAGAGTTAAGGTATCTGTCGTAACGACCGTTAACAATGGGTCATTTGCTGCAGTTCACATCCGAATAATATTAAAATATATTTTCAAAATTTTATCTAAGCGATTAATCATGCTAGCTTTTTTAGTATCACTTTTTACCTAGATAAAAAGCACCGCTACAAATGTAGTAATGGATGCCACTGCAAGTTCAGGTATGCTGATAAAAAAAGGGATAACAGGGACAGCATGATGGGAAAAGCAACAAACATTCCGGATGAACTTCAACAGCGCCTTCGCGCAGAACAATTACATACCCACTATCAACAACTGCCGGCAATGATTATTGCACCCGCGCTCGGTGCATTATTTACCGCCTGGGTTTTGTGGGATGCGGTCAACACCTCCTATCTCAAAACCGGGCTGGCAATGATATTGAGTATCTCCCTGCTAAGAATTTTTCTATACCGGAAATATTTTTCCAGGCTGCGGCAAAATGAGCCGCAACAAGTGTGGCGTGTTCTCGCAATTTCACTTGCGCTTTTATCCGGCTGCATCTGGGGAAGCACAGCGATTTTCCTCTACCCTCCCCTGCAAGCTGAATACGAGGTATATATGCTGGTGCTACTGGCACTGGTACCGGTGGCACCGATGGCGGCGCTGGCCGTTTATATGCCAGCTTTTTATGTTTATTACCTGCCCTGTATCGCACCTTTTGTAATCACTTTGGGTCTACAGGAAGGTCGGGCAGAAAAAATGACAGCCCTGCTATTATTAATGATGTCAGGAGCCATCATTACTTTTGCAAACAAATATGCAGCGATGTTGACCGAAGCTATTCGATTGCGATTGCAACTGGCCGAGCAAACAGAAAAGCTGGAACAGGCAGCCATCGTGAAGACACGCTTTCTAGCCGCCGCAAGTCATGACTTACGCCAGCCGGTGCATGCCATGGGCTTATTCATTGCCTCACTGCAAACTCAGTGTCAAGAGCTGGGACAAAATAAATTATTTACTCAGATAGCACAGTCGATTCTTGTCCTGCGACGTATGCTCGATACCATGCTGGATATTTCCCGGCTGGACGCCGGTATTATTGAAGTTCATCAACAGGACTTTAAATTAAGCGAACTCATGAACCGTCTACGGGATGAATTTGCACCGCTTGCAGCTGCGCAGGGTTTAGAGTTTCGGTACGTGAAAAGCCGTCAGATCGTAAACACGGATCCAGCATTACTGGAACGCATACTGAGAAACCTGTTAACCAACGCATTGAAATACACGCATCATGGCCGCATTCTTTTCGGCTGTCGTCGATGCGGCGAAAATATAAAAATACAAATTGGTGATACAGGTTCAGGTATCCCACCCACACAGCTTGAAAATATTTTTATTGAGTTTACCCGTCTGGAAAATAATGCAAGCCAAGCGGAACAGGGAATGGGACTTGGCCTGTCGATAAGTCAACGCCTAACCGATCTATTGCAACATAGCTTGACTGTTTATTCTCAGGAAGGCCGAGGCTCTATTTTTAGTCTCAGCCTTCCCTGTCATCAGCGCAGCGTTAAACTGATAAGTATTAATCAAATCAATCATCCTGTCACCCGCCCGAATCTACATCAATGGCAGGTAATTATTGTTGACGACGATGATGCCGTGCGTCTGGGAATGACGGCATTGCTAACACAATGGCATGCGCGGGTTATTGCCGCCGCTAATATTGATGAGTTATCAAAAAAACTACAAAAAACCACACAGGCACCGGACTTATTAATTACCGATTATCGACTTGCTCAAGGGGTTACCGCAGAAGACATCATTCGCATCGTAAACGATAAATTTAAACAAGCCATTTCCACCATTATTATTACCGGCGACACAACCCCGGCACGTATCCTTGAAGCTCACAATGCCGGGCAAATTTTATTACATAAACCGGTTGATCCTGAAAAACTGAAGGCCTGTATTAATTCACTAAAACTGGAATCAGCAGGCCAAGCTGCTGCGCTTTAACAACAGCATCCGTGCGATTATTCGCATGCAGGTGATGAATAATATCCGAAACATGTGCGCGAACGGTAGTATCGGCAATATCAAGCACCTTACCAATTTGCTTATTACTATAGCCTCGCGCCAGCAATTGCAACACTTCATCTTGACGCCGAGTTAGCATGGCATCCGGATCAAATTCAATTTCAGCTGGACGCGAAAGACTTTCAAGAACTACCGAAGGAATATAAGTTTCGCCACTTAATACCAGCTGCAGTGCATTTTTAATCACCTCACTGTCTGCCGATTTTGGAATATAGCCTCGTGCCCCGGCACTCAAAAGATGCATCACAAGATGATTGTTTTCACTGGCTGAAATGATTACCACCGGCGTTTCAGGCAGAAGTTGCGAAACAGGTAGCAGGCTTTTCAAACCATCACTATCCGGCAAGGTTAAATCCAGCAGCACCAGATCAAAACAGGTTTGTGTTTCTATCTGGGTAAAAGCCTCGCTGAGAGAGGAAGCCTCAAAAATATTCACAGCCTTTGCAAGTTGATGAATAACCGGCTTTAGTGCATCACGGTAAAGAGGATGATCATCAACGAGAAGAATATTGATTGTTCCGTTCGTAGAACGCGTCATAGGCCTATTTATTACTCCATTTGTAGCCTTATATTTTTATATCTCCATGTGAACCTTACGACTATTTTCACTCGCTGGCAATCCCTCTAAAAGCCTGCATTATTAATATAGTTATTATGCGCTCACATTTTCAGTCATAATATCACAGAGTTACCGCCACTCAGTCATGGATCATACTATCTTTCAATCGCCTTAGGGGGGGCGTTCATGTGTAGCAAGCGCAACAATTAAAATTACTGATTATTATTGCCGGCAGCCCAGATAGAAATAACACCTAAATAGTAAACGACCCGACCTGACACAAAAGACTATAAACATAAGTGATTCCGGGAGGAATTATGTCATATACAAAACTGATGGAATATATTGCTAAATTATGGGAGTTTTTAACAGTACAAAAAAAAGTGCGGGCCCTAAATCAGGCAATAGATCGTTTACTAGACGAAGAAAAAGAACATAAAGCCCAGGCCAACGTCTGGCTGGCCGAGGCACTAGACGTGCTACATCTGGCGTTACCTGACAACTCTAGAATACTAAAAGAACTTACCAACAAAGAGAATGACACCGAACATGTTTATGAACTTCTAAAAGCAGCTTCCTCAACTTTCTCACTCCATTCAAATAAAAACAATTCTCTTCTGGATGAATTTGCCCTAATTGGGGTAAGTGGTGATAATGAAAAATCGTCCTATAATAAATTCGAAATGAAACATGCACTGTATACAAGCTTTGCAAACTCATTGCCTCTTCGTACAATGCTTATACTACTTTTTATTACATTGGGGGTGGCTGGATGGAAAGTTTATGATTTGGCAAGCATAGGGGCTCATGCAAAAGAAACTACAGATAATGCAATAATCAAAGTAGAAAAAGCTCGCAAAGAACTAGGAGAAGCCCAAAGCAATCTGGAAAAATTAATTAAACAGGCAGAACAGGATTCAAATAAAGCTAAAGTAGCATTTAAGAAATCTGATACCGAACTAAGAAAAAATCAAAAACTAGCTATAGCTCAGTTAGAAACCCAAAGTATAAAATACAATAATGATTTAGCAAACATCAAAAAATTAGCTCTGACTGAGATGAAAGCTGAATTAAGATCAAAAAAATCCAACTTTACACGGGAGCTGGCAACAATTAATGAACAAAATAAAAGATCTTTAAAACACCAGCTTAATAACATCAAATCAGACCTTGAATCGTTTCAGAAAAATGAAAGAATACGAATAGAAGCCATTTTATTAAAACATCAAGGCACACAAAAAAAACGACTTTCCGAGCGAACTGCACTTTTGTCAAAAACTTTAGAAGAATGGCAAGGCGCAGGGGAGAGTCAAGTAAAAGCAGTGGTGGCCAGAGTTGAGGCTCAGGAAAAGCAATGGATGCTAAATAACAAGAAACAATTCGAAGAACTTAATAAACGAATTATTAAACTTGATGAAAATATCACTACTATCGAATCTAATTACAATGAACACCTCCCACTCGCACGCACGATTGCAGATATCACCGAGCAGGTAAAAAACAAAACCAGTAAAATCAATCCCGCCTGGATAGCTGCGGTCCTGGAAGTACGCACAGCATTGATCATTGTGCTTACCATAATCACAGTCTTAGCTACGTTTATTGCATGGAGAACCCGTACATAATAGGCTTTCAAAAAATAGCCCTATATAGCTCTTCGGCAGAATTTGTGGGTTGCCACCGACTAACGCCCTATCCCTCCGGGAGAAGGTTGAGGTGAGGGTGCTTCAATCAAGGCTGTCAGTATTTCAAGCACACTGTGACGTTCTTTATATTCATGGGCAATCTTAACCCGTCTGCAATACCCCATCAACAAGCGTACAGATCCGATCCATTTTTCCAGCAAAACGCGTATCGTGAGTAACGATAATGAAACTGGTGTTCAACTCTTTGTTCAGCTCCAGCATTAACTGATAAACACTTTCGGCGGTGCGAGTGTCCAGATTACCGGTTGGTTCATCAGCTAGGACACATAGTGGTTTAGTGATCAATGCCCGGGCCAGAGCCGCGCGTTGACGTTCACCGCCAGATAATTCATTAGGCTTATGGCTGATACGATGGCCCAGTCCTACCCGCTCCAGCATCTGTGTCGCCGCAAACGATGCCGTTGCCGGTTTGTCACCACGAATCAAGAGCGGCATGGCCACATTTTCCAGCGCGCTGAATTCAGGCAATAAATGATGAAACTGGTAAACAAAACCCAGCGCCCGATTGCGAAGAAATCCGCGTGCAGCAGGATTAAGACTCGCCATGTCCTTACCATCAACCTCAACCTGTCCTGCCGAGGGCGTATCCAGTCCACCGAGTAATTGCAGCAGCGTGCTTTTACCTGAACCGGAAACGCCGACGATGGCCAGTTGTTCGCCTTCCTGTAAAACAAGATCAACATTTTTTAAGACTTCAACCGGAGCCGGTCCTTCATGAAATGTTTTACTTAAACCGGTACAGCGCAGCACGATATGTTGTGGGTTATTCATAACGTAAAGCCTCCGCCGGTTGTGTACGACTGGCTCGCCAGGCCGGATACAAGGTCGCCAGTATCCCCAGCAACAGCGATACGGTGCCGATCATCCAGACATCATCCCAATGTAAATCTGACGGCAGTTCGCTAATATAATAAACACCGGGATCCAGAAACCGAATACCAAACAGGTTTTCGATAAAGGGCACCACGGTATCCAGATTCAATGACAGAGCCACGCCCAGCACAACACCCAACAAAGTACCTGCTACGCCGATCACGGTACCCTGCACCATAAAGACTTTCAAAATACTGGAAGGCGACATACCTAGCGTGCGTAAAATTGCAATATCACTTTCCTTGTCGGTGACCATCATTACCAGGGTTGAAACGATATTAAAGGCAGCAACGGCAACAATCAGTAGCAGCAACAAAAAGATCATGCGCTTCTCAATTTTCACCGCACGAAACCAGTTGGCGTGATAGGAGCTCCAGTCACGAATCCAGTACTGGCCCAACTCACTATTACGTAGATCTTCTCGCACCTGCGGAGCACGAAAGAGATCATCCACTTTCAGACGCACCCCGGAGACGCCGTCCTCCAGCCGGAATACCCGCCGCGCATCATCCATGTGCAACAAGGCCATACTGCTGTCGTATTCATACATGCCGACATAAAAAATACCCACCACCGTAAACCGTTTTAATCGTGGCACCACACCTGCCGGAGTGACCTGCGCGCTGGGTGTCACCAGGGTCACCTTGTCACCCACATTGGCAGCCAGAATACGCGCCAGATCCCGTCCCAGAATAATGCCGAATTGACCGGGTATTAGATCGGTTAGTTGACCCTCAATCATGCTCGCGCCAACATTGGAAACCGACGGCTCGATCTCCGGTAAAATGCCCCGAATCAGACTGCCGTTCACATCATTGCCATGAATCAGCATGCCCTGCGCTTCCACATAGGGGGCGGCGGCCAGTACATGGGGCTGCTCTTTTGCCCGTTGTACAATATCTGACCAACCTGCCAGACTCTCCTGATATTGGGTAATAGTCAGGTGGGAGACCATATCCAGAATTCGTTCACGTACCTCTTTCTCAAAACCGTTCATCACCGATAAAACGGTAATCAAGGCCATCACGCCAAGGGTAATTCCCAGCATCGAGGTCAGGGATATAAAGGAAATGAAGTGGTTGCGACGCTTGGCGCGGGTGTAACGCAGGCCAATAAAAAGTTCGAGTGGTTTATACATGGGCAGGCATTAAAGCACAGTTTGTCCGGATTATAAATATCGGGGCTGAGCCTGATACCGATCAACAAAAAAGCTCAATTTCTCCGCTGTTTAGCCGATATAAACTGCAAGTAATAATATCTTTAGCAACAGGTCTCGATACGCATGCCAAATACCCTGCAAAACGGGGCAACTACCCCAGGTCTCATGGAATGGCTGCGACGCACAAATTTCAGCGACATCATCAGTAGTGAAATGCATTCAAGGGATTTTAATGGATCCCGTGCCGAATATATCTTCATGCGCATTCGTCTGCTTTCATTTTTATTTGCGATACTCGCCCTACTCTGGATTCCTGTCGATCTTTTCATAATGCCAAAAGAAAGTCTTGGCATTATGCTAGGCTTTCGAGTTACCTACAGCGCATTATTTCTGATGCTCGGCATCTCATCTTCCGGCCCACAAGTTCTGCATTGTGCGCGACTGCGTCTCATCGCCTTTGTGCTTATTCCCTGTGTGTTTTATATCGCCTCATGTCAGGTTCTTTGCCATTCGGGTGATGTTAAAGGTGCCCTGGTAGGCTATTCATTTCTACCCTACCTGACCGTGGCTCTGCTTGCTATTTTCCCTCTCACCCTGTCTGAAGGCTTTAGTTTTGCCAGTCTGGTCGGCATCACCTTTCTGGGCACTGAAATTTATTTTAGCCGCTCACTGACCTTGTCAAGTCTGGGCGATATCTGGTTATTAACCCTGCTCGCCGGCATTGCCATCTGGGCTCAACTCACTCAACTGCAAATGTTACTCCGCCTTTATCGGGAAGCCAGTCGCGATCCGCTCACCGGACTGGTCAACCGCCGAGTGCTGAACAAATGGCTAAGCCTCGAAATTACACGTGCGCGTGCACGGCAGCGCCCACTTTCTATTTTACTGTTTGACCTGGATCTTTTTAAGCGTGTCAATGACACCTACGGGCATTTAACTGGCGACAAAGTACTGCAAGCATTTTCCCGTTTATTGAAACGGGATCTGGTCAATTGCAATCTTATCGGACGCTACGGCGGGGAGGAATTTATTGCCCTGCTCACCGACAAAGATGCAGCCGCGGCCATGATCATTGCCGAAACGATTCGTAAAAATTGCCATAGCGTGCAAACTCAAGGCACAAAAGGGCGGATGGTCAGTTTTACCACCAGCATTGGGGTTACCGAACTCCGCGAAAATGACACCACAGAAACGCTGATCCACCGAGTAGACATGGGACTTTACCGCGCCAAAATGAATGGACGAGATATGGTGGTGCTGGCTGAAAAAGATTCGGATGTTGCTTTGGATGAAATCAAAGAATAGCAACTGGCTATATCCGCATTAATTTTTTATGATTCAAGCATAAGGATATCAACTCATATAAGGACATGTCTATGCATGCAAAACGGAAATATCATGTCCAGCAGAATCATTCTTTATTGTCTCACCCTTTTACTCCCCCTGCCTGCGCTTTCATCCACCTATGGCGGCATTCTTATTGATGAAGTTACCAGCATCTATGATGCCGATACTTTCCGGGTCAATATTAAGGACTGGCCCGCCATCATTGGTCGTCATGTTCCCATCCGAGTTCGAGGCATGGATGCACCGGAAATTCGAGGCCGCTGTCCTGCTGAAAAAGCAGCTGCAAAACGGGCACGTGAAGAAACCGTGAACCTGCTGCGTAATGCCGAGAATATCGAGCTGCGCCAGCTGCAACGAGGCAAGTATTTTCGCATTCTTGCCGAAGTTTATGTTGACGGGCAAAACCTGGCCGAGACCTTGATTAGCAAAAAGCTGGCTCGACCCTATGCCGGTGGAAAACGCCAAAGCTGGTGTAATTAGAATCTCCTCAAAAACAAATAATCCATAATAAACAATAAGATAAGCCATTACATATTAATATAAGTGCATGAAAATCCTCACTAATCCGACAAAAAGCGTGCACTATGATTCGATAGGAAATCATAGATTAGGAAATCATAGACACCCATAAATAGGAAATCATAGAGGAAATCAAAGAAATCATAGACACCCATAAATTGACCCTACACTTATGTGAAATAATTTTGTGGGCATCTATGAAAGGCATCTATGAAATGCATGGCTGTCTATAAAATGGTCT
>UOFY01000052.1_pt1 | contig 69060 bp, 63 predicted proteins | sample 1990141 | NCBI WGS metagenome assembly UOFY01 (sample SAMEA4728526, study PRJEB27164) | hydrothermal vent metagenome | biome: marine basaltic hydrothermal vent biome; feature: marine hydrothermal vent; material: mineral | place: Pacific Ocean | collected 2011-06-14/2011-07-23 | depth 1741 m | reverse complement strand
GGGCTGAAGCTGGACCTGTAACGGGGCGAGGGAAACGGCTGGGGGGGGGGCTTCGATCTTATACGACTGAAGTCGTACCTACAACCGCATCGACGGGTGCTTTAATATATTCATTCGTAAGCAATCTTATTCCAGGCTGGAACAATAGCGACTGCCCACCAAATCATCAATTTCACGTTGATTAATTTTATCAGCGTGCCGGCGTTCTTTAACATTCAATCGTTGAATGGTTTTATCCAGAACCTGGGTGCGTATATGGGTTTCCCGCCATTCAGCGCTCACATTGGATAAGGAACTTTCCGCTTTCTGTACCTGCAGACGCTGTTGTGCGATGGCCGCATCCAGTTGCTGCATAAACGCATGATAGGCCTGCAACTGGGTCACCCCGATACCTTCTTTCGCATCGCTACGAAAACGTTGCTGATATTCTGAGCGATAAACAAATAATTCCTGCAGCCGCACCTGTTTCTGACACAGTTGTGAACGTGATTGCCCCAGTACCCTTGCTGCCTGCTGTTCATGCCGGGATGCCAGATTTTTAAGTGGCTGAATACGACTTGAATTTTTCATGATAACCACCTCTTTAATGGGTTATATTTTTCGGCTTGCGGGATCCATACTGATAGCGTCCCTGATCAGTATTTCTATATATTTATATTCAACTTTAATGCCATTTTCTCATTTCCAAATTTTATTGAACGGCCGCCAGTGGCTCGGTTATCGCATTGTCTTCCTGGGGCTCATTGGCCTGTGCAAACACATTGACCAGGCCTTGCAAACTTTGTTCCCAATTAACCGCTTCACGTAAATCCTGTTGTAAAAATGACATCATCGTTGGCTGCATCATAATGGACTCATCAATGCGGGAATCACTGCCCTGGGAATAAGCACCAACGGAAATTAAATCCAGATTACGCTGGTAGGTTGAATATATACGTTTGAAATTCTGCACAATACTCAAATGTGCCGGATCGACAATATCAACCATGGCTCGGCTGATCGAGGCTTCCACATCAATGGCGGGATAATGCCCCGCTTCAGCCAGTCGGCGGGATAACACGATATGCCCGTCAAGGATCGCTCGTGCCGCATCAGCAATAGGATCCTGCTGATCATCCCCCTCGGTCAAAACGGTATAAAAAGCAGTGATTGAGCCGCCCCCCGGCTTACCGTTACCCGCTCGTTCCACCAGTTGCGGCAGACGGGCAAACACTGAAGGCGGATAACCCTTGGTAACCGGCGGTTCACCAATGGCCAGGGCAATTTCCCGTTGCGCCTGGGCAAAACGGGTAAGCGAATCCATCAGCAACAAAACATCCTTACCCTGATCACGGAAATATTCCGCAATACTGGTGGCCAACATCGCCCCGTGCATGCGCATCACCGGGGTTTGATCCGCCGGTACGGCTACCACCACAGCACGCGCCATGCCTTCCGGGCCAAGGATTTTATCAATAAACTCTTTCACCTCACGACCACGTTCACCAATCATTCCCACCACAATCACATCCGCCGTGGTATAGCGAGTCATCATGCCCAGCAGCACACTCTTACCCACCCCTGAACCGGCAAACAGGCCCATGCGCTGCCCCCGGCCTACGCTTAACAGGGCATTAATAGCCCCCACGCCCACATCCAGTGGTTCGCTGATCGCCGCCCGTTCCAGAGGATTAACCGGGGTACCAATCAAGGGTTTGTTTTCAGTGGTTTCCAGCGGACCTTTGCCATCCAGCGGTTTACCGGAACCATCCAGCACCCGCCCGAGCATCGCGTCACCCACTTCGGCTTCATATAAATGCTCGCTTGGAATCACCCTGGCATTCGGGTGTATCCCGGTAAGACTGCCAATCGGCATGAGGTATAAACGTTCACCGGCAAAGCCAACCACCTCGGCTTCAATATTGTCGCCATCCTGACTTTCCACCATACAGCGGGCACCAATCACCGACTGACAACCCACGGCTTCCAGGGTCATCCCCACCATGCGGCTCAAACGACCTTCGACCACCACATTGTCGACATTTGTCAGCCGGTCGCCAATCGACTTCAATCCGTCGAGCCAGTTCTGGCTACGTTGATGCATCTCAATCACGGGCACGCTCTCCCCCCATAATTTCGGTAATAATCCGTTGCAGACGAGTTTCAACACTGGCATCAATGGTTGAATTCTCACTACTGACTTTACAGCCTCCCCGACTCAACAAAGGTTCTTCAACAATTTTCCAGATTTGACTACCGTCATCCGCTTCATCGTGCAATGAAAGTACCTCCCGCACTAATACGGCATCGTCGGGGTGTAAAAACACACGGATACTTCTCGCCATTACCGGCAGGGCTTTTAAAGCATCCCGTACCACGGCCACCACCTGACCGGGATCGGAATGTAATTCACGACGAATAACCTGACGGGCAACCGCAATCGCCAATTGCGCAGTTTGCTCAATCACTTCCTCATCAAGATCGGTGAACGGGGCATCCAGTGTCTGTATTAATAGTAGAAACGTGTCGGCCTGTTCTTTCATTTCAGACTGGCCGTCAGCCAGTCCTTTTTCGTGACCATCACGATAACCATTTTCGTGACCTTCCATGTAGGCCTGTTTCTGAATGGATTCAATTTCAGCAGCAGTAACCTGCTCATTTTCAACCTCAGATGCAGCTGTTTTTTCTTCACCCACATAGGGAAGTTCCCAACGTTCATACGCGGTCACCGGCCTGCTTGAAACAGATGAGGTATCAGACAAAATCATCGCCTCCGCCACCCAGTGAAATTTCACCGGAATCAGACATACGACGTGCAATAGAGAGGATTTCTTTCTGTGCCGCTTCCACTTCGCTCAAGCGCACCGGACCTTTGGCTTCCAGATCATCTCGCAGCATTTCGGCGGCACGTTTGGACATATTTTTGATAATTTTTTCCTTAACATCTTCATCCGCGCCTTTCAGCGCCACGATCAAATTTTCAGAAGATATTTCACGTAACAGGGCTTGAATACCGCGATCATCCACGTCGATAAGATTATCGAAAACAAACATCAAATCCTGAATTTCCTGGCCTAACTCCTCATCAATTTCCTTCAACTTTTCCATCATCGGCGCTTCAATAGCCGAATCAAGAAAATTGAGTAGGTTCGCTGCTGTTTTGATACCCCCCATGCCAGCTGATTTAAGGTTATCAGAATTACCGGCGAACTGTTTCTCCAGCATTTCATCCAGCTCATGCAGGGCAGAGGGCTGAAGACCATCCAGTGTCGCCACCCGAATCAGCACATCGGTTTGCATGTTCTCAGGTAAGGCCGACAGAATTTCGGCTGAGTTATCACTTTCAAGATAAGAAAGAATGATGGCAATAATTTGTGGATGTTCGAGCCGGATTAATTCCGCCACCGCACGCGGCTCCATCCATTTCAGCGTTTCCAGCCCCTTGGCATCATGACCCATGAGTATGCGATCAATTACATTACCGGCTTTATCTTCACCCAGGGCACTCACTAACACATTGCGTAAATATTCCTCATTGCCGATTCCTAGTGCCGTTTGCTCATCCACCATATCGCAAAATTCACTCAGCACCTCATCGACAGTATCACGAGCAATACTGCCCAGTCCGGCCATGGCCTCACCAATTTTTTGTACTTCTTTCGGGTTTAGCAACTTCATCACTTCAGCTGCATCCTGTTCACCCAAACTCATGAGAAGTACCGCGGTGCGATCGATGCCAGATAGTTTTTTAGGTTTTGCGTCATCTGCCATAAGTTTTAATCTTCAAGCCAGCCTTTCACAACCTGCGCCACCAGCTTAGGTTCCTGGCTGGCCATTGACTTGGCCATATTCAAATTATCTTCGTAGGTGGACGGTCTCGGCAAGCGTCCGCCACTTTCATTACTCAAGGTCAATTGATCTTCCGGAATTTCTTCACCATCTTCATTTACCACTACCTGTTTGGGCACCACCGCAAGGTTACGCATGATAGGTCGAAGAATGCCAAAGACGAGAAACATCACCATAGCGGCTCCAGCAGCCTGTTTCAGCACTGACCAGAACCAGGACTGTTCCCAGATTGGAATATCTGGGATTTCAGCCATGGCTTCACTCGGCAGGAAGGCGGCATTGATCACTTTGACGCTATCACCGCGCAGCTGATTAAAGCCAACCGCTTCTTTTACCAGACTGGTAAACCGGTTCAGCTCTTCATCGGTATAAGGGATCTCAATAGGATTACCTTCTTCATCCTTATCCATTTTAATATCAAGCACCACGGCCACGGAAAGACGACGAACACCTCCGCTACTATGCCGGGTGTGGCTGATAGTTTTATCCAGTTCATAATTACGTAAGGAACGTTTCTTCTTTTTACTCGGGCCTTCAACAACTCTGGCTTCTGCGGTTCCCTGTCCGGCAACCTCTTCCGGGGCAACGGCTTTGCCCGGTGGCTCATTGGTCAGTGCGCCGGGAATACCAACCTCACTTTGCACGCCCTTACTTTCTTCTTCTACCTGCTGTTCACTGCGTAAAGCCGGCAAGTCAGGATTAAATTGTTCCTGAGTTGATTCAGTGCGGGTAAAATCCAGATCCGCATTAACCTGTGCGCGGACACCATTCATACCTACCAGGGGCGCAAGTAAATGTTCAATGCGATAGATATAATTCTGTTCCAGCTTGCGAGTGTATTCAAACTCGTTAGCGGTCATCGCCAGATCAGATTTACTGTCGTTCGAAGATAACAAACGTCCCCGATTATCGACCAGAGTGACTTCTGAAGTTTCAAGATTGGTAACACTGGAGGCGACCAGATGCGTAATCGCGGCAATCTGCTCTTTCTCAAGGCGGCGACCCGGAGAGAGTTTAATCATCACCGAGGCACTGGGTTTCTTACGATTTCGAACAAAAGCGGATTCTTTGGGCAGGGCCAGATGCACGCGAGCATTTTCAATGGCAGCAATGGATTTTATAGTGCGGGCAAGCTCACCTTCCCGCGCACGTTGATAACGGATGTTCTGCATAAAGGCGCTGGAACCAAAACCCTGTTCCTGGTTCATTATTTCAAAGCCTTCACCGGAACTCTGCGGCAGATTTTCCGCTGCCAGTTTCAGCATGGCTTCACTGCGCTTACCTGACTCCACCATAACTGCACCGGTATCGGGATCAAGTCGAAATTCAATATTGTTTCGTTTTAATACTTCGGCCATGGCCTGGGCATCTTGCCCAGTCACATTGCTATAAAGAATATTAAAGGACGGTGTCTGCGACCAGAGTACAACAGCAACACCAATGGCAATACTGGCAGCCAGGCCAACTAATAAACCCACCTGGCGGACAACAGGCAAACCCAACATGCCCATGAAAGGTCCGCTAAACTGTTCTGATTTTACAAGATCCATAATTTATATCGTCAATTTCAATTTAAGTAAGGAGAAATGCATTGCCTGCTGCAGATAAAATCAGACCGGCATATTCATGATCTCCTGATAAGCACTCACCAGTTTATTACGCACCTGTAGCATGGCCTGAAATGAAACGCTGGATTTTTGCATCGCCACCATCACTTCTGACATTTGCACATCCGGATCACCCTGCTGAAAGGCATCTGCAAGTTTTGCCGAATCCATTTGAGCTTCATTCACCTTGTCGATAGACTGCTTTAATATCTCGGAAAACTCACCGCTAGCTCCTACCGATGCAACACTCTCTGCACTTTTCGCCTGGGCCGCACTGGCCATTGCGCGCATCTGTACTAATAATGATTCAGATGTAATTGCATTTGTCATATCAATACCCTGGAATGCTTATGTTTATATTCGTCAAAAACTTGTCGCAATAATGCCTGGCTATTACCTATGCAGTTTCCAGACCAGCTGTACCAGAAAAATCAGCATTGCTCTGTCCAGCTACGCGAGCCTCTGAACTTCCCGGAATAACAACACCGGCTTCACGCATACGTGCCAGTTTGTAGCGCAAGGTGCGTTGGCTGATACCCAGTCGTTCCGCCGTAGCTTTACGACTACCATGGGTAGAACGGATGGCATCCAGAATCAAATCCCACTCCCGTTGTTTAAGATCAGAATTTAGGGAATCATCGGTTGCGGCATCAGTCGTCGGGATATTATCGGTGGTCACTGTCACGCAACTAGACAGGGCAAGATTACCCGTGGACAGGGAGCGGGCAACTTCAAAATGCAGATCTTTTTTCGTAATCACTCCATCCACATGTAAAATTAGCGCACGTTGAATCACATTATCCAACTCCCGTATATTGCCAGGCCAACTGTATTGCTCAAGACTGGCACAGGACTCATCCAGCAGTTCGGGAATTATTTGAGATGAACGACGGGCATGTTTTTCCAGTAAGCGCTGTGCCAGTGGCACAATATCCGCTCGACGATCACGCAGAGGTAAAAGATTTAAGGGAAAGACATTGAGACGATAAAATAAATCCTCACGGAATTTATTTCCAGCAACCACCACCTGCATATCACGGTTTGAAGTCGCCAGCACTCTGACATCTAACTTAATCAGTTCAGTACTGCCAAGACGCTCAACTTCACGTTCCTGCAATACCCGCAATAACTTAGCCTGCAGACCCAGATCCATTTCAGAAATTTCATCCAGTAATAACGTTCCTCCCTGAGCCTGTTCAAACTTGCCTGGGCAGGCTTTATAAGCCCCGGTAAAAGCGCCCTTTTCATAACCAAACAAGGTGGCTTCCAGCATGTTTTCAGGAATAGCCGCACAGTTAATCGCGATAAAAGGTTTATCACAACGCGATGAGTGGCGATGAACAAACTGCGCCAGTACTTCTTTACCCACACCACTTTCGCCGGTAATCATAATTGTCGCATCACTATCCGCAACCTTCAGGGCAATACGTGCCAGTTCCTGCGAGGCCTCATCAACGACAATCATATCCTCATCCATACCTGCCGTACCAATGTACTGCCCCACCATATTCACCAGCACTTCGGCTTCAAAGGGTTTGACCATATAATCCACTGCCCCGTCACGCATGGCATCCACCGCCTGCTGAATCGTGCCGTAAGCGGTCATCAGTATCATGGGAATATCCGGATATTGTGCATGCACTTTTTTCAGCAGGCTGTGTCCATCCATCTTCGGCATATTAATGTCGCTGATGATCAAATCCACCGCTTCGTTTTCAAGCTGGCGTAAGGCCTGCAGGCCATTGTCAGCCGTTCGAACCTGATAGCCCGCCAACTGTAAAGTGTCATCTAAAGCCTCAGATAAAGACTCATCATCTTCAACCACCAGAATCGTTAAATCCATCGTCATGCTAATTCCTCACTGCTGAATAATCAGGCCATCTGTTGAATGTTAGTGGTGGCATCACTTTCAGATGCCGGTTGTTCCGGTTGGCTCTGCGTCGAATGAAAAATCGGCAGATGCAGACTGAAGGTGCTGCCATTTCCCGGTATTGAATACATTTTTACTTCACCCTTATGAGCACGGGCAATAGCCTGTACCACAGCAAGACCCAGACCGGTGCCGTCCTTACGAGTGGTGTAAAAGGGATCGAATAATTTTCGTTTCGCTTCCAGCGCAATACCCGGCCCGTTGTCTACCACACTTAATTTCAATTGACCGGCGTCATCAATACTCGCCCGTGTTTTAAGATCACCACCCTGCTCCATGGCCTGAATCGCATTAACCGCAAGATTGATCAAGCCGCTTAAAATCATTTGCCGATTGCCATAAAGCCGCTGGCCAGCGGTTTCATCCTGCCAGTTAAAACGTGTGTGGCTAGACTGTAATTGCGCTTCCAGTACCTGTTGTAAATCTGCCAGCAGAACATCGGCGGTGAAAAACTCTTCCCCACTTTTGCCACTACGCGCATAGACCAGCATATTGTCGACTAGTTGTTCCAGATGGCGCAAACGAGAAAAGATTTTCTCACCTACCTGACGACGTTGCGCATCATCCATTCGCGGACGTTTAAGGTTGGAGGCATAGAGCATGGCGCAGGAAAGTGGAGTGCGAATCTGATGAGCCAGTGAAGCGGCGGTTTCACCCATTGAAGCCAGGCGTTGTTGCTGGGTCAGTCTGTCCTGCAACATCCGCATTTCAGTGACATCAGTGATTAGCAGGATCTGTCCCGGTTCTGCCCCAAGAGGGCAGGTGGATATATTTACCCGGCGACCATCAGCCAGCGAGACTTCATGACCATCATCACAACGGGGCGCAAATGCACGGCTGATAACCTCACTCCAGAGCGTTCCCAGCAAAGGTAGCCCCAACAGCGCCTCTGCGGCAGGATTGTTTTCACGGATAATACCTTCCCCGTCCAGCACGATCACACCACCGGGAAGGACATCAAGCAATAAACTCAAACGACTGGCCAGACGCTCTTTTTCCGTCAACTCACGGATGCGATCATCATGAGTCGCCTGTAGCTCATCATTGAGATCAGCAACTCGGGTTTCAAGTTGCCGGTAGGACTCCGTTAACTGGCTGGAAAATTCATTAAAGGTCGCAAAGGCATCTTTCAGACTCTGCGAATCAGTGCTGTTGTTTTGCATAATGAGTTCCTGCCATTGCCTGTAATATGACACACTGCGTGTCGTCACAGAGACAGGAGCAAAAACCGTGCCTGATTTGTTTTTCTATTGATTACAATAAGATAGGGGCAAGAAGAAAAAGAGAGTCAATTCCATGACACTGGTGAGAAGAAAGTGCGGATATGTCCGGTTCAATTTTAATCGAACCAGAGAAACGGTTGGAGCGGCTTCTAACTTGCTCGACTGAAGTCGAGCCTACGGTCGAAGCCTACGCCGTACCGACATTCAGGACACTTTATCTACTCGCTGCAGGCCATACTTACGCATTTTTTCTACCAGTGTTGTACGTCGCATATTCAGGCGTTTCGCGGCATGCGCGACCACCCCGTCCACATCATCTAGTGCCTGTTTAATCAGGGAGGATTCAAGATTAATCAGGTGTTCTTTAAGATCCAGCCCGTTAACCGGGATCCGCACAGGTTCGTTGAGTGACGGCATGCTCAACAGTACTTCCGAGCCTGTCAGATGTTGTGCAATCTCCACTACCGGTAAATCATGGCGATATTTTTCTGGCAAATCACGTAGATCCACCACTCCATTAGGGAACATGATAATAAGACGCTCAATAAGGTTGGAAAGCTCGCGCACATTTCCCAGCCACTTATACTGACATAAGGCATTGATGGCGTTCTGGGTCAGACGTACCGAACCCCGCTGTTCATATTCCATCCGGGTAATAAGCTCTTCGATAAGAAGCGAAATATCTTCCACCCGTTCCCGCAACGGTGGCATTTCAATAGGGAAAACATTCAAGCGATAATAAAGATCTTCACGAAAACGACCCTCAGCAATTTCTTCCTCCAGATTCCGATGAGTGGCGGCAACAATCCGCACATTCGCCTTAATGCTTTTATTACTCCCTACGCGTTCAAATACCCGCTCCTGAATCACACGCAATAACTTAACCTGCATGTTCAGGGGCATATCACCAATTTCATCCAGAAATAAGGTTCCTCCATTTGCCATTTCGAAGCGACCCTGACGGGTACTGATGGCGCCGGTAAAGGCTCCTTTCTCATGGCCGAACAATTCACTTTCCAGCAACTCAGGGGGTATCGCGCCACAATTTACCGGAACAAAAGGTTTATCCCGACGTGAGGAATGGTAGTGCAGGTTACGGGCCACCACTTCTTTACCCGTACCGGATTCACCCAGAATCATCACGTTTGCTTCAGAATCAGCCACTTGATCGATTTGACGACGAATTTCACGAATCCCACGACTATTGCCAACCAGACTGCGGAACAGAGTTTGCGTACCCGAGCCCGGACGAATGTTGGCACGATGATAAATTTCCGCCTGATGCAGGGCATGCTGCAGCTGCCGGTATTTAATCGGGTATTCAATTTTACTGGCAATCAACGGGGGCACTAAAACGGTGGGCTGGCCATCGCGGCGATGCAGCAAAATAACCGGCACCTCGGTACCAAACACATCTTTCAGCTCTTCGATTTCTATTTGAGTGCGTTCACAACTCTCGGCCTGGCCAACAATAATCGCATCCCAGCCTTCTTCCGGTGTTTCAGCTAAACGCCAGGAATCCATATCGGTAGGGTAAATATGGCCATAATCAATAAAATTAAGGAGTAAATTCAGGTCAGAACGGCATTGCGTGTCACTTTCAATGAGCAGCACGTACTTATAAGACATATGAAATTCCTTACAAAAAAATGGGTCAACAGGACAAAAAAACTATCTAAAGGTTAGCAGCCCCCCACAAAAAGTCAAAAATTTGTCGGATCAGGGTAAGCAAGCCCAAATGACTGAAATATTTAATGTATTTTCCTACTAAGAGACAGATTTCCGACTCCGGTGCTGTGCAACCGTGCGCCGGTGGTGAGAAAATATCCACTTTTCAAGTTGGTTTTCTTCTATCTCATCCAGAGAACTAAATGCAGCATGAATAAGATATCCCTCCGCCTGTTCTTTTATGGCCACAGAATCGGCAATGATTTTCAGCGCATGCTGCATCTCACCATCGAGACAGAGTTCCAGTAGTAATTCCCCTTCCTCAATAGCTGTATCAGATATCCATTCTATGCCTTTACAGGAAAGCTTAACTGGAGTGCTGTGAAGATACTGTTGCCGTTGACCGGATAACTGGCTCACCATATCAATCAGCAGGTTCAGTTTATTTTCAATCCGCTGTAATTCAGGTGAGGGATGGTGCGGCTCATGCGTCACTGGAGGGGATTCATTAAAGACTTCAAGTAAAGAGAAAGCCAGTTTGTTGTTCTGACGCAAAGCGGGAATGGATAGATTCTCCGGCAGTGCAGACCATTTCATTGCCAGTGAAATATCAATTGATAATACTTTGTCCTGCATGCTTCCTCCGCTTAAAGATTCTAAAAATACTACGAAACGATTCACAATATAGGCAATTTAGCGACAAATGTATTAAAACGTCACGCCATTACAAGTTTATCTTCATACGGGCACGTACGATTCATACGCCCAATGGATAGAATCCGTACCAATACCGTTAAAAACCCGGCAAAAAAAAACCCCGCCAGAGCGGGGTTTTTTATCGATATTCCGATGAAGCTTACTTAGGCGGGAGTAACACTAGTCGCCTGAGGGCCCTTAGGACCATTTTCAACTTCATAGGTTACGGCCTGACCTTCGTTCAGGGTTTTGAAACCTGAACCCTGGATAGCACTGAAATGTACAAATACATCTGCGCCGCCGTCGTCCTGAGAAATAAAACCAAAACCTTTAGATTCGTTAAACCACTTAACTGTGCCTGTAGCCATAAAACTTTTACCTAAATAAATTAAAAAATTGGTTTTGCGTACAGGTAATGAAAAGTGGAATCCAAGGGGGTAACACGAAGGGAACAACCAAAACCTCAATAACAATATCTGTAGCTGCACATACTATAGGTGAATCTCTCAGAAGATGCCAGAAATAAAGCTTAATATTTTACTAATTTCACCCTGATTATTAAATATCCTCGGTATGCGGCATTTATCCGCGCAAATATGGCCTAATTTAACAGCTTATTTTCTCTATTTTTTACCCACAGTCTAAAATAGCAATGGGATTGTGCTCATTTTCTCTGAGTCTAAAGCTAATTCACACATGATTATAAGCATCCTGAAAAATTAAAACAGCCCCGCATCATTAAAAATCAGCACATCACTAATTTATCGATACCTGCTGATAAACTCGCGCCGCCTGTTGATGTTGCTTCTTTCCCGTCATTTCCTGGACTAAGCGATGCTTCTCCGATTCTCCCAGCCGCATGCTTTTTTTATCGATTACCACTACCTGCATTAAGGTTTCCGATAATTGCTGCAGTCGCGATTCAAGTTGCGGATGGGAAAACAACTGTTCTATCATTTCCTGACGACTTGCTTCCAGCCCAGAAAACATCGACCACTCACCGTCCTTCGCGTAACGATACATTTCATGGCTCAGGCACAAAATCTGCTCGGCATACGCATGAAGTGAAATGGCAGACATTACAGGTTTCCTGTCTGTTTCATGACTATACCTGCCCCTGCTTTTCCCGCTCAATCTGCGCTGGAACTTCATCCCAACTTGATTTGATCGAGCGTAACAAGGAAGCCACTTCATCGAGGATATCCGCATCGTTTTCAACATTAGCCCGGGCTAAGCGCCGGGTCATATAGTCATAGAGGTCATCCAGGTTCTGGGCGATTTCTCCACCGGTATCTAAGTCAAGACTGGCACGCAGACCATCGATAATGGAAATTGCCCAACTGATATTGCCGCCTTTAGGTGAGACTTCACCCCGTTTCATATGTCCTTTGGCGGTGTTTATTTTTTCCAGTGCGCCCACCATCAGCATCTGAATCAGGCGGTGCGGACTGGCCGATTCCACTCCGCTGGACACACCCACCTTATTGTATTGCTGAACTGCACTATGAAGTTTTGCCATATTCATTACCTGACTCCTTATTTAAAATATGATGGAAGCACATGGCCAGCACCACAAAAAATAAACTGCCTACTAGCACTCGGAATAAACCCGCAGCCAGTAAACTGATTAGTTGCATTGATCCTGTAAACAATATATTCAATACAGGGAATTTTTTATTCGGGATATTCATGATTATTACTATTTTGGTTTTGCCGCGCCAGGTAATGAATCCAGTTGGTTACTGAGAAAATTACCTGTCGAACGCATTTTTCCGAGCGTGGCATCCAGTGCAGAAAACTGCTTTAAATAACGTTGCTCCGAGGCTTCCAGCTTCTGCGCCAGCTTTTCTCTTTCTTTAGTCAAATCACCAATACGATTGGTATAACCCTCACGGCGAACACTAATAATGCCATCGGTTTTCAAAAACTGTTCGGTGAGATCGTCAAGTCGAGCCGCAACTCCGTGAGAAAAGAAAATCTGGCCCCTGTTACCCACCTCGCCTTCGAGTATTTCAACTTTTAAATTTTCAGCCACACCTTTACCTGACAGTATGCGACCATTTCCAATAGCTGTCGTATTGTTAAAGCTACCTGTCACATCTTCACCATGAATACCTGCGCCGGGATTAAAACCCAGGGTTTCGACCAGTCCATCGTCGGCCTTAACAACTTCAACCGCCGAATTACTGCCATAGCGTTCTGAAACCAGAAGTAGGCGGCCATTAGATAAATAGGCTTCGACAGAAACTTCATTACTCTGTAAATTCACATCTGCATTGATCTGGCTTTGTAGCTCGTTGATCAATTCATTTTCATTATAATAATTTTTATCTTCCAGGGTGATTTTCTGGCTGCCAATACCATCTACTTTAATTTTGAAACTACTATTGTCTTTTTCCAGATTCAAGGGGAAAATTTCACTCGTTAATTGCTGGGCCAGTTGAATCCCTATCGTCGTGGCCGGATCAAGCACCGGAGTATTATCAATGGTATCCGGCCTCAGTACATCTCCACCCCAGACACCCTGTGAAGCCATGCGAGTAACAACCAGATTGTAGGCCCCTGTTTTTGTTTCCTCTCCGGCTGAAATATAACTCACCGCAGGATCACTACTGGAACCGGAGATTGAAAACAGTTGAATGACCTGTTGTAAATCATCTTCAATCGCAGTTTGTAATTTACTGTTATTTAACTCCAGCTTTCCATTTCGCTGACTATCAACACCGATTCTGGAAAGAGAATCATAGGTTTCATTCACGTTGCTAAAATTATCACTCAGACTGCGACGGATCTGACTAATGATGCCACGAATAGAAGGATCGCCTGAAAGCGGCCCGGATGTTTTTGTTTCTGCATCGTAGCCAGTCAAGCTATTAACCGTATCAATCATTTCATTGTACTTGCTGATAAAATCATTCACCGCCCTGGTCACTTTATCCGTACTCAGTTCAAGATGAAGCTGATTAATGCTGCCTTCTGAACCCGATTTTAAGCTCAGCGTAATATCATCAAGCACATCATCAATATCATTATTCGAGCGACTCACAAAAATACCATCAACATTCAGTTCCGCATTTTGTGTGGCCACCACTTCCTTCATGTTCTGGCCGATACCGTCCTGCTTATCTGATTCATAAGCGAACACCGACAAACCGGAGCTATCCTGATCCTGACTGTCATTATCGTTAACTTTTACGCGGATACTATTGTCATTCCCTGCCACCAGTGACGACAAAACTAGTCGATAACCATTACCATCGTTAATCACAGACGCACGCACCCCCGCATCCGCTTTATTGATCGCTTTTTGAATGCCACGCAGACTGGAATTTTCGTCAGTGATGGTGATGGTTTTTGCGGGGACATTCGGGTTCATTACAAATTGCCTGCTAGCCTGGGTTAATTCAGTTCCAGGCTCAACATCGACCCGGCCAAGTTGAATCGTCAAGCTGCCTGTTCCCAATGGAAGACGATCAGATTCCAGGGAAGAACTAGAAAGTTTATGGGACCGGGCGAGTTGCAGAACTTCAATTTCATAGTCACCCGGCTGAGCATCCTGACCGGCCGTTGCGGCCAGCATTTCTTCATCACTGCTGGTTACTTCGAGATTGCCAAAGGTGTCCGAATTACGCAGTGCTTCAAGTGAAGACTGGAATCCGGAAACAGCGCCTTTGAACGTTCCCATTGCCGAGAGTTCGGCCTGGAGTTTCACTTCCTTGCGATCCAGGCGAATTTTCACCGGTTCACCTTCTGCTGCCACCAGCTTATCTACCAGACCCGCGACATCCAGTCCGGATCCGACACCTGCAGATGTAATGGTTGGCATACTGTACCTCTTGACTCATTTAGCGCTGAATGTGGATTTCATCCGGAAACCCGTTTGCCAGTACAATGCAAGTTCAGTACCAGCCCTGCGATCCTTATCAGGCATTCAGCTCTATTAAAAATCCCTTTCTCGACTCTTCCTCTTCCAAACTTTCCACCAGGTGTCTTGATATTGCCAGCATCTCTTCAGATGGGATCTGGCGTATCAATTCCTTGGTTTGTGAGTCAAAAACTTTCACCACGAAACGTCCTGTCTTGTCATCTACACTGAAATCCATGTCACGTTTCATATTCTGTACATACTCCTTCAGATGGCTCACCGCTTTTTCAAGATCTTCCTTTGTGACCTCAGTTTCACGGGTTTGCTCCTCGATTACTGCAACGGCAATCGTTTGCCGCTCTTCGGCAACATTCCCCGTGGAACTACTGGCGGCACGACTTCCGGTCGTAGTCGCCACTAATACCACATTGGTTATTGAATGTGTTGCCATAACGTCACCTCATTTGCTACTGGACGAAACCACGGACTATTATAATTATAGTCCGCGTTGCGTGATTTCCAGTTATTGCAACAGACTCAGGACGTTTTGTGGCGCCACATTTGCTTGTGCCAACATGGCTGTACCTGCCTGCTGCAGGATTTGAGCACGGGTCAACTCGGCGGTTTCCTGAGCGAAATCAGCATCACGAACACGTGACCGCGCCGCCGTCAGGTTTTCAGCATTGGTTGCCAGATTGGCAATAGTTGACGTAAAGCGACTCTGGATAGCACCGAACTTTGCCCGCTGGTTACTCACCGTTGCCAGTGCGGAATCCACCGTGGCCAGAGCCAGGTTGGCTCCTTCAACCGAGCTGATATCCAGATTGGCAACCGAATTCAGACCGGATGACACGGTTGTGTCTGTTACCGTTGCACCCGCCATGCCAGAAACACTGAATGACTTATCAGAATCAAAGGTAACCTGTCCAGTAATAACAGCAACCGCACCTTGTGGGGCAGCTTCACCTTCAGGTGTCGGTTCACCACCACCACCTTCTCCAATGGCACCTGCGGGAATCATCGCATCCCCTACTGTAACGGCACCTGTATTGGTATTGCTAGCAGCTTCACTCAGAGTAATGTTATTACCCGTGCTGTTCATCAGCACCACACCTGAGCCATCTTCTGCAACCCTGGCCGTGACGCCGGTTTTTGAAGCAACATCATTAAATGCGGTAACTGCTCCGGCTAAACCATCGTTGCCTTCAGTACCACTAATGGTAAAGGTAATCTGCTGAGCGTCAGGATTATCCGACTGTACATCCAGTACATAGGAGCCTTCAACACTAAAATTAATGGCCTGTTCAGTCTTGGCAAAAGCACTAACCCCGGTTTGATCACTTTTGGCGTTAACATCCTCAGCAATCTTCTTGGCACTGGTACCCGCATCAATATCAAACTTCAAATTTCCCAGTGAACCATTAACGGTCAACTGTTCACCCGAAATACGTGAAGCACTCGTGCCCGTTGAAGCCACCCCTTCTACTCGATAGTTACCATACTGTGCAGTACGGAAGTTACTGGTAGTGGTCTGAATGGTCTGGTTGGCATTGGCACCGACCTGGAATACTGCAGCACCAAAGGTGCCATCCAGTAATTTCTGGCCATTAAACTCAGTCGCGGTCGAGATGCGATCCAGCTCTGATACCAATTGCCCGACTTCAGCCTGCAAGGCCTGACGATCCGATGCCGAGTTGGTGGCATTGGCAGATTGCACCGCCAGTTCACGCACACGTTGTAGAATGTTACCTGCTTCGGATAAGGCACCTTCCGCCGTTTGCGCCAGTGAAATACCATCATTGGCATTTCGTACCGCCTGGTTCAAACCACGAATTTGTGAGGTAAAGCGTTCAGAAATGGCCAGACCCGCCGCATCATCCTTGGCACTGTTAATCCGCAAACCGGATGACAAACGCTGCAAAGATACCTGTAAGGCTTCCTGCGAATTATTCAGATTACGCTGTGAATTCAACGATAAAATATTTGTATTAATGACTTGAGGCATAATGCTCTCCTCTAATTAATCTCCAATAATGGTTTCACATTACCTTCGATTACAAACTCTCTAGCGGATATACATCTACAAATTGGATGTATTCACCGCTCCCGTGACACACTAGCGTCCGGGTTTGGGCTTCCTGAAGGGGGGCTGGGTAAATTTTTTATTGGGCTATATGACTGATTTTATTGTCATTTAATAAAAACATTAAAATTAGGTAACGACTCATGCCCTCCCACCCCCGTCATTCCGGCATGATTTTAGCGGGTACCCAGTCGCTTTATGGCGGGGTATTCCGACCACAACGATGCCGGAATATCGAATATATGGGGAGAAGTGAGTCGTTACCTTAAAAATAGAAAAACGTAACCATTTGCTCGAATTCAAGGCCAAAGTTACTCTCGCGGCAATCAAAACAAAAAGATGGTTATTCATCTGACTGGGAATCGAAGATAATTATTGTATCTGTATATGAATTGCTTGCTTCTCTATATTAATAATGAACATTGCCTCATCGTAATCTGGCGGACCAAATGTCCCACTGACATTATTAGAGAAGCCATAATCCTCAGTGGGAATACCTAAAAATCCTTTATCCAAATGCTGGTTGTCATTCTGATCATGAAAAATCTTAATCGCATATTCCCCTTGAGGAACCGATCTGAAAAGATATTGCGCCTTGCCATTCACGATATTAACACGGGCGCTCTTGTATGAGGGAAGCTCATCATTACGATCTTCAAAGGTTTTTCGTGAATTAACCAACGCGATCAGAGCAGAACCCCTGTCATTTTGAAACCCATCAATGGTGAGAGCCAGCTCACTTGCCTGGCTAGTGGCCATAAAATAAAATAAAAACCAATTAAAGCACAAAAAAAATAAAAGTTTCACAGTCTATTCCCTTTTAATAATCGATACTAAATATACCTGAACAATCAAAACTCTATTTTCACCTATCAAATGCACAACATCAGTTTCAGAATATATTTAACCGCTATCTTATAAACGGGTAATCCCACATCAAGATTTATACTAATAGCGCGTTTCTGAATAAATGGTTGTGACTGTTTTTAAACTCAAAATTGAATGGTGAAATAAATATCATCACAAAAAAAAGACCCTCTCCAGCAGCGCACTCAATCATGTCATTATCAATAACACTTATAATTAATTCTGTATTGGAATACGACTTTTTTGCCCAATCACATTATTACTACCATTAAGGTATACAAGATTAGGCGCATACATAACAATCTGATATTCTTCATATGTAACATAGGTACAGATTATGATTCTATCTCCCCGACTTGCCTTATGGGCAGCGGCACCATTTATAGAAATTATTTTAGAGCCTGATTCCGCTGATAGGGCATAAGTGGTAAAACGCTCACCGTTAGTAACATTGTAGATATGTAATTGTTGGTACTCTATCATACCGGCTATTGCCAGCAACTTACTGTCGATAGCACACGACCCTTCATAATCAGCGTCAGAATGAGTGACGCAAGCACGATGAAGTTTTGCCTGCAGCATTGATAACACCATAATTAAATCATTCTCATTGAAATGATATCACGCATTAACCAACGCCTATGCCATCTGTGACCGCCCTGCTTTTCCATTCTTTTTTAATATAACGCAACAGCCCAGACAGCACCCTTCCAGGCCCCACTTCAATGAAGTCAATTTTCTCATATTTATCTAACAGATATTTAATTGAACCAGACCAGTTAACCGTTGAATACAGTTGCCTTATCAACACTTCTGATATATCTGCATCAAGGTATGGTTCTGCTGTAACATTTGAGATGACGGGTATATTTTGATTCTTAAAGTCTGTTTTTTTGACATGCTTATTATACTCCTGTGCCACCGGCTCCATATATGTAGAATGAAAAGCCCCACTAACCTGAAGTTCCATAACAATTGCACCGCTATCCTCAAGTTTTGTTTTTAGTTTTGCCAGCACCGCAACATCTCCGGATAGAACTATTTGCATTTCACTATTAATATTTGCTATCCCTACTGTACCTTGTTTTCGATCTACATTAATTATGTTTAATATTGTATCTATATCAAGTTGCATAACCACTGACATCCCCCCTCCAGGCGCACCCGACATCAACTCTGCCCGTCTTTTCACCAACATTAATCCATTTTTAAAGTCAATGACATTGGCAGCTAACAAAGCATTATATTCCCCCAGGCTGTGCCCCAAAACAATATCAGGAACTCCCATTTCATTAACAATATCACGATAATACAGGCTATTCACAACAAACAAAGCAGGCTGCGTGTATCTTGTAAAATGCAAAGATTTTTCTAACTCTCCACTCGTTAACTTTCTAACATCATACCCTAATATTTGATTAGCCATATCAATACACTCGGGGTATTTATCATAAAGTTCTGCCCCCATCCCTTCATATTGTGCACCTTGCCCAGGAAACATAAACACAGTAGTTGTTCTCATTTTAATCCCTCATCTGTTATAGGCTGTCCCAAAAAAATTTCTAACAACTATACCGTTAATACTCCAGACCTCCTTTCATCCTGGATCCAGGTTTTACCGAAAGACAGGTAACCACAAACAGACATAACACTGCTGTTATTTATTACAGTGTAATATTAAAATGTATACTCAAAACCAAGCATCAAATCGTTGCGAAGTAGTGAGGTGAATTCGCTGTTACTACTACCTTGATTAACATCACCGATGACAAAAAATTCCAGATAGTCGTTATAGGCATATTCGGTGATTAAGGTAAACATGTCTGAGTGATCATCCATGTTTATGGTCCAGCGCAGGGTATAACTGAGTTTTTCCCCCATCTCATTTAAGGCATATTGAAAAAATAAATAGTGGCGGCGCAACAGTTTTAGACCCGGATCCAGACTTGCCCCAAGATTAGCCCGAGCGAGATCAGAAAATTCTGAGTGGATGTTATCAGCAGCATTTTGTCGAAGAAAATAATAAGCTTCAGCCTCGCTATCGTTATATCCAATACCGTTATACAAATATTCCAGGCTAAGTGTGGCACTGTTTTCCAGTGTATAAGAAATCCCTGTAACACCGATAAAATATTGTTTGGTGTTGTTATCATATTGGCGCACAAAGTCGCCGCCCAAAGGATGACTGGAATCAAGACGAGGATAAAGGGCCGTATGACCACGATAGACTGCAGCGTCGAAATAAATTAATACAGCATCCGTTGCCGTCCCCTGTGCGTGGCCACCAACAAACTCATTACCACCATCCTGTCTTGACAAGATAAGACTAGCGTTATAGTTGACACCAAGTAGATCGAGCTTAAGTGCATTCTGCCGTCTAAAATCAGTTTCGATTGGAGCAGTTTCCGATTTCATACCCCCCGGCTCCAGAAGGCCAATGATACTCATGGTAAACCAGTCATTAGGCAAATAAATAACTTTAAAAAAATCTTTTCCCTCAATTTCCTTTTTGGGGTTATCCTGGCCATTATCTCGAAAAAAGGGATTAGAAGGTGTGCGTAGGTAAGATGGACCCCATTGCAGGTTTTCACGCCCATAAACTATAAATGCATCTGGGGTAATTTCAAATTGAATCATCCCTTCATTTAAATAAATATCCCCCTGCGAATCGCCACTTTCCTCTGCTGCTCCAACCTTATGCCACCAATAATCGTAGCTTAAACGTGGCTTCAACATAAGCTGATAGTGGGTGCCGATAAACTTGATGTCTGGTCTAAGTTCAACACGTGCCTGATAACGGTATAACTCTAGAAAGTCATTATCGGGGTTTTGTGAAGATAGCTCAGGTTGTCGCCATAACAAATAGGAGACCTGGCGCACTTGTGACTCCATCTCTACCGCTTTCACAGAAAGAAAAGGTAACATCTGTGCAAAGAGTCCACACGCACAACCTATTGTAAAATACCATCGTTTTCGCATTGTTTAACGTATAAGAAGATTCAAGTTAAACGTGGAATTAGCAATATCCTGAACAGCAACATCACTATAGAACAAGGTGGTCTGAATCTCTGAAGTAGTATCTGAGATCACCATCTTCGAGACAAAAGGAATAGTGCGCGAGCCTTTGTTGATGGTGTTATTGTATTCAAAAGTGGCCTTTTTAAACAGCTTACCCGAAACAGTATAAAAATCTGCACGTCGACCCAGGCCATCTGACCTGGAGATCCAGTATTTTATTTTATCATAGCTAACCTTTGAATTATTCGCTGTCAGTTCCAGGATATAACAGGGCTTACCGGCAATACGTTCTTCTCCCAATAAAACGGCAGCATAATCCCCTGCGTAATTGGTCGAGGCAATATCACCGTTTGAGGCCGCCCCCGTCAATCTTTGGCGAGGAGAGATGGCCACAGGTTTTCTCAGACCCGGGCGGATAAACCACATGTTTCTGTCGCGCATCAACATCATTTGCCCCCGCATCCGTGCAGGTGAGGTGAATCTGACTAGAGAATTTGCATTTTTGGTAAAGAGTTTGAACTTGAGTGTCTGACCTGCCTCACCTTGTTCCTGAGTCTGTGTTTCGACACTCCAGACTAATCCCTCCAGATTACCTCGTGAACGATCTGTGGACTTTAATAGTGCAATCAAGTCAAGCTGTTCAGCATAGAGCGAACTCAGCGGGAAAAATAATACCATCAATAGAGGCAACATTAACGCCTTTTTATACAACATAACTCACCTGTTTATAACTGGGTAAATACAGTAACCTAGACATGCCCCAACGTGTCCACAATCGCGGAGCTTGCCGCACGCTTTGCAGGAAAAAAGGCCGAAAGTAAGGCTAACAATATAAGCAGCAATGATAAGACCAGCATAAAACCCATATCAAGTTGCACATTCAACGTCACCACGGCAGTACTGGAGGGCGGAGTAAATGTCAAAGCCATCGCTTTGATTAAATAATGGACGAGCAGGGTCATAATGATACCCACCATGCTACCTATCATTCCCAAAACGCCCCCCTCCACAGAAAATAACCACTTGATCCCCGCTCTGCGTACTCCTATAGCGCGTAAGGTACCAATCTCGCGAATACGCTCAATGACCGTCATTGACATAGTGTTAATCACGCTCATCACTGCCACAATAATGACGATTATGAAAATAAACAGGAAAATCATATCGAACATAGTCTTAAGCTGATGATAGAAAGCTGAAAGCTCATCCCATGTCTTAATCTCAATATCCAGCGCCTTTCGTACCGCCAAAGTTTGAAGTTGTTGTTTTACCATCGGGATATATTGTATGTCGTTCAATAAAACCACCAACTTATCGGCTCCTTGAGTATCATAAAACAGTTGGGCATGCGTTAAGGGCATACGGATAAATTTGTCATTGGTGGCATCAACCCCAGTGTTGTAGATGTTACGCACATCCACATCCAGCGCGTTAACCATACCCAATAAGGTATTACCCATAATCACGGCGTTATCGCCAGGAGCCAACTCAAGAATGGCAGCTAAATCTGAAGCCATCTGCACCGCGCTCGGTGTATCACTGTCGAGCCCCCCATCATCTGCCATAAATATTCCACGTAGCTGAGCATCATCCTCAGGCACAACCCCTTGCGCCAAAAATATAGTAGAGATCTTGCCATTGGACACCAGACCAGCCACATTCAATCGGGGAGTGGCAAGTACTACGTGAGGCAAACTCGTAACCATATTCTGGATCTCGCTCACCTCCTGTTCATTAAACAGGTATTTTTCGGGTTCCAGTCGGCCTCGTTCACTAAAGCCTTGTTTAAAAATCGTAAGATGGCCTACTCCCGCACCGTGAATAATCGAAGTAGCTACCCCATCGTATGTCTCCTGGGTGTAGCCATGAAATAAACTGATCGAGCAAAATCCCAGCGCAACAGCCAGTATCGTCGCAGCACTTCGACGCCTGTTTTTATAAATATTACGCAATGCGAATTTCAGCCACATCATTTTCTTTCATCCTTTACAATTGAACCATCTTCAATATAGATAATGCGTTTTACCCTACCGATGAGCCGGGTGTCGTGTGTCGAAAACAAAAAGGTAATACCCAGCTTATCGTTTAGTTCACACATCAGATCCATAACACGTTCGGCATTTTCAAAATCCAGATTCGCTGTGGGTTCATCACAAATCAACAATTTTGGTCCTGTCACCAACCCCCGAGCAATAGCTACCCTTTGTCGCTGCCCACCCGAAAGTTTATCCGGTCGGTGCTGGATAAATTTTTCCATGCCAACACTTTGCAAACTACTCATTGCCCTGGCACGTGCTTCCGTCACTGAAACGCCTTGAACCTGAAGCGGTAGCATCACATTTTCCAGCGCCGTCAAAATAGGCATCAGATTAAAATTCTGAAAAATAAAACCCATATACCGCGAACGCAGGTCAGTTTTAGCATTGTCAGACATCACGCCCACCTCATTACCATTGAGGCTCAAAGAGCCCATGCTCGGCGCATCAATCAATCCTATTATATTTAACAATGTGCTTTTACCACTGCCAGAGGGTCCCCACACAGCAACTAAGTCACCTTCGTTTATACACAGACTAACACCGCGCAACGCCTTGACCAGCGTTTCACCAAGATGATACGTCTTATATACATCAGTGAGTTCGATTATCCTTGTCACAACGATGCTCCCTGATTATTCATCATGCCGTTTCTCTTGTATGCCAAAATCGTGATCTGAGATAGTGTAGTCAACTAAATTAGTTGAAGTGGCTTTTGGCATCCGCTTATATACTGGTGGTAAAGTTCTCAAATAAGCAATCATCGCCTCTGTATCTGCTTCAGTAATATTGCTAAAAATACTCCATGGCATTGCCTGAAAGTGCATCATCGAACCATCTTTTTTAATCCCACTTTTCAGTGCGCGTCGTATTTCACGATCGCTCCAACGCCCCAGGCCTGTTTCAAGATCAGAGGTCAAATTACCCGTATAAATAGTACCAAAATGGTTAAGCGATACCCTGATTCCACCCGATAACCTTGCAGCTCCTTTTAAAATAAATTTTCCTGAAGTTGGTGTATGACATAATGAACAGGGCCCAATTGAAATCAGGTAGCGACCAATTTTTAATTTTGCATCTTCCACCTCAGAACCCGTTGCGGCCGGTATAGGCAGATCAAAACCAGCAACACCAACAACTTTCTCAGCCGGTACAAAACCCATTGGAGGAAGAATGCTCCAGTGTCTTTTATCGGATTGATCTGGAATGCTCTTCCCTTTTTTTCGATCCCTTATCCCATAGCTGTTATGTGCAAAACCCAGAGTGCGATCAATTATCCCTAATATAACCTGCGACTTGCTTATAAAGCTTTGCCAGAACCCTGCCGGTTCATTAGAGGGAATCTTGTTATAAATCGGCGGAATTTTTTTCAAGGCAAGTGCAATCGCTTCAGCATCACTATCTGACATTGTATAATAGAATATCCACGGCATACTGAATGCATAAAGCATCCCACCATCTCTTGATTCACCTAGCCTGATCGCTCGCTTAATCTCTTCTACACTCCACTTACCCAACCCAGACTCCATATCGGATGTTATGTTTCGAGAATAAAATACACCATCTTGTGGGCTAACAACTTTGGTTCCACCTGCATAAGCAAGTTCTTTGATGAAAGAGGCATCTAAACTCATAGAAGTATGACATAACTCACATGTTCCGATGCTTAACAAATAATCACCGCGCTCTTCTACAGTTTGTTCCTCAGGTCTTAGCCAGCGTTTCTTCTCTTTTTCATTAAAAATGACGCTAATATATGCAGATATGTCTTTTATCTCATTCTCAGACAAACGCATATCATAGCCCTGCATTTCAGAACCGTTGAGCCCGGTATATATTCTTATATATAGATCAGTTAATGAAGAACCCCAACGGTAGTTACGATAGTCTGTCAGATCTCTGGCTGTCACTCCCTCTGATATATTGTTTTTAATACGGGAAATCAGGTACTCATTACCATCCAGATTTATTCCATGACACTTTATACAGCCGACTTCATTGTATAGTTTTTTTCCATTTTCAATATTCACATCATTCAAATTAAATTGTGGAACGACAATCTGTTTGGATTTTATAAACTTTCTTTTTGATAAGCTTTTAATATATTGAACCATTCCGCTTATTTGCTTATCTGACAAAAGATCATCCCAAACAGGCATTGATGTTCCCATAAGGCCATAGCGGATTGACCTCTCAATATCTGTATCCGCCGGAAACTCACCCCACGAAGTTGTTCGATACTTGTAATTACCCGCAACAAAATTAGTAGGCTTTACTCGCATAGAGTGCGAGGCAATACTTACACCATCACCATTCTCCCCATGGCACACCGCACATTTCTCCTTATACAATACACTTATATCTTCTGCCGAAGCCAAAAATGGCACACATAACAACATAAAATATACCGTTATAACTCTAGGGTAAACATACAGCGCTGGCTGAATAAACATAGCAAAACAACCTGAAATTAATTGGTTTATGGGCATGATATTTTTCTCTTTCAGATTCATATATAAAGTATATTTCATGCACATAAAACCATTATAAAATTTAAAACGATTAATTTTAATCGCTAATGAGTAATTCCTTATTGCCTGCAGTTGAGGCAGTTATTTTAGTTGCGACTCCGCCAAAGATGGCTTGAGCTTCTTCTTGAATCGTTGAATAAAAGGCCATAACGGCAATCCAACAAACACCTTAAAGAAAAAGGTAAAAAGAAATATAACTGTAAAACTATATCGCAAGAGGGATTTAGGGGGAGATAATTTTCTCATCCATTTCCCCCAGGCAAGAAAACTTTTTCTTGCCACTTTCTCCGGGTGGGAAAAGTCTGTATTAGAAAACGCTTCCGAATCAGTATTAAATATGCACCCATTTAAGACAACACCAGAATTGATGGCTTCCAGCAATTCTTTTCCCTGCTGTTCTGTCTGCTGTAATACTTTTTCTGATGCTAACCACTCTTTTTTATTTAACTTATCGTTGTCATCAAAGAGATTATCCCTGGTTGCCGAAAGTGTCTGCATTTGCTCTCCCTTAGCAGTCACCAATACTTTACCAACTAGCTTACCGCCCAACTGTGCAACATATTCTTCAAGACGTTTTTGCGTATATATCCACATTTTTCGGCAGGATAATACTGTAATGACAGGCTTATTTTTTAAAATACGACTCTTTGCATGATTCAAAAATGAAACCAGAGGTATGGATATAGATAAAAACCAAACCTGCGAACCCAGTATAATGAGATCATAATCATCATCTACGTTAAACATTGGTTCTTTTATTTCAACGGTTGTCTCATATACACATTCAGGAAATATACTAAAAAAATAGATCTTGGGCCATGGAAATGGATATGGATTTACAGGTTCGATTGAAACCTCGTCTATCACGACATGAGGCTGATCACGTAACGGCTTAATAAAACAATCTAAAATAGATTTACTCTTCCCTGTTTGCGAATAATATATAACTAAAACTTTAAATATCTTGCTCACTTGAATCTCCATATGGTTATTCACTTACTGCAACACCGCATGCATAATTATGATCATGCGTGATTGAAATGGCATCTATTCTAGTAGTCGACAAACACTTTGATGGTGCATCAACCCATACTGGAACACCAAAATTATTATATCTTACTTGCCCACTTTCCAGTGAAGGCAGGCATTCATTTTTTACTTCACAAACAGCCATATTAACTGCTAATTTCCCCAATATCTTTGCTGATGATATATGGTTTTCTTCTGGCCATTGAGCCTTAAAAATTTTTCTTGAACACAAATACTGAATCTTTCCATAGGTGCGATCTACTGCAACCACACTCTTTTTCAGGCTCTTGTTTCGTAAAGTGGACAAGATAAATAGAGCTAATAAATCATTACCCAAATAGAAAAAATCAAGAATGTAATCATTAAACCCACCTTTATTAACCCTTAGTTTTGCCTCCCCGTAAAAAGTAACGTACCCAGGCACCCCCCCTTTACCAAAACCAAGCTCAATATCATGAGCATCAATCTTAGTATTAAACCAGCCGGCACCCAATGATTTCAATATCGCCTCTTTTGCAACAAAAGCATGCGCCACACTAATATATGAATTCATATACATTAATTCTTTTTCTGAAAAAAGCCCAAGCGGCATAGCACCACGATGATATAAATCAAATATTCGTCCCAAAGGTTCAACATCAATTCCGCAAGAAACCATAGAAATTACAATCTTATATACCCGACATATTAATGATACTATCTGGCACCAATACCATTTCATACGTAGTAAAATCCTGCAAAGCATGAACAACCTGCGCTTTCACAAGAAGCTCATCATCCCTAAATATTTTTTGGTCTACTTTAAACGTATACCCATCGCATTCACGTATTTTGGCAGTCACGATCAGTTCATCAAATAATTTTGCTGGTTTAATAAAACGCATGGAAACCTGATAAACCAAAATAGCAAATGGTAGTTTTTTTAAACTTATCCCATCATTTCTAAAATACAGAGTTCTAGCTCTTTCCATGTATGCTAGAAGTTTTGTATGATGGGCGATTTTATAACTGTCCACATCTTCAAATTCAACCCTGATCGGAAATCCATTTATCATATTACTCTTATAACCTCCCTGCTTTCCTCGTCAGAATTGGAGATCCCATGCAACTCATCTTTATTGTTTACAATTGCCTGATGTTGAGCCGCCTGGCAACAACCAAGAAAATCGTTATATGGCATTTCAAATGCTTCACGCACCAGCCGTCTCGTTAAATTGTGCAACCTGATATTTAATTTAGAATATTGTTCAATACGTAACTCCATGGCCAAAGAAAGATCATCTACAGCATCATTTATAACGCCCATTTCTTTTGCTTGCTCAGCTGTATATGAACAACCGCTTTGAAGAAGCTCATGAATACGTCCAATCCCACAATATTTTCCAAGCTGCATTACGTAACTTCCCGGCAGAAATCCATGGTCGATTTCATCATGTGAAAACACACTTTCTTTAGATGCAATACGTAAATCGCATGCAAGTGCAAGCTGAATGCCCGCACCATTACATACACCATCAATTAGTGCGATAGTGACAACATTTAGATTTTGAACAAAGTACGTAAGTTTTTCCCACCGATTAAAGTCAGCCACATTTACCATTTTAGCGTTAAAAAACTTGTGGAAATTAATCCCTTTACTAAACACACCATCACGTCCACTTATGATTAAAAACCTAATATCTGTTTCATCACTAATAAACTCTAATGCCTGATGCATCTCAGAAATCATAAGTTTGTCAAAATGATTGGCGCATAAATTAATTTCAGCTATCTTTCCTGTTTTTATTAGCTGTAGCCTCTTATATGTCATAACAATCCCCCACTCCTGCATCTATATAACAACCAAAAATTAAACCCACCAGATAATAAGCCAGACTTTTCATATCACCTTTACCAACGCAACAAGGCAGTTTCAATTGCCACACCAGGACCCATGGCTATGGCCAACCCCAGATCACCTTCATTAACAATATTTTCCTTACGCAAAAGATCGTAGCTGAACATAAATGAACAGGACGACATGTTTCCATAGTCGCGCAACACATTAAGCGTATGTCTAACATCATAATTTGTAACGTTTATATTATACTTTATACTGTCTATTACTTTTTTTCCTCCTGAATGTATTATCCAATGGTCGATATCTCTAAGTTTTAAGTTGTTTCTTGTCAACAAACGTTGAATAGGCTTGTGGATATTTGATCCAATCACATACGGAATATCTCTATCCAGATAAAAAGAAAACATGCCTTCGACAAAATCATATCTTAATGCGTCTATATTGTTGGTGATTACCTCTGACTCAAAATCCATTATTAAAGGCCCATCAAACCAGGAGTTATCATTACTTGCAGTAACTATCAGTGCGGCAGCACCATCTCCAAACAATGAGTTAACAACGGCAGTTGTCACGGTACCATCAATAAAGTATGCCGCCGAGCAAACTTCAGCCATCAATAACATAACTTTTTTCCCAGGGTTTGCCTTTGCGTATTCAGATGCACTTTGCAAACCATTCATACCTGCACTACACCCCATACCAAGAATATCAGCCCTCCTTATATCGGATCTGAAATTCATCTTTTTTGTTATGTGGGCGGAAAGTCCTGGGCAAATAAACCCAGTACTTGAAACACATATAATATAATCAATATCATTAACAGTAAGATTACTTTCTACTAAGCTTTTATTAATTGCTTCACACCCCATTTCAAGGCTTCCATGAAGATGCTTGGCTTGCAGAGAAGAAGCATCTTCCTGCCTTAAAAGCCCATTAACATCTGGCTTAGGAAGGTAGAGATAACGCTTCTGTATATGGGAGTTTTTAAAAAGTTTCCTTATGCGTGGTGATTTTTCTCCAAACAGATCCGCTATAGTCTCCTGGTCATAACTAGTTTCAGGGTTTGCGGTTCCAACACCGATTGCACGTGGATAGAGCATAGTCTCCTTACTCAACTCTGTTGCATTACTTTGCATCTGACATTCCTCGTTATTAGCTAACTGATTTTTTGGTTTGCTCGTAACTCATTCAGATAAACCTGTCCAAATAAATCGAGCGATGATCTTTTATCAGACAGGGCCTCATTAATAGAAATCTTGGCTATTTTCACTGCAGAAGATGGTAAACCCGATATTACTTTTGCCAATTCAAAAGTCTCGCGCCTTAGTTCTTTTTTCCTCACCACCTTTGTTACTAGACCATATTTATATCCCTCATATGCGTCCAATTTTCGCCCACAGATAATAATCTCTTTAGCTAGCCTTGGGCCTACTTGCTGCACAATTCGACTGATCCCACCCGCAGCAGGTATCAGACCAAGTTCAACCTCTGGGAGCCAAAACTGTGCATTCTCAGAGGCGAATATAAAATCACATGCAAGTGCTAATTCAAATCCACCCGCAACAGCACTCCCATTGACAGCTGCAATTGTGACAATAGGGGCATTATGTAATGCTTCAAAAATCCGCCGACTCTTTAAATTCAATATATCCCCAGATGTTCTATGAGTGATATCATTTAAGTCAGCGCCTGCGCAGAAATTTTTCGATGATGAAGCAAACAATAGCACCTTAATAGCTTCATCTTTCAATACCATCTCAATGGTAGATTCCATTTCATCAAGCATCTTGCTGTTATATGCATTAGCCTTTTCAGGTCGGTTAAGCGTGACACATGCGGAAGCTCCATCTACCCTAAGCGCCACATGCTTTCTCTGCTTCTGCAAAACATACTTTTCCTTTCGCACAACCACATCCATGACTACGTGTCTTGAGACAGAGCCTGATTCTTGTATTGCTCTTCAACCAGTTCAATCACCAGTTTTGACTCAAGCTTAAGAGCTTTCTTACGATCCATGCGTTTACCAGCCAAAACCGATTTCATAATATAATTTATAACTTTTCTTTTCTTATCACCAACAAGCTTCTCAAGCACATCAAAAGCCTTCCCTAGTACTTTCTGACGAGGAACAACATAATGTGCAATACCCAGCTCAACAGCCTTTTCACCACTCACATATTCAGACGATAGTAAAAATGGTAGTGCAGTCGAATACCCTAACTCTTCTACTGAACGTAAAGTACCTGCAAGCCCGGGCATGATCCCAAGTTCAGCCTCGGGAAATCCCAACATTGCACTTGTACCTACAATACGTATATGGCAGGCTAGCGCTATTTCCAGCCCTCCCCCAAAACAGGCTCCATTTATTGCCGCAATGACAGGTATTGGACTTTCTTCAATAATATCTAGAATCCTTTTCCCCTCATTCAAGCGATGATAAATGTCTTCAGGAATATTGCTGTCAATCGCGGCACCCTCACAAAAATTATTACCTTCACCGATTAATATCGCACCCCTTAGTCCCTCCTCATGCAGATGTTGATGCAATATTTCAGGAACTACAAATACGGGATCGGGCAATCTGTTTCCAGGAGGATTACTGATGGTAAGTATTGCAATATCATCTTTTTTCTCAAAATTAATTATCCCATCTCTAATGCTCATGTTGTTTCTCCAACATTAAAGAAGGACAATAATATTGCGCCCCGCTTTCTTTGTAATATTTATTCAATACATTTTTCAATTCATCAAAACCAATTTCTTCAGCGAGCTCAAGCGGCCCTTTATCTGCCCCCATAATTGTCTTCATTGATATGTCGAGCACATTTTTATCTATAAGTCCTTTTTCAATTGAGAACAAACAAGTATTAATATGTAGGTATAGTAATCTACGATGAAACTCCTCTTCTGAATCAGCTAACGGCTGCAGAGCTGACTCCCAGCCTGGCAAATCATCTGGATATTTAATGTCTGAGAATTTCAGACCATTCTCACCATTTTTCTGCATCATAACTTCCATAAATGCCATTAGACTTTTATATGATTTTTTATTCTCTAGCGGATCGCGTTGAAAATAACGTTTAGTAGCTTCTAATATTACAGGTATTCCAACATGGTCAAATAAAGAAAAAACCCCTGGCGGAAAAATTTTCGACATAGACAATTCATTAACCTTATCAAAACCAAACTTGTTTGCCCCCCTAAACGCTTCGCCACCAACAGCCATGCTAAGCATATTTAGTAGAAAGGCATTATGTGAATTCTGTTCCACTTTAGTCATACCTGAATTATTTATAAAATCATTAATTCGAGGACAAACATCTTCATCTAATGACGAATGCGTCACAAGCTCAACAACATTACTAATGGGCACGGGAAAGAAGAAATGCAAACCAATGAGCCTCGATATATCAAAGCCATTATCAATCAGCTCTAACGGCAATATGGATGAAGAGTTACTAGCAATGATCGCATTAGATTTCATGTATTTTCTAATCTTTGAATAAATATCACGCTTCACTGTTATATCTTCGTTCACCGATTCAATTATTATGTCGGCATCCGAAATAGCTCTAATATCTGAAGTAGAAATAAATCTGCTTGCAAATTCAATAGCCTCTTCTTCTGAAATCGAACCATATTTTATTTGCCGATTCAGATTTACCCTCCACTTTCTATCAAGATTTTCCGCCTGCATCGAAGTTCTGGTTATCGCGGTAACTTTCAAATTCTCCCCAGTAAGGAAATCGATTATCGAACGCCCCATTCTTCCCACACCAATAACTGCTACATGATTATCTATAATCATAATGATCAGCCTTAATTTGAATACCCTTCAGCACGAAGTAAAAAACCGGCTTGCATAAACTTGCTAACTTCTGTTACAAAACTCAATATTTTATCCTTGTTTTTCAGGTTTTCATTACGCATTATCTGATCAATGCACATAAAAGCCATCGGTGGGCCACAATAACCAATTTCATCAAGCTTGGTGTATAAGGCCGATTTTGTAATGCCAAGCTCCACTACTTCATCGATCAATATTTCCACAATCTGTTTGCTTGGCAGGTTGATTTGTAAATATTTAAGACCATCAATATTAAGTTTTAGTTTTTCCAGCATACGCTTCATCCCTGAAAACATAACCGATTTTCCTGTCTCATCCTGAAACACGCCAGAATTTAACGTATTGCGAAAACTCTGCATGACATGATGAGCAGCAGAATCAAATTCTTCGAGCGGTGAAACAGGTCTTGCAAGTCTACCATCATGCATAATAGATTCACGATCACACCCTATCGACTCCAGAAAATTACCTTCAACAACCAGGCCTTGTTTAGTGTCATCAGTATTTACTACCATTGCTGCGGCGCCGTCACATAAAAACCAACGCATAAATACCGTTTCACGTGTCAATTTTTTTTGATTGTAATATTCTGGAACCATACCCGACGATACCAAATTTGATGAAATAACAAGAGCGTTTTTACTTTGACCCGACTTAACCATCTCAGTCGCAATCAAAAGAGATTTATATGCAGATGTGCAATTTGAATAAATTGCCATCTCGGCACATAACTTAATACCCAAAGCTTCCTGTATACGAACTGTCGCTGGTGGCATCTGGTTTTGTTGTGCAGATCCATAACAGATTAAATCAATATCGGAAGCCTTAACCCCTGCTGCATCAAGTGCTTTTCTAGCGGCCTTTACGGACATTGAGATATTGTCTTCGGTAAATTCTCGCGTTTGACTGTTAAGTGCATAATAATAGTTCTGCATTGCCAGCATATCTTTCATAACCGGGGTCATGTCTTTTATCCACTGCTTTACCCTTTTAGGTGCATCAGGCACATCGCCAAGATGCTCCTGAATATTATCGAATGGTATCGCTTCCCCTGGAAGAAAAGATCCTGTGCCAATTATTTTTGCTGTTTGCATACTTTTTAACCTTGTCAATTTTTAAGCAACTACTACATCAGGAATATTTTCGCCATACTTCACGACCAAAATCACCATCTCAATTAATTCACTTATAGTGTTCGCAGGTCTCTGCATTAAGCGTTTTCCAATAGTTTTAATCTCAACATTGACATCATATTTTTTTCGTATAATCTCAAGCAGGGATAAAAACATAAGTGAATCGCCATCAAGATCCTCAATTATTTTTGTCTCATCATTAATGTTTTCAATATCTATTTCACATTCATCAGCAAAATATTCTTTAACAAAAAAAGATATTTCTCTTTTTATATCATCTGTAATTTCAGTCATTTTTCACCCCTTACTTAACTTGTTAAATTTATACATTTATTCATATTTCATAAATGGCACCACAGAATTGTGACCACCAAATGCAAATGAATTTGACAAAACAACTTTTACTGATTCTTGTCTTGCTTCCAGTGGCACCAAATCAAGATCTATATCCGGATCCTGTTCAAAAAGATTTATTGTCGGTGGAATCACACCATCTTCTATTACCATGCATGACAATACTGCTTCGATCCCCCCTGCTGCTGCTAGACAGTGTCCTGTCATTGATTTTGTCGAAGATACCGCTAACTTTTTGGCATATTGACCAAAAGTTTTTTTAATCGCTCTGGCTTCATATAAATCATTCAATGGCGTTGATGTACCATGAGCATTTATATAATCAACCTGAGAAGCATTAATTTCAGCCTGCTTTAATGCCGTGTCCATGCAACGAGCCATTCCCACGCCGTCCACCCCTGGTGATACGATATTGTATGCTTCGCCTAACAACGCAGGTCTGCGTAACTCAGCATAGATATGTGCACCTCTTGCCCGGGCTGATTTTTCTGATTCAAGAATCATCATTCCAGCACCTTCACCCATAACAAAGCCATCGCGTTTAAGGTCAAAAGGACATGATGCCTCTGCAGGGTCCGCATCCCGCTCAGACATTGCCTGAATATCACCAAAACCAGCGATAAATTCTGGTAAAATTGGTGCACATGCACCACCCGTTATCATAGCGTCACATAGCCCAAGGGCAATTTGATCAAATGCCAACGCCATGCCATAACCTGCCGATGAGCATGCAGTACCCACTGTGAAACTTGGCCCCGTCAATCTGTAATGCAAACTCAACCAGGCGGGAAAAGCATTTGACATTGATTTGACAATTCTTGAACTGTCAAAAACTGTGGTATCTGCCATATCCTCACTTGGATAGTCAGTGCCACTTGCACCGACCGCAATACCGTATCTATCTGCATTTTCTTCCGAAAATTCTATTCCAGAATCCTCTACAGCCATTTTAGTCGCCAGGAAACTCATTTGAACGCTACGAGTCATCTGTTTTCGCACACGCTTTTTGATGTTTTTTGCTACCATCTCATCAAAGCTATCCGCTACTTGTGCAGCAATTTTAATCTTGAAATCACTCGTATCAAAATGGGTGATTGTTCCAACCCCAGATTTTCCTGCAACACAATTTTCCCAGGAGCTTTTCAGATCAACCCCTAAAGGACTAATTAACCCTAAACCTGTTATGACTACACGTTCCATTACACCATCTCCGCTTTTCTTCGTATCTCTTCGTAAAAGGGAAAGAGTCTGTTTACGTAATCGACCGCCTTTTCCAGTAAGTTACTGCAAGGTACTACTTCATCTACAATACCAAGGGCATACGCTTCTTCAGCATTAACCCGTCTGCCACTCATTATTAATTCCAGGGCACGCCCTGCCCCAACAAGTTTTTGTAGTCTGACTGTTGCTCCGCAGCCGGGCATGATGCCAAATGTCGCCTCAACAGATCCAATGACTGCGCGTGGATCACATATCCGATAGTGGCATGCAAGTGCAAGCTCAAGCCCACTTCCAATACACACGCCCCTTAACGCAGCAATAACGGGTACTCGAATATCGTAGAGTTTTTCAAAATAAATACTATTTTTTAACATATGAGACAAATAGTTCTCTTTACTTTTAATAACAGCCTCTTCGAGACTTTCCAGGTTCGCACCCGCTGAGAAATGCCTACCGGAAGAGTGCAAAATCACCCCTTTTAACTGTTTTTTATTCACCAGAGAACTAATCAGATCAATCACATCCTGCGCCTGAATACTCCAGGTCTCATTCATAAGGTTTGAAGGCGGATTATTGAGAACAAAATAGGCAATATCATTCTTGAACTCACAAATAACATCCTTATCTGCAACAGCCTCAGCATAATTTTCTAGTACATCACAGTCACTCATTATAATATGCCATCCTTTGTTGCTGTAAATAATGAAATCATATGAACCGATGATACTTGTGTTCCAGTCCAGAATATTTCCCTATTTTTTCCAGATCATTTCCGGCACCACATTCGTACATATCTCGAATGCCTAGATCCCACATCTGCTTTAATGTTTCAAACCATGAAAACGGAGAACAAAAATTATTTTCAATCTCATAAATACAGTCTTTTCTATTTCGAAGTATCTGTCTTGTTGTAGGTGATATAACCGGTGTCAGTGGATCTCTCACCTCCACACTTTTCATACTGTCCAGCCATGCTTCCTTGCACTTAGTTAAAAAAGTAGCGTGATATGGTCTTTCAACAGGAAGTCTTTTAAAAAACAAGGCCCCTGCATCGAATACATCACCTTCCAATTCCTGAATCACACTTTCCTTTCCAGAGATGACCATGCTGACATCCGAGTTCTGATTGACAATATCAACATCTATCCTCTTTCCTATCACAGATAAAAATTGACCTTTTGTTAAGCCAACTACCGAAACCATTGCAAACGGTTCCTCATTCAAACACAAGTCATAAATCACTTTATTTAATTTATGCAGAAAGGTAACGCCACTTATAAAAGAAATGGATCTCACTGCATAAAAAGCTGAAAACATGCCCACACTATATCCACTAACATACTCTAACACGCCTCTCTTTTTCACATAAAAGTCATAAACAGCACATGAAACCGCATAGCCAATTATCTGAGAATCAATACCAGTCAACTTCTTATATCCCGTCCCAGAAATACATTCCTCTATATCTATAGATAAGAGTGCAGAAAGAAAATCATAATAAGGAGAAATCCATTTCTGTAGCATCTCATGTTCGATAGCACGCATATTATTAATGTTTGTTATCCCCGGAAAAATATATGCAGACTTTGATTTATTGTTACACATACCCATTAAATCGACTTAAACATCTCGACGCCATAAAATTAAAAACGTTAATTATATTAGAAAATATAAATAGGCAATGAAGATAACCACCTTCACACAAACACTGCATACCCAACTCAAAACACATGAAAATATTCACACACATTACGATTACATATTTTTAATGACATGAATTATTTTCGTAAAAGATACATCCTAATATTTTTCATGACAATAACCCCTTCAGGCTATTTTTTACATTTTAATCGTTGAAGATTAATCCCCCACTGCTTGCAGCGGGATGATTTATTAGTTTTGTTAACAAACCTGCAGATATAAGAATGCGATACTGTTCCCCTTGATTTATAGACATAGGACGCTCATAGTTCTTAATTTAACGCATCAAAAATCACTTAATTGAATAATACAAAAGGTATTCTGATCTGATTATATTATTACAGAATAAACATCCACCCAAATAAAATGGAAATAAATTATCCATTCTGGAGAAGCTCGGTTTAATATTTTTTGAATACTTAAGCATCAGGAATATGAATAAGCATTAACCAACTCAATATTAAAGTTCTGACTATTAAATTATTTCAGTTAACTTTAAAGTGTTTATACCCGTGACACCTAAAAATTCAGATATCACGGGTATAATAAACACAAATCATCAAGCTGGATGTTTTTTGAACATACATATTTCTGTATTGTTAAATGGGTATGCTTATCTAAAACTAGCAATAACGTCCAACATATCAATGTATATTCTTATGACACTTATGACGCAGAAGGGGCAGGTACTAAGCATTAAGTATTAAGCAACAAGGAATATGCACTTATAAATTAGTATTTATTAATAAATACTAATAATAAACAGATCCCATGGTAGTATAAATAAACATATTTTCAGAAGGATTGGGCGAAGCTTTTTCACATGGATGATCTAATAAAATGTTAACAACACATGAAGAACGACGACTACTGGACTTACTTATGCTTTGTCACTCAACCAAGGAAAAAAGTGACTTTGATGCCGCACACAAAGTACTTTGTCGTCTGCTACCGCACACAAAATGTTTCGTTGGAATAATGTCAACCCGTAATAAAAATATTAAATACCACATTAATTATGGGTTTACAGATGAGTTTGTTCAACGTTTTTTATTAGATCAATCTACAAAATGCGAACTCTTACTGGGTAATTGGTTTGATGAATGCTTACCAATTTTTCATGACCTAAATCTCTATGAATACCCACGACACTGTCACGCGTTAAAACGTGAGCTATCTAAATACGGGGTACAAAATATTTTGACGCATGGCGTTATGGATATCGGTAAATCAGCAGCTAGTCACTTTATTTTTACTAATATTGAGCAGTGGAACGAACACACCAAACATATCGCTTGTACTATTACTCCAATTTTGCATTCGTTAATAAGTTCTGTTTATTTTAACGAAAAGGTTGATTCCTCACCCATCTGCGGCATTATGCTGACAAATAGAGAACAAGAGATACTTCGCTGGATTTCACGAGGAAAAACTAATACAGAAATTGGAATGATTCTTAGCATCAGTCATTGGACAGTCAAAGTACACATCGGTAAAATTTTGAAAAAATTTAATGCCAATACACGCAGTCAAGCAGTGACATCGGCCATCGATATGAATCTAATAATACCCTTCAACGCAAGACTGTAAATAGTGTTATATGATTGATCTCTCAAAGGGAGTGCTACGGGTTCTACTGTAGTATGATAAAAAACCCACCCTACCACAGGGAACGTTAAACTATTATCAAAGATAATTAAACAGAGAGATGCCCTGTATGCGGGTGAAGGCTTTTTGCGAGGCTTCAAGGCCGGTGAGTTTCAGGTTTAATTCACTCACGGCTTGACTATAATCCAGATCCTCTACTTTTGATAAAGTCTGTTTTATTTGTAGTTTATAGGACTCATTGATATCTTCCTGTCCATCCAGTGCATTAAGACGAGCACCTACGGTGGCTCGAACTTCGAGTATATTTCCCATCGCCTGATCCAGGCCGACCAGGGTGCGGTTTGCTTCATTATGCAAGCCTGCATGATCACTGCTATTACCACTTGAGCCTTTTAGTGCTTTAACGATTCGATCAATGGTTGTGAATACATCCTGATTTTCACTAGGACGAACAGTAAAAAAGTCACCGTCTTCCGGTTCACCTTCAACATAGGTATTCACACCTTTAAAGATGATCGCATCGCCATCATCATAGGGCGTGCCTTCCGGAATAATAATTTCACCTTTTTCATCAGTGACTTTATAGGAAAAGTCCTTACTGCCATCTGGATGCACAACTTTTGCAAATACAATCGCATAGTGTCCATCAATAAAATCACCCGTGGTATTGCCTGGATCGATAATCGCATTACCTTTATTGCTCTCACTATCAAAAATAGTAAATTCACCGTTACCGTCTTTTATACTTCGAAAAATATTACTGCCCGAATCCCCGATTGCAATCTGTCGCTCAGGGCCAATCAATAAAAATCGCTGGCTGTCATCACCATGATATTCAAAGCCACCATTGGCACTGTTATTAAAGGGACGGAATTTAGTTTTCGAGCCAGAAAACATAAATTCACCGGTACTATTGGTTGAGTTAGCAAGATTGAACAACTCCATATTGAGCTGATTCACTTCTTCGGCTACAAAGCCTCGATCCTGTGGTGTTAAAGAATCATTATTGGCCTGCACGGTCAGCTCGCGTACCCGTTGTATAATACTGGTGGCATTACCAAGTATACTTTCTTCCATAGTAAGATGCGTGCGTGCGGCGGCAATATTTTCCTGCTGTTGTTCGGCTGTACCCAGAGTATTACGCAGATTAAGCACTCTTGCTGCGGCCACAGGATCATCAGATGGCCGGGTAATGCGACGCCCGGTGGCCACCTGGTGCTGTACGGTACTCAACTTTTTCTGCTGATCAAGCATGGCGTCAATAGCCACTTGCTGAGTTTGATGAGTGGATACGCGCATCGTATTTACCGGAAGGAATTCAGCAAGGTATCAAGCAATTTATTCGCAGTGGCAATCACCTGCGCATTGGCCTGATAAAGACTTTGAAAGCGCAACATATTGGCCGCCTCTTCATCCAGATTCACACCAGAGATAGATTCATTTCGCTCCTTTGCCTGAGTCAATAATTTTGACTGTGCATCTGCATTGATTTCCAGTTCGTGCGTTTTACTCCCCACCCGTGAAACGAGTTGAGAGTATGCCTGTGAATAATCGGTGGTGTTATTTGCTAGCGTTGGGGTATTTTGCAATTTTGCCAATGAAACCGCATTGCGGTTGTCGCCGATGCCATCCGTGTTAAATTCAACTCTAAACGTATCCCCCCCCTTGGGCTCACCCGTTAAATGAACCCGGAATCCAAAATCAGTACCATCGGGAAGCGGAAATATATCGGTGCCTTTTTTACGATCATATTCCAGTACCGTACTCACACCGGGTGGATTTGCCTGCTCTTTTTCGGCCACCGTGACTGGATGACCTTCCGCATCACTTTGAATACGCGTATCGTCCGGTACGGCGGCGAGCTTGATCGGAATTGCATTGCCGGTGTTATCCAGCACTTCAAAGTGAGACTCATCCACAAAGCGAATAACAAAAGGGGGTGTGAGCTTGCTTTTCTCGCGATCAAAAATATGATTTTCAGTATCATGTACAACTGCCGCACTGATTTTACCATTGCCAAGGTTACCAATATTCGCTTCGGTACGCAGGGGGGATGCCGCGGCTATTTTACTGACATCAGCAATGATGGTAGAAAAGTTCTGCCCGCCAAGACGGGTGGGGCGAATAATAAAGGAATCACCATCCACAAGACTGCTGCCGCTAATTTTATTAATTTTAATACCTTCACTTTCCGCCTCAGCAGGAAGTGAAGAATAGGTACCGATCAACTGATCATCCTTCATACGAACCAGTTTGTATTCCCCACCACGAAAGGTCAATTGATAGTCACTGATAGTGAGTTTGTTAATATCAGTTATCTCAGCCCCCAACAGAGTATCTCCTTCATTGCGGCTCACCGGCAGCACTTTCGGGGTATGCTCATCACTTTCAAAAAAGAAGTTTTCACCCAGATCATTATTTAAATCCATACCCAGACGATGCTGATCATTAAAAGTTTTTGCAATGCCTACAGCAATACGCCCCATTTCATTCTGCGAGGAATCAAGAATCCCTTTACGGAAATCCATCAGGCCACCTAATTTTCCGCCGGTAAGAAAGCGGGTGACGACGGATTCTGAGCCGTTACCACTTCTGAATATAATTTCAATTTCATCCGGATCATTGCGGCTGTTTTGCGCTTCCAGCTCTGAAGCAATGCTACCAATAACCAACGCCTGACCATTGCCCATAAACACATTCAGTCGTCCATCTTCCTGTTCAGCCACGCGCACCGACACCAGTGCGGATAATTTAACAACTAAGCGATCACGTTGATCGAGCAAATCACTAGGTGAGCCGCCACCAATTTCTCTGGCTCTGACCACGGTGTCATTCAACTTGGCAATGGAGTCTGCAATTTCACTGATTTCACCCACAATATTATGCACGTCACGGTTAACACCTTTTCGAATCGTGCTAAATCGATCATCAATATAATTAAATCGATCGCCTAAAGAATGTGCTTCACTCACCAGTACCTGTCTGGCTGAAGTCGAAGAGGGATCATCGGAAACGCTATTGACCGCGGCAAAAAATGATTGCAATGATGGGGCAAGACCGGCATTAGGATCGGACAGCAGATTATCTACCTGGCTGGTATAATCATGGTTAACCCTGAAGGCAGTACTGCTTGAAGTATTATCACGCACTTCACCAGCCACGAACTGATCATAAACCCGGCCGACATGGCTAACTACCACCCCCGTACCCACCGCACCGTTTGCCCGCGCCTGCGGTGTACGGGCCACCACTTCAACTCGTTGGCGTGAATAGCCCTCGGTATTGGCATTGGCAATATTATGACTGGTGGTCGACAGATTACGCTGCGATGCCAGTAGCCCAGAAACGCTAATTCCAAGTACATCACCGGCCATTTGCATGCTCCGTATTACATAGCCGTTCTGATAAATTCATCCTAACCTGCATATTGGTTTCCATTTTCCATTGCTGTCTGCAAGGTAGGACGCTGCATGATATTTAAAATCTTGTCAGCATAATTCGGATCAGTAGCATAACCGGCACCATGCAACTCACGGATAAAACTTTCCGCATCACCGGCCTGCTCCAGTGCCGACTGATAACGCGGACGGGATTTCAGAAAATCGACATAATCATTAAAGCTGTCGGCAAAACTATCGTATGCACGAAATGCCGCCCGCTCGTGTTTCGCCACGCCATCACGATATTCCAATGTGCGAATCGCTACCCGTCCGCCCTCCCAGTCATGGCTGGCTTTGATATTGAACAGGTTGTTGCTGCTGCTACCATCGGCATGCTGGCTGATATGTTTTCCCCAACCTGTTTCCAGTGCCGCCTGGGCCAGTAGGACTTCTGCATCCACGCCCAGTTTATCGGCGGCCTCACGTGCCAGCGGCAACAGTTGCCGGACAAAGACTTCCGGTGAGGAGAAGCTTATATTCTCACCGGTGTTCATCGTGACATCTTTATCTGTTTGCGGTTTCTGAGAACGAAGACTCACCGCTCTTAATACCGGCATAATAAATTCAGTCGATTTCGTTTTCTCTGTATCGTTAGTAGCAGAAAGTGCATTGTCTAACACTGGCATCTGGATCTGCCCCCGCATCTGTCGTTCCAACGCCTCTGCCATGCCCATACCCCGTCCCTGAGTCATGTTCAAGGTAAGCTGTTTGTCAAACATATCCTGGTAAAACTCACTCTGTGAACTATCAAAAACAGGATCACCAAAACTTGCATCACGCATACTTTTTAAAACCATTTGCATGAACAGTGCCTCGAATTGCTGAGCCACGGCTTTCAGTGTTTTTTCAGGATCGTCCTGTGCCTGTTTACGCAGGCGAGAAAGTCCACTCAGATCGGTGTATACGTCCTGGCTAAGCGTTGACGGGGATAATTGTGAAGACAACATTTGCATAATTTTATAATATGCAGGTTCTGTGCCTGAATTTATTTTAAGCGGGATTTATTGATAAAGGATCTTAATGCAAGAGTGCTAAGGTGCTAAGGACGCAAACTAACATGGGAACAGGATAAAAACCGGAGGTTGGGCTGAGTAACGCGAAGCCCAACAGCATGCCGCAATATTGTTGGGCTTCATGAAAACCATTCAGCCCAACCTACGTGCTGCGCCTTTGTATTGAAATATTTTCTATATCACCAACAATTCCCCCCGCAGTGCACCTACGGCTTTGAGGGCTTCGAGTATGGCTACCAAATCGCTGGGAGAGGCACCCACTTCATTCACCGCGCGGACAATTTCATCCAGCGAGACGCCGGGGTTGAATACAAACATAGGATCAGCTTTTTCTTCGACGGCAATATTTGACCGTGGTACTACCACTGTATTGCCACCAGACAGCGGTGCCGGCTGGCTCACCTGTGGATCTTCTGTAATCGTCACGGTCAAACTACCATGCGAAACCGCCGCCGGTAATACGTGTACATATTTTCCAATCACCACCGTCCCGGTTCGGGCATTGATAATAATTCGTGCCACCCCTTCGGCAGGGGTCATGGTCAGGTTTTCTAACATCGAAATAAAAGCCACCCGTTGCGAAGAATCCATCGGTGCACTGACAGAAACGGAACCGGAATCAATACTGTAGGCCGTTCCCGGACCAATCGATTTGTTAATCACATCAGTCAACCGTTTAGCCGTGGTAAAATCAGGCTGATTTAAATTCAGAACGATATCCTTGCGAGTGCCAAACGGCGTGTCTATCACCTGCTCCACCATGGCCCCATTGGGAACCCGCCCGGTGCTGGGAATATTCTCAGTAATACTCGAACCATCCGATCCCTGTGCACCAAAGCCACTGACAATCACACTACCCTGCGCCACTGCATAAATCTGGTTATCCGCACCTTTTAACGGCGACATCAATAATGTCCCGCCGCGTAAACTTTTGGCATCGCCCATGGAGGACACGGTGACATCTATAGACTTGCCCACTTTAGAAAAAGCCGGCAGGGTCGCATGAATCATCACCGCTGCGGTATTATCCGGTTTGATATTTAAGTTCTGCGGCAAGGTCACGCCTAAACGGCTCAGCATATTGCGAATACTTTGACTGGTGATCTGCCGTCCACCGGTACCATCACCGGTACCATTCAGGCCTACCACAATACCGTAACCGATTAGCTGGTTGCTGCGAACACCGGCAATTTTCATCACATCTTTAACCCGATCAGCGCGAGCAACCCCACTGCCCAGGCCCAGAATGATGATGAGCCCCACAATAATAGTAAAACCAAGATCTTTAGCTGATAGCATTTTATTATCCTCTTCTTCGTTAAGAAGATTAAAGCAAGTTTGTTGCCAATTTTGCCTGGAGGGGGGTACGACTGAAGTCGTACCTACAGTCTTACCCACAGTCTTACCCACAGTCGATCAATACGGCCAGACTCCACTCTGGAAGAAACGTGCCAGTGGCCCCATGCTGTTAGCTGATTCCAGTGCACCATCACCAGCATAAGCCACATAAACATTGGCGACTCGACTGGAGGCTATGGTGTTGTCCGGCATAATATCCAGTGGCCGCACAATGCCGGAGAACTGAATCATTTCTTCCGACTGATTCAGGGTCACCAGTTTTTTACCTTTCACCACCAAATTACGATTAGGTAAGACTTCAGCAACCACAACGGTAATAGTGCCACTGAAAGTACTGTTCATCGAACTGGTACCCTGACCCGAAAATTCACGTCCCGCTTCAAGATTGTTTTCCAGCACCTCAATACCATCTTTGTTGGTGATCTTCTGACCGGCCAGAGTCGGCCCCGGCATTTCTACGGTTTGATCCTTGGAGGTATTGGTATTCGAACTGGAACTGGCATTGGTATTTTCCTGCAAATTAATGGTCAGAATATCGCCCACAGCATGCGCCGTGACATCCTGAAACCAGCCCACCATCATCCCGGTTTGATAAATCGCACCGTTATCCTTGCGCGGCAAATTGGTAACCTTGGGCGCGGCCGGATCGAAACTATCAGCCCGCGGCCGGAAGGTAATCCCGCAACCCTGTTGCAGGCCCATGCTGGCAACCAGGCCAAGACAAATTAAAACTCTTGATTTGTTCATGTGCTTACCTGTTCAGGGTTACAAATTATTATTAACGTACTGCAGCATTTCATCGGCAGTAGAAATGGCCTTGGAATTCATTTCATAGGCACGTTGGGTTTCAATCATGTTGACCAGTTCTTCGACGATATTCACGTTAGAACTTTCCAGTGCACCCTGCACTAACGATCCCCGGCCCTGGGAATCCGGGTTGCCCACTCGCGCCGAACCACTGGCCTTGGTTTCCATGTAAAGGTTTTCACCCACAGGTTCCAGGCCCGAGCGATTAACAAAATTGGCCAGTTGAATATTACCAACCTGAGCCGGATTGGGATTACCCGGCTGCACCACCGAGACGACCCCGTCACGCCCAATGGTGACGCTCTGGGCATTGTCGGGAACGATAATACTGGGTTCAAGTTTATAGCCCGATGCAGTGACCAACTCACCATTGGAATTCACCTGAAACTCACCGGTACGGCTATAAGCAATAGTGCCGTTGGGTTGCAGGATTTGAAAATAGCCCTGCCCCTGAATGGCCACATCTAAAGAATTATTAGTTTGTAGAATACTGCCCTGAGTATGCATTTTCTGAGTGGCCACGGTACGCACACCGGTACCTAAATAAAGACCCGAGGGTAACTCTGTATCCTGGCTGCTTTGTCCGCCCGCCTGACGCACATTCTGATAAAGCAAATCTTCGAACACACCACGCGAACGTTTAAAGCCGGTGGTATTAACATTGGCCAGATTATTACTGATCACCGAGAGACGATTAGTCTGCGCCTCAAGACCCGTCTTTGATATCCACAAAGATCCACTCATCTACTTTGCTCCACTCTACGTTCGCTTAACAGCAAACCTGCTTGCTTAAAAACATTATGACAGACGTAAAATCTGTACTGTGCGTTCATCATTTTGCTCGGCCAGTTTCATCATCTTGGTTTGTACTTCAAATTGGCGAGCAATTTCAATCATATCTACCAATGCGGCAGCGGCATTCACATTACTGCCTTCCAATGTTCCGGAAATAATATGCCCATCGGCGGTTGCTTCGGCTTCACTGCCATCTTTAAGACGAAACAAGCCATCTTTGCCTTTATAAAGTTCTGATAGTTGGGGGGTTACAATTTTAATCCGATCATGTTCACGAATAGACAGGGCTTCATCGCCTTCCGCAATAAGGCTAATCGTGCCGTCAACTCCTATTTCCAACTTCTGAAAAGGCGGAATACTGACAGGACCACTTTCACCTATCACCGGAAGTCCCTGTCCGGTCACCAGTTGACCTAAGGTCGTAACTTTTAAATCACCGGCACGTGTATACGCTTCATTGCCATCCAGACCCTGCACAGCTAAAAAACCATCATCGGCAACCGCAATATCCAGATCACGCCCAGTAGTAATCATTGCTCCCCGGCTAAAGTCGGTTCCCGGACGTTCGGCCATGGCATAGACTCGCGAGGGGTGTCCATCGCCATACAGGGGCATACTGCGCATGGCGGCAAAATCAGCGCGAAATCCAGTGGTATTACTATTGGCAATATTATTGGAGGTCACTGCCAGTGCCTGCATATTTTGCTTGGCACCGGTCATGGCAATGTACAACATGCGATCCATAATTTATTCCTGTCTACTACTAACGGATATTAATAATTGTTTGAGTGATGGTATCAGCGGTGGTGATCACCTGGGCATTGGCCTGGAAGTTTCGCTGCGCCTCAATCATGCCCACCAGTTGCCCAGTGAGATCCACATTTGATCCTTCCAGTGCACCGGATTGCAAAACCCCGAGACTGCCTGACCCCGCCGTACCAACTAATGCGGTACCAGAAGCAAAGGTTTCCGCCCAGGAGGTATCGCCCAGTTGTTGCAAGCCATTGGTATTAGCAAAATCCGCCATACTCACCTGTCCCAGTACCTTGGCCTGACCATTGGTATAGCGTGCCTTGATGATGCCGGAGTCACCGATATCAAAACCACTCAAGCGACCGGAGGCATAACCATTCTGGGTCAGCGCACTGACATTAAAGCGACTGCCAAACTGAGTGGTGGGAGTATTGGAAAGTAAATTAATTTCAATGTTCAGTGGATCTGCACCGGTTTCCAGCACAATATTTTCATAGCCAATAACCCCAGGAGGAACCGGCGTGCCATTAATAGACGTCAGTGCTCCTGCACCATTGAACATCAATTGATCGCTGGTATAAGGAGGAGATGTTCCGCCTTTTGCATCCTTACCATCGACAAACATATGCGTTTCCCACTGGTTCGGGGTATCTGTTTTAATGTAGTACATGGTTGCAAGGTGTGAAGTGCCTAGAGAATCGTACATAGTTAATGAGGTCGAATGATTAAATGAGTTAGGTACTTCAGGATCAAAGGGCTGGGTGGTAGGACGTACCTGTGAACTATCCAGATTCACCCCCACATCCAGTTTGGTGGTGGCCAGTGGATCAATATTCGAGTTATCCAGATGTAGCGGCCCAACTGAGCCGGTTACATTGCCGTTGTCATCGGCATTATTTACCACCAGTTTATTACCACCACCATTCACTACAAAGCCATCACGATCAACCTGAAAAGATCCGGCACGGGTATACACCCGTGAACCGTTATCATCAAGAATAAAAAAACCGCGCCCATTAATCGCCATGTCCAGTTTATTATCGGTAAAACCGATATTACCCTGTCCGAACTGTTGTTTCACTTCAGATAGTCGGACACCGGCACCAATGGCATTGGATGCCGCACCATCAGTTGCCGCATAAACATCGGCAAACTCGGCACGTGACTCTTTAAAACCGGTAGTACTGGCATTAGCAATATTGTTGCCAATAACTTTAAGATCTTCGGAAGCGGCGTTAATACCGCTGAGTGCTGAACGAAATGGCATGATCTAATCCTCTATCTAATTACAATTTTAGTGGGGCTTAAAATATTTGTTTAACCGAACTCATGACCGTTGATCCGCCATTGGCGAGATTCAATGTCATGCCCTGTGCATTCGCACCTAATGAAACACTTTCCACCGCATCCAGCACCAGTGTTTTTACTGATTGCTGTTTTCCTTCGCTAACCATTTCTGCTTTAATGGTGTAATTACCCGCAACAGCACGACCATCGTTAAGTAAGTTGCCTTCCTGATCCAGACTCTGTTTCATTCCATCCCATTTGAAATTCACCATACCCTTTGACTGGCTTCCCATGTCCAGGGTTTTCACTTCCTGTCCCTGCGAATCCATGATGTGAATTTTTAAATTTGAACTGCTTGCGGGTAATTCAACTGCACCACTGATGTCACCCTGAGGATCTAATTTTGCCACTTCACCCGGAATCAGAACTTTACGCCCGACCATGCTTGAAGCCTGTAAGGCATGGCTTGATTTCAATGAATCCGACAGTGAAGAAAAAGAATCTTTAATATCTTTTAAGCCACTAACCGCACTGAATTGGGCCATCTGGGTTAAGAACTCACCATCTTCCATGGGTTTGAAGGGATCCTGATTATTCATCTGAGTGAGCATCAGTTTCATGAATTCTTCCTGTCCCAGCTTGGGCTGCTCCGCCGTTTGTTGTTTAACAGTTTTGGTCAGGCCAAGACTTTCGAACGAAGTGACACCGGCTTTATTTATATTTTCCATGAACTGTCTCCTACTGCCCCATCGACAAGGTACGCATCAGCATCTGTTTTGCGGTATTCATGACTTCCACATTGGTTTGATAAGAACGTGAAGCAGAAATCATATTGGCCATTTCCTCAACCACATTGACGTTGGGCATAAACACATAACCCTCTTCATTAGCCAGAGGATTACCCGGCTGATATTCCTGTCGTAAGGGCTTTTGACTTTCGACTATGCCCATCACTCGCACGCCGCTGGCCGCACCATCGTCAGTCGCAAATTCATCAATGATTGCCGCAAATACCGGCTGCCTTGCGCGATAGGTTTCACCCGTGCTACTGCTCGCACTATTGGCATTTGCAAGATTACTCGAGATAGTATTCAAACGAATGGTCTGTGCATGTAATGCTGAACCGGCCGTATCAAATAAATTAAACAGTGACACGATTATTCTCCCCTCAGTGCTGAGATCATTTTATTAAAACGCCCGCTTAAGATTTGCAGGCTAGTCAGATAACGCATGGAATTTTCAGTAAACTCCGCCATCTCCACTTGTGTTTCTACGGTGTTGCCATCCAGTGACGGCTGTAAGGGCTGACGATAAAGTAATTCAGTCCCAAAGGCCGAGCCTTCCGCCTGAATGTGCATGCGATTGGTCATAGTGAGCTTTTGAGTAAAACCGGCAGTTTCAGCCTGTGACATGGCGGCTTTGAAATCCACATCCTTCGCTTTATAACCCGGAGTGTCGGCGTTGGCCAGGTTAGCGCCTATAATACGGGCACGATAGGCCTGCATATTCAGTGCTTTTTCGTGTGGTCCAACAATACTGTCAAAATTCATTGGCATTGTGTGCAGCCCTTTGTTCCTGTCGTGGTTTACAGGATTCAAATTGCAAAGCACATGCCAGTTTTATGGATGCTTGTATTTCAACGACTTATATCGGTTTTATGGGAAATTTGCCGCCGGAAACGGCAAGGAAAAGCCGAAGCGGCAAACTGTGTCGGGGATCTAAATATAAAATAACTAAAAGAAATTAACCACAGAGGACACAGAGGTTTTTGAGAGAATAGAACTTTCGCAACAAGCTGATGAAATGAACCGCAGGAACAGGAAAGAGGGTTTTAAATCTTATCCTCTGTGTCCTCCGTGGTAAAAAATTTTTAATTAGTCGGATACGGGCAGCTCTCACCCCTTGATCCGGTAGACCACCCCTTCAGGATAGCGCACCATTTCGTAAGCCTTGGTATAGCCAGTTGGGGATTCTGATCCCCCCAGAAATAACAAACCGCCGGGTTTGAGTACTTTAGCCATACGATCGAGGATGTCGGTTTTCATTTCACTGGAAAAATAAATCAAAACATTGCGACAAAAAATAATGTCCACCTTACCCAGTGACGTATAACTATTTAAAAGATTTAGCTCAGTAAAACGGGTACCCAAACGCACTTCCGGTTTTACTGTCCAGCCACCGTCTTTATTATCGTCAAAAAACTGTTGCCGACGCTCATCACTCAAGCCTCGTCCCATACTGAGTTCATCATATTTAGCATCCCTTGCAGTCTTGATCACGGTAGGTGAAATATCCGTGCCTACAATTTCCACCCGGCCATTCATCAGACCGGGATTGGCTTTTTTAAACTCATGAACCGTCATGCTGATGGTGTAAATCTCCTGACCGGTGGAGCTGGCGGCTGACCAAATTCTCAGGGGATTAGGTTTTAGTTTGGCGAGTTCGGGAAATAATGATTTTTTCAGCATATCAAAGGGATAACGATCACGAAACCAGCTAGTTTCATTGGTCGTCATAGCATCGACTATCCGCGCCTTGAGTGCGGCATTACCACCCTTGCGTAATTCATCCAGCATGTTAGAAAGACTGGTATAAGAAAGTTCTTCTGATAAACGGTTCAGGCGGCTGGTAACAAGATAATGTTTGTTTTCTCCCAAAACAATACCGCAGGCATCCTCCAGAATCTTGCGAAAAGAATCATAATCTGAATCTGAAAGTTTTAATTGAGACACGTAGGTTGGGTTCCTTATCCTAAGACATAGCGTAAAGTTATTATTGTTGAGCTCAAGCCTGGGTCACACCTTTATCTTTTAACAAAGAGCGCACCGATTCAGAAAGTTCTTCTGCATTAAATTTGGGAACAAACATATCGGCCCCGACCTTGCTCACCATATTTTTATTGAAGGTCCCACTCAGTGATGTATGTAATAAAATTGGTAAATTCTTCAGGTATTCATTTTTTCGAATTTCTGTTGTCAGGGTATAGCCATCCATTTCAGGCATTTCCACATCCGAGATAACCGCATCAATCTGTTCACTAATATTTTCATTCTCCTTAACCATATCAAGGAGAGTATCAACACCTTCGCGTCCATTTTTTGCCAGTATACACTCCATCCCTAACTGCTCCAATGTTCGTTTGATTTGATTCCTGGCAACACTGGAGTCATCCACCACCAATAAGCGAATGGGGCGATCATTGGCACCTTCGAGCTGAGTGGCATCTGAAATCTCAGTAGTAACGCCAATAAGTTCGGCCAGAATTTTTTCCACATCAATCAATTCAATTAATTCACCATCCACTTCGGTAACAGCAGTCATATAATTATTTGCTCCGAGACCTTTGGGCGGCGTTTTAATCTCCTCCCACTTCATATTAACAATACGATCGACGGCTGTAACTAAAAAACCCTGAACCGAGCGATTGTATTCCGCAACAACCACAAAGGAATCACTGGTACTCTCAATGGGTTTTTTACCAATCGCCATACCCAGATCAATAATAGATATCGTGCGTCCACGCATATGCGTAATACCACGCACCATAGGATTAGCATTTACCATATGTGTTAACGGCGGGCACTGAATGACTTCCTGAACCTTAAAGACATTGATACCAAAACGTTGATGCCCACCCAAAGTAAACAGCAGAAGCTCGAGGCGATTTTCACCTACCAGCTTCGTTCTTTGATCAACGCCATCTAAAATACCCGCCATGCCCTACTCCATTCTGTTTTTGCTACAAAATAGTATCGGCGCGCTCAAACTTTACTTAAGCAGGATGGCACTGTCAGCACGGCAAAATCTATCTGAGTATGTGTTTTATCCCTCCTATCCGGATTAGAGTTCAATGGCATATCAATTGCATAATTAATGAACACTAGCCACGATTACCGTGACCATAGAATGCAAATATTTATGTAGTTTCAATACCTTAGGTGCCACATGCTTTATATCCAGCCACAACAAAGCGTCAAAATACCGACCAGTAGACAATTTAGCCTTTTTAACAGCTTGTTATCTAAAGAAATAATTTTACCGGCCGATATCCTCTACAGAAGACAGGTATGTATACTACTGACAATTGTGCTGTTACTGACTTTCCCGGTTGACCTTTTAGCCCGTGATTATGAGTCGATTAAAAATATACGTGACACCCTGCAGCACTATATAAAGAGTACATTGATACAGGATAAAAACAGTGACTTTGAAATCGGACATCTCGATCAACGACTCAGGCTGGACAAATGTGACCAGCCACTCGAGGTCTTTGGCTCGGATAGCACCCGTCTTGTGGGTCATAGCAGCCTCGGGGTACGCTGCCGGGGAAACAAAATGTGGAAGATCCATGTCCCGATCAATATCATTCGTTACACCGAGGTTCTGACAATGCGACAGAATCTGGCCCGAGGAAATGTTTTACAGCTCAGTGACCTTGAATCACGCCGGATAAATATATCCCGACTCACAAACGGTTACTTTATTGATAAAAATGAAGTTCAGGGTAAAATACTCAAACGCAGCCTGCGCCGTGGAGATGTACTGACCAATGGTATGCTGGATGTGCGTAAGCTGGTTAAACGAGGGGATATTGTGACAATTATGGCTTCCAGCAACACTCTAGCCATTCGCGTCAAAGGACGGGCACTGATGGATGGCCGTAAAGGCGATGTGATCAGGGTGAAAAACCAGAGTAGTAAGCGCGAAATTCAGGCCATCGTAGTGGCAACAGGAATCGTCAAAATCAGTATGTAACAGGTAAATATTTATCACGGCTATCAAGTTTTAGAATGATAGGCCGCTAAATCAAACAGCGATCTATGCGTTTGGCCTGACTCAACTTATTGAAGAATCGCCAAATAGATCCAGGAGTAGTTAGAAATGGCTAATGACATCACAAACATAAATTCATCAAGAACCTTAGCATCAGGCACGCGTCCGTCGCAACGGCTTGAGAATGCCGATGATAATAGCACCCGCACAAACAATAATACATCCTCTGATGGCGCCGATAAAGTCAGCCTGACCAGCACAGCCGCCCGGCTGAAAGATATTGAGCAGCGTCTTGCCAACCAGACACCAGTGGATAATAACCGAATCAATCAAGTGAAATCTGCAATCAATAATGGTGAGTACAATGTTGATGCCGATCGTGTTGCCAGTAAAATGATTGACCTTGAAAATGCGATTCACCCCTGAATTAAACCTCATCAAGCATCTAATACTTAAATTTATACGGGTGCACTCATGGCCAATGTAAATCTCACACTGATACTTCGTGATCTAGCCGAACACCTCGCTCAACTAGTCTTAACACTGGAAGCGGAACACGTTGCCCTGACCGAAAATGATATGGAAAATATCATTCGTACAGCAACGGACAAAAATCGCCTGTTTGACTTTATTGAAGATCTGGAAAATGAACGACATGCACTATTGCAGGCTGCCGGTCTTGATCTAAACAGTAGCGGTATCATGGCCTATCTGCAACGACATACGGCACCAACTAAAGATGAGACCATTGCTATCTGGGAGCAAATCGAGACACTCACTCGACAGTGTCGCAAACAAAATCAGATCAACGGTATTATTCTCGAAAAAAATCGCCAGCGCACGGAAAAAGCCCTGGCAATTTTAAAAGGTCAAACGCCACAGGTAACAACCTACACCGCCAGCGGCGAAACCTCACACAGTCAAATACACCACAGCCTGGCCAAGGCCTGAAAAACACATTATCTTCCAGCCACCCGTAGCCTCAAGGCATCACCGATGCTAGAATAATGCCGTCATCATCTGGGGCCGTAGCTCAGCTGGGAGAGTGTCGCGTTCGCAATGCGAAGGTCGGGAGTTCGATCCTCCTCGGCTCCACCAATTTTATCCTTGCCCCGGTAGCTCAGTTGGATAGAGCAGCCGCCTCCTAAGCGGCAGGTCGGACGTTCGAATCGTCTCCGGGGCACCAATTTCTAAATTTAAGCGCTGCATCTGCAAACTCAACATTAGACCTATCATAAATATTATGCTATTAATTATAAGCAAATGTTGTCATTAAAAAAATGACTGACGACATTCACATGCTGTAACATGGCATTTATTTATAAAATTATAAGGACGTTTCTATGAAAAAAATACTTCTTGCTTCAATTTTATCTACGCTTGCTATAACTTCTGTTCAAGCTGAAAGTACCAATGTAGGCTGTGGCTGGGGTTCAATGGTCTTCAGTGGTAAAACAGACAAAGTTTCACAAATTCTCGCCAGTACGACCAACAATACTTCCGGTAACCAAACCTTTGGTATTACTTCAAATACAGTGGGCTGTGCTGAGGGGGGTAAAGTTAAATCCTACGCAGCGGTCTCTACTTTTATGACTGCCAATATTGATAAGGTTGCTCATGATATGGCCATTGGTCAGGGTGAATCAATGGATACACTGGCCACCCTCATGGGAATGAATGAAGAACATAAAGCACGTTTTCTTTCCATGAGCAAAAGTAATTTCGATCATATCTTCAGCTCAACCTCAACCACCAGTGAAGAAGCGCTTAACGTCATGGCGGCTATTATGGCCAATGATGAAATTCTGGCTCAATACACAATTTAAAATATAACCATTACAGCCAAAACCCGGTGGTCATGACCACCGGGTTTTTTATTGTCCGGACATGATGAAGTCTCTATTTCACACGCTATTTCTATTCCTGTTTCTGATAGTGTCATTACCCGCTCAGGCAAATGACTATCTTGATTCCCTCATCCAGCAAGCAAAATACAGCCAACTTGCTCAACAGCCTTATTGGCACAAACTAGTACATTATCAAAAAAACAAAATCTTTAAAAGTGTCAAGAGTCAGGCTGATGACAAGCGGTTTTTTAACGCCAGCAATGGCAAAACAGATCCTCAATCTGAGCTTGAAGCTACCCTGAGTCAGTTTTTTATCCCGCAAAATAAAGATCCTGAAATACCCCATCCACAGTGCCGCTTTCCGGCCCGCTATCAGTGGCTTAAAAAAGAGCTTACCTTTATACCTGAGAAATTAATCGAACAGCACTGCCCAAAACTTGATGAATGGTTAAGTGATCTGAATGCCAGTAGCCTGACCTTGATCTTCCCATCGGCTTATATTAATAACCCCTCAACCATGTTCGGTCACACTTTTTTACGCCTCGATAAACCTGCCGGTAGTCAAAGCAGTAAACTTACCTCAGCGGCAATTAATTTTGCCGCCGAAAAAACAGAATTTAGCGGGTTGATGTTTGCCATAGAAGGCATGACGGGTGGTCAGGCTGGTTATTTTTCACTCCAGCCCTACTATGAAAAAGTAAATGAATACAGCGATCTGGAAAGCCGGGATATCTGGGAATATGATTTGAATTTCACGCCTGCTGAAATCAAGCGGATGCTACTGCACTTATGGGAGTTGCAAAAAATCCGTTTTGATTATTATTTCCTGGATGAAAACTGCTCCTATCAGCTACTTGCCCTGCTGGATCTCAGCCGTGACGAACTTCAACTGCGCGCGCAATTTTCCTATGATGCTATTCCTATTGATACAGCACGCGCGATACTTAAGATCCCAAATATACTTAAGAGTGTTCATTATCGCCCCTCGGCACGCAGCACCTTGTCATACCAACTTGAAATATTAAATGAAACAGAACGTCAGCACGTTCGGGATCTTGCCTATGGCCGGATTAGCGCTGACAACCAGCAACAGAATGATAATTCCGGTGCACGACATGCCCTTACCCTCAGCACCGCCTACGATTACCTGCAATTCAAATATCGACGAAGAAAAATTAGCCGTGAAGACAGTGCACCACGATCATTGAAGCTGCTTTCAAGCCTTAGTGAACTGCAGGAAACACAAACACCACCCTCGCCGCCCATCCCTGCTGTGCGTCCTGATCAAGGCCATCCTTCAGCCCGCATAATTTACGGTCTTGGACTTGTTCAACAAAGTAATTTTTTTGACCTGACCTGGCGACCCGCCTACCATGATTTACTCGATGCCGATGAAGGCCATGTAGCCGGTGCACAGATCAACTTTCTTGAGACCCGTCTTCGTTTTGACGATTACAGTGATAATATCAACATACAGCAACTCACTCTTATCGATATATATTCTGTTACTCCACACAACCAGGACTTCAGTTCTTTGTCCTGGAAGTTCAACACCGGGCTTGAACGCCTGCCACTTGGCAATAACACATCTAAGAATAACCTGCCCTATACCGTTAATAGTGGTGCCGGACGCACCTGGGGGCTTAGCCAAAATATGCGTATTTTTGCCCTGCTGGAAGGCAGCATGATGATACATAAAAAACTGGATAACTATTTTTCCCTTGGTGCAGGCCCCAGTCTGGGCGTATTGTGGAAACTGAATTCTCGCTGGAAACTCTGGATAAATGGCCGCATGCAACGCTATGGTGTTAATTTAAATATGACTTATCTGGACTATAGTTTAAATCAGAGTTTCAGTTTCTCTCGGGATCTTGCACTACGTATCAACATGAAACGCAGTGGCACAGAAAATAATTTGCATAATGAACTATCATTCAACCTGCATGTATATTACTGAATAAAGTGTCGGAGTCATATTTACAATTGTTGGGCTTCGCTTTGCGAAGCCCAACCTACATTTTCAAATGAATTAGCAGAATTTTATACCGGGTGTATGGAAAATAATATGATTCATTACAAAACATTTTTCCTGATACTGTGCATTAGTTTGCTCAGCGGCTGCAATAGTCTGCTTTTTCAGCCGGAAAAAAAACACTACATCGAACCCGAACAACTCAATATCGCATCGAGAGACATCTACTTTAATACCCGTGATGGCTTAACATTACATGGCTGGTTTTTGCCGGCAAAAAAACCTGCACGTGCAACCATACTGTTTTTACATGGTAATGCACAGAACATCAGCACCCATATCGCCAGCGTATTCTGGATGCCTGATGCTGGTTTCAATGTCTTTCTGTTTGATTATCGAGGCTATGGTTATTCGGAAGGAACACCCGAACTTGAGGGCTTATTGGTGGATTTCGATGCCGCAGTGGAGGCTTTGCAACATATCCGTGAGGTTGATACCAATAAAATTTTTATTTTTGGGCAAAGCCTGGGCGCAGCGATTAGCGTGACGGGACTTTCTACATCCCCATATCAAGAAAAAATCAGGGGACTGATTATCGAAGGCGCATTTACCGGTTATCGCGATATTAGTCGTGAAGTGTTGAGTAAATTCTGGCTTACCTGGCCGTTTCAATGGCCACTGTCTTATACTATTACGGATTGTTGCCGCCCACTTGATGCCATAAGTCTGATTAAGCCGGTTCCCATTTTAATTATTCACAGCAAGGATGATCAAATCATCCCCGTGCACCATGCGATTGAACTTCATGCGGCGGCATCACCCGAAAAGCAATTATGGTTGTATGAAGGCTATTCACACATACAGATCTTTAAAAATAAGGAAAACAGGGTACGATTAGTCAAGTATCTAGATGAAATCCTGACCGGAAAGAATAGACCTATTAAGGAAGCTCTGATTAATCCCACCGTTCGTGGTGAAGTCCTGAGCCTGACGAAGGGTCGAACCATGAACACCAAATCTAACAAAACAAGTATGTTAAAATAACACCCTTCGACAAGATCAGGGCGAACGTAATAAATCAGAGTTTCTTTAATTTATCTAATTGGTCTCCGAAACAAATTTCGGTGTCTGAAGGTCAGACAGACGGAATTTATACTCCTGTTCCTGATTCTCAAGCTCTACTGCGACCAGTCCGGTAAAGGCTTCCTTTTCCAGCGCATCATCACTAAAATCTTTATTACGATAACGCTGCATCAGTTCAATATTTATCGTGTACATACCTGAATTTTTTGACTGACACTGATCAATCCACTGATTGCGCTCACTGACGGCATTCACCAGTAACTGGTTGTCCCTGTTTGCTGTTTGCAATTTATTTACAGTTTCCCGGTATCTGGCAATCATTTCCTTCATACGCTCATTGTCCTGTTTTACCCGGGACACCAGCTTCAGGTTATTATCTTTTGATTTGTCCAGTTTTTTATTTAGCTTTTCCAGCTTTGCCTGTAGTTTTTCTTTTTCTTCAGCTTCTGTTTTTAAATCAATTTTAAACTTGCCGTTTTCTGCTTCCAGCTTTGATTTTTCCTGTGACAACTGGCGTAGCATATACTGCATTTTACGCATGGGATCAGCGGCACCAGCATCACGACGTGCTTCTGCTGCCACATTTCCTGTCACGATGAGACAGGTACAGAATATAATGAATGATGTGATTTTCATAATACGGTTCTCCCCGTTTACGCCAGGACTTAAAACTTCGCGTTAAGATCAACTTGTAAAATATCAATCCCCAACAGTGGGCCACTGATTTCATCGGTTGACAACCAACGGGCTCGCAACCAGGTGCTTTCTGTTAGACCATATTTTCCACCAACAACCCAACCCTTGGCATCGGTACCCCCAAGATGAAAGTCTGAGTCGGTAAAGGCATCCAGTACCGCGTCCCGTTCAATATAACGCCAACCTAGAAAAGCCTGCCAGTCACCAAGTTTACTAACAATAGGCCAGCCCAGAGTGAATTTTGCCCGGTAGGCGGTGGTCTGTTCATCAATTTCACTACCATTCAAGTTACTAACTTCTTCCTTATCGAAACCAAGGTTTTTAGCATAATCAGCTGTCACAATTAAATGAATGGGCGCAAAACCAGAGTAATCATATTCAGTAGTCAAATTCAAAATATTGAAATCTGAGGCCAGCCCTACCAGTCGGGTAGTCGCAGCCGTTTCACCAACATCGTTACTAATACGCGCAACCGTATTGCCTTTTTGCATAAATGCAGGTGCCGACCAGTCATTATCAGTGCTGCCCAGCGTATTGGGTACAGCCTGCACATTCTGGTAATCATAATAAGCCAGAGCAAACCGGAAACGAGACTGATCTTCAAATTTCAGATCGGTACCGAACTGGCCACCCACAATCCACTTATCGGTGTAACGGGAAGATTGTTGCAGGGGAAAAACGCCCAGCGTTAAAAACAGGCTGCGCATGCGTTCATCCTGTTCGAATAAATCATCACCACCATCGAGGCCAAATCTAAACTGAGAAGCCAAACCTTCAAAATTCAAGTCATCATCATAGACCAGATCGGTTGAGAACCAGGGATTCGGAATACGTCCACCCCAAAGGGTCATCGAAGGATAACCATCCAGATTAAAATAGTCGTACTTCAAATAAGCCTGATCAATAGATAGTCCATAACCAGTCCCATATTGACCCAGAGTCTGATTCGTTGACACAGGATCATCAGGGTTACCCGTCGCCAAACGAAGTCCCGCTTTAAAATTATTCGTTATGGTGGCATCAATCCCTAGCCGCATACGTATCCGTAACCGATTCACATCTTTCGTTGTATTCAGATAGGCTTCATCGCCTGCCTTAGCCAGCCCACCTTTCTGGTTGATTTTCTGCCAGTCAAAATAACCCAGTGGGTGATTGTCCGGACTGAAAGAATCACTCTGATAACGCAAACGGAAGTCACCTTTAAATTTGAAGCGTCGAGTCCAGTCAGGCAGGGCATCGGGCATTCCCCAGCGTTCATTTTTAGCCTGCGCCATCAGATCAGCAACCACATCTTCATGTAGTTCAGCCCGTACCTGCTGGCGAATTTCCTCGCGCACAAAGTCTGGGACATAAGGGATACGCACCACGCCTTTTTCAGGTGTGGCATCTTTTTTCTCCTGTTGCTTTAATTCAATATCCGCTTTTTGTTCGGCATCGGCCATCAATGCTTTTGCCTTTTCTTCCGAGATAATGCCTTCTTTTACCAACGTATCAATCAATTCATTCGTTGTATTTTTAATTTTCAGCAACTCCTCCTGCTCAGTAGCATGGGATGAAGCGGTGAACGTGATCAGCATTAATAACGGCAAAATGCGATATACAATTTTCATTATGTATTCCAGGTAAAAGTTAAATCAGGTTATTAAATTCTTGACGACAGGCGATATTTTATTGGTTGTTGCAAACTGTCCGGTATATTCCCGTTATAGGAAACCTGTTGAATCGTAGCGATCAGTTTTTTATCCATTTCTTTTCGGCCAGTCGAAGTCCGCAATACCACCTTGTTTATCTGTCCTGTGATATCAACCCATATATCGACTTTGACTGAATATGCAAAGCTTCGTAACTCATCAACCTGCGCCAGAATATCTTCTATTTCATGTTGCAACTTACTGGCATAAACGACATTGGGATCACCTGCCCCACTTAACAGACCACGTCCGCCTTTGCGACCGATTAAACCGAAACCATCACTGCCAGCCCCCCCCTCGGCATCCAGCCCCAGTAAATCACCCGCAGGTGGTGCATCTGCAATATCTGGTATTTCTTCCATCGCTTCCGGCTCAGGAATATCAATTTCTTCCTGCTTTATCTCCTGCTCGGGCGGCCTCTCAATTTTCGGCGGCGGGGGTGGCGGTGGAGGAGGCTTGACCAGAGTAATTTGCTGTACTTTCTTTTTAGGGGCATGTTTGTTCGCCGCCATAAAATTATTAATTAACAGGGTTGCGCCAATGGCAACAACGACAACGAAAACAACACCCAATATTTTGGGCAGGTGTTTTTTAATATGAACCGACAACATCCGTGCTTATTTAACCAATTTCTGAGTAACCAGACCAATCTGGGTAATATCCAGTTGTCCCAACATGTCCAGTACCTGCATGACTAACTGGTATTGCACCTGCGCATCACCTTTTACCACCACAGGAAGATCCGGGTTAACGGCTTTATACTGACGTAGAGTGGCTTCAAGTTGCGCCATCGTAACGGGATAGGTATCTAGATAAATGGCACCTTCAGCAGTAATTGTAATGGCCTTAGTTTGCGATTTGGCAATACTCGGGGTGTCACTGGCCTTGGGCAGGTTGACCATAATTCCCTGTACCGAGGCAGTCGTCATAATAATAAAGATCACCAATAGCACATAGGCCAAATCCAGCATTGGTGTAATGTTGATCTCATCGAAAGGTTCATTCTCAGCCTGCATTTTCATGGTAATAGTCCTAGCAATGCTGCTCAGCAATTTTGGCAACAAACTCATCGACAAACACATGCATGTCAGCCGAGATTTCTTTAAGCCTCGAACCCAGATAGTTGTAGCCAAACAAAGCCGGAATCGCCACCGCAAGTCCCGCAACCGTAGCCGCAAGTGCGGCGGCAATACCCGGGGCTATCGCATTAACATCAACATTACCCGAGGCCGCAATGGCGGCAAAGGTAATCATGACACCAACAACAGTTCCTAACAGCCCCAGGAAAGGCCCACCAGAAATCGCAATGGTCAGTAAAACCATCAGACTATTGAGACGTTGATTTTCTCGAATCATGCAGGCATCCATGGTTGCACGAATGGCATCAATGGCCTGAGGAGTCAGAACCAGACTGGCGGCATTGGCACCCACCGCCTTGGGCATACGATTGTGCATTTCTTGCACACCAATGTGATAAATACGATAAATACTCGAACTTTCAAAATGCGTGTGCTTGCCTGACAAGGCCATCAACAAGGGTGATTCACGCATTTCTTTTTCATCTGCGCTATCATCGCCATCCAGGTTATCAACTTCGCTTTGACTCAAGGCGGTGAATTTTTCCAGAAATAAACGGTTATCCTTACTTGTTGTCTGAATCACAATGGTCTTGGCAATCATCACCACGACACTGATAGCAAACATAACGATCAATACAATAATGACCACCCAGCCATCAACGGTGACGTTCTGCATGGTGGTAGTAAAATAGGAAGGCTCCCCTTCGCCGCCTTCCTGCTGTCCATCTTCTCCGTATATCAGCACCGTCGCGCCCGGCCCCTCACCTTTCACGGCAAGTTTAATCATGTCAGCACTCAAAGCGATTTTACTTATTCTCAGCTCATCCATTTCACCAATAAAACCCGTATCCGCATTGATATTCGTATCGGCACCAATAGTAATCGGGCCCGCCATTTCTGTTATCATCGTTTCGATATAGGCTGTTTCAGTACCATCGAGAAAAATCGATAATTTATCACCACTAATCACCAGTGCTACATGATGCCAGCTGCCGGTCATCAAGGTTGTATTATGTGCCGTTTCAATAACATTCCCGGCTTCATTTTTCAGCCGCGCATAGAGCTTGTCACCATCAATGGCCAACTGTAATTTGTCATTGACAAAACGGCGTAAAAATAAGGTGGACTGTTGCGCCGCATCAATTTTAATCCAGGCCGACATTGACCAGCCCGTCGCCGGATCCATTGCCAGTGAAGGAGTATCAGCAATCTCAAACATCCCCGCACCATTAAACTTGATACCCCCCGCAATCAATGATGATGCGGTTTTTTCTGCGGTGAATAAACTGGAATGATTACCATAATCTGTGCTGTCCTGTGGTGCTGAAGCATCGGTATCAAAATGGTAGACCAATGTATCACTAACGGGAAGAACAGCATTTTTATTATCGGCTGGAACTGCAACTGGATTACCGTAATACATCCATATTTTTTGCGTATTGCTGTTCGCAGCCAGCACCGGAATCTGTACCCAGATCATGGCCATCTCATTAACAGGATCAAATTTTTCAATATAGTATTTCAGCGGTGTGACATCGTCATCGGCCATAAAGCGAATGTCTTCACCTTTAGCTGAGACATCCATAAAATAACCAAAGTTACCGGTATGCAAACGTACGAGTACCGTTGCATTTTCCAGTGCCTCGCCAGTAACAATGGAACTAGTGTCCAGCGTCAGTTCTTTACGATAAGACCAGTCCTCATGCCACCAGGCATTAGCAATGGCAGGCAACATAGCGATTATTAACAGAATTATTTTAGCTTGTAACATAAGTGTCATCTTTTGCTCTGGCGTGAATTTCAGACGCTATTTTCTTGTAGAGATGTTTCAGAGATATGACAAAAAAGGGTTATTCGAAGAGATATATAAATTACCGTTCGTCCTGAGCTTGTCGAAGGAAGCTTGTCGAAGGAAGCTTGTCGAAGGAAGCTTGTCGAAGGAAGCCCTTCGATTTCCTCAGGAGAGCCTTGTCGAAGGAAGCCCTTCGATTTCCTCAGGAGAGCCTTGTCGAAGGAAGCCCTTTGATTTCACTCAGGAGAGCCTTGTCGAAGGAGAAATTGATTAGGCTCTTATTTGCAGTATTTCTACGCTCATGGTTCGACAAGCTCACCACGAACGTAAAAGTTTATCCATATAAACGTAGAAATCTATCCGTATAAACGTGGAAACTTATCCGCATTTCTGATTCCCACGGTCTCCGTGGGAATCCATACCTCGCATCACTTTGCCACCACCGTATGCATTCCCACGCAGAGCGTGGGAACGAGGTTACGCTAACATGTACGGCTCACCTGTGCCCAAAAGGTAGAAGCCAGGGAAACAGTTGAGATTAAAATTTTATCTTACTACTCGTATTTATGCTGGGTGCAGTTGTGCTAGTAACGCCTCCACCAAAGCCAAGCAGTTCAATATTGAGGAAGCCCATCGGGGTATCGGCAAAGCCGGCTTCTTCGCTGGTCTTGCCGATACTGCTGGTGGATTCTTCCGCCATCTTGCTACTTGATGCTGAGAGATTGCTGACCCCGGTGAGACCGGCGGCAAGACTGGCTGAGGCGGTGGGTACACCAACTGATACACCACCAACACTGATGTTGTCGCCACCAATAATCAACGGTGCATCACCCCAGAATCCTCCAGCACTATCAATCCCCGCATCGCCAGCATCGATCACACCCTGAGGGGCAAACAGGTAAACATCACCAGCCTCACCATCTCCGGAAGCCACGGTACGAATACCACTGCCCTGGAGTAAGGGTGGCAATTCAACAATTAGATTCCCGTCTTCATCAAAGGATTGTTTCACTGGCGGTGCGGCCATCGCCGACTTGGCGCCACGCCCGGCATCAATGTCACCTTGATGTGAAAATATCATGATATCACCACCAGCCAGGGTAAATACCCGTGACAGGTTAACTTCAAAGTCATCACGGACAAAGGCATCAATCTTGCCCTCGCGCTGAGCAACAATGCCCAGATCACTGGGTTTCTTTGATAGTCCTTTACTTGACGCCAGACCGGCATTGACACCACCTCCGGGAGTGAGCAGCTGGATGTTCCCGCCATCTATAGTATGTATTTTACTAAAGAACAGATTAATGTTGCCTTCATAACTGCCGGGGAACAGGTTGGCAATCGCATCATAGGCGGGTTGATAATCACTACTTCCCTCCTCTGCATTCTTAACACCGACATCACGTATCTCTCGCAGGAATAATTCACGCAGGAAGGCCTGTTGTTTCTGCTCATCTAGCCCCGCAAATTTCTCACGACCTGATTCTAGTTCTGCCGATGAAGCAGAGCTCGCCACGTCCTGATCAAAGTCTACGACCCCGTTATCAATAAAGGTTTTCACTGCCGCCAGGTATTTATCTGTTTGATTGACATAAGTTTCAGCAAACCCTGCATAATCCATATTATCTTTAACACCTGCAATAACAATCACATCCGCACCGTTATCCGCCAGTACCGGATTTTTGATATTGCCAATTGTTTCGATCCCCACTGAGGTACCCAGGTCAATGTTACGACCTGCCTGCAATATCAGTTGCCCCGGCCCGGCAACCTGTAGCTTTTGTACTTTTGACTGCACACCACCATCAAAGAGTCGAGGAATTTTATAACTAAAATCACGGCCTGCCGTAATACGGCTGCGATCATCTTTATTTATATTCTGAATAATGAAGTTGCTATTACGAATATCCCGGCCTGCATAAACTTCGGCTTTTTTAGGCACGTTTATCCACAGGCTACCGGGGCTGCTGATCGAACCACTCTCGGCAACAATCCGCACCGGCACATCATCATCAATATGTAGCGGTGTTTTTGCATGAATTAAATCGGCTTCCCCTGATGGATTAAATTGTTGATAAAAATTTAGATCATCAACTGTCACCGGATGATCGATATTTGGAACCAGCGCCGGATCAGCATCCGACATAAAAATCTGGGCCTCACCAGGCGTCGCAAAAATATTATTCGCCGCCAGTAATTCAAGCTGACCGGTGACTGAGGGGAACAGGGTGAAGCCTTCGTCAATCACAATATCCCCCGCCAAACTGCTGGCAGAAAGACTGGCTGGATAAATCGCTTCATTTTCATTGCCATCATTATAAAAATGTATGTCCCCGGAAACTGAGTTCAGCGTAAGTGACGATGTATCTGAATAGGTAAAGAAATACGTATTACCTGCAGAGTTGAACGTCGGTTGTTCAATCAGCGGATCAAAAACCGCACCGATGCCAAGTTCATTCTTGCTGACGATATTGAGCTGCGTATCGCCCATGGCAAAGACGGGCCGGATATCATTCGTCCCAGCCAGTAGGCCACCTTCTGCGCGTATATTTCCCTCACCTTTGCCAAGATAGAACATACCACCATTAATATTTCCGCCAGTATTAACATTCAACAAACCACCGCCGGAAATCTCAACCCGGTTCTCACTAAAATCAAGAGCTAGCGGATCAAGTGAGAGATGCTCACCCAATGGCTTTCCGCTGGTTGGCATCATCACCGATACATCCTGCATATCTCCAACGACATCAATATTGACATCCCCTCCACCCAGCGCACCGATACTGCGACGGAAGACTGAGATAGCCGGATCACCCGTTAAATTGGTTCCAGTCTGGGTCAGTGCCAGTCCCCAGCTGGTTGGCATTTCTCCAAGATGATCTTCATCACGACTCCAGCTTCCCGTGCTCATCAACCAGTCACGAAGAGACTGATCACTCACAGCACCCTGAAAATCACCACCGGTAGCAATGCGGATATCACCACCATTAATGGGATATTCAGCATAAAATATACCCGTTGCTATTTCATTGGTAAGCTCTCCCCGACGATCCTCCTCAGTTGCCCGACCCGCTGTATAGATAACCGAGGCATCATTACTGAGTTCCAGATTATTACCACTGGCAATATCTATAAAGCCAGTGCCGGTGCGTACTTTTGTATTATTAGCTAATTTTATATTTCCTGTACCCATGTTCACATCCATGACATTGGCACTTTTCCTGTTACTGCCTGCCACCAGTCGATAAGACCAGGATTCATCCATCATGAGTTTATTAGCCAAAGGGAAAGCACCATAACTACTAACAATAAACCCATCCTCAAAACCATCACTAATATCTTTATTAATTAACAAATCACCTTCAGCTAAAAGAGTGAACACTCCAGGTGTTCCATCGCCACCATAACGCCAGCTTGCAAAATCAATCTCCGTATCAATGCGCATGTCCCCGCTGCTACGAATTTCCAGACCGGGCAGGATACGCCCATTGACGCCACCGTTACCGTTCAGGCGAGCTTCTATCGCATCGGCAAAATTCATATAGCCCTGCGTATCCCCCTGCCACTGGTTCAACTGAGTTTGAGTAATACGATTTACATCCTCATAGATGCGTACAGCTTCATAGTTGACTGCTGCTGCACCAATCACCGTACCTGCATTGACAATGGCAATCTCATCATCCTGTCCATCGTTATTACTATCGATGCGACGAGCGCGATAGCCAACGTCCCCACCCTTGCCATTGGCTCCAGCAGAGACGTCGATTTCACCATTAACATTGATTTCACCAACACCATCATTGTCGCTATCAATAGTAGCCAGTTGTACTGCGCCGCCATCACCTTCGTCTGTCGTAGCGCTGGCATCGATACGGCCACTTACATCAACATTGTCCCCCGCCGACAGGTTTACCCGGCCACCATTATCGCCACGGGCATCAATCAAGCCGTTGATAGTGACATTGCCTGTGTCGGCAGTCAGGGTCAGATTATGCGCTTTAAGTGTATCAGCTGCGACAACGTCAATATCGCCCTGCCCCAGGCGCAGACTGACAGATTCATCAAACCCGGCGCTAAGCAGTTTGTTATTCAGCACTGCAAATACATCACTCATGCTTTGCGCATTCAAATCAAAACGTCCGCCATCACCGTTGGCGGCAGTCGCCGATATCGTCCCATCCCAGATAAATTCACCTTGTGCCGTATCCACTTTCAATGTTCCTGCGTCGCCGCCATCTGCAGCAGAAAGATCGATGTGTGCGGATTGGGTTAATTCAACATTGGCCTGCTCGGAGGTCAGAATAACCTTGCCACCGGGGGCCGTCTTTACCTCACCCCTGAATGATTTACTAACGCCACTGACATCGATGAGGGCATCATCAATGTATAAACCCTGTGTGGCATTCAACTCAAGCACACCAGAAGGCAGCAGGATAGTGCCCTGGTTACGGATGGTCTCAGCATTAATACTCAGATGCCCCCCAATACCAGCAGCGGCCAAAGATTCTTCTGTTTCCAGCCGACTGATAGCAAACTGATAGCCTGCCGCATCGATATTCGTGTTGGCCCCATTGCCACTGCTAATCAGCGGCGTGTTCAACTGGATATCAGCTTTAATAGTAACGTTAGATTCACCCGTACCAATAATCTGTTCACTGGCGTTCATGTTAACCGTATCAAAGCCGGCCAGCATATAATCGCCTTTGCCAAATTCAATTTCCCGAGCATTCACGCTAAAGGCGTCCTCAGAAACTGAAGCCAGATCCACTCCTGCCGTGCTATTGGTAAAGCGCAACTTGTCTGCATTTACAGTAAAATGATTGCTTCCATTACCCTGCGAGACAATCCCCGCGCCATCAAAAACAACGTTATCGAAAGTAAAGTCGACATTACCATAGACATAGATCCCCTTTCGACTGGTCATAACCAGTTCACTCAGGCTCAGGGAATCCAGTAGATCACGATTCAGCACCAGCCCTGTTGCTGAGATAGACACATTGCCCAGGTTAATACGCTCAGCACCAATATTCAGTGAGCCATTGTTAGTTTCCAGCTTACCGTTGATCGTGGTTTCATAGGATGCATCTAGTAGCATGGCGCTACTAGCGTCCAGAAGTGCACCTTCGTTGATATTAATCGTACCCTGTTTGCCGCTGCTGCCTATGCGGGAAACGCTGACCTGTTTACCCGCGCTGACGCGTACCAGTGCGCCATCACCATTGACGATCAACGTATCGGCACCCAGACCACCTTCGCCTTCTGCACGCACAGTCACACCACGATTGAGATCAATGCGATCCTGCGCGGCTAATAGAATTTCTGTCCCGCTCAGGTTGAGTGTATCGTCACTGTCATTGGAATTGGTTTCGACGGTGAGCATCTGCGTCGTCACCGTAATTTCCGTTCCGGCATCGGTCTGCCTGCGTACGCCACCCAGCAGCAGGCTTTCCATATCCAGCTGATTTAATTCTTCCACCAGCAATTCAACACGAACATCATTCACACCGGACGCTGAACGCTGACTGACGATAGCCAGATTGGTCGCCTCGATATCCAGTCGTCCACCTCGGCCATCACCTTCGGCTGCGCTACGCAACTCACCAGCCAGATCCAGTCGGCTAAGTGCTGAGATGCTTAGCTGCCCCGCATCCTGTGGCAGGAGGGGAATCAGTGTTTCATCGGCCAGAGCCTTATCGGTGTAGTACTGATTCGCACTTGTCAGTATCATCTCTGCACGACGACGCGCCTGAGTACTGGTTTCGACAGCAAAACCATTCCAGAACTGATCATGCACTCCGGTAGCGGCAAGCCGATATTGACCGGCAACAACTGGTGTTTTATCAAGCAGGTAATTGTTTGTTCCCGGTGTTATATTGCTAAAGCCTTCTCGCGGGGTAACCAGATAGGCGCCCTCAAGCAGAGCATAACGAGCCGGTAACAACGCGTACTCACCAGCAGGAAGATCACCCACGCCGGAAAGATAGACCGTATCGCCCACCTTGAATCCAGCTGTTTTTGTTTCACCCTCATCATAAGGTGCATATTCTGTGTATGTGGGAATGACAGCAAACGATCCAGTGTCGCTGGCAAAAACATCGTGCGTCCCTCCCGGCCCAGAAACAAATTCCCAGGCCTGAAGATCGCCCCCCCCGCTCATATCAATCACCGCGCCTTCATTGAAGCGTACATCAGCACTGGAAAGCAGGATGCGTTTTTCCGACGGGCGAGTAACACGTAAGGTATCGCCTTCACGAAAATCATATTGCCAGTCCAGTCCGGTTTCACTTGTCCTACCAAAGGGAATAATCTGATCTCTTGCTGAAGTAGACGTCAGGCTACCCGCCTGCAAGGTCAACAGGGAATCAGCGCTCAAACTAATTTCACCCAGGGGTGCACGTAATACACCCGCCTGAGTAATCGTATCCGCCTCTATCGCCAGGCGGCCACCCGCAGAAAGCACGGGCGTTGCTTTATCTGACTGGCTGAAGTTATTAATAATGGCAATGGCATCACTACCAAAGACGGCCTGCATTTCTCCTGATACATCGCCATGCTTCGCAATGACCACATCATCAGCCTTGATCGTAT
>UOFY01000043.1_pt1 | contig 71951 bp, 66 predicted proteins | sample 1990141 | NCBI WGS metagenome assembly UOFY01 (sample SAMEA4728526, study PRJEB27164) | hydrothermal vent metagenome | biome: marine basaltic hydrothermal vent biome; feature: marine hydrothermal vent; material: mineral | place: Pacific Ocean | collected 2011-06-14/2011-07-23 | depth 1741 m | reverse complement strand
ATTGGCGGCCATAGACATACATACTTCATAATTATCATGTGTGAATAGTTGCAGTGTTGTGCAGCCGCCACCATTACAGCTGGGGGGTTGTGCACCACAGGCATTTGCATTTAAAGCCACACCGTTATAGGTTAAATTTCGAACAAATTCTGTAGGATTAGCATGCATACGCTCAGACATGCCTGAGAGAATAAATGTAGCCTGTACCCGTGAATTGGCGTTACTGGTTCCCCGTAAACCGTGTATCTGTAAGCCGGCCAGACCCAGCAGGCCAACCGAGAGTATGACCAGCGCAATCATGACTTCAACCAGCGTTAAGCCCTGCATCGCCTTTGAATAATATTTTGTTGGGTTTAAATTAGTCATTTTTCAATTTACTATTAATGATTCAGTCTCGGCTATGGACAGACAAAGTCGACATTATTGTCATTTTCCTGAACGCCATTATTATTGCTATCCCTGGACAGGCGTGTACGCCCGGATGCAGTCAGAATAATGCCGCGGGCATGATTATTACGCAGGGGAACAGGTTGGGTAGCCGCGCGATTATCACAACGCATAAATACAGCGTTAGTATTAAATACTGCCGCAGCATTAAACACTGTCGGCGTGCCTTGAGCGTTAAATCTGACAGCCACCGTGCCGTTGGCAATATCGGTATAAACCAGATTGGCACCGGATAATGCGCCATGCGATAAAATAAGGATAAGTTCACCGGCCCCAGCGTCGAAGGTTCCGTTTCCATCGGTTGCATCTACAGCACCATTCTCGTTGTCATCAATGAATACGATCCAGCCTGTGGTCCAGTTATTTGCGTTACTGCAGGTCGCCTGATCGGTGCTGGCACATACTGTGACAGCCAGGTTTCGCTTTACGGCTTCGCTGCGTGTCATATTGAATACGGCAACCAGATCGTTGATCTGGCTGACCCGGTTACTGTTCTGCTGATAAAGCCTGAAACCGGGAAAGGCCAATGCTGTAATAATGGCAAATACCGCAAGGGTTACCATTAGTTCGATCAGCGTCAGTCCGTGTGAAGTTTTCATAATATAGTTTATAGGCTATATGTGGGCAGGAATCAGCTGCTATCCGATAAGGCCGTTCGAAATCCGGATGAGTGGTTAACTGGAGGGTAAAACTGTGCGTGATTTGGCATTGTGGCCTGCTGTCTGAAGACCGCGTAGTTTTCTGGATTGATGGCATAATAGCGTTTTTGTTAATTTTGATGACCATACCCCGTCCGTTTGCGGTGGAAACATTCATTTGCCGGGGGCTGCGGATAAATTTTTAGTTTGTTGAGGTGTTAATGACGGATTGTTTAATTATCGGAGGCGGGCTGATTGGCATGCTTAGCGCGTGGGAATTACGCCAGTCGGGTCTTTCGGTGACGATTGTGGAACAGGGAGCCTGTGGAAAGGAGTCCTCCTGGGCCGGGGGGGGGATTCTTTCCCCACTGTATCCCTGGCGTTATAGCGATGCGGTGACGGCGTTGGCACACTGGAGTCAGGCATATTACCCGGATTTTCTTCAGTTGCTGTATGAAAAAAGTGGTGTCGATCCGCAATTACAGAACAATGGTCTGCTGATTCTGGATACGGATGAGGCTTGCGATGCTGAAAACTGGGCGCAAAAATGGGGGTATACGCTGGAGCAGGTGGATGCGAAAACTATTCGTTCACTTGAACCGTCCCTGGGAGAGGTTCCCGATTCAGCACTGTGGTTGCCAGGAGTGGCGCATGTGCGTAACCCTCGATTGCTAAAAGCGTTAAAAGAAAGCCTCCTAAATCAAGGAGTTGAAATCAGGGAATACTGTGCTGTGAAGGGCCTGAGCTTACATGGGAAGGCGGTGCAGGGGGTGCAGACTGAAACTGACACACTGACAGCTGGAATAGTGGTGCTGAGTGGGGGCGCATGGAGCGGGCAATTGCTGGCTTCGACCGGGAACAATCTACCGGTGCAGCCGGTACGCGGGCAGATGATTCTCTATCGTGGTGAAGCCGATGTGGTATCACGGATTATTCTGAGCAAAGATCGTTATGTGATTGCCCGCCGGGATGGCCGGGTGCTGGTGGGCAGCACACTGGAACAGACCGGATTCGACAAGTCTACGACAGAGTCCGCGCGCAATGAGCTTGCGGCCGAGGCGTTGCGGCTGGTTCCGGCCTTGCAGAAATACGAAATTGAACATCACTGGGCTGGTTTACGGCCCGGTTCGCCCGAGGGTATACCTTATATATGTGCCCATCCGGATTTAAGCGGGCTGTTTATTAACACGGGTCATTTTCGAAATGGCGTGGTGCTGGGGCTGGCATCATCGCGTTTACTGGCGGATCTTCTGCTGGGACGAGAGGCGATTGTGGCTGCTGATGCCTATCAAATTTCTGCGCCCATTAGTGACTAACCTGATTAAGATCAAGTGTTAATTGGACTTCTTCCAAATTCATACGCTATACTTTCTGCCATGGAAATAATCGAATCTAAAACTGAAATGCCTAAACATTACGTGATTGAACTTCTACTTGAGCATGAAATTACGCCAACCCAGCAACGGATAGAAATAGCTCACATCCTTTTTGCCCGTCCGCAGCATGTGTCGGCTGAACAGGTGCTGGCACAGCTGAATTGTGAAAAACAGAAAGCATCAAAGGCGACAATTTATAACACGCTTGGGCTGTTTGCCAGAAAGGGCCTGATTCGCGAGATTATCGTTGATCCCACCAAGGTATTTTACGACTCAAATACCAGCGATCATCACCATTTTTTCAATGTGGATACCGGTACTTTATCGGATATTGACGATGGACATATGGTTGTGACTAATCTGCCTGTGCCACCTGAAGGTACGGTAGGTGAGTGTGTGGATATTATTTATCGTGTGCGTAATGCCGAGCCTCATCTTAATAGCCTTTAGTCATTGAGTGACTATTTGTTCTTCTTCGTGATGTTTCTCTTTTACCCTTTCCCCTGACATCAGTATACTTCCTATCCAGTAGCAGACTTAGTTTATGTTGCTGGATACCTGTTTCTATTGCCGGAGTAGCTCAGTTGGTAGAGCACCGCATTCGTAATGCGTAGGTCGGAGGTTCAAATCCTCTCTTCGGCACCAAATATGTAGAGCGGGTTTTAACCCGCTAATGGTGTCAGAATGAATAATCTTTATATTGCAGATAGTATTGAAGCGGCGGCGATAGCGGCAGCGGAATACTGGGTGCAATGTGCATCTCAGGCCATTCGGCAAGAGGGCATCTTTCATGTCGCCTTCTCGGGTGGTTCCACGCCTAAATATCTGCACCGTGCTTTACTCAAGGATGAATACCGGAAAAAAATCGACTGGTCATGCGTGCATGCCTGGTTCGGGGATGAGCGTATGGTGGCCTGCGATCATACAGATAGCAATTACCGCATGGTCAGAGAAACGTTGTTGGATCATGTTGATATTCCCGCTGTGAACATTCATCCCATTGTTGATGATAAAGTATTGAGTTCGACTGAACGGGCTCAATCTACCCGGCTACTTGCCGACAATTATGCCCGGCAGCTGGACGCTGTTTTGCCGCATGATAGTGATGGCCGGATTAAATTTGATCTTGTCATGCTGGGCATGGGCGCGGATGGTCACACGGCTTCATTATTTCCAGACACTATGATTCTTGATGAAGACACTCGCACGGTTGCCGAAGTCTATGTTGAAAAATTAAAGGCCTGGCGGGTGAGTTTGACCTTTCCCCTTATCGAACAGGCTCATCACCGTTTATTGTTGGTGGCGGGAGAAGATAAGGCCAATGTTCTGGCGAAGATTTTTTCGCAAACGGATAAGCATGACTACCCGGTTAAGGGCTTTGCCAGTCGGATTCCGAGCCAGTGGTTTCTGGATAAGCTGGCAGCCGGCAAACTGGAAAGCGCATAATCATGCCAGTATTAGCGGCTGACATTGGCGGCACCCATACGCGTTTATGTCTGGCAGAAAAACAGGCAAAGCAGGTTCATCTTATTTATGAACAGGTTTATGCCAGTCAGCAGTATCCTGATTTTATTTCCATTGTTAAATCTTTTCTGAGTGAGACTCATTTAGCCCATCCCGATGCCGCCTGTTTTGCAGTGGCGGGGCCAGTGCGTGCGCAACAGGCACAGGTGACAAACTTGCCCTGGCAGCTGGATGCCGGGCAGTTAAAAAAAGAATTAGCGATTACGACATTGAGTCTGATAAATGATTTTCAGGCAGTGGGTTATGGCTTGGAAGTACTCAACAAGGATCAGCTGTTTAGTTTGCAGCTCGGTGAGCTGGAGAAACAGGGCCGGCGGGCATTAATTGGGGCCGGCACGGGTCTTGGCATTAGTCATCTGCTTTATCAAAATCATGCCTATGTTCCTTATTCCAGTGAGGGCGGGCATGCAGGCTTTGCACCGGCGGATGACGAGCAGGGCCGGTTGTTACACTATTTGCAGAACTCACTGGACTATGTTGGCTATGAACATATTCTCTCCGGTTCGGGTTTGCAGCGTCTGTATCAATTTTTTCTTGACGAGAATGGAACCGACTCTGAGTTTACGAAGGATATTTTTCAGGCGCTAGATCCGGCGGTTGAAATTACCCGTCATGCAAAAGATAAAGATGATTTACTTGCGGTACAGACGCTGGATTGTTTTATCCAGATCTATGGCGCACAGGCCGGTAATGTGGCCTTAAATTATTTGCCGACAGGTGGACTTTATATTGCCGGTGGGATCGCGCCTAAAATTATTGAATTGTTAAATTCAGAACGTTTTATTACCGCCTTCCATCATAAAGGGGTGATGACAGAATTGATGCAAAGCTTTCCAGTTAAAGTCATCATGGAAGATAAGGTGGGCTTACTGGGAGCTGTGGTTTTTGCCTGCAGGCAGGGCCATCCACCGTACTAACCCTGCAAAGAGCACAGGGCAATAAATCAGGTTGGTGCTTTCTTAAAAAATTTAACTGGAGCTACTCATTGAGTGAATTTCTCCAGAAATGATCTTCACGATCAAATAATTTTTGCACACCTTCCGGTCCCCAGCTTCCTGCGGGATAGGTGTGGATAAAATCACGTTCGCTATCCCAGACTTTCAAAATAGGATCGACGGCTTCCCAGGCATAGTGGACTTCGTCGTAGCGTAAAAACAGGGAACTGTCATTTTCGATAACATCCAGTAACAGGGCCTCATAGGCATCCAGTTTCAGTGAGCTCATGGAACAGTAACTGGCATCCAGCTGGGTGGTCTGCGCCAGCATTTCCAGGCCGGGTTGTTTCACCTGCATTTCAATACGCATGCATTCCTGTGGCTGGATACCGAGAATAATCCAGTTGGGCTTAATCTGTTCTATATTCGTCTGGCGAAATAGCTGTTGCGGCGGGTGTTTGAAACGAATGCTGATCAATGAACTGTTTTTTGCCAGACGTTTGCCGGTGCGTAAATAAAAAGGTACGCCGCGCCAGCGCCAGTTATCAATATACAGTTTCATGGCTGCATAGGTTTCAGTGCTGCTATTTTGTTGAATGCCTTCTTCGTCCAGATAGCCGGGTACCTTTTCGCCGTTGATTTCACCCTGCACATATTGAGCACGAAAGGCATGGGCATTGACGGCGCGGCGTGAAATTGGGCGTAGAGATTTAAGGACTTTGACCTTCTCGTCACGCAAAGACTCGGCATCCATGTTGGGAGGAGGTTCCATCGCTACCAGCGTCAGCATTTGTAGCAGATGACTTTGCAGCATATCACGTAGTGCCCCCACGCCATCGTAATAACCCGCGCGGCCGCCGATGCCTAAATCTTCCGAATGAGTGATTTGTACGTGGTCAATATAATTTCGATTCCATAAGGGTTCCAGCATGAGGTTGGCGAAGCGGAACACCAGTACATTTTGCACCATGCTTTTGCCGAGGTAATGATCAATTCGAAACAACTGAGATTCTTTAAAATGCTGGTGCAGGCTTTTATTGAGGCGAGTGGCACCTTCGACATCGTGACCAAAGGGTTTTTCAATGACTACCCGTCGCCAGCCATTGTCTTCATGATTAAGACCGGCGGCGGCCATGGCCTGACTGACCGGCACATAAAAACTGGGTGGGATGGCCATGTAGAAAATGAGATTCTTCGGGAAGGCAGGATTACTGTCCAGTTCCTTTGCCAGTTTTTTCAGGCTCTCAGGATCACTCATATCACCACTGAACATGTGTATGCGTTGGTACAGACGTTCGATAACGTCTTTCTTTATACCCCCGCGAGCTTTCTCGGTTAGAATTCTGTCGATGGGTTTGTGCCATTCATTGCCCTTCCATTGCTGACGGCTGAAACCAATAATGGCGCTGCCATCCGGTATACGCCCGGCTTCCTCAAGATGATACATGGCCGGTAATAATTTATTGCGGGCAAGATTGCCGGTCGCGCCAAAAATAATAAAGGTGCAGGCTTCCATCATTGCTTTATTCCTTGTTTTTTAAACCGTGACCGCCAAAGGCATTACGCATCATAGCCAGCATTTTGTTGCCATAGGTTTCAGGATCCTGACTGGCAAAGCGCATCAGCAGGGCCAGGGTCATGACTGGTGTCGGGGTGCCCTGGGCGATGCCCTCTTCGGCGGTCCAGCGACCTTCGCCAGAGTCAGCCACATAGGCTGATATATTTTCCAGTTTTTGATCTTCTCGCAAAAATTCAGCGCTGAGATCCAGTAGCCAGCTACGTACGACCGAGCCATGCCGCCAAATTTCAGCCACTTCAGCCAGATCAATGTTAAATTCCTGCTTGCCCTGTAACAGTGAAAATCCTTCTGCCATTGCCTGCATCATGCCGTATTCGATTCCATTGTGAATCATCTTGGTAAAATGGCCTGAACCGGCTGGGCCAACATGGGTCCAGCCTTTGTCCGTCGCGGGAGCCAGAATTTTTAGTACGGGTTCGATGGGTTTAACATGGGCATCATCACCGCCCACCATCATGCAATAGCCATTATCGAGTCCCCAGACTCCACCGGACGTGCCAGCATCAACAAAGCCAATGCCTTTTTCGGTCAGCTGCTGTGCACGACGTTGACTGTCATGGTAGTTGGCATTGCCCCCATCGATCAGAATATCGCCACTGGAAAGTATATTGCTCAATGATTCTATATTTGATTCCGTGATCTCTCCGCTGGGCAGCATTAACCAGACTATGCGTGGGGCGGGAAGTTGGATGATGGCTTTTTCCAACGAGGTTGCGGGAAGCAGCCCCTCTTCTTTTTCCAGTTGTGTGACGATATCGGGAGAGCGATTATAACCGACGACTTCAATGCCTCCACGACAAAGTCGCCGGGCCATGTTGGCGCCCATTTTTCCAAGTCCAATTAGTGCAATGCGCATATTTTCATCCTGAGTTTGAATGTGTCTAAATTGAATATAATTATATCGGCGATACCGCAGTAAACATTAAACCCAGAGTAGCAGATATGTCATATTCACAGGCAATTAATGTTAATTGAGTATTATTTTTTGTGTGAGTTGGCCGATATGATAATGGTCGCTATTTTTTATAAAATTTATCGGCTTTGGTGTGCAAACTGGATATTGTTTGCTATACATTAAACTGCAATTCAGTGAACTTTATTTATTATTTCAGATTTATTACCATAAGGAAGGAGTGAAAGATGCAAATGCAGCAGATTCGCACCATTGCGAAAGAGCACGGGATAAAATCAGGCAAAGTAACTAAAATAAATCTAATTAGAAAAATTCAGCAGCTAGAAGGCAATTATGAATGTTTTGCGACAAATGCCTATAGTGATTGCAATCAACTTGCCTGTCTCTGGCGGGATGACTGTCTCGGTGTTTCTAAAAAACAGCTATGTCAATAAGGGCTTTGGATTTCGTTCCACACTGGTGTTATATAAATCCAGATAGGTTTGTGCGCTACGTTGCCAGGAAAAATCCTGGCGCATAGCGGCATTTTGTACCTGTTTCCAGTAGTCTTTATTTTTATATAGCTTTTGTGTTCTCAGCAGGGCTTCAAGTAAACCCTCTCCCTTTGTACCGCTAAATATAATTCCGGTAGCACGATCATCATCAATATTTTTTTGTTGTATATCGACTACGGTATCATTGAGCCCTCCAACTTTGCGAACCACGGGTAAGGTTCCGTAGCGCAGGCTATACAGTTGATTTAGACCGCAGGGTTCAAATTTTGATGGCATTAGAAAAGCATCTGCACCGGCTTCGATACGATGTGACAGTTCTTCACTATAACCAATTTGAACGGCAATTTTATTCGGGTATTTCGCCGCCAGTTTAGTTAGCGCCTGTTCATATTCGTGCTGGCCACTGCCAAGAAAAACAAATTGTACGCTGGTTTTAAGAAAAGCCGGCAGACTGCTGAGAATATCATCCAGCCCTTTTTGCTCCACCAGTCGACCAATAAAACCGAATAGCAGGGTTTCAGGTTCTTCAGGCAAATTGAAATAATGTTGCAACGCGGTTTTGTTCGCGAGTTTTTTTGTCAGGTTGCGACGATTGTAATTTTGCAGTAGTCGAGGATCGGTTCCGGGGTTCCATTCATCGGTATCAATGCCATTGATAATGCCGCTGAGTACGTGCTTGCGGTGACGCAGGAGGCCATCCAGTCCATACGCAAATTCAGCTTGTAATATTTCATTTGCATAGCTCGGGCTGACGGTGTTGATGCTGTCAGCAAACACCAGTCCCCCTTTTATAAAGGAAAGCTGGTTGTGGAATTCCAGTGCTTCATGGTGCCAGAGATGCGAGGGTAAACCGAGTTTAATAAAAGTTTGATGATCAAACAGGCCCTGATAAGCCAGATTATGAATTGTGAACAAGGTTGCCGGACGTTGGCGCTCCTGATCTAATAGTGCCGGTACAAGTGCGGTTTGCCAGTCGTGGCAATGGACAAGATCCGGCTGCCAGTCCAGTCCAATTTTATTCAAAGCGATCAGGCTGACGGCTTTGCTGAACAGGGCGAAGCGTTCCGCATTATCTGGCCAGATCTGACCGTGCTCATCAAGATAGGGGTTTCCGGGACGATCAAAAAACTCAGGGCAGTCGAGCAGCCAGGTGGTGACCCGGGTGCCGGGTAGTCGACCCTGTAATAAATTGAGTGCGTGGCCATCAAGATTAAAACTGGCCAGTGTTTTGGTTTTTCCAATGTTTGCGCGTGCATCAGGGTAGGCTGGCAGGATGAGTCGTAAGTCCTGCTTCAGTGCGAGCAAGGCGCGCGGCAGGCTGCCAGCGACATCGGCGAGGCCGCCTGTTTTGATTAGCGGATAGGCTTCACTGCTGGCAAATAATATACGGCTCATTCGGGTACTTAATCTCTTAATATTATGATTATCCTGGCCCCTGTTCGATTTTAATCAAACAAGTTCGAAGCCACCGCAGCTATTTATCTCGTCCTCGTTCGATTAAAATCGAGCATGTTTGCCTGAAATCATTGGCGGCGAGTTTCTTAATCCAGCTTTAAAACCAGTGCCGCGAGAGGGGGCAGGTTTAGCATTAATGAATGGTTGCGCCCCATGCAGGGAATGACTTCCGTTTGTACCAGCCCGGCATTGCCAATATTACTGCCGGCATAATGTTCTGAATCGGAATTCAATATTTCCCGGTACGCGCCGGGCAGTGGAACACCGATACGATAATCGGTACGTGGTACCGGAGTAAAATTAAGAATAATCAGAACCTGTTGGTGCTCATCTTTACGTATATAGGCAAGAATAGAGTGTTGCCGATCTTCGCAATCCAGCCATTCAAAACCCTGATGTTCAAAATCGAGGCGGTACAGAGCGGGCTCATTTTTATACAGTGTATTGACATCGGCAAGCAGGTGTTTAACACCCTGATGCAGCGGGAAATCGAGCACATACCAGTCAAGCTGGGTTTCATGATTCCACTCATCACCCTGACCGAATTCAGAGCCCATGAACAAAAGTTTTTTGCCGGGGTAGGTAAACATATAAACGTATAATAAGCGCAGGTTGGCAAAACGCTGCCACTCATCCCCCGGCATTTTGTACAACATGGAGGACTTGCCGTGCACCACTTCATCATGTGAAAAAGGAAGCACAAAATTTTCGGTGAAGGCGTAAAGCAGACCGAAGGTTAACTGATTGTGATAGTGTTGGCGGTGTACCGGATCTTCGGCCATGTATTGCAAGGTGTCATGCATCCAGCCCATATTCCATTTCATGGAAAACCCCAGGCCGCCCATATCCGTGGGACGGGTTACCTGAGGCCAGGCGGTGGATTCCTCGGCAATAATCACCGTGCCGGGCTGTTGGGCATGGGTCAGGGCATTTAGTTCACGCAGGAAATCAATGGCTTCGAGGTTTTCGTTACCCCCATGAATATTGGGAACCCAGTCATGTTCTTCGCGCGAATAATCCAGGTAGAGCATGGAGGCAACCGCATCGACGCGCAGGCCATCGAGGTGGAACTCCTCCAGCCAGAACAGGGCACTGGCAAGGAGAAAATTTTTGACTTCATTGCGGCCAAAATTATAAATCAGTGTACCCCAGTCGCGGTGTTCGCCCCGGCGGGGATCTTCATGTTCGTAAAGCGGACTGCCATCAAAGCGCGCCAGACCATGTGCATCTTTTGGAAAATGTGCCGGCACCCAGTCGAGCAATACGCCGATATTGTGCTGGTGACAATGATCGATAAAATAACGGAAGTCATCGGCACTGCCAAAGCGGGCTGTGGGGGCGAAATAGCCGGTGGTTTGATAACCCCATGAGGCATCCAGCGGGTGCTCGGTGATCGGCATTAGTTCGATATGGGTAAAGCCCAGTTCAAGAACATAGGCGACCAGGCGATGTGCCAGTTCACGATAATTTAAAAAGGTTCCATCCGTTGCTTTTTGCCAGGAGCCGAGGTGAACTTCATAAATGGAAGTCGGACTTTGCAGCCAGTCGTGCTGCTGGCGTTGCTGCATCCAGTCCGTATCCTGCCAATTGTGTTTACTTTCGGCAGTGACAATCGAGGCGGTGTTGGGTCGCAGTTCAAATTGGCGGGCATAGGGATCGGTTTTGCTGAGTATCTCCCCAGAATCGCGATTACGAATTTCAAATTTGTAGAGCGTTTCTGCGTTGATGCCGGGAATGAATAATTCCCAGATACCGCTGCCCCCGCGTATCCGCATCGGGTGAACCCGGCCATCCCAGTGATTGAATTCACCAGTGACACTAACCCGTTCGGCATTGGGAGCCCAGGTTGAAAAGAGCACTCCTTTTATATCGCCGATCTGGTGTAAATGTGCGCCCAGAAATTGTTGAATGTGCCAGTGTTTACCCTCAGAAAAAAGATGAATATCAAAGTCAGGCAGTTGGGGGGTAAAGCAGTAGGGATCGTACTCACTGAATTCCTGACCCTCTGAGTTCCAGTGCAGTTGATAATGCTCGGGTATTTCACTGGTTTTACCCTGCCAGATAAAAATATCACTATTTTCCAGTCGCTGCATAGGCAGACGCTGATCGCTTATTGTCAGTTGTTCAACATGGGGCTTGAAAACATAAACCGAGACCTTGTCCGCTTTAACATGACGGCCAAGTACCGAGAAAGGATTATGATGTCGGGCATCCATAATTCGTTGCAACTGGGTTTGCAATGCTGATGGGAGAGCCGATTTTTTTTTAGATAGATTATTATCTGACAAGTTTAGCATAAGTGGTACAGGTGACCAATAAGGAGCTTTATTCTACCGTGATGAAGAAAAAATTGCGCTTTATTATTTTACGCTAGCGGTGATAATGCGCTATGGTTGACACTGGAATAATTTCTTGTGCTTGAGTTAATAATGCCGGGATCTATCATGGTCTGGGAACTTATATCCGAGTGTAATACTGTGCCGTAAAATGATAAAAACAGGCTGGATTACAAATAGTAAAAATAGACACCCGATTTCGCTTTTGCTTATGTAACAATCAGGATGTACGCTAAATGAATATTGAACGATCTCCGCGCTTTGTCAGCCGGCTTACTCGTGACACGGTGGGACTCATTATGGCCGGTGGACGGGGTTCCCGACTCAAGGATTTAACTCAGTGGCGCGCTAAACCCGCGGTGCCTTTTGGTGGTAAGTTCCGGATTATTGATTTTCCTATTTCTAATTGCATTAACTCGGGCATTCGCCGTATTGGTGTATTAACCCAGTATAAAGCGCATTCACTGCTCGCACATATACAACAGGCCTGGGGGCATTTGCGGGCTGAGTTTGGTGAATTTGTGGAGTTGTTACCGGCGCAGCAGCGAATTGCGGCCTCCTGGTATGCGGGAACGGCCGATGCGATTTATCAGAATCTGGATATTATCCGTAGCCATCGTCCAAAATATATATTAATCCTGGCCGGTGATCATATTTATAAAATGGACTACGGCGATATGCTGGCTTTTCACGTCGAGAATCAGGCTGATATTACCGTGGGTTGTATAGAGGTGCCGCTGGATCAGGCTAAAGCCTTTGGGGTGATGGGAGTGAATGAAGAAAGCCGGATTCAGAGCTTTACGGAAAAGCCGGATTCCCCCGCAACCATGCCGGGCTCCGATGACACTGCCCTGTGTTCAATGGGTATTTATGTTTTTAATACTGAGTTTCTGTTTGAGCAACTGATTAAAGATGCGGACATGCCCCATTCCAGCCATGATTTCGGTAAGGACATTATTCCTTCGGTTATCGAACGTTATCGAGCCTATGCCTACCCTTTTCGTGATCCTGAAAATGATGAACAGGCTTACTGGCGAGATGTGGGAACGGTGGATGCTTTTTGGGAAGCCAATATGGAACTGGTGTCGGTGACACCGGAGTTGAATCTTTATGATGAGAACTGGCCCATCTGGACACATCAGGAACAGTTACCGCCGGCCAAATTTATTTTTAATGATGAGGAACGCCGTGGAATGGCGGTTGATTCCATGGTCTCGGGAGGCTGCATTATTTCCGGTGCGAAAGTTGAACACTCACTTTTATTCTCCAATGTCTGTGTTGAATCCTATAGCTCTTTAACCGAGTCCGTGGTTTTGCCGAATGTTGTGATTGGTGAAAACTGTAAAATAAGCAAGGCAATTATCGACAAAGGCTGCAAGGTTCCCAAAGGAACGCAAATCGGTCAGGATCCTGAGCAGGACAGACAACGATTTTATGTCAGCCCAGATGGTGTGGTACTGGTGACCCCTGAAATGTTAGGGCAGAAGTTGCATCATGCCCGCTAAATCAAAGCCATTAAAAGTCGTTATCTACTGGCATATGCATCAGCCCGAGTACCGAGATATTCGCAGTGGCGAGTATCACCAGCCCTGGACTTATCTGCATGGGATTAAAGACTATGTCGATATGGCCGCCCATCTTGAAGCCATTCCCGAAGCTCGTGCAGTGGTCAATTTTGTTCCTATTCTACTCGAACAAATTGATGATTATGCTCAGCAGATTAAAGGTTATCTGGGCAATAGCACGGCACTGAGTGATCCGCTGATGGCGGCCTTGGCCGGGCCAGTGTTGCCTTCGAGTCAGGAGTCGCGGCTGGAGTTAATTCGTCATTGTCTGCGTGCCAATGCGGAACGATTAATTGATCCCTTTCCCGCCTACCGTAAGCTGGCCGATATTGCACACTGGTTGCCAAAACATCCTGAGATGATGTTATATGTGAATGATCAATATCTGGTTGATCTACTGGTCTGGTATCATCTGGTCTGGATCGGTGAAACCGTACGCCGAAAAGATCCACGAATAAAACAGTTACTGGAAAAAGCCTCCGGTTTCACTTTGCGTGATCGGCGTGAACTGCTGGCGATTATCGGTGACTTACTGGCGGGTATTTGCGGACGTTATGCGGCACTGGCGAAACGTGGCCAAGTGGAATTATCCATGACCCCGTATGCACATCCGATCATGCCCCTGTTGCAAGATATTCAATCCGCAAGTGAGGCCATGCCTGATGTTGATTTGCCTTTTTTACAAAATTATCCTGGGGGGGATGAACGTGTACGCTGGCATTTGCAGCAGGGGCTGGCAAGCTTTGAAAAATACTTTGGCATTCGTCCGAGCGGCTGTTGGCCCTCTGAAGGCGGTGTCAGTACGGCAACATTGAAGCTGTTGAGCGAGGCGGGTTTTAAATGGACCGCCTCGGGAGAAAGTGTCCTGCGCAATAGCCTGATTAAATCAGATCTTACCCCTGGAGAAGAAAGTTGCATGCACCAGCGTTATCAGTTGCCGGGGCAGGGGATCAATTGTTTTTTCCGTGATGATGGTCTGTCTGATCTTATCGGCTTTACTTATTCTGACTGGCATGCCGATGATGCGGTGGCGAATTTTATCCATCACCTGGAAAATATTGCGGATGCCTGTGATGATCAGGATGACAGCGTGATTTCAATTATTCTTGATGGTGAAAATGCGTGGGAATTTTATCCGGATAACGGCTATTATTTTTTGCGGGCCCTGTATGAAGGCATTGCCAAACATCCGCGTCTTGAGCTGACGACGTTTTCAGATTGTCTGCACAGTGGTGAGCCGGCCATATTACCTGAGTTGGTGGCGGGTAGCTGGGTTTATGGCACTTTCTCTACCTGGATTGGTGATAAAGATAAAAATCGTGCCTGGGACATGCTCGGTGAAGCCAAGCGTTGTTACGATAAAGTGATGGCGACCGGTCGGCTGGATCCATCCCACTGGCAGCGGGTTGAACGGCAACTGGCGATTTGTGAAGGTTCGGACTGGTTCTGGTGGTTTGGGGATTATAATTCAGCTGAGTCCGTTAGTGATTTTGAATCCCTTTATCGCATGCATCTGTCAAACCTGTATCAGTTTTTAGGTGAAGAACCTCCAGCCTATTTATCCGAAGTTTTTGCTCATGGCAGTGGCGACCCGGCTCTGGGTGGCGCGATGCGCAAAGGGCAGGAATAGGTGAGTCGCAAAGGTGAACTACCGGGCTTTAAATTTTCAGAGGCAAGACGCGCAGGCATTCTGCTTCATCCTACCTCCTTTCCCGGCCGTGATGATAATGGCGATATAGGTCATGCGGCTTATCGTTTTATTGAATTTCTAGCTGCCTCGGGCGTTAGCGTCTGGCAGACTTTACCCTTAGGGCCGGTACACAATGATGGGTCGCCTTATCAGTGCCTGTCGGCACATGCCGGTGACCCTCGTCTGATCAGTCTCGAATGGCTGCTTGATCGTGGCTGGTTGCAGCAAGCCGATATTGAGCAGGCGGCAGGAGCATCATTCCGGCATCACTGCCTGTTACAGGCTCAGACATTTTTTTACCAGCACCTTGATAATGCAGAGCAGCAGAAATTTGAAAAATTTTGCCAGCATCACGCCTATTGGCTGGACAGTTATGCACTCTACATCGCTATTCGTAAGACTCAAAATAACCGGGGCTGGGTGGATTGGCCGGCAGGCTTGCGTGAGCGTGATCCGCTGGCACTGGAACAAGCACAACAGCAGCTGCATGATGATATTGAGTTTGTGAAATTTGAGCAGTATGTTTTTTTCAGTCAGTGGACTGAGCTGAGACATTATGCACATGAACACGGTGTATACCTGTTTGGTGATATGCCCATTTTTGTCGCCCATGACAGCTGTGATGTCTGGAGTCATCAGCATTATTTTATGCTCGATGAACAGGGTCAGCCTGAAGTGGTTGCCGGGGTGCCACCCGATTATTTTTCTGCCACCGGGCAACGCTGGGGCAATCCACTCTATAACTGGCAGGTGATGGCCGACGATGGTTTCCAGTGGTGGATTCAACGCATGCAGAGTCAACTTGAGTTGTTTGATTTAATCCGCATTGATCACTTTCGTGGTTTTGAAGCCTACTGGGAAATCCCGGCTGATGAAGATACGGCGATGAATGGTCGTTGGGTTAAAGCGCCGGGTGCGGCTTTATTACAAAGTCTGAAAGAGGCTTTTTCAGGTTTGCCTCTTGTTGCAGAAGATCTCGGTGTTATCACCGATGAGGTCACTGCGTTGCGAGAAAGTTTTGATTTGCCCGGTATGCGCATACTGCAATTTGCTTTTGGTAGTGATGCGTCTAATCCCTATCTACCACAAAATTATGACAGTAATACGGTTGTCTATACCGGTACCCATGACAACGATACCACTCGTGGATGGTATGATGGTCTTGATGATTCGAGCCGAAAGGACATTGAAAATTATCTGGGCTATGCAGTGGCTGAAAATATGCCCTGGCCCCTGATTCGGATGGCACTGGCCTCGGTAGCGAAGTTGGCGATCATTCCATTACAGGATGTTTTTGAATTAGGCCGCGAAGGACGAATGAATGTGCCCGGTACCACTGAAGGTAACTGGGGTTGGCGGTTTACTGAGTCGGCGATGAATGAGCATGCCATTGTTCGTTTGCGTAAACTCATTCAGCGCTATGGTCGCAGTAATACTCAGGAATAAAAATGCGTTTTATTAAGTGGTTGGTTTTTATTTTAGTTATTCCGCTGGTAGTGTATGCCGGTTTATTATATCAGAATAATCGTAGCGCCGATGCGCTGAGCAAAGTTGAAATGCAACGCTCGCTTGATTCAGGAATCAGCTGGCTGTTTGAGCGTAAGGAAAAGATTTTAAATGAAGCGAATCCTATGCTGTGGTGGATGCTACAACAAAGTGCTGAAATAAGTGGAGACCCGCGATTAAAGGAACTTTTTGCGGGTTATGAAACCCGCTATCTTAAAGATAATAGAAAAAACATCTGGCGTCCGTTGTTTTACAAGAACACCTGGTCACCCGTGCGCTATGAAAGCATTCGTGATTTTCCCTATTATAATAAACATTTTCTTTACGCCTTAAGTTGCGATAAAGATCTGGAGCAACATGCAGAGATTGGTGAGCAGAATCAACCTGAATTCTGTAATAGTCATCCTCTGCGCCCAGCCTGTGTGACGCATCAATTGATGGGTATTCGTATGCTGCAGCGGAAAAAATGCGGGGATACGGAAAAATTACGGCAGATAGTTTCTGTTTTGCAGGGCAAAATTGAAAATCAATTATTTTATGATCCAAGAGTGGTTGATGTTTATTTGCAACGGGTACTGATGTTGATTGAAACAGGAACGCTCGAAAGAGTAAAGCCGAGCTGGTTGAGAAAGGTTTTTAAGGCGCAAAGTGACGAAGGTGGCTGGAGTAATTTTGAGCCGTTGTTTCCTCTATATGGTGGTCAGTCGCTGGGCTTTTCGCAGCATGGTGTAAGTATCAGGACGCGACGGGACGGCTTTCATACCACCGCTCAGGGAGTGATGATAATGAGCCTGCTGCTGGCAGAGAAATAAATTTGTAGGTTCTCAGTTTTCACCCTTCGGGTACCATGCGCTGTACCGGTACGACTGGAGTCGTACCTTGTATTCGGAATAGTCCATTAGATTTATAACCAGATCATAAACCCGGTTTCATGCCGGTGTGCCAGCAGTTCATGATAGGGGTACATACGCAACTTGTAGTAGTTGAGGCCGGCGTGAATAGGGTCAAGTTCCAATAGGAATATGCAGTCATCCCCCTGTTGTTCGAGAAAGCTGAATTGTTGTTTGGCACAGGCGGTGAATTCATTTTGTATTTTTTCTCCGATCAAACACTCTACCGCAACATCATCCGGTGAAAGGCCGTTTAAAAAGACCCGCACTTTAATAGATAAGGTTTCACCGTGGTGGATTGCGCTGCTGACATCGTTTGCTTTGTTGATATTGGCACCGTGCCAGTGTTTTGAAATTTTATTTTTCCAGTTGGCCAGTTCTTCTGCTGGCCGGTTATTATCCGCACTCAGACGGCTGTAATGTTTCTTTGCCGGGCCATAGAATTGACGCACATAGTCCATGAGCATACGTTTGGCATTAAAGTGCGGGATACAGTATTTCATCGAGGCACGAGACATTTTAACCCAGTCTTTTGAATAGCCCTGACTGTCACGATCAAAGAACATGGGAATAACCTCATGCTCCAGAATATTTAATAAGTCGTTGGCTTCTTCGGTGTTACGATAATCAGGATCAAAGTGCGGGCCATGAGGAGAGATGCCCCAGCCATTGTCACCGGTATAGCCCTCACCCCACCAGCCGTCCAGCACACTGACATTAAGCACTCCGTTGATGGCCGCCTTTTCTCCAGAGGTGCCACTGGCTTCAAGCGGATATTCCGGCGTATTCAACCAGACATCCACACCGCTTACCAGTTTACGTCCCAGAGCCATATCATAACCTTCGAGCAATATAATTTTGCCGACAAATTCGGGACGCAGAGAATAGTCGTGAATGCGGCGAATGAGTTCCTGCCCAGGGATATCATTCGGATGCGCCTTGCCGGCAAAAATTATCAATACGGGCCGTTCCGGGTTATTTAACAGGCGGGTTAGTCGCTCAATATCGCTGAATAACAGGGTGGCACGTTTATAGGTGGCAAAGCGTCGGGCAAAGCCCAGTACCAGTAGATCAGATTCGGGACGGGAGGTGTGTTGGGTGATGCGTTTTAGCAATACATCACTGCAGCCATTGCGTAGCCCGCGTAGGGTCACGCGCTGATTTATGAATTCCAGCATCTGGGATTTAAGTTCCTGCCGCAGGCTCCAGAAACGGTGGTCGGGTATATTATCCAGACATTTCCAGAAATCTGGATCTAGCAGGTGGTTGCGCCATTCACGAAAACGCATATCGAATAGATTAATCCATTCGGTTGCCAGAAAGGTGGGGGCGTGCACACCGTTAGTGACATAGGAAATGGGGTTTTCATTAGGCGGAATCTGTGGCCAGATATCCTTTTCCATTTCTGATGCCACCCTCCCGTGAATACGACTGACACCGTTATGAAAACGTGAACTGTGTAGTGCCAGGGTGGTCATATTAAAACCGCTACCACTGTTGGGAGCCAGGCCCAGACTGAGGAAACGTTCCATACTGATATTTAATTTCTGAGGGAAGCCACCTAAATACTGGTTAATCATACTTTCGTCAAAAATATCGTGTCCGGCAGGTACCGGTGTATGGGTGGTAAAAATAGTCCCAGAGGCGACCAGTTCATGCGCACTATCGAAATCCATGCCCGTTGTGATGTACTCGTGGCAGCGTTCAAGAATTTGAAAGGCTGAATGTCCCTCATTAATGTGCCAGACGTTGGGGTTCAGGCCGAGTGCGCGGATAGCCCGTACGCCGCCAATGCCAAGCACGATTTCCTGTTGAATGCGCATGACATTGTCACCGCCGTAGAGCTGGAAAGTAATGGTGCGATCCTGCTCAGTATTTTCAGATAGATCACTGTCAAGTAGATACAGGGTGATATGTCCGGCATCGGCTTTCCAGACTTTGAGAGCTACGTTCCGGCCTTCAATGTCAACCAATATTTTTAGCTTGTTGCCGTCACTGTCGCGTACTGGCGAGATAGGCAAATCGCCAAAATGGGTGGATTTGTTACGCGCCAGCTGGTTGCCTGCAGCATCGATGGTCTGGGTGAAATAGCCCTGACGATAGAGCAGACCAATGGCAATAAAGGGCAGGCCGAGATCGCTGGCAGCCTTACAGTGATCTCCGGCGAGAATACCCAGGCCGCCTGAATATATCGGGACACTTTCATGCAGGCCAAATTCAGCACAGAAATAAACAATGAGATCCTTATCAGAATCAATATGACCATCAATTTCAGGATGCGCCTTCTTACTATGGTAAGAATTGAAAGACGACATGACCCGGCTATATTCATCGAGGAAAACATTATCTTCGGCGGCGATATCCAGTTTTGCCTGGGCGACCTGGCGTAGAAATACTTTGGGGTTGTGCCCACAGCTTTCCCATAGCACCGCATCTAGCTGGTAGAATAGTCGCCGTACCCGGCGATCCCAGGTATAAAGCAGACTGTTGGATAGCTCATTGAGACCGGCCAGTTTTGCCGGAATAACGGGTTGTACTTCAAATTTAAAATAGGTTTCGCTCATGCGTTAAAAGTCCTGTTGCGGATTCTTGATGATAAGCGTTAGTTGTAGCACAAAATATTAATATGTGCGGAAAAAGATCAGGTAATTACACTGGGTTTGTCCCGCTGAGTGAAGTGCTGGATGCGCGCTAGTTGTTCAGCAATCTGGATTAAAGGTGCCAGTGTTTGCTGGGTATCCAGTTCGTGTTTTTGTGGATCGGGTTCATAGCGTTCGACATAGAGACGCAGGGTGGCACCGGCAGTGCCAGTACCGGAGAGTCGAAAGACGATACGAGAGCCGTCTTCGAATAAAAAACGCAATCCCTGATGCTCGCTGACGCTGGCATCGATGGGATCTGTATAGCAAAAGTCGTCACAGGCTTTGAGCTGATAATCGCCAAACTGTCGACCGGGCAGGCTGGACAATTGTTCGCGTAAATGGCCCATGAGAGATTCCGCTGCCGCACTGTCCACTTCTTCGTAATCATGGCGGGAATAATAGTGGCGACCAAAGCGACGCCAGTGCTCCAGCATGATTTCTCGTACCGGCTGCTGGCGCAGGGCGATGAGGTTAAGCCAGAACAGGACTGCCCAGAGGCCATCTTTTTCGCGGATATGATCGGAACCATTGCCAAAACTTTCTTCACCACAAAGGGTGATCTTACCGGCATCCAGTAGATTGCCGAAAAATTTCCAGCCAGTGGGGGTTTCATAGCATTCTACCCCCAAAGCCTGGGCCACCTTGTCTACCGCCTGACTGGTGGGCATGGAACGGGCAACTCCGGCCAGGCCCGAGCGATAGCCCGGCATATGGTGGATATTGGCGGCCATGACCGCGAGGCTGTCGCTGGGAGTCACGAAGATATGTCGACCAAGGATCATATTGCGATCCCCGTCACCGTCGGAGGCGGCACCAAAGTCAGGGGCATTGGCACCAAATAATCGATCCACCAGCTCTTTCGCGTGCAGCAGGTTGGGATCGGGATGACCCCCACCAAAATCTTCTTTGGGCTCGGCATTTATGAGCGTATCGCTACTCGCGCCTAGTTGCCGCTGGAGTATTTCTTTTGCATAGGGGCCGGTGACGGCGTGCATGGCATCGAAGACCATATGAAAGAGGCCGGATTTGAATAAGGCACGAATACTGTCAAAGTCGAACAGATGCTGCATGAAATCGGCGTAATTAGAGACAGTATCAATGATTTCGATATGGGTACTTTCAATCTGCATATCAGCCAATGTGTCGAGATCGATGTCATCTATATCAAGCTGGCGGTATTCTTTAATGTTACAGCTTGCCGCAAACACGGCATTAGTCAGATTTTCTGGTGCTGGGCCACCATTGCCCATGTTGAATTTGATCCCAAAATCGGCATCGGGACCCCCAGGGTTGTGGCTGGCAGAGAGAACGATGCCGCACAGTGCCCGGTGTTTGCGTATCTGAGCGGACATAGCTGGAGTTGAAATCAGACCATGTTGGCCAATTAATATGTGCTGATAGCCATTGGCAATGGCCATTTTGAGAATAATCTGGATAGCTTCGCGATTGTAATAGCGGCCATCTCCGCCGACGATCAGGGTGTCGGTCGGGGTGGGTTCGGGTAGGGTATCAAAAATAGACTGAACGAAATTCTCCAGATAGTGGGGCTGCTGGAAAATGCGGACTTTCTTACGCAGGCCGGAGGTGCCGGGTTTTTGATCAGTAAAGGCGGTGGTTTTTATATGTCGAATGCTCATACGAGTACGCTTTCGTTTTGGGAGGGAGGGGAATTATACCCTGATACACGGGTATGTCAGCATGCCGGGCAAATAAATTCGGTTTACCCGCAGGCAGATTGCGGTAGAATTAGAGATCTTCAGCTCAGCATGACATATCCGTGCCAAATAAAGATTAAAGCAATAAGGCTCATAATAAAATGTTAAATATAACCGGTCCAACCTGGAAAGCATTGCAGGCGCATTATGATGCGTTTAACGGACAGCAAATGCGTGAATTGTTTGCCCAGGACAGCGAACGTTTTAGTAAATTTTCTGTGCAATACGAAAATATTCTGCTGGATTATTCCAAAAACCGTATTACCGAAGAAACCATGACCTTGTTGATGACGCTAGCACGTGATGCCGGCCTCGAAGACTGGATTTCGCGTATGTTTAATGCGGAGCATATTAATCACACTGAAAAACGTGCGGTACTACATACGGCTTTGCGTCAGCGTTCTGCCGATGCGGTGATGCTGGACGGTCAGGATGTGATGCCGGAAATTCGTGCCGAGCTCTATAAAATTCGAGAGCTGGCCGAGGCGGTGCGGCAGCGAAAGTGGCGCGGTGCTAGCGGCCAGCCAATTACCGATGTGATAAACATCGGCATCGGCGGCTCGAGTCTTGGTCCGGAGATGGTGACCGATGCGCTGCGGCCTTATGGTATTCATGATATGCGTTTTCATTTTGTTTCCAATGTTGATGAAAACCATATTATGGATACACTGGAATTGTTAAAGGCGGAAACCAGCCTGTTTATAATTTCTTCCAAGAGTTTTACTACTCAGGACACCATGCTGAATGCCAGCACCGCACGAAAATGGTTCCTGAAAAGTATTGATGGTGAATCCGCCATTAATAAACATTTTGTTGCGGTAACCGCAAATACTTCGGCTGCGATTGAGTTTGGTATTGATGAGAAAAATGTATTCAAAATGTGGGACTGGGTAGGCGGGCGTTATTCCCTCTGGTCGGCGATTGGGTTGCCGATAGCCATTTCGATTGGTATGGATCATTTCGAAGCCATGCTTGAAGGCGCAAATGAAATGGACAAGCATTTTAAGACCCAGCCGTTTGAGAAAAACATTCCCGTGCTGCTGGCATTATTGGGTATCTGGTATAACAATTTTTGTGGTGCGCAGACTCAGGCTATTTTACCTTATGATCAACATTTGAGACGTTTGCCGGCATATTTGCAGCAGGCTGATATGGAAAGTAATGGCAAGTATGTGGATCGCAATGGCGAAGCGGTTGATTATGAAACCGGCCCGGTAATTTTTGGCGAGATTGGTATTGCCGCGCAACATGCGTTTTATCAGCTGCTTCATCAGGGCAGCAAATTAATCCCGGCTGATTTTCTTGCCTCTATTTCTGATTTTCATTGTATTCGGGAACACCATCGTGTGCTTATGTCCAATGTTTTTGCTCAGACTGAAGCCTTGATGAAGGGTAAGTCCTCAGCCGAAGCCGAAGCCGAATTGCAGAAACAGGGGCTGTCTGAAGAAGAAATTAAACAGCTTTTACCGTACAAAATATTTCCCGGAAATAAACCTACGAATACCATTTTATTTCGCACACTTGATCCGCACACGATGGGGATGTTGATTGCGATGTACGAACACAAAATATTCGTACAAGGTGTGATTTGGGATATTAATTCATTTGATCAATGGGGTGTGGAATTGGGTAAAGAACTGGCCATGAATATTCAGTCTGAGCTGGATGATAATAAGCCGGTGACAGAGCATGATTCTTCGACCAATGGTCTGATTAATTTTTATAAAGTGATGCGACCTAAAAACAATTAAGCTTACAGATTGTGACAGGGCATAACCAACGGAACGCTTATAAGGCATGGTAATGGGTTTTTTCTGGAAAAATAGAGGTGCAACTGGTGTTCGAGCCACGGGTGGAAATTTGCTCAAGGTTCCCTATGCTAAATTCAGTAACCTACCACACCTTCATCGTCATCCAGGCAAGAAAGAAATTGATCTCAGTATCTGCCATGACAAATTAAAACAGCTGCAAAATTTTCCGGCGCGTATGTTAGAAGAATCGGTGACTATTCTTTCTGCGCTAAACATGAGTATTATGAAGTCAGAACTGCGGCTGGAACTCACTGATCTGGTTATGGTGCAGATTTACCCTGCGCTGGCTATTTGGTATCAGAAATACCAGGGGCTTGAAAATAGCTTACCGGAAAGTAAAGATCGACGGCAAACACTCTCTGTCAGTATTAAAGCATTGGAGCAATTGGCGATCTCCTATATGCATATATTCCGGGAATTGTTTTCTCCTACCCCCCGGCGTTTTAACAAGAAGTCAGAGATATTAATGCCGATTGGTTTCAGGCTGGTCGAGATATTTATGTTACTGCAACGTGTGCGTGCTCTGCGTTATCAAAAATTGACTCGGAGTGAATGGCAGAATTGTAATCAACTGTTTTTTTCACTTTCATTGCATGATGTGGTTGATGACGTTTATAAATTGCATGGTAGCGTTGGTATTCGGGCTGAACGTTCGGGTAAAGACAGCCGTAAAGATTTTCTAAAAACAAGCGTTCGAAAAATTTATCTCTCTATTCAGTTGTTTGGTTTGATGGATGTGAGTACCTGGCCGACTCGAATGTTTCATTTGCCGGATGCCTATTTAGATTATCTGGATGGCGAGGGTTTGAAAATGGTCTTCGATGATGGCGAGAAACTTAAGCCGGGTTTTCTGTACACGGATATGTATCAGGACATGGCTCCCCGCTTTGATCGTCCGGCAATGAAACATGAGCCGGCGGTACAAATTGATATTTCCTGTCTGTATCACGCATTGGTTAGTGATCATGAAGAGATTGCGAAAATGAAATTTCTGGCAGATTTTGATGCTACGAAATTGAGTCGTCCGCTACAACGCATGGCGGAAGAAGATCGCGTTCCCCTTCTTGATATGATTCTGTTGGCCTTGCAATCACGCAAGCGTCAACAGCAACGGCATGCTGTTTTTGCAAATGACGCGCTGAAAGTTTATTTTGGAAAACGTGAAGTCATGCACTTATATGCAGATCTAACCCAACATAATTTTAAAGAAGTTATGCGATTCCGACAATTTACTGATACTTTGGCGCAGCAATCATCGATCTTTTCAGAAGATGATGAATTGCATATGCGTTCAAACTGGCGCATGGTAAATTTCAGTACCGGGGGAATGTTGTTGCGGACTCGGGAAACGGATTTTAGCAATCCGGTACAACTGGGTCAGTTAATGGCTTTCGTTCCAGAAGATAATATTCGTAAGCCAACCTTAGGCGTTGTGGTTCGCTTGCAGCGTTATGATGATGGCTTTGTCGAAGTTGCTTTACATTGTTTATCGAATCATGCCGAAGCTGCTTTTTTGTTTGAGCAGTCAGCGATAGAGACAGATAAGGGCAAAGCCATTATCGTTTATAAAGATCTAAATGATCACTGGTATCTTATAGTCAGCCCTACCTATGATTTTGTACCGGGGTCACCCTTATGGTTGATACGCCCAAAAGGCAGCCGGATTCCGGTAAGACTAGGAGAACTCTGGATGTCGAAAAAAGAATTTCTGGTTTTTGAAATGCGTTCACCGGGGCTGTAGATACGACTTCAATCGTATAAGTTCGACGTCCCCCCCCAACCGCATCACTCGCCCCCGTTCGATTGAAATCGAACCTACATAAAGCGCATAGAAAGATCAACTGCCTGTATGTGTTTGGTAATGGCACCCGTCGATATATAATCAACCCCGGTTAAAGCAATATTCCTGATAGTATTTAGATCAACCCCGCCAGAGGCTTCAAGTGGGGTTTTTCCTGCAGTAATTTCCACGGCCTGATGCAGTGTTTCAATATTCATATTATCCAGTAGTATGCGGGTAACATCGGCATCCAGTGTTTCCCTTAATTGCGTTAATGTTTCTACCTCAACTTCAATTGCAATGCCGGGGAATTGTTTTCGGGCTTCTGCAATAGAACCGGTGATGGAACCGGCTGCGATGATGTGGTTTTCCTTCAACATAATCATGTCGAACAGGCCGATACGGTGATTATTGCCACCACCGCAAAGTACGGCATACTTCTGTGCCAGACGTAAACCGGGGAGGGTTTTACGGGTATCAAGTAATTGCGTCGAGGTATCTTTTATGGCTTTGACATAGCGGTGAGTCTGGGTGGCGGTGGCGGATAATGTTTGTAAAAAGTTTAAGGCGCTACGCTCGGCGCTGAGCAGCGGGCGAGCGGGGCCGTGCAATGAACAGAGCAGGCTGTTGGCGTTGACCTGTTCACCCTCGCTAACCTGCCAGTCTATATTGATTTCACTAGCCAGCTGATGAATGATTTCATCAAACCAGGGGCGGCCACATATTATTGCCGTCTCACGACAGATGACCTCGGCCTGGAGTACTTTATTTTCAGAGATCAATGCGGCACTGGGATCACTATTCTTAATACCAAGATCCTCGGCCAGCACCTGTGCACACTGTGCACGAATGATTTCAATGGGGGGGGGAATGACTAAGGATTTCACTGTAAGATTTTTAAGAGGGATCGTTGGTTCCGAAACTAATGATCGTGCTGCGTAGTTGACTTTTTAAAATTTTATCAATCGTGTCATTTACCCGTTTTTTAGCGATAGTCTGATCCTGTGATGATTCTTTTATATCCCAGCGTTGGCTGCCCTGAACTTGTTGACTGGAAGCATGGATTAAACTAATTTCCAGAGTGCCGCGTTGCCAGTACCAGCCTTGTGCATCTTTGCGCTCATTGAGAATCAATTTAGCTTCAAGAATATAGGCTTTTTTAGTATCGGTAACGTGAGTAAAGCCAGCCGCTGAAATGGCAGCTTTGAGCATGGTATCCAGGCCACCGAGTGGATCAGTATCCACTTTGCTGTAAATAGACATGCGTTGCAGCAGGGCATCTCGATCATTGGCAAGAGTGGCCAGATTGTAGGGGCTGTCGAGTCCGCGGCCTGAGTAGTCGACTATTTTAAGTTGTTTGGCGTAAACCTCGCGTTCCAGTTGTGCTTGCAGGGCACGGTGGGCAAGACCAATTTTAGGTAGAAGATTATTGTTTTGTCGAGCCCGGCGAATAGCCAATGCGGTAACCTCATCAAGCTGATTTATGCTGTCGCGCAGATTAGCTGACGCCTTCATTCTTTCCAGTACCGCAAGCACATGAAATTGCTTGTTGGCTTTGTCTTCCCAGGTTTCAGCAATTTGAATGCCGGATATAATTTGATCGCTGTGGGTGGATATATTTCGGCTGGTACTGGATTCCAATTGTAAACGGGTTTTTCCAGCTTCAGTTTTACTGTTCGAGCGTACTTGATCTTCGCTTTGTTCCTGAATCCTGACTTCAAATATTTTTGTTAAATCAGCGCGAGCCCGATCCCGGGCGACAGCTTGATGACCGTCCTGCCCCTTGCCACTTAAATATTTTGAGGGTAGATAGAGACTACTATTACCGTTGACCCAGTCGGGCTGGCTTGAGCCGGTGCCGGCACAACCCGCTGCAAAAAACAGGCTGAAAAGTAAAAGGGAAGTAAGTTTATTATGCATGATTTTAGTGCCTCTCTTTGGATTCAACCGGGGTTCCATTCGGGATTACACTGACCGATGCCCAATGGGTAGACAGGTATTGTTTGCGCTCATTGTTGAGTTTAATTTTGCCAAGCGAGCGTTGAAACAGGGTGTGATTATTGTGATCGATGAACTCTATAATAACATTATATGTGTCGGCGGGGGCATTTAAACGGGCCATTTGTATTTCAGCCGGCAGGGTCAGCCAGCTGCGGGTATCGGCACGTTCGGTGAGCACGCCGGCAATGTTCACTATCAGCCCGATCAGGTCATTTTGTTTTCCGGCTTCATTGCTGGCCTCATGTTTTGCTACCGCCCGGGCTATAGCTCGGGCGGTGATCACTCCCATCTGGGCTTTAAGACTTTCAATTTCAAGCATGCCGATATCTTCGGTTTTTTCAGTTTCGATACTCAGGCTAATATTTTGTTGTTTACTCCCTGGCCTTTGAATGCTCAGCCGGGCTTTGGCGATCGTCGTACCTCGATTCACATAGCGGGGCAGGGAAATGCGGATCATGTGTCCTGAAGATGGTTCGAGAACATTGATACTTGATTCCTGCTTTATCGGTGCTAGACCATTGTGAAAAAGAAAAACAAGCTCGGCCTGATTTTGGCTCTGGACCTGAAGATCCGTAAGTTGTAATAAAAATTCCTGTTCATATTTTCGGCGTTCCTCATCAAGGCCAATTTTGTCGGCCATTAAAATGAGAACACGTTTAAGTTGTTGTGGAACTGCAATACTATAGAGTGAGCTATGCCGTTGATAGGCATGATAGGCTTTGCGATAGGCAATCATGGCATCACTCCATTCACCCAGATCTTCATAAATAATGCCACTCATATAGTGGGCAAAAGGATCAATACTGAGAGGACTGTCAGGATCGTCCTGCATCAGTGTACGCAGGCGAATATTGATTTGTAATATTTCGACCCGTGCCGCATCCAGATCCTTCATTTCAAGATAATTCAGGGCGGCATAGATATTTAACATGATTTGCTCAACAGGTGAGCCAATATAAGTTTGGGAGGCATCATTAATTATAAAGGATGAGGCTGTTTCTGAAATGCTCAGGGCAGAATATTTTTCAATGATAGCTTTGGCTTTTTCAATTTCCGCGTTGCTTTCACTGTATTTGTTCAACATGCGGAGTATCGTCGCCTTATTGCTGGCATAGAGAAATAAATCTTTATTACTGTGTGACTGCTTATCAAGCGCTTCTAATGCGCCGGCTGGATCATTGTTTAATAGTTTAATTTCGACGGTTTGAAATGACTGGCTGTAGCTGGCACAGCCACTGCAAATTAATAGCACGGTCGCCATGGCTGTAACGGATAAATTTTGCAGTGACAATATCACGTTGTAAATGATGCGGGCCGCCAGGGTTATTAGTAGCGTAGGTTACTATTTTTAACCAGTTTTTTGATTTTCTTCTGTCCCAGCCAGACCTTGCGATTATCTTTTAAACTAATCAGGGTAAGGTCAACCTGGTAGTAGCGAAGCTGGGTTTTACCTTCCATATCTATAATGGTATTGATGCTGCCTTTGAGCATGAAGTCGGCTCCCATTTCCTGCCCCATGGCATTACGGGTGGCATTGCTGGCATTGATATCCTGATCTTTGCGTTCATCACGGACTTCCTTTCGTTCAGTGCTGGACGCGACAAAGTTGACCATGCCTGAATTAACCATGGCGCGTTCAATATCGGCAATAAAGGTTTTGACATTAATATGTTCGTGGCTGAGATTACGGACTTCACCGACAATGAGCGCTGGCATGCTGTTGTGTTTATTGCTGTAGTTTCTAATCCAGGGACGATCGAGCATGTCGGTGATCATTTCATCCGAAACCATGCGTGAATCGGTGTCATTCCATGCGCCGCTGAGATCAATGGACTCATCGACATCCACCCGTTTGACCTGGGTGCCACAGGCGCTGACAAACAGAGTTATCATACTGGCAAGGATGAGCAGTTTAAATTTCTCAAAAAACATTTTCGTTCTCCGCTTAATTTATTTAGATGAAACCTTGTCAAAGGTGTTATCGGCATGGGTGGTGAGATATTGTTGCAGATCTTTATTCATATTGCGGGCTGTTTCCAGGATCTGTTTTACATATTTCATATCCAGTTCAGCTAATGAATAAATAGTCCCGGTTTTGTCATCTTTCCAGCGACCAATAATTTTGGCACCGGAGAGGTTCATTTTAGTCAGGCTCTTAATTTCCCGTGAAACAGATTGCTGGCTGACCGCATCTTTACCACTGCCGGATGCAGCCGTGTAGTCCTGGCTGGCAACATCGAGCATGGAGCTTAAAATGCGGGCAAGTTCAGCCCGGGCCCGGTTATCGGCCGTGGATTTTTGCAGGGAGGCATCACCCATCGCCGGGGCTTCACCAACACCGTGGAAGAGTTTGCCTTCGTTGTTGTTCAAATACTGGGTGCCTTCATTAACCCAGTCGGGCGCGCTGCTGATACCCAGATCACTTTCGACCACACTTTTGCTGGAGCAGCCGGATACCAGCATGCTAATCGCCAGTAGAATGAGAGGGGCTGTCGCGTTAATTGAATGTTTCCACTTTCGCATGAGAGAACTCCTGATATTTAAATGAGTAAGGTAACAATATGGTTAAGCATATCTGTGGCTGCCTGTCTGTCAATGTGATTCTGAAATTGCCATGCCTACCCCAACATATTAACATAGCACACTGTCATCCACGGATGTTGTTCGGGTTGTTATGTGAAGAGTTCCCTCATCAGTATTTTCAAATCCCTCTATCAGAGCCTGCGGGATTTATATCCTATTATTCTGGTGATCGCTTTTTTCCAGATTGTCGTTCTGCAGCAGCCTATTCCTCATCTTTTTCAGATTTTAAGCGGCACCCTGCTCGTGGTGGTAGGCCTGAGCCTGTTTGTGCAAGGTTTGCAGATGGGCCTGTTCCCCATTGGTGAGTCTATGGCCTATGCTTTCGCCCGCAAGGGCAGCCTGTTCTGGCTACTGGCATTTTCCTTTGCCCTTGGTTTTGGCACGACCATCGCTGAGCCGGCCCTGATTGCGGTGGCGGATGAAGCTGCCGATGTTGCGGCTGCCGCCGGGGTGGTTGTCGATAGTCTGGAAGCAAAGGCGCGCTATGCTGACGGCCTGCGTCTTACCGTGGCTTTTTCCGTGGGACTGGCTTTGATTATCGGCGTATTGCGGATTTTGCGTGGCTGGCCTATTCAGTATCTGATCGTCGGCGGTTATATCGGCATCGTCGTTATGACTGCCTTTGCGCCAGAAGAAATCATTGGTATCGCCTATGATTCTGGTGGCGTGACCACCTCGACGATTACCGTGCCATTAGTGACGGCTCTGGGGGTAGGGTTAGCGTCTAGTATCAAGGGGCGTAATCCAATGGTAGATGGCTTTGGTTTGATTGCCTTTGCATCGTTAACACCTATGATATTTGTGATGCTGTATGGAATGTTGCGATGACTGAATTTTTCATGCAATTACTGATGGTCACCATTGATACCGTATTCGATGTGTTGCCGATCGTGGTGATTATTTTCGGCTTCCAGTTTCTGGTCATTCGTCAGCCTGTGCCACATTTAAAACAGGTATTGTTGGGTTTTCTCTATGTTTTGCTGGGACTGTCTTTTTTTCTGGTGGGGCTGGAACAGGCGTTATTTCCTATTGGTGAGTTGATGGCAACACAACTCACAGATCCTGTTTTTATCTATGGCAGTCTGGAAAAGGTACCTGAGTTTTTTCATTGGTCAGATTATAAATGGGTTTATATTTTTGCAGCGAGTATCGGTTTTTCCACCACGATTGCGGAACCCTCATTATTGGCGGTGGCCTTGAAAGCACACGAAGTCTCAGCGGGAACCATCAGTGTTTGGGGCTTGCGGGTGGCTGTGGCCTTTGGGGTAGCCTTTGGTATTGCCTTGGGAACCTACCGTATTGTTAGCGGCACACCACTGCATTATTTTATAATTTTTGGTTATATCATTGTTATTATTCAGACCTTTTTTGCGCCGAAAATGATCATCGCTCTGGCTTATGATTCCGGCGGGGTTACGACTTCAACGGTAACCGTGCCACTGGTTACGGCGCTGGGTCTGGGCCTGGCGAGTACGGTGCCGGGACGTAGCGCCTTGCTGGATGGATTTGGTCTGATTGCCTTTGCCAGCCTGTTTCCGATTATTTCGGTGATGGCCTATGCACAGCTTAGTCAGTGGCAGGGATCACGAGAAAGAAAGAAAAATTGAGGAGAGAGTCATGCATTTTAAATTAATTATTGCCTTAATCGAGGATGACAAGACGGATGCAGTAATGGGCGCGGCGCGTGAGGCAGGTGCAACCGGAATGACGGTCATTAACCATGCGCGGGGGGAAGGCCTGAAACAGAGTAAAACCTTTTTTGGTCTAACTCTGGAAACCCAGCGTGACATGTTAATGATGCTGGTGGAAGAACACCTTTGCCGCTCAATTCTTGAAAAAATTGCCGAAGTCGGTGAATTTGAGGATAAGCCGGGATCAGGCATAGCATTTCAGATTGATGTTGAAGATGCGGTTGGCATCAAACAGCAAATTGCCAGTTTAAGTGATGTTGTGGAGGAAGAAATATGAGCCATAAAAAAGTGGTGCGAGTGAGTGATGTGATGAAAACACGCATCGACATGGTGGATGGGATGACCACGGTGAGTGAAGCGTTGGGGATGATGAAACATATCGAAACCAAGACTCTTATTGTGGATAAGCGGCACGAGAATGATGAATATGGGATCGTGCTGATTTCAGATATTGCAAAACAGGTGCTGGCACGCGACCGTTCACCGGACCGAGTAAACATTTATGAGGTAATGGCCAAGCCGGTTATTTGTGTTGATCCGGATATGGATATTCGCTATTGCGCGCGGATGTTTGAGCGTTTTGGATTATCGCGGGCACCGGTGATTGAGCAACGTAAAGTCGTGGGTATCGTTAGTTATACCGATATGGTGTTGCGTGGTCTGGTGGTGAACAGTGAATATCATCCGGAATAACAGCTTGTCCTTAAAATATGCATATTGATCAGCATTGTGGTCTGCTGGATGTGGCCAGACAAGTAGTTTCACCTAATTGTGATGCCCGTCCGCCGGAGACAAGGATTGAGCTGCTGGTGATTCATAATATCAGCCTGCCGCCGGGATGTTTTGGCGGTGATGCGATTGATTGTTTCTTCACTAATACGCTGGATGTGGGCCGCGATCCTTATTTTGCCGGAATCAGCGGGATGCGGGTATCTGCGCATGTGTTGATTCAACGCGATGGCTCGATAGTTCAATATGTCCCGTTTCATCAGCGAGCCTGGCATGCCGGTGTTTCCAGTTTTGAAGGTCGTTCAAACTGTAATGATTACTCAATCGGTATTGAGCTGGAAGGCACCGATGAGCGGGCCTACGAAGAAGTTCAATATCAGGCATTGTGTGAGTTGATTAAGCAGCTCGGGCAGGCCTATCCGGCTATTCGGGCAGATGGAATTGTCGGTCACAGTGATATTGCACCGGGGCGAAAAACCGATCCCGGCCCGGCCTTTGACTGGACAAAAATATCAGGCTTGATATTGTGAAATAAAAAACGGACACTACTCACATGAATCTTATCAGCATCCTTATCGCCCTTATGGTGGAAACTCTGTACAAGCCGGTTAGCGACTATCGTCGGTACGACTGGTTACTTGATGCCTGCACAAAGCTATATCACAAGTTATCGTCTCAGGCCTGGCGTGATGGCCCGATTGGGCTGATTCTGATTATTGCTCTGCCCTGCGTAAGTGTCTGGTTAATTGCTGCGATGTTAGCGGGCGTGGCAGGTTTGTTTAGTTTTCTATTTGGCTTGCTGGTGCTTATTTATTGTATCGGGCCAAAAGATCTTCTTGATGATGTGAATAAATTTAATGATGCCCTGCAGGCTGAAGATGCGGATGCCGCACGTCATTTTGCCGAAGAGATTCTTGGGCGGGAAGTCAGTGGTGATCTGGTTTCACTGGCAGAGCAGGTCAAGGAAAGTATTCCGGTAACGGCTAATTCTCGGGTACTGGGAATATTATTTTGGTTCATGCTGATGGGGCCGGTGGGTGCCGTATTATTTCGTTGTACCTGCCTGCTTTATCATCAGGGTGGTTGGAACAGCGGCTTTGCACATATACTCGAACGTCTGCATGAAATTATGATTTGGCCATCCGCGCGGATGAGCGTGATTGGCTTTGCCCTCACCGGCAGTTTTGTTGATACGGTCAGCAACTGGCAGTCATCGTCAGATTTTTGGCGGCGTAATAGTGAAGAGTTATTAAGTGTCAGTGGTACCGGTGCCGTTCGGCATGAACTCGATGAGCTCCCAGAAGAGGGGCTGGCTGATATTGAAGGTGTGCAGAATGTCCTGGCACTGATGAAACGTACTCTGCTCGTCTGGTTAGCTATTCTTGCTTTGTTAACATTAACTGGCTGGGTGTTGTAGGTTCGATTTTAATCGAACGGGGCGAGTATTACGGCTGGGTGGGCTTCGAATTTGTACGGCTGAAGCCGTATCTACATAAGTAGAACTCCGTTCACTTGCACGGGGAGATTCATTATTCGGTTTTATTATTATCGTGACTATACCTCCTGTTACCACCATCGATCTTATTCGCCACGGCGAACCCGTGGGCGGAAAGCGATATCGCGGACATATAGATGATCCACTGAGTGAAAAAGGCTGGGCGCAGATGCGTTCAGCGGTTGCGGATCATCATCCCTGGGATGCGATCGTGTCGTCCTCTTTACGTCGTTGTTGCCTGTTTGCCGAAGAATTGGCGGCGCGTCATCAGCTTCCTTTGATGAGCGATCCCCATTTGATGGAAATTGGTTTTGGCGACTGGGAAGGCTGCACCGCAGCTGAACTGCTGGAAGATAATCCGGATGCTCTGTACCAGTTTTGGTCTGATCCTATCAACAATACACCGCCGGGTGCGGAGACGCTGAGAGCATTTGAAAAGCGGGTAATTAAAGGCTGGAATGATGTACTGAAAAATTATGCCGGTCAGCACGTTCTGATAGTGGGGCATGCGGGGATGATGCGTATGATTATTCGTCATGTGCTGGATATGCCGTTAGATCGGATGTTCCGCTTACAGGTTGCTCTGGCAGGAATGAGTCGTATAGAAGTTGAGGGTGTGGGTGAGAGTGCACTCCCCCGACTGGTTTTTCATGGCGGGCAATTATAAGCGTTGACTGAATCGGTGCTGTGTTGAAAATTATAATATTCTTATATTATTCATAAGCTTATTAACTTATAATTTTGGTGGTTTTCCTGGTTTTTTTTTGCTATAAAGTATTTAAGGCTCATGACATTGCTGTCGTTTCAAAATAAAAATATGTGTCAGAGTTCTTGAATTCGTGTTTACAAAAATAAGGAGGAAAAACCCATGTCAGATAAATTTGCTAATGCCTGTGTATTTTGTGGTGCAGCGGCCATATCACTTATAACGCTCGCAGTTGTTGCGATTATGATTTGGACTCAGCTGGTATAAAAAAACGGTTTGAAAAGTAAAAGCCACCGCTTATGCCGGTGGCTTTTTTTTGTATGGAATTTACAGAAAAAACATTCATGGATGCAAGGTCGGCCTCCATCTTAATATTTCAGGTGCGTATATAAAAACGGCGGCCATTGGGCCGCCGTTTAGATGATAAAACGAGTTAATTAAAATAGCTTTTTAACTTGATCCAGCATGCTGTCTTCAAAGCGTATTTTTACCGTATCACCCAGACGTACCCGTTTTGCTTTTTTGGGATCATCAATTACAATCCAGGCATATTTCTGGCCAACAATATTACTGACCGAACCTGCTGCGAGTTTTCTTTCTTCTATATTCGTCTCACCGGTTAGCTGATCTTCATTTTTGAACATTTGAATAATATCAACCTCCTGATCTTCTTTGATTCCAGCAGTTTTGCCCATGGTGATTTTAAATATATTTTTACCATCGTAAGTACGGTATTCCGTAATATAACCGCGCGGAGCGAAGTTATTTTTTAACTGTACTTTTGATTCATAAACGGCATCTGCACCAGCGGCAGTCACCAGACTGTCCAGTTGTGCTTTATTATAGGGTGGACACTGGCGATTATGGTTGTAGCGATTATATCCATGTCCACTTAAATCCTGAGATTTAGCTTCTGTATCAGTAATGGTGATGGTGTCCACCAGATTCAGTGAGGGCAGGGCATGAACTTTCAACGTCGCTTCGATCGAGACAGAATATTTGCACTTCGGAGGCGTGTAATGAGTTTTTCCCTTGTCATCAACCCATGAGCTGGCAGCGCTGTAGGCTTTGGTAAAGTTTGCGGTGACAATTTTTCCACTGACGCTGAAATCAGCTACTTCCGGCCCCTTATAGTCATGACGGCCTTTTAACTCAGCAAGTTGTATTTCTTTTTGTAATTTATTTGCGAGTTTTCGATCGACAACTTCAACTCCCGTATCCGCGAGCAGGTTTTCAATTTTATTTCCAACGGCTGCGCCTAATTTTGCATTTTTGGCAACAGAGGCACCGCTATCATCAATGCCTAGTACAATCACGCGTGTTCTTGCGCCACTGAGTTGGGCCTTGGTTGGCATGATGCTGGACTTAACCATGGGTTGTCTTTCAAAGGTTGAAACATCTTTAATATTGCTGCCACCCATAAAGCAGCCTGATAGTAAGCCGCTGGCAATAACTGGATATATATAATTACGCATAATCTACTCCTTAGTTTTGTATACGCTATATTTAAGCGTTGCTTTTTATTAGACCCAATGATTCAAGGATTCCGTTATCCTTGAATTGATCTCCCATGATTTTAATTGCAGAACTTGAGGCCGAGCCTGCATCACTTGCCGATGAGCCTGAGGACTCATATTCTTTTACAGATATTACACGTTTATTTTTGTCGCTAATTTTAATACGAACTTTAAGCTGTGATATATGTTGTGAAAACATTACTGAGCTTTTAATTGAACCACTTACCTGAATATAGGCATCTGCATTTTTTGTGTTTGAGAGCGATGCAGATATTTTTTTATTCTGTAACAATGTCACTAAATGTTTTGCAAAGTCCTGCACGTTGGCACTTGAACGTACATTAAATCGAACGGCATATAGCAGTTCATTTGATTTTTTATTGACATTATTATAGTAGGCCAGATATTTGTCTGTGTTCTGCTTGCTGCCGGCAGCCTGTAACAGAAGCACCAGCGAGCGTGCTTTATTAATGTCGGGTTCTAAATCCTGTATGGAAATAAGTTGCTGTAGTTTAGTTTTTTTAGAGAGCCCCCGCATGGTTCCTTTGATTTTGTCATCAAGCTCTTTTAAGCGTGATGAGCTGGTTTTGATAAATCCACTTCGTGACATGCTGATTTGCATGAAGAGTTCGCCATCCACCTTTTGAGTTTGTAAAATCTTATAATCAGAAAGCTGGGTTTCTATCGTGCGGGTATTGATTTGCTGATTGGCACTGCGTGACACAGAAGCATTAAACTGACTGACTTCACTTTTGCTTTGACTGCTGATTTCAGTAATCAATTTTCCCGTAATATCTTTTAATGCTGCTTCTTTGGCATCGTTGTATGAGAAACCACTACCTATCCCATATATTATTGCTGAAGTGTCGGCGGCGGGCTGTGAGACCCAAGCCGGAATGCTGGCTGTTGGTTTGGGTTTGGAACCCATAGAACAGGCTTGAAGCATCAGGATCATGACAACACTGGTAACTATTACTTTAAACATAATTTAGATCCATAACGGGAACAGGCTGATATAAAAATATCAGCCTGTTTATGGGGAGGGGGTTATTTAGACATTTTTGCAATATCTGCAGCCAGTTCATCCTGACCTTGCTTGGATTTGAATTGCTGCCAGAGTGCCTGATCATTTTTCATGCTGGTTTTGAGTGCTGCCTCAGAAATTTTGCTGACATTGGTGGGGTCGATACCCAGTAGTACGTATAAGTTACCGTTCGGGCTATAGCGTGTTTTATAAATTTTAGTGCCGGCCAGAGTTTCACTAGTGATCTGCTTGGTCACCGAGGTCATGGTTTTATCAACGGTTTCACTATCGGCTGCACCGGTGGTTTCGGCATATTGTTTGATCATATTATTAACTTTAACCTTCATGCGCTGTGCGAGTTGCACTCGTGCTGAAGTTGCCGCCATCTGTTTCATGAAGTCATGGCCGGCGGCTGATTTGTCGGCCGAGCCCACGGCATAAACATCAATACCAAGATTAGGAACCGGCTCGTCACAAATCCATCCCGGCGCGGCTTTTTCTGTGGCATCAGGAAAAACACAGTCTGCAACGACTTCTTTTTTAGGTGAGGAGCAACCTGAAATAAAAGCAGTAGCAGCTAAACCGGCAACGAGTAGGGTAAGTTTGTTCATATTATCATCTCCGTGAAATAATGATGGTGGTGTGGGTTTTAAAGAATCTTACATAGGTTTTAAAAATCTTATATAAGGGGAATATTTCTAAATTGTACTTTAACTTTTCTATTGTTCGCCCGTGCATCCAGTTCTAGTAAGGCGACAGCCGTTGTTTTTGAGGATACATTTTCAAATGTCACGCTGAGTGTTGTTTTTATTCCGCCAATGAGTTTGCTACTAAGATTTTGACTTGCATTAGCTTCTTTATTGCCGAGACGTGAGCGGCTTAGTTTAAATTGATTGCCCATATTGTCATACAATGAAGAATAGTAACTAACAATGGTAATTGCCCGATCGACTTCGAAGCTAGTTACATTTATTTCACACATAACGTTGTTGTGTTGTAAGCGGCAGGAGGCTAAATCAAATTTAAGGCCATTCACTTCCACCGTATCAGGTGCTGTAAAAATTTGTTTTGCCTGTTGCTTTACCTTGGCTGAACTTATTTTATTCGCAGGGGCAGTATTATGTGCTTCATGCTCATGTGCCGGAGGAGGTGTGACAGGGGCGGGGGCCGGCTGCTTCGGCTCAGCGAATTCTTTGTCAAAGGATTCAAATGCACTATCAGAGGCGTTTTGCTGCCGTTGATAGGACGAAGAATCAAACATGTCTGCAATAGATGTTGAAGTGAAAATGGTGGCCATGAAAAGCAGGCCTAATTTAATAATGGAGTCTCGCATGGTAATCATCCTGATAGTTGCGTCTAAAACCTGGTGTATCTATGGCTTAAGTATTAGTTATGCCACAGGAAAAAGCCTGTTGCATGCATGTAGTAATAGTGAATCCCCAGCTAAACCGGAGTTTAATAATACATTTCTAACTTTTAAATTGTTTTAATGTGTGATTCAGTTCGTATTATTATATTTAGCTTATCATAAAAGTTTGAGATATCAGGTGCAATAGGCCGATTGATATAATTTCAGATGGGTGAAGAGGGCTGGTATATTATTATGGTTACTTTTTGTCCATATTGTGGGTGTTTTTGTAACATTAAATCTGCGCGGGCAGATCCTCGATATTTTAAAGCTCCAGTCACTTACATAGGGGCAGAGCCAAAAAAGCTGCAAAAAACCCAAGGCTCCAAATAATAACGGAGAACCAGTAAATACGTTTATTCCATTTTATAGATGCGTGGCAAATTTGTGCCTGTTGTGGATCCAGTGGGCAATGTTGACCTGGCCGGTAAATAAACCAGGCGGAGATTGTGAGCATGCTAGCTGAAAAAATAAATACCCAGGCTTTATGTAAGCTCAGGCTAATCAGAAAAGGCAGGTTACTGGTAAGTGCGGCAACACTTGCACCCATTGTCCAGTGTCACCAGAATAAAGGGCAGGGCGCAGCATATTAAAGTGCCACTGCGGGTAAATAAAGTGAGCCAGCCAAAGCCGATTGGAAAATGGTTTTTTTTACCGTGCTTCCTGTGCCTCTCATTTTACTTTTTCCTGCTTGCTTTTATAGGTGAATCCTGCATCCTGAAATAACTGTTTTAACTGTGCATCACTCAAGGTGACATCAATGGCTTCAACCGTTACCACCCCCTTATCCAGATCCATATTTTTAAAAGTTACGCCCTCAATTTTATTTAATTTTTTCTCAATACCATAGGCACAAAAAGGACAGGTCAGACCATCGACTCGAATAGCGTATTCCAGGGTTTCTGCCTGTAGTTGCGTGACCGGTATCAGGCTAAGTGTAAATGCAAATGCAAGCATGCATAAAATGCCCGCCATTAAATTATTGCTCATTGCTATTTTCATATTTCAACTCCAAATATTATTGATTGTTATAAATGCCATTCCAGAACCAGTTTGCTGAGGACGAATGCCACCAACAAGATCTAATAAAATTTTATTACCCTGTTGCAGGTCGGCACTGTTTTGATCATTGATGCGATAACGTAGCGCTGCCCAGTGATACCATTTACGTCCTTCATAGCCACAGCTAAGACCAACGGTTCCACCGGTGGTGTCGGTACCTAAATTATTTTCTGCCGTATTGTTTTTTAATTTGAATGCCAGGCTCATGGACTGTTGTAAGCCTCGTCCGTCTTTTCGCCAGAAACGATATTTAGTAAACAGTTCAAGATCATCCTGATCTCTTCTGGCAGAAACGTTGCTATTTGATTTATCCACATAAGGAATATTAACTCCCGCTGCCCAGTCGCCGGTGAGGCCATAGGTTAATTCGAGTGCTAATTGAGAATCTTTTTTTGTCCTGGATTTGCTGCGGTAGGTTTCTGGTGAAATCTCAAGCTCACCTTTATATAGAATATGAGGCCCGAGGCCGAAGACCGGATCATGAGCCTGCACATTCATGCTGAACAGGGCGAGCGGCAGGGCAGCATACCCGTTAAACGGTCTTAATTTAGCCATAAAAAATGGCCACTAATTATAGGTTTATGATTCTGAACATTCATTTGGAAAATATACAAGCTGGAGCAAGCTCCATGTCAAGGAATGATGTTGAAAAAATATTGAAGCTAAGACGGTAAATAGAAATGGTAGAAGAAAGGGCAGTGGGGTCAAGCCTGAATGGCACTTAGTTAACGTCTTTTCCGTCATCCCGGCATGCTTTTAGCCGGGATCCAGAAGACTAAAAGGCTGGATTCCGGCTAAAAAATGCCGGAATGACGAGAGTTTAGTTTATTGTTTTCTTAACTAAGTGCCATTCGGGTCAAGCCTTACATTTCACATTGATGTAGAACATAACGAATCAATGGGGTCAGCTTTTAGCCGTTCCCTGTCAATAGGCAACAGTTATTTTACGTGTTTTTTTCCGTGTTAAACATCAACCTGATGTTTATATTCAATAAAAATAATATGCATACTTAAAATTTAACCGGGGTGACATAATAAGTGTGCATCAGTTAGCTCCTGGACAAGCTTAAATATAAACTTGCCCCATAAAACCTTTAGTTCCCAACGCATATCCAGACATGTAGTACCTTAAGCACTTAGCAGGTTTGTGGTTACTGTTCACTCAGCTCCAAACCCCAATTGGCTTAGCGTTGAGGCACGCCTGGTTTTTATCGTCGGAATGAAACAATGGCTGGTCGTTATCGACGGCTTCTCGCCTAGCATGTAGGATCATGTACCGGAGTACAGTCGTGAAGATTTGTATTCAGCAACCACCTATCACTAGAGCAAGGGCTCCTGTGTCAGGTTAGATATGAGGTGTCGTGAGCTATGAGTACCACTTTTTACTGGCATGACTATGAAACTTTTGGTGTCGATCCCAAACGTGATCGTCCGTCTCAATTTGCTGGGCTGCGCACTGATGAGGCACTCAATGAAATAGACGAGCCACTCGTTATTTATTGCAAGCCAGCACGGGATGTGTTGCCGCACCCAGAGGCCTGCCTGCTTACCGGGATTACGCCGCAGCTAGCGGAGGCACAGGGCGTGCCGGAGCCGGAATTTATTGCCCGCATTCATGCTGAATTGGTGCAAGCGGGCACCTGTGGCGTGGGTTATAACACCTTACGATTCGATGATGAGGTGACGCGTCATAGCCTCTATCGTAATTTCTACGAACCTTATGCCCGTGAATGGCAGCATGGTAATTCGCGTTGGGATCTTATCGATCTGGTGCGCATGACTTATGCTTTGCGGCCAGAGGGAATAAAATGGCCACGGCATGATGATGGCAGGCCAAGCTTTCGGCTTGAAGATCTGGCGGCAGCTAACGGTATTGGCCACGAGTCTGCCCATGATGCGTTGTCCGATGTACGTGCCACCATTGGCCTGGCTCGCTTGATTCGCGATCGGCAACCCCGTCTCTACGACTGGCTCTTTTTACTTCGTAACAAACGCAAGGCGGTTGCTCAGTTGGATCTGGCTAAGCACAAACCCGTTGTACACACCTCACGCATGTATCCGTCAGAAACGGGATGCACTACGTTAGTGATGCCTTTGCTTAGTGATCCCGGTAACAGTAACGGTGTGCTGGTCTACGATCTGCGTTGCGATCCGAGACCGTTCATAAATTTAGATGTAGAAGAACTGCGTGATCGCCTGTTCACGCGAAGCGAGGATTTAGCGGAGGGCATGGCACGGCTACCGGTCAAGTCTGTAAAAATTAACAAGTGTCCAGCTCTGGCCCCCCAGAAGACACTTGATGCGGCGGCTAGTGATCGTATCGGCATTGATCTGGATGCCTGCGCCCAGCACTGGGAACGTTTGAGCACGAATAAAGACTTTATGCAGCGCGTTGCGCAGGCTTACAGTAGTCGGGAATTCAGTCCCTCCGGGGATGTCGATCTGGCGCTGTATGATGGTTTCCTGAATGATTCGGATCGTCCGCTGTTAGACAAGGTTCGTGATGCCTCGAAGCAGGCACTCGCACAAACACATTTTGATTTTCAGGATGCGCGGTATCCAGAATTGTTATTTCGTTACCGTGCTCGAAATTGGCCAGAAACTTTATCGGTTGAGGAGACACAACGCTGGGAGCAATTTTGTCGCCATCGTATCCACGATGACGATGGCGGTGGCAGTATTACCTTACAACATTACTATGAACGGATTGCATTACTACGAAATGAGCGTGATGGTGATGTGGAGGCGCAGCAGATACTCGATGCACTGGATGAATGGGGAACGGCATGTTCGATGGTTGAGAAAACAGACTGAATTTTCTTTGCATGAAAGAATACACGCACGTTCTTCATCAGTTAATGGGATGCATATAAGAGAATCTTGAGCAGTGAATCTGTGAACTGAAAACCACCGATTTGTATTCCACTTATGTTCCACAAAAGCGACACTCAGAGACCTGCCTCTTGATCACATTTTGGCCACTATATTTAAGCGCATTCCCACGAAGACCGTAGAAATTAGAAACAGGGAATAGACAATCAGAGAGAAGAAAAATACTGTAAAAACAGAGTCTTCCATTGTTTTTGGTGGTCTGTGATAGTCTTTAAATTTGGTGCCGAGAAGAGGACTTGAACCTCCACGGGGTTGCCCCCACTAGCACCTGAAGCTAGCGTGTCTACCAATTTCACCACCTCGGCATGAGGATGTTGAGGGGGCGCACTTTACCGGCGATGTCCTGTTTTGTCAAATAAAATCAGCGTCCCGAGTCCGGCTGCGTTACACTATGCGCTTTATTTTTTTCAACAGGACAGAATGACCTATGGGCAAGAAACGCTCAGCCGATCCCCATGCAAAGCGGGAAGCACAAAAATACGATAATCCGATTCCTAGCCGGGAATTTATTATGGACATGCTCGATAAAGCTGGGCAGCCGCTGAATCGCGATCAGGTGACTAAAAATCTTAATCTAAAAGCACCGGATCAGCGTGAGGCCTTGCGCCGGCGTTTGCGGGCCATGGAGCGGGATGGGCAGCTGATTTTCAATCGTAATAAGGAATACTGTCTGGTTAGTAAAATGGATATGGTCAAAGGACGGGTGATTGGTCATCCGGATGGCTTTGGTTTCCTGCAGGCTGATGAAGGTGGGGATGATCTGTTTGTGGCTCCGCGTGAAATGCGCGCGCTGATGCACGGTGATCGGGTGGTAGCCACGGTGGCCGGGGTCGATCGTCGAGGTCGCCGCGAAGCCGTGATAGTCGAAATACTGGAACGCGCCCATCAATCTATCGTCGGTCGTATGCTGATTGAAGGGGGGGTGGCCTGTCTGGTGCCGGACAATAAGCGGTTGACTCAGGATATTTTAGTTCCTTCCGAGCATTTGGGCGAGGCGAAAAACGGACAGATAGTCTGTGTGAATATTGCCCAACCGGCGACTCGGTTCCGGCAGGCCATCGGGCATGTGGTTGAGGTGCTCGGTGAGCATATGGCACCGGGGATGGAAATTGACATTGCGATTCTCTCACATGGTTTGCATCAACGCTGGCCTGCTGCGGTAGAAGAAGAGATTTCCAGTTATACAGCCGAGGTGAGCGATACGGATAAAGCGGGTCGTGAAGACATTCGTGAGCTGCCGCTGGTGACCATTGATGGTGAGGATGCGCGTGATTTTGATGATGCCGTTTTCTGTGAACGTAAGGATAAAGGTTGGCGTTTGCTGGTAGCGATTGCCGATGTTTCTCATTACGTGCAACCAGATTCCGCACTGGACAAAGAAGCCACCCTGCGTGGCAATTCCGTGTATTTCCCTGAGCGAGTTATTCCAATGTTGCCGGAAGTATTGTCTAACGGCCTGTGTTCTTTGAACCCGCACATTGATCGCCTGTGTATGGTTTGTGATATGAGGCTTGATGAGCGTGGTAATTTTGAAAAAGCGCACTTTTATCCTGCAATCATGCACTCTCACGCGCGTTTGACTTATACCAAGGTTGCGGCGATGCTGGTGGAGAATGATGAAGCATTGCGTGAGGAATATGCGCCAGTTTTGCCGCATTTGGAAGATCTGCATAGCCTGTATATATTGATGGCCAAACGTCGCCGGCAGCGTGGCGCGATTGATTTTGATACCACCGAAACCCGGATCGTTTTTGGTGAGGATCGTAAGATTGAAAAAATTGTCCCGGTAGTGCGTAATGATGCTCACCGCCTGATTGAAGAATTTATGATCATGGCCAATGTGGCCACCGCGCGCTATTTATTAAAAAATAAAATCCCGGCACTTTATCGTATTCATGAAGGCCCTAAGCTGGTCAAGCTGGAAGCCCTGCGGGAATTCCTCGGTGAGTTTGGTTTCCACCTGCGCGGAGGGGATAAACCATCCGCAAAGGATTTTGCTAAATTATTGAATGAAATCCATGAGCGTCCCGATGCACATTTGCTGCAAACGGTGATGTTACGCAGCCTGCAACAGGCGGTGTACAGCCCGGATAATGTTGGTCACTTTGGCTTGGCCTTTGATGCTTATGCCCATTTCACCTCACCGATTCGCCGCTATCCGGATTTACTGGTGCATCGTGCTATTCGTCACGTGCTGACCCACAAAGGGGCAAAAGGTTTTCGTTATGATCACGATACCATTGCCAAATTGGGAGAGAGTTGTTCGCAGACCGAACGCCGTGCCGATGAAGCTACGCGTGATGCCACTGACTGGCTCAAGTGCGAATTTATGCTGGATAAAATTGGCGAAGAGTATGACGGTACGATCAGTAGCGTAACCGGCTTTGGCTTGTTCATCGAGCTGGATGATATTTATGTGGAAGGACTGGTTCATGTGACCAGTTTGAGCAAGGATTACTATCACTTTGAACCGATAAAGCATCGGATGCTGGGTGAACGTACACGCAAAATTTATCAACTGGGTGATCGTATACGCATTCGCGTTGCCCGCGTCAGTCTGGATGATCGCAAGATTGATTTTGATCTAGCCGGTGAAGCGGAAGTGGGTGTGGACACGCCTCACACGAAACAGGATAGTTCGAAAGATCATCAAGGCCAGAAAGATAATAGCACGAAACCGAGTCGTTCTGCTCGTCGTCGGGCGGCAAAACGTAAAGCGGCAAAACGTAGAGAAGCGGAGCGCAAAGCTGCCGAACAAGCGGCTACTGAAACAGTCGTAGCTGAACCAGAAGTGACGAAGGTCGAGCAAAAGAAAGTCGTGAAGAAGCACGTCGCGAAGAAGCACGTCGTGAAAAAGAAGGTCGCGAAGAAGCACGTTGTGAAAAAGAAGGTCGCGAAGAAGCACGTTGTGAAGAAGAAGGTCGCGAAGAAGCACGTTGTGAAAAAGAAGGTCGCGAAGAAGCACGTTGTGAAGAAGAAGGTCGCGAAGAAGCAAGTCGTGAAAAAGAAGGTTGCGAAGAAGCAAGTCGTGAAAAAGAAGGTCACGAAGAAGCAAGTCGTGAAAAAGAAGGTCACGAAGAAGAAAGTCGTGAAAAAGAAGGTCACGAAGAAGCAAGTCGTGAAGAAGGTCACGAAGAAGCAAGTCGTGAAAAAGAAGGTCGCGAAGAAGAAAGTCGTGAAGAAGAAGGTCACGAAGAAGAAAGTCGTGAAGAAGAAGGTCACGAAAAAGAAAACGCTACGAAGAAGACGTTAATTCGTTTTCCGTATAATCGGAATAAGTCAGCAAACCATGTCTTCCAGTCTGAACTACATCTATGGCCTGCACGCTGTGCAGGCTACCCTGGAAAAAGAACCTGAAACGATTTCATGTCTATGGCTGGAACATGCCCGACGTGATGCGCGGGCGCAGAAATTGATGGCGCTTGGGCGTGCGGCCGGAATTGAAATTAAAAAGGTAAAACGGGAAGAGCTGGATGCATTAGTAGGCGATGTTCGTCATCAGGGGGTGGTGGCGGCAGCAACAGCGGTTGCTGCCAAAGATGAGGCCTGGCTGAAATTGCTTCTCGCGGATCTTACTGAGCCTGCTTTTTTATTGGTGCTGGATGGGGTGACCGATCCGCATAATCTGGGCGCTTGCCTGCGTACAGCCGATGCCGCTGGGGTGCATGCGGTAATTGCACCACGTGATAATGCCTGTGGCTTAACGGGTACGGTGCGTAAAGTGGCCTGTGGTGCAGCAGAAACGGTGCCGTTTGTACAGGTAACCAATCTTGCTCGGAGCCTGCGTATGTTGCAAAAAGAAGGAATATGGCTAACCGGCGCCGATGCGGAAACTTCCCAGGATATATATGCAGCCGATCTGCGAGGCCCGACCGCGTTGGTAATGGGCGCGGAGGGCAGCGGCCTGCGGCGGCTGACCCGGGAGCATTGTGATCAACTGGTTCGCCTGCCCATGCTTGGCAGCGTGCAGAGTCTCAATGTTTCAGTCAGTACGGGGATTTGCCTCTATGAGGCACTTCGCCAGCGCAGCGTCTGAGTAGATATAGTGTAAGTTCTGAGAGAACCCTAAAAAAAGAAAAGATCTTGAACCACTGAGTAACCGTGTTAAAAGGCAAATATTTTTCACCGCAGCGGACACAAAGCAAATCATGGCAGCTAAAGCCTGGCTTTGCCCCCTGGTTTCCATGCTCCTGCGTGGGAGTGGGGAAAAAGATTAAATCCTCGTGTACCACCTGTTTGCGAACGGTATCACTCAATAAGCCACACCCTATGACTAAGGTAATATTGTAATGATATGGCTAAGCTGGAAAATACGCATTAGCAATAACTAATTAACCCTGTTTTCAGGGATGATATTAAGAAAGTCATAACAAGGGATTTTATATAATGAAAAACAATACATTTAAGATACTTTTTTTCGCTGGGCTGCTGTTAGCGGCGAGTAGCGCGCAGGCGGTCATCGTGGATGAATATTTTAGCTGGATTCAACCTGAATGGAACTGGGGCGAAGGTGAGTTTGTTGTTACTAATGACTCTGCTGAAGATATTTATATGTTTGCCGTTGGCAATGACGAAGCGCTTTCTTCGAATACACAAAATGGTCTGAACTGGGATAGCCAAATTGTTTCCAGTTTTAACTGGAACATTGGTCAGGAATTATTTCTTGGCGGTGCTCAACCCGTGTTAACAACCGATATTGGTGATTTTTCGACTTTATTTCCTGGATTCACTTATGTATTCATGTATAACTTCGATAGTAATCTTACGTCTACTGGTGCCATTGCTGCTGGAACGACGGAAGGGGGATTCATGTTCGAAACAGGTTTTCCTTTCTCGCCATTTATTGCGGTAGGTCAAGCTGGTAATATTATCGCTAATGGTCAGACAGTGCATGTTGTACCACTGCCTGCCGCTGTCTGGTTGTTTGGTTTTGGCCTGGCTGCTGTGGGCATGGTGGGTCGTCGCCGCACCTGATTTGTTGATTTCAGCTATATTTTGAAAATGCCGTCCCAGTGACGGTGTTTTTTTGTCCTGAGTATGCATTTTTCCTTGTGTCCTGACCCCGATATCAAGTAGAATCGCCGTCTTTCCACGCCCTGTCCTGATTTTAGTGCAGGATTAGGGGGCACAATTTATTTTAACTCCTTGCCTTACCGTTACGGCGGAAGGCTACAAATCCGAAGGGAGCAGTATGAGACACTACGAAATCGTGTTTCTGGTCCACCCTGACCAGAGCGAACAAGTCCCCGGCATGATCGATCGCTATCGCGCTACAATCGAAGGTGCTGAAGGCAAGATCCATCGCCTTGAAGACTGGGGTCGGCGGCTGCTGGCTTATCCAATTCAGAAAATCCACAAAGCGCATTATGTGCTGATGAATATCGAGTGTAGTCAGGCCGTGCTTGATGAGCTGGAAAGTGGTTTCCGCTTTAATGACGCGGTTATCCGTAACCTGATTATCCGTCGTGATGAAGCTATCACTGAAGAATCCGCTATGGCGAAAAAGGATGAACGTGAAGAACGTCCTTCCCGTCCGGAACGCAAAGAAGTGCCTGCTACGGATGCAGCTCCGGCTGCTGATGCAGCTCCAGCTGCTGATGCAGCTCCGGCTGCTGATACAGTACCAGCAGTCGATGCAGCTCCAGCCGAAGAAGCCTGAGTCCGCAAGGGTCGCTCATTAATTGATTAGGGGAATTTGAAGATGGCACGTTTTTTTAGACGCAGAAAGTTTTGTCGCTTTACGGCAGATGGTATTAAAGAAATTGATTACAAGGATCTGGCCCTGTTAAAGGCCAATGTGACCGAAAGTGGCAAGATTGTACCGAGCCGCATTACCGGTACCAAGGCACGTTATCAGCGCCAGTTAGCTACGGCAGTAAAACGCGCACGTTATCTGGCATTACTGCCGTATACGGATTCGCATAAGTAAAAAACGCTGCGTTTTCAGTTTTAATGCTGGAAGTGCAGGGATGAAAGATTTGCAATGAAAGCACTGACAGCCTATGTCATGCGTGGCCGTTTGCAGGCGATGCTGGCGGCTTCAGCACTGATACTACTGGCCTTGATCCTGATGCCGCTAAGCTGGCCGCTGAGTTTTTTCAGTGCCGCCATTATTGCTTTAGTGACCCTGGTTCAGGGTAGCCGTGAAGGCATATTGACCCTGCTGGGTGCCAGTTTGCTGGTGACGCTATTAGGGTTTTTGGTTCCGGGCAACCTTTACGCGATTGTTGTTTTTGCCTTGCTGGTCTGGTTGCCGGTCTGGTTGCTCGCCGCCATACTGCGACAAACCGTATCGTTAAATCTGGCCATGCTGGGTGGCGGTTTGCTGGCGATACTGACGATTAGCGGGTTTTTCCTGCTCAGTGGCGATCCGGGTAACTGGTGGTTCCAGCATTTCGTCAATGATGTTCTGCCGGTGCTGGAAAAGGCCGGTATGGTGTTTGAAGATCGCGCGCGCCTGGAAATGGATTTACAATTGGCGAGCCGGATAATGACCGGTTCGCTGGCGGCATTTATGTTGCTGGGTGCGGTTGCCGGGCTTTTTATTGCACGGCGCTGGCAGGCGGGATTGTTTAATCCGGGTGGATTTCAGACCGAATTTTACCAGTTGCGTTTTGGGGTCACGGCCGCTTTGCTGGCTTTGGCCTTGTTGGCCGCAAATCTGTTGAGCACCACATTCCTGGGTAAGGGAATTTGGTCTGACTGGCTAGTGAATCTGACCCAGCCGGTGGTGGTAATTTTCCTGTTTCAGGGGCTGGCCATCGGACATGTGCTGGTCAAGGTTCGAAAATTAAATTCAGCCTGGTTGGTAGGGCTTTATTTATTACTGCTCTCAGGTCTACCTTATAGCCTGGTGCTACTGGCGCTGCTGGGTATCGCCGATAACTGGCTGGATTTGCGTGCTAAACTCGGGCAAAAAAAGGCTGGGGATGCAGACTGATTTCTGTATTCTGATCGGATCTCTGCTGAGATGAGAGAGATCTTAAATAAATTTTTTAAAGATAATTATTGAGGTACATCGTGATGGAAGTGATTCTTCTGGAAAAAGTAGCCAACCTGGGTAATCTGGGTGACAAGGTATCGGTAAAACCCGGATATGGACGCAATTTCCTGTTTCCATCTAAAAAGGCAGTCCCGGCCAACAAAAAAAATATTGAGATGTTTGAAGCCCGTCGTGCCGAGCTTGAAAAAGCCGCTGCCGAGGTGCTGGCCGCCGCACAGGCACGGGCTGAGAAGCTGGCCGCACTGGCTGCTATTGTGATCAAGAGCAATGCCGGTGACGAAGGTAAATTGTTTGGCTCTATTGGGGTGGCTGATATTGCGGATGCAATTACTGCAGCTGGTGAAGACGTGGTTAAACGCGAAGTTAGTCTGCCGGAAGGTCCTATCCACATGCTGGGTGACTATGAGCTGGAAATTCAGCTGCATTCCGATGTGGTACAGACCGTCACTATTGTTATTGAAGCTGAGTAAGTACTAACTCGAAAACCGGAAAAATCCATTTACGGATTTTTCCCTGTCCCCGCAGCGTCTTTACGCTGTCGGGGATTTTTTTATTCTACCTCCTGCGTAGTGACAGCGCATGGATATCCCGTCCTCTTACGGCGAGCATTGCCTGAATCTGTGGTATTCTTTGTTGCAGATTTAATACCGTTTTGATCTCCTTGCTGATTTCGAACCGGCATATAATGTAGTAAAAAATCCACTGTGCATGGACGCACTTTGAGTAATGCCTGTCGAGTCAGGATTATTTCCTATTCCCTGAGCAGAATCGGCAACATCGGCCTGTGCCTTTATCTACCGTTTATTCTGGAGTGTTCATGCAAGAAATCGCTTTTCCCGTGTCCGGTCCTGAAATGGAAAATGATGGCCTGCGTATGCCACCACATTCGATCGATGCCGAGCAGTCCGTACTGGGCGGCCTGATGATCGATAATTCCACCTGGGATCGGGTGGTGGAGCAGATTACTGAGGAAGATTTTTATCGCCGTGATCACCGTCTGATTTTTCAGGCAATTGCGACTCTTGCCGAGGAGGATCAACCTTTCGATCCTATCACCTTAAAAGAATGGCTGGATGATCATGGTCGACTCGACGAAGCGGGGGGGCTGGCCTATCTGGGTACCTTATCGAATTACACCCCTACAGCAGCGAATGTCAGCGCCTATGCCAATATCGTGCGCGAGAAAGCGGTGTTGCGCAGTCTGATTCGGGTGACCACGAATATTGCCGATTCGGCTTATCATCCTGAAGGACGCAAGAGCGAAGAGCTTCTGGATCTGGCCGAAAAGCAGGTATTCGATATTGCCGAAAGTGGAGCCCGTTCACGTTCGGGTTACACCGGACTGAAAACGCTGTTGACCCGAGCCGTGGATCGCATCGACAAGCTCTACCAGAACCCGTCTGCTTATACTGGGATACCTACCGGCTTTACTGATTTTGATAATAAAACTTCTGGTCTGCAAAATTCAGATCTGATTATTATTGCCGGGCGACCCTCGATGGGTAAAACCACCTTTGCCATGAATATCGTTGAAAATGCGGCGATTAAAAGTGGAGCTGCGGTTGCCGTGTTCAGTATGGAAATGCCGGGCGAGTCACTGGTGATGCGTATGTTGTCTTCACTGGGACGAATAAATCAGCATAAAATTCGCACCGGCCAGCTGGATGATGCTGACTGGCCACGGTTGACCTCAGCGGTGGGTATTCTGAATAATGCCAATGTTTTTATTGATGACACCGCCGGTCTCAATCCGATGGAAATTCGTGCTCGTGCGCGGCGTATTAAACGCGATCATGGCAGTCTTGGTTTAATTGTGATCGATTATCTGCAACTGATGCAGACCCATGGTAGTTCAGAAAATCGGGCCACTGAAATTTCAGAAATATCACGTGGGTTAAAGGCGCTGGCGAAGGAACTCAATGTACCTGTGATTGCACTCTCACAGCTTAATCGTGGATTGGAACAACGACCTAACAAGCGTCCGATCATGTCCGATCTGCGTGAGTCAGGAGCCATCGAACAGGATGCAGATTTAATTGTTTTTATTTATCGTGATGAAGTTTATAACGAAGAAAGCCCGGATAAGGGCACTGCAGAAATTATTATCGGTAAGCAGCGTAACGGCCCCATCGGCATGTCACGATTAACCTTTATCGGCCAGTACACCAAGTTTGAAAACTTTATTTCGGATGGTGCCTACGAGGGAGATCATGGATGAGTCATGCGCCGCAGACTCAAACCAGCACCCCACAGGTGCGGATCGATCTTTCTGCTCTGCAACATAATCTGGCGGTTGCCCGTCGTTACGCTCCTGGTTCAAAACTGCTGGCGGTGGTCAAAGCCGATGCATACGGGCACGGTGCGCTGCGCATCGCACAGGCTCTTGAGGCTGCTGATGCCTTTGCGGTGGCGCGACTTTCTGAAGCCATCTACTTGCGTGAGTCCGGTATCCACAAAGATATTCTCCTGTTTGAAGGTGTAAATGATCAGGATGAATTACAACAGGCACAGCAACATCAATTGCAACTGGTTGTGCACCAGCAGGAACAAATTAGTTTGTTGCAACAGAGCGCCGGTGCGGCGTTAACTATCTGGTTGAAGATCGATACCGGCATGCACCGGCTGGGATTTCATCCGCAAGATGCCGCAGCCGCTTATCGGCAATTATCTGAATCCTCTGCAGTTCATGGTCAGCCCCAGTTGATGACACATCTGGCCGATGCCGACGATCGCCACAGTCCACATAGCAATGAACAATGTGAGCAGTTTGATCAGGCGGTAGCCGATCTGAGGGGAGAGCAGAGTATCGCTAATTCAGCGGCCTTACTTGGCTGGCCCGATACGCATCGCGATTGGGTACGACCGGGAATTATGCTGTATGGGGCATCGCCCTTTCTTGATAGCCCGGCAAGCGACTGGGATTTAAAACAGGTAATGAGTTTAGAAACCCGCTTGATTGCAACTAAACAATGTAAACAGGGTGAAGCTGTGGGCTATGGGAGCCGCTGGCAGTGTCCCGAAGATATGCTCATCGGTATCGCCGCGATTGGTTATGGTGATGGATATCCGCGTCATGCGCCGGATAACACGCCGGTGCTGGTCGGTGAACAGCGTAGCGGGATTATCGGGTGTGTCTCAATGGATATGCTTGCCATTGATTTGCGTCCCTGCCCCGAAGCAAAACTCGGTGATTCTGTTTTACTCTGGGGACAGAGTCGCGGCGGAATAATCCTGCCTGTTGATGAGGTGGCGCAGAAAGCAGAGACCATTGCTTATGAACTGTTTTGTCAGCTCACATCCCGGGTGAAATTTGTTTATCAGTAGTGTATTAGACCTTGTGTTACTCAGTCCAACCTACCGTAAATCTCTCACAGTTTGTATTCACTATAGGTTCCTGTAGGTACGACTTCAGCCGTGCAAGATCGAAGTCGCCTTAGCCGTTTCACTCGTCCCGTTCGATTGAAATCGAGCTTACAATAAATACTCCAATGTTTTCTCTGTTATTAATTTTCCGAGCGACGGGCAGAGATCACGGTCCAGCGCATGGGCACATGGCAATCACGTTCGCCAAATTTTTCTTTAATTCCTGTTGCGATTGTGTCAACAACATGATCAATGTTGGTGTCGTTGTTTTGTTCAATTTCGAGTCGCAGTGGTGAGCCGGTGATCATACCCAGTGCGGCATTATGAGGTTCAGCAAACACACATTCTCCATCCAGGGTGGTGAATTGCACATCGCTGAAACCTGCGGCTTCTACATCATGGCGGATTTGCTGTTGATCGTAATAACTAAAGGGAAGGTGCAGAAACTCCGGAGCATGGCCATCAAAAATATCCGCCAGCATTTCATTGGTCGCACGAGGTAGGGGGTTGTGTTCGAGTGAATCCCAGATGCTGAAGATCAAACGACCAGCAGGAGCCAGTACGCGGTGAGCTTCTTTAAAAGTCTGAACCTTATCCGGACAGAACATAATCCCAAACTGGCAAGCGATAGCATCAAACTGTTGCTCATCAAAAGGTAAATCCATGGCATCGGCCACCTGGAAGTGAATATTTTCATCGGCCTTAAATTTTTTCTCAGCATGCCTGAGCATATCGCCATTTAAATCACTGGCGGTAAGCCGGGTCTGTGCAGGCAGGTGATCGCGCAGATAACGGCTGGCGATGCCGGTGCCGGCGGCAATTTCAAGAATGTTGTCGGTTGGCTCTTTATTGATACGCCCGGCAAGATCTTCGGCACAGCGATGGAAAAACATCGGTCCGAGATAATGATCATAATTTTCTGGAATATTGCCGGTAAATTCGCTGAATAACTTGTCCATAAATAAATTTCCTTGTTTAAACCTGGGTGGCTTTAAATAACCCTTGGGTTATCCGTTATTGTAGGTTGCGGGGAATTAAACCCTGAGAGATTAAAACAGCCTAATCTTAAAAATTCAAATTAAAATTGACGCTAAGATCATTGGCAAAATTACTGTCTTTAAGGGTGATGCCACTGATTCCATCCCCGTCTGCATCGGATGAGACCCGGTTCCAAACCGGGTTTGTCATCAGGCCGTATACCGAGCAACCTGGTGTTGTTATTAATCGTTGCATAAGTTTTCGCATGCTATAATGGCACGTATGAATAGAGTAGAAATACGTAGCACTAAAAGAAAGGCAGTCGTTGAGGCAATTATAGTGCGCGAAGAGCCTGTACATTTGGTTGCGCAAATTTATAATATCCCGCAACGAACAATAGCAAAGAGACCCAGGCATTTATAAAATCGCAGAAAGAATCTAACAACGGTAATATCGTAATGGCTTTTCTGCCCCCTTACTCGCCAGAATTGAACCCGGATGAGCCAGTATGGAACCATGTGAAATCACGTTTATCTAAATCACCCATTGCGAGCAAGGAAGCCATGAAAAGTAGCTTCACTTCTATATTGAGATCCATCCAGAAAACAACGTCGCTGATCAAGAGTTTTTTTAAAATGAAAGATACGTTGTATATTACAGATGCAATGATTTAGATAGACGAATCAAACTGCGAATACTTATGCAACGATTAATATCAATGGGGAGCAGCATGCATTCCTAATGTCTCCGGTTCCTGCCGCTGTCTGGTTGTTTGGCTCTGGCTTGTTGGGATTAATCAGTGTGGCAAGACCTAAGAAAAATAAACAATGGAAATTTTTTTATTATTAATCGCTGAGATTTAATTCCCTGCTATTTCTCCCGTTCATCGTCATACTGGCATCTGCCGGTGTGACGATGTTTTTTTATCAGGTATCTTTACTTATTACTTTTCAACCCGCCGACTGCCACCAAACCAGAACTCAATATTTTTACTCAGAAATTCCCGCCAGGGAATATAGTGTGAACCGTCACAGGAAAAGGTCAGACCGACCATGCCGTTGATGATGTTAAATGAAGATGAGCGCAGATAAATCGTTTCGTCCGCATTACGTAGTTGTTTAAATAAATTCAATACCCGAGCGATGTCATCATTATTGAGCTGGGCGCGTTCAGCCAGAGGCTGACGGGGATAAGCCAGACAGCGATCCGGATTGACTAACTCATCGACGGTATTGATGTGATAGGTGTAGGGATCATCCATCGACCAGAAGGAGGCGCGGGAACTGGAAAAATGAATTTTGGTGTGGAAGATGCCATGGTGTTGCATCATATCGATAATTATATCGATTACCTCATCCAGACATTTATCCATGGCACTCAGTGCCCGCTCCTGCATAAAAAGTGTGCTGCGAATAGCGGGATCGCCTTTGTACTGTATCCATGTCTGCTCGTTGGCTTCAATACTGTCCCTTGAGGCCGGCAAATCTTCCACATCAAAATCCGCACCAATGAAGCCCCGCACGGTGAGGCCGTCACGAACTGGATTCATCACCGTGATACAGGATTTATTCGTCTGCTCACTGATATAAACATGGGAAATCGTGTAGCCCTGATAAGGCAGGCGGGTTTCAAGGTAGGGACGATCAGAGACATCGATACCGCGCCAGCTGGAATCGCGGTGTTGTGCATTAATATTGGATGATATTAGATGACCGCTGGTATCCACGGCATAAATCATGTGGCAGTGGGGTAACAGCGGAATATCTTTTTGCAGCAATAGATCCAGTGCCTCATTCTCCTCCCAGAGTGGAACGCAGGCTCGGGCCAGCTCGGCCATGGGCTCGGCAGTGAGTAGACGCAGGGTCTGCTTCTTTTCACGGATAGTTTGTTCAAACCAGGACATAATTTATCTTTAATAAATTTAACAAGTTAGTTTAGGGCGGAGCCATTATGCCAGTGACAAAGAAGTGCTTAGCTGACTTCGCTCACGTAATGACTGATGGGATAATAACAGGAGAAACGGGGATCTGTGCTACATTTGCAGGTTGAATTATCAAGCTCTTAGACTCGACTGGAAATTATTAGGCTATGTCCCGAACACGAACCGTATTCTCCTGCAGCGCCTGCGGGGGAGAGACCGCCAAATGGGTGGGTCAGTGCCCCGACTGTAGTGCCTGGAACACGCTGAGCGAAGCCGTGGCCATTTCACCGGCGAAAGCCAATGCCCGCTTCAGTGGTTTTGCCGGTTCCTCGACGATCGGCAAGGTACAGTTTCTTGAAGAGATTAAGGCAGATGAGACTCAACGAACGCAGACCGGCATTGCTGCATCGGAGAGGGGGCGGGGGGGGGGGTTAGTACCGGGATCGGTGGTACTGATTGGGGGGGACCCCGGTATTGGCAAGTCCACCCTGTTATTACAAACGCTGGTGGCGATGGCCGCTCGGGATAATGCACTTTATATTACCGGCGAAGAATCTTTGCAGCAGGTTAGCCTGCGTGCCAATCGCCTTGGCCTGCCGACCTCAGATCTAAAAATGCTGGCAGAAACTCGGATCGAGAATATCCTTGCGCTGGCGCAAAAGGAAAAGCCACAGGTGATGGTGATCGACTCCATTCAGACGGTGTACACCGATTTGATTCAGTCAGCTCCCGGTGCCGTGGCACAGGTGCGTGAGAGTGCGGCACAACTGGTGCGCTATGCCAAGCAGACCGGCACCGCCTTATTTCTGGTGGGGCACGTGACCAAGGAAGGTACGTTGGCAGGGCCACGGGTACTAGAGCACATGGTGGACACTGTGCTCTATTTTGAAGGGGATAGCGGCAGCCGTTACCGCTTGATTCGGGCGATCAAAAATCGCTTTGGCGCAGTGAATGAGCTGGGCGTATTTGCGATGACTGACAAGGGATTGAAGGAGGTTGCCAATCCATCCGCTATATTTTTGTCCCGGCATGAAGAAGAAGTCCCCGGCAGTGTGATTATGGTGACACTGGAAGGCCGTCGGCCCCTGTTAGTAGAAGTGCAGGCTCTGGTGGATGAATCACACCTTGGTAACCCGCGCCGGGTGACCACCGGGCTGGAACACAATCGCCTGGCCATGTTGCTGGCGGTACTGCATCGTCATGGCGGTATTGCCACTTATGATCAGGACGTTTTTGCCAATGTGGTTGGTGGGGTGCGGGTGACTGAAACCGGGATTGATCTGGCGGTGGTGCTTGCACTGGTTTCCAGTTTACGTGATCGGAACCTGCCGCAGGAAATGGTGGTCTTTGGGGAAATTGGACTGGCCGGAGAAATTCGCCCGGTGCCTAATGGTATCGAGCGTTTACATGAAGCCGCAAAACATGGATTTAAGCAGGCATTAATTCCCAAAGGTAATGCGCCGCGCAAGGCGGTGGCGGGCATTGAGGTGATTACCGTCTCGACGCTGGCCGAAGCACTGGCTGCTACGAGTTGATTTTACGAGCAGAAGCTCGCTCTCACAAAAATGGGTTTGGATATTTGCCTGCGTTAAAGGGGGCAAATTTAGGCATGAGCTGACATCGGAGAATGGTAGTTTAAATGTAACCGGATAGCTTTTAGCTACACCGGGTTAGCCGTCACCACGAAGCGGTCATTCGGTGTTTTCAGGTTAATAGTCAAACAACAGGAAAGCAGACCTTTACATATTCCGCTCATCCAAACAAAACCCCGCGCAATGGCGGGGTCGGGATATAATTCATCTGATTTATTAATTATGCTTTTTTGCGTTTGGCCAGGCTAATCAAGCCAATCAAGCCACTACCAAACAACCAGACCGCCGCCGGTACGGGTACAACCGAGGCACCAACGATGAAATTAGTATTGAAACCTTCGCCTAGATGCTGTTCTGTCAGATCAAAATAGAAGGTAATATCCAGCACATTATCGGTACTAATCAGATCTTTCCACAGACCATAGTCCAACACATTGTCATCGAAGTAACTTATTGCTGTGCCCAGATCAGTCAAGGTTAAGTCAGTCACGGTTGTGCCTTCAATATCCGTGCGAAAATGCAGGTTGTCAAATCCATGCCCCCCGGAATAACCAGGATCGAGCAAGCCAATCAGCAAATTCGTATCATTCATATTGGTCATATCAATATTGAAGTCAACGTAACTGCTGTATAGCTGGCTTACGATTTCACTACCGTTCTCTGAGCACCACCCAACAAACCCAGAGCAAGCTTGTCACCATCAGCAAGCGCCGCTTGAACATTTATTTAGTTTTTTATATTCAGGTATTTCAATATAGAACATTGAGCCGAGACCTTCTTTGCTGATGAAGTCTATAGTGCCACCATGTTTTTCGATAATGACTTTTGCAATACTCAGACCCAGGCCGGAGCCTTTTATCTTATGTTTGTGCGATGAATCAGACTGTGTAAAACGATCAAATACCCGTGGCTTAAACTCATCCGCGATACCATTGCCGTGATCGGTGACGGATATTTTAATTTTATTTTTAGTCTGGGTGACGCTGATTTCAACGAGAGTGCTTTTTCCGGAAAATTTAGCCGCATTCGAAAACAGATTGGTAAGCACTTCCTGTAGGCGAATTTTATCAGCATAGACCTGTGCGCCGGGCAGTGATTCACGGATAACAAACTGTATACCATTTTCGGCCCCATAAAGAGCATTCTCATGAATCACTTTTTGCAAAAAGGGCATCACTTCAAGGGCATTATATTTAAATGCTATATGCCCGGAGCTAACCTTTTGAATGTCAAGAATATCATTAATGAGATGTAAAAGATTATTGGTATTACTATAGGCTATTTGAAACATTTCCATGGCCTGCTTAGGTAGTTTGCCGACGATGCCGCCATTGATTAAACGTAAAGCTCCCCGAATTGAGGTCAGTGGGGTTCTCAGCTCATGGCTAACGCTAGAAATAAATTCATCTTTCATTTTAGTGACATGCATACGCTCAGAAATATCCCGCACAATGCCACTGAATAATCTTTCATTACCTAGAGTTATTTCAGTTACTGATAGTTCAATCGGAATGAGTGAGCCATCTTTATGCAGGGCGGTCAGTTCGCGATTAATGCCGATGATATTTTGTTTTCCAGTTTTTATATAAGTTGATATATACTGATCATGTTCAGACTGATGCGGTTCCGACATCAGTAATTTAATATTTTTGCCGATAATATCCTGGGCTTTATGCCCGAATAAAGTTTCGGCTGCTGGGTTGAAATCCTGAATAATTCCATCTGTATCAATAATGATCAGGCCATCAATCATCGTATCAACAATTCTACGGTGACGTAATTCAGATACGGCTAGTTCCTCCCTGGTCATGACTTCTGCAGAAAAGGCGAGTTTATTTTTTCTGTAAAATAAATAAATGAAATAGGTCATTGATAATATTGCTAGTAATATGCTGATTATGGCGGCAATATATTTTTGTTGCTGTTTTCGAATGCGCGTTTCAAGTCGCTGTTCAATGAGGGTGATAACCTGCTGGTTGATAAGACGGATTGATTCAATAATGTGATCTGCTTTTGTAAAAAGAATGTTGCTTTGTTGTTTTGAGTATGGGGATTGGCGTGCAGACTGGAGTTGGCGATAATAGTTGTTTAATGCCTCACTGATACCTGAGGTGTCGAGAATATTTTTAATTTCCCTGTATCTGGGGAGTGATGTAATAATAGTATTAAAAAGCTTTAATTCATTTTTAGCTGACTCAAACATATAATTGATTTGTGGCCAGTGTTTATTCATTTCTTTGTTATACAACCATACGCCTGCATGACCCCGTAGTTGCCCAATAATTTCAGTAATTACCGGGATGCGGATTATTGATATTTCAACCAGGGTGGAAATCTCAGCGTCGGAATCAAGTGATAAACTTGATTCTTTGGCAATGTTTTGTAAGAAAATAAAATGGTCAAAAATTAAAGATGAATAATTGTAAAATATTTTTTCAGGATCGAGATCGACAAGCCTGGCCTGTCTTAGTGCCTGTTTAGTTTTTATATGAATGTCGGAATATTTTTTGTGCATGTGAGGATAAGCAGAATACACTGACTCATGCAGGTGATGGGTTTCCTGTTGCAGTGAATCAATTTTTACCTGTAATGAATTATCATTTGTTGCAGACATATGATATTGCAGGCCTCGTATTTTTTGAAGGTTGAGCGTGTCCTGATAAAGGGGCTGGAGTGTGGGCAGAATAGCTAGTTTTGACTGGCTGAATGAAATATCGGTTGTCAGGGTATTTATATAGGATAAACCTACAACTAAAAGAATCGTGGCAGGTAATAAGGTAGCCGCAAAATATTGTAGTATATGAATAGTGGATGAGACGGGTTTATCTTTTTTCATCGGAACACATGGATTTAGTTTTGTTGCAAGCGGACTTGTTTATTATTTAATTGATGATAAGTTTAATTTTATTTACCGGATTTGTTGTTTCCATATTTTACTGATTTGTTCGGCAAGCAATATGGGATCAAACGGCTTGTTAATGATCTCCAGTATCCCCTGTTCCCTGTATTCGTTGATTTCATGAGTTTGAATCTTTGCGGTCATGAAAATTGCAGGGACATCAATTAATGCGGGTATTTTTCTTAGCGCTGCCAGAGTGCTGTGGCCATCCATTATTGGCATCATGACATCCAGCAACAACAACTGGGGTCGGAATTTTTCGGCATTTTCCAGTGCTTCCTGTCCCGAACTACAGACGTTAACATTAAAACCGCCGATGGTTTCAAGAGCAAGTTTTGCAATTGTTTGAATGTCGGGATCATCTTCGACGTATAAAATATTTTTCAGTTCAGCCATGTAATGGAACACATCGTTTGTTATTAATTATAATTTTTCAGGCTTAGCTTCTTGTTGCAGATACGGCTTCGGTCGTATTTGTCTGCAGGATCATTTAATGTTGCTGGATAAGTTCAGACAGTTCCCGTTTCATTAATTCGGAATCGCCAAGGTTCAATTCTAGTAGTCGGTGCAAATGGGTCGCGGTGTCCAGGTCCATTTGTTGGCAGTGAAGGCCGATTCGATTATTTCCAATATGGGCAACAGTGGTGTCCATTCGCAAACATAAATTATCCTCTTCACCGAGTTGTAATTCCAATTGGATCGCTTCACCAGTTTCCAGTAGCCAGTCTTCGGGCCGGGCTATCATGGCACCATTCAGGCAGATGTCGAGTAGTTTGCTGTTCCAGCTCTGACTTTGCCCGGCTTTAGAAATTTTAACCTGAGCATCGAAGGGAATGCGGGTGAAATGGCGATTTTCCTGTTCTTTATCCATAACTATTCCATATAAAATTGCATTTTGATATTGCCAATCTGAATGGTGTTGCCATCGTGAAGTTTATGACTGCGCTCACCGATGGGTTCCTCATCGACACTGGGTGGACGTTTGCCTTCCAGGTGGGAGAGAAAATATGCGCCATCGCGACGAGTGATGACGGCGGTGGCCACCCCGGGCTTGCCGAGATTGGTCATTGAGCGATTGAGGCTGAGTGTGCGGCCGAGGTTTTGGCCGTTAAGAATTTGCAGCCAGCCATTTTTGTTTAGACGTTTGCTCATCGGTTCGTCTGCTTCGACATCGGGAAAGTTGGGTTGCTTCAACTTGACGCTGGACATGTGCACATCTTTAACATTGGAAAGATCGGCGACTTCTTCAAAAAGGTATTGCAGCGTATGTTTACCGACGCGGATGGTATCGCCGTCTTCAAGTAAATGTTTGTCGATGCGTTTCTGATTTACGAAGGTGCCCTGTTCACTGCCCAGATCAACCAGGATCGAGGTTTGATCCTGAGTATCGATGCGCGCGTGTTCGGGGGCTAGCGCCAGACTATCAATGAGCAGGTGGCAGGCAGGATCATGGCCGATCAACATTTGTCCACGAAGGATCGGAAAAATCTTGAGAATCGTGCCTTTGAAGGAAAGGGTCAGCTTCGACACGCTGGGTGTACTCCCTGAAAAGTTGATATATTTCTGATGATTATAGACTTTAATTTAACAAACGGTAGAGCAATCGCCAAGTGGGGGGGAAACGGGACACCGTTTATCTGCATATTGGCTACGTTAGTCCGGTTGATGCTCATTTTCTGTCCTTTTTATTTTCTGTTGGGCATTCCATGTCGGATCGTAGCGAACTGTTTTCACTGTACTACTGTTACTTTGGGTGATGTCGATGGGGTAGCGTTCCAGCATCAAACTGGTACCAGGATCGGGGATTTGTTCAAGATATTCGAGAATCATGCCGTTGAGTGTTTTCGGCCCCTCGGCAGAGAGATCCCAGTTCAGCGCTTTGTTGAGTTCGCGGATAGTGATACTGCCGTCAATCAGATAACTGCCATCCTCCTGCTGGTGAATGTCTTTACTGCTGGCGGCAGGATCAGTGGTGAACTCACCGACGATTTCTTCGAGTATATCTTCCAGCGTGATGAGACCCTGAATATCGCCGTATTCATTGACTACCAGGGCAATGCGGCGTTTTTCTTTCTGAAAGTTGAGTAACTGGGTATTCAATGGCGTTCCCGCAGGAACATAATAGGCTTCACGAATAATGCTGTGCAGATCAGTTATGTTAAAGGACTTTTGATTGAACAGGGCAAGCGTATTACGCAGATGCAGCATGCCGACAATATGATCGATGTCGCCTTCATAAATTGGTAAACGGGTATGCTGGCTTTCGCTTAATTGCTTAATGATGGTATCCCAGTCGTCTTCCAGATCAATGCCGATAATTTCATTTCGCGGGCTCATGATTTCATCGATACTGATCTGTTCAAGATCAAGAATACCGAGCAGCATATCCTGATGCTGGCGGGGAATCATATTGCCGGCTTCATTGACCACAATGCGTAATTCATCACGGCTGAGTCGGGTGATATTGCGTTTTTGTTTGGGTATACCTAAAACACGGAATAACAGGAGGGTAATCTGGTTAATGAACCAGACCACGGGATAGAATATTTTCAGCAACAATGCGATTAGGAAAGACGCTGGCAGGGCATAGCGTTCCGGGTGCAGGGCGGCCAGAGTTTTCGGGGTAACTTCTGCAAAGACCAGAATAATGACGGTCAGCGCCAGAGTGGCAACTGCGATGCCGGCTTCGCCCATTAAACGCAGACCGATAATGGTGGCGATGGCCGAAGCCAGAATGTTGACGGCATTATTGCCCAGCAGGATCAGGCCAATCAGTCGCTCAGGTGTGTCCAGTAGTTTTTGTGCAAGTGCCGCACCTTTGTGTTTCTTATTGGCAAGGTTGCGCAGCCGATAGCGGTTCAGGCTCATCAGTCCTGTTTCGGAGCCGGAGAAAAAGCCGGAAGCAATGATCAAAAATATCAGTATGCCGATGAGGATACTTAAGGGAATGTCGTCCAAGTAGGGGCTGACCTTTTGTGATTACCAGTGTCTATTACGCGCGAAAAACGGCTCGCCTGTCAAGCGTCACCTGGCGGGTTGAAACCCGCTCTACAAGATATGTTCATCAACAGGCTGAATATTACCCTTGCAGGGTGGAGTTTTATGCTGCCATTAGCGGTGCAGAATAAGCTCGATGACAAATTTGCTGCCGAAGTAGGCGAGCATCAGCATGATAAAGCCACTCATGGCCCAACGGATGGCAATCCGACCGCGCCAGCCGAACTTCCAGCGTCCAACCAGAAGAATCGCAAATAATAGCCAGGCGATGATCGAGAGAATAGTTTTATGCACCAGGTGCTGGGCGAAGAGATTGTCGATAAAGAGCATGCCGCTGAGGAGCGAAATACTTAGAAAGATAAAGCCCAGACCGATCATGCGGAACAGCAGGGATTCCATTGTTTGCAGAGGGGGCAGGGAACGAATAAAACCACCGGGGTGCTTATTGTGTAACTGCAGATCCTGAATATAAAGTAACAGCGCCTGAACCATCGCAATACTGAGCAGGCTGTAGGCAAGAATCGAAATAATAATGTGAAACTTGAGTCCGGCTTCCAGCGTATGCGGAAGATAGAGATGTTGCTCGCTAACTTCGCCTAGCACCAGCGCGATGGCGGTAAAGGGCATCACTAAAATGCCGAGACATTCAATCGGGTGGCGAAAGGCCGAGCTTATTAGCAGCAGGGCAACTAGCCAGCCGACCAGTGAAAAGATAGTAAAAAAGCCCAGATCGAGCCCGGCAGGATCACAGAAAATTCCCTGGTATAGCAGCCAGCCATGCAGGGCAACGGCCATGAGTCCCGGTAGCAGCAGTCCCTGTTTTCCGGCACAGGGTTTGCCGGAAAATTGATAGAGTCGGCGCAACAGCAGGATGCCGGTGCTGAGATAAAGGATAACCGCCAGACTGTTTACAATATTCATGTTCGAATTAGACTTCTAATGAGTGTAGAGAATAATAGTGTTGATAATCATCAGATCATCGCACAAGCGTGTGCATCTGGAAAGGACAAGGGCAGTCAGGTCGGGAAAAATCGGTCTTGAATCTTTATCTGTCCACTGTAATTTAAGCCAGTACTTGTGGTTGGCATGACATTTTGTTTTACTTGTCACTACTTCACTAAGCTATGTGATATTTGGTAGATGGGCTCATATCCACGTGAATAGAAGAAAATGTCCCTGTTTTCAATGAAACGAGACACGATTCCATGATGGACAGCAAAATAACGACTATATTATAATTTTTGCAGACATGACGCTATGTGGATCGGGTTAAGGAAAATACGGAGTACTGTTTATAAATGCAATTAAGAATTCTAGGCTGCAGCGGCGGGATTGCCGAAAGCCTGCGTACCACGACGATGTTATTGAATGATGAAGTGCTGATCGATGCCGGCACGGGTGTCGGTGATTTGTCTCTTGCCAGTATGTCGCTGGTGCAGCACATCTTTTTGACCCATTCGCATATGGATCATATCACCAGCATTCCCCTGCTGCTGGATAGCGTTTTTGATCAAATTGAATCTCCCGTTGTTATTCATGGTTTGGTGGAAACCATACAGGCGTTAAAGGATCACGTTTTTAATAATATTATCTGGCCAGACTTTTCAGTCCTGCCCTCAAAACATAATCCGGTCATGTGTTATGAAGTCATGGCTCCCGGAGACATTTTTGCGTTTGATGATTACAGTATAGAAATGATCCCGGTGAACCATATTGTTCCTGGCGTGGGTTATCGGGTGCAGACCCTGGAAAAAGCCTTTGCTTTCAGTGGCGATACCACCACTAATGATCGTTTCTGGGCTACCCTGAATCAGCGCGAACGGCTGGATATCCTCATTGTCGAGGCGGCCTTTCCGGATCAGGATATTGATATCTCCCGTCGTGCCGGCCATTACTGCCCGCGCCTGCTGGCCGAGGATCTGGCCAAGCTTAAACACCGGCCGGAAATCTACATCACCCATCCTAAGCCGGGGGCGGAACAGGCCATTTTTGAGCAATGTAAAAAACATATTCAAGGCCATCGCATTAACCTGCTCTCAGCGGGCAGTCTATTTACGCTATAATCCCTCCAAATTTATTGGTCTCAGTTCGCAGGTGGTAAATCATGTTTGACGGCTTAACGGAACGCTTGAGTCAGACAGTGCGCAATTTGCGTGGTGTCGGACGGCTAAGTGACGAAAATATCAAAGACACCCTGCGTGAAGTTCGCATGGCGCTACTGGAAGCCGATGTGGCGCTGCCGGTGGTCAAGGACTTCATTGAACAGGTGCGTGAGAAAGCCCTGGGTGAGACGGTCATTAAGAGCCTCAATCCCGGCCAGGCCTTTATCAAGATCGTCAATGATGAATTAACCCACTTAATGGGGGAAGCCAGTGAAGGTCTGAATCTGAGCACCACGCCCCCGGCGATTGTGCTGATGGCCGGTCTGCAGGGCTCGGGTAAAACCACCACCACGGCCAAACTGGCACGTTGGCTGAAGGAGTCCGAGAAAAAATCGGTACTCGTGGTCAGTGCCGATATTTATCGTCCAGCCGCCATTGAGCAGTTGAAAACCGTAGCCGCTGAAGTTGAGGCTGAGTTTTTCCCTAGTTCCACCGAGCAGGATCCGGTTGAGATCGTACAGAACGCCCTGCAACATGCGCGGGTTCAGAACCATGATGTGTTGATCGTCGATACCGCCGGACGTCTGCACATCGATGAAACCATGATGGCGGAAATCAAGCGTATCCACGCCGCGCTTTCACCGGTTGAAACCCTGTTTGTGGTCGATAGCATGACCGGTCAGGATGCGGCTAATACCGCCAAGGCCTTTAATGATGCCCTGCCGCTGACCGGGGTGATTTTGACCAAAACAGATGGTGATGCCCGTGGTGGTGCCGCCCTGTCGATTCGTCAGATTACCGGCAAGCCGATTAAATTTCTCGGGGTGGGAGAAAAAACAGACGCACTGGAAGTTTTCTCTCCTGATCGTGTTGCCTCGCGCATTCTCGGCATGGGTGACATGGTCGGCCTGGTCGAACAGGCACATAAAAATATCGATATTGAGCAGGCCAGCAAACTGGCGGCCAAGTTGAAAAAAGGCAAAGGCTTTGATCTGGAAGATTTCCGTGAACAATTCCAGCAGCTCAGCAAAATGGGCGGCATTGCCAGTTTGGTGGATAAACTGCCGGGCATGCCGGGCTTACCCAAAGGCGCGCTGAATCAGGCTAATGACAAGGAAATGGGACGCATGGTGGCGATCATCAATTCCATGACCCCCCACGAACGCCAGCGCCCCGCCGTGATCAAAGGCTCGCGCAAACGGCGCATAGCCGCCGGTTCCGGAACCCAGGTACAGGATGTGAACCGGCTGCTCAAACAGTTCACCCAGATGCAGAAAATGATGAAAAAAATGGGTAAGGGCGGCATGGGCAAGATGCTGCGGCAACTCAAGGGTGGCGGCATGCCACCGGGCATGTTTGGAGGTTGAGATCAGGAAAGCCTGGGTAATGGTGTTTTGCAAACATGTGTAGTTAACCTGAACTTGGGATAAGCTAAACATGGCAAAAGAGGAATGACGAAGGCTTTATTTATGTAATCATATTTTGAAACTCAGCTTTCTATCCCAAATTCATGTTAATTAACGCCTTGGCATTCTCTGCGTTTAATGCAAAATGTTTGATGGAAAGCTCTAATTTTGCAATAAAGTCCACTAAACCCTTCACTTTTTCTCAATTTCAAGTAAAATGCGCGCTCCATAAAGATCAAGGCCGACCGGCTAAAAGCGGGCTGGCCTTTAACTATTTGTATTTATTGAGGATTCAAAACGAGATGGTTAGCATTCGTTTAGCTCGTGGCGGTGCCAAGAAGCGCCCCTTTTATCATGTTGTTGTCACTGACAGCCGCAATGCCCGTGATGGTCGTTATATTGAACGTCTTGGTTATTTCAATCCCCGCGCCAAAGGTCAGGAAATTCGCCTGAACCTGGACAATGATCGGATTGAACACTGGATTGGCCAGGGCGCACAGGCATCCGATCGCGTTAGCAAGTTAATCAAAGAACAGAGCAAACAGGCTGCAGCCTGAGCTTTGTTGTAATTTGCTTGTCCCGTTGATTGTGAGCCGATACCAAAGTCAGCAGCGACCTTGAAACAAGCAGATGAGATGATTCTGGTCGGGCGAGTGTCCGGCCTGTTTGGTGTTAAGGGCTGGATTAAGTTGCACTCTGACACTGGCCCGCGGGAAAATATCCTGAGCTATTCGCCCTTATATCTTGAACGTAAAGATGAGGGCGGGTCGCAGTGGCAGGCGGTGAAGGTTCTCAGTGGCAAGAAGCAGGGTAAATCGATTATTGCCCATCTGGCGGACTGCCCGGATCGTAATGCAGCAGAGTTACTGGTAGGTTGCCGAGTTGCGATCAAACAGGAACAGCTGGTAGCTACCGCTGAAGGTGAGTATTACTGGAGTGAACTCATCGGTCTGAAAGTCTTGACCCTGGAAAAGGTTGAGCTGGGCGTAATTACCGAGATGATGGAAACCGGTGCCAATGATGTATTTGTGGTGCGGGCCGAAGAGGATGGGCAGGAACGCCTGCTTCCTTTTATTCACGGCGACGTGATTAAAGCGATTGATCTTGAACAGGCTTGCATGACAGTCGATTGGGATCCTGAGTTTTAATGCGTGGGGTCGGAGTCAAATTTGGCTGATACGATGTGTATAATCGTTTGATAACTTCGGCCAAATTTGACTCCGACCCCTGAAAGATGATGAATATCGAGATCGTCACTCTGTTTCCTGAGATGTTTCGGGCTATTACGGAATATGGCATCAGCAGTCGAGCCCTGAAAAATGCGCTCTTGCAACTGGGATTTCAGAATCCGCGTGACTATGCCACCGACCGGCATCGCACAGTGGATGATCGACCTTACGGGGGCGGGCCCGGAATGGTGATGCAGGTGCCGCCTTTGCGCGAAGCGATAAAGGTGGCGCGAGAAAAGGCCGGTTCAGGCAGTCGGGTGATTTATCTTACACCGCAGGGACGTAAGCTGGATCAGGCCGGGTTGCTGGATTTATCCACTCGCGAAGGAATTGTGATGCTTTGCGGGCGGTACGAAGGCGTGGATGAACGTCTTATTGCTAACGAAGTTGATGAGGAATGGTCCATCGGTGACTATGTTCTCAGTGGTGGCGAACTGGCCGCCATGGTCTTGATCGATGGCCTGATTCGCCTGTTACCGGGAGCTTTGGGGCATGAGGATTCCGCTGAGCTGGATTCCTTTAGTGACGGCCTGCTGGACTACCCGCACTATACCCGCCCGGAAACGGTTGACGGGGAGGCGGTACCCGAAGTGCTGCTTAGCGGTGATCATGCCGCGATTGCACGCTGGCGGGAAAAACAGGCACTGGGTCGCACCTGGTTGCGACGGCCGGACTTGCTGGAACAGCAGACACTGGATCCGCAACAACAGAATTTACTGGCGGAGTTTGTCCGCGAACATGAAATTGAAACAGAGTAATTAGAAGCCTGGGGGCTTAAAAGCATGAGTAACATCATCGAACAACTGGAAGCAGAACAAATCAATAGCGACATCCCGGACTTTGGTCCCGGCGATACCGTAATCGTTATGGTGAAAATTAAAGAAGGTACGCGTGAACGTGTACAGGCTTTTGAAGGTGTGGTGATTGCCAAACGTAATCGCGGTCTGAATTCTGCTTTCACAGTACGCAAAATTTCACACGGTGAAGGTGTTGAGCGTGTGTTTCAGACACACTGCCCGACTATTGCTGAAATTAAGGTGAAGCGTCGTGGTGATGTTCGTCGTGCCAAGCTGTATTATTTACGTGAACGTGCCGGTCGCTCTGCACGCATTAAGGAAAAACTGTCCCGCTAAACGGCAGGCAGGTCAGGCTGTGGGTAGCGTTATCTCGTTTTCCAATAACTGGCTCCGAATTAAAAAACGGGCTGGATGCATCGCATCCCGCCCGTTTTTTTGTGCCCGGTATTTTTATAAATTGATCCTGCTGAGCTTGCTCAGTGTCCCGCTATTTTATAGCCCGTTTTTATGGGCGACTGAACAGGCATCGGCGGCTAAAATATCGGTCGTCACAAGCAGTGAGGATGAAGTAAGCAACCTGATCAATATCGGAGTCTGGCATCTGGCACTAACGCAGCTTGAACAACAGCAACTGAATATCAGCGAAGACACTGAGCGCTGGCTTATCCAGGAAAAACAGCGCATACATATTTATCAGGCAACGCATAACTGGGCGGCGCTAATTTCACGCCTGCAAAATTTACCTGATATTGTCCCGTTAGAATTTTATATACAGGCACGCACCGAGCTTGCCAACGCACTGATAAAAAAAAATAAAGCCCGCGCAGCATTAACGGTGTTGCAAAATTTAATCTGGACTCAGGCACATGATCCGGCCGTGGCGGATGTTTATTTGCTCAACTGGCGACGCATGATTATTGATGCCTACCGGGTATCCGGACAGAAACAGGATGCTTATCGAGCTGCAGCACGCCTACAACATGATTACGGAAATCAGGAGCTGAGTGATCTTGTTCGTTATGCAAGAATTTTATTAGAACTGGGGCGTGCTGAGGAAGCCATGGATGCTCTGGTGGCGAGAAGGCAGGAAGCCGAAGTGGCACAACTCTATTTACTCGCACAACTACGCAGCGCAGCACGTTCGCCACAGGAAGTAATGCAAACCGGTTTACGCCAATTAAGAAATAATTCTTTAGATGGACATTTAAGGGATGAACTCTGGATGCTGGTAGCTGAAGCCGCACAGGGCTGTGGTGATCTGGCTACTTATACCAATGCACTTGAGCATGTGTTGAGTGTTGAAAAAAATAAACAGGCAGAAAAAAGTCTTTATAACTTTAATGCCGATATGTTGTGGCAGGCCTATCTGGATTTCGCGGTGAGCATTGGTAATCAATCGCAGTTTTTAATTGGCGATGATGTGCAGTGGCAGCAGGCCGCTGAAATGGCCGTAAAAAAGCAGCCGGTGCGAGCACGTTCGCTCACCGTATTGCTAATGTTCAAGGCTCAGGATCAGGCTAGCCGTGATCTTGCGGTGAAAAAATTCGTTGAAAGCATGAGTCAACGCGAGCAGGGTAAACCGTTAATGACGCGTTTGTTTTTAAGTTCGACTCGCTTTACTGAGTATGAAGACATTCCCGAAACCGCACGTCACATGCTGGCCGATATTGCCCTGGCGAAACCGGATATTGAACTGGCATCGGCACTAATGGCAACAGTAAAGAAGCCACCCGCAGGAGCGGATCAATTTTTCTGGTATTTGCGTCGCGCGCGTATTTTGATTCTGGGTGGTAAAGGTGAACAGGGTGCACAGGCACTGAATGAAATGCTGCAGGAAACCCCGCAATTTGAAGCCCAGCAAATAGACCGGTTAATGCAGGTGATTTTTGATTTGCAGGCCGCAGATCTGCATGCGCAAGCTTACTCACTACTAACTAAAGTTATAGAACTGACCGAGCAGGTGAAACTTAAGCGTGAAATTTATTACTGGATGGCGGAATCAAAAAAAGCACAACAACAGTATTCCGAAGCGGCGGCCCTGTATTTAAAGTCAGCCATGTATCCCGATGCAAACGACATGGGCCCCTGGGCACAGACCGCACGTTATCAGGCCGCCGTGGTGCTGGCACAGGCCGATTTACTGGATGATGCGCGTGCAATTTATTTACACCTGCTTCGTGTCACCAAAGATGCAACGCGCAAAGCTGTGCTGCAGGGTGAGTTGCAAAAACTGCGGTTTAAATAATAAAAATTAATACGGCTGTCTAAATAAAACGGTCAAAATTAATCTGTCAATGAACATCCCTTCCGTAAACAGCGGGCATTTATTATTGCAGATACTTGATTTCAATCGAACGGATGCGAGTGAAACGGTTGGGGAGGTTTCGAACTTGTACGGCTGAAGCCGTACCTAAAAAACTATTCTATCGAGCTGGGTGAAGGCGTGATTACCGAGGTCAAACTGGAATTGATTTGTGAAGATGAACGCGCCAATGAGGCGATTGCGCTGATTCGAGACAAGGCCCGGACAGGCCAGCCGCTGTCAGGCTGGATTTATTTATATGACATTGTGCAGAAGCCATAGCGATAGAAGGGGATTGATTCACGCCATTTCCTTAAGTGAAATGGCGAGTTTTTCCTTGACCTGAGGCATCAGGCTGCTAGCCCACTATTCAATAGACTTATTGAATGATGGGCGATAACTGATTATTAGTGCGCCTTTCACCGCAGAGGAAAAACGCATGTCCCTTTCAATCATTATCGCCGGTCTGGTTACCGGCCTGTTATTAGGCATTTTCGGCAGTGGCGGCTCCATCATTACCATGCCGGCTCTGCTTTATTTACTTCATATTGAACCCAAGTCGGCTATTGCCATGAGTCTTGGGATTGTTTCAGTGACCGCGACGATCACGGCCCTGCAACATTGGCGAAAAGGTAATGTTAATTTCAAGGTTACCGCCATCTTTGGTTTGTTTGGTGTTGTCGGTTCCCTTGCCGGTGCCAAAATCGGGCTTATCACACCGGTAGTTAGAGTCTCCTCATAAAGTCAGCACCATGCCTGGCTCCTTCGACCTGGTAGTAAGCCTCTGACACTTAACGCAGAGTATTCTTTCTTCTGGCTCAGGTTTGTGAGCTATAATAGAACGTAAGCGCAAAATTAACCACGCCCTGCCTGTTTGTTAAGACTTGATATATCGTGAACCTTTTTTCGTTAAGGAGAAGGGTTATGAAGAGGCGAACAGACGCGCAGTGGCAGGCAT
>UOFY01000031.1_pt1 | contig 75962 bp, 63 predicted proteins | sample 1990141 | NCBI WGS metagenome assembly UOFY01 (sample SAMEA4728526, study PRJEB27164) | hydrothermal vent metagenome | biome: marine basaltic hydrothermal vent biome; feature: marine hydrothermal vent; material: mineral | place: Pacific Ocean | collected 2011-06-14/2011-07-23 | depth 1741 m | reverse complement strand
CGGTGTGTTGATTTGAACGGTTTGTCATTATATATCCGTTCGTCCTGAGCGAAGTCGAAGGGGCTGTATGGCTTGCCTTCGATAGGCTTCCTTCGACAAGCTTCCTTCGACAGGCTTCCTTCGACAAGCTTCCTTCGACAGGCTTCCTTCGACAGGCTCAGGACGAACGGTGTGTTGATTTGAACGGTTTGTCATTATATATCCGCTCGTCCTGAGCGAAGTCGAAGGGGCTGTATGGCTTGCCTTCGACAGGCTTGCCTTCGACAGGCTCAGGATGAACGGTGATTTAAAAAACATACGGGTATTCGGAACCGCATTTGGCTATTGTTTTAACACATTAATTTCCGCTTCCGCATTATCAAAGCCCAGTTTATAGCCCAAAGAGACATGATGGTAACGGGCACTGGTATAGTCATCATGGATGGCGAAACCAAAGTTATACACGGTCGCCGTATCCAGCTTTAGATCACCGGGTTTGTCTGATTTTAGTTTGCGTACCATTTCTACCGTCCAGGTGCCTTTATTCAATGATGCGGTAAATTCTACGGCCATGCCATCATTAACGGTTCGATCTTCAAGAATATGACCATTTTCAGAAATTTTTTCACCGGCTTTATAACGGTGAAGTTCCATGTAATGACCGGCTTCAAATTCGGCTTTTAGCTCAGCCTCATCTTTCACCTTGTTCCAGCCACCCAGAGCCTTGCCACCCCGTCCCCTAAATTCAAGCTTGGTGCGGCTCTCGGTGATGTACTTGGTGATACCGTTCGATGAATTCATCGAAGCTAGAGGGCTACCGGCAATCGCTTCTTTTTCCGGTGCAAAGGGCATACTGCGAAGATCAGCGTGACAGGTTCCCCAGCATCCGGCGCGATCGGCGTACTTAACATCGTCGGTGGCCAGCATAATCGCCAGCTTTACTTTATTGGCCGGGTCCATTTTACCGCCATCAATAAAGGGTGCGGGAGTATGTTCAGAATCGGCCCATTGAAAACGCAGGTACAGGTTTTCACTGTCATAGGTGCTTTGCACCTGTACTGGGAAGCTGCCACGTTTGCCAGGAATCAGGGTGGGTTCCATGCCGTGATTTTTATCCTTGCCCACTTTCATTTCTTTTTCACCACTGACGATTTTCTTACCAATATCAGCCAGTTCTTCTTCATGACAATCAAAGCAGCGATCACCGGATTTAATGGCGCGCTTGCCACCGTGTTGACGACCCATTACCCATTCAATAGAAGACTGGCCGGGATAAAATACGGTGATTTCACGCAGAGCCGCTTTACTCCAGTCAACGCGGCTGTTTGAGTTAACTACCGGGGCGGCTTTTTTCACTACGCTTGTGTCAGCAACAGGTGTTGGAGCGGGAGCTTGAATAGGAACCACTTTTGCGGCGGGCTTCTTATTACCGTTTTCTTCAAACGCTAGCCATTGCGGGGGAATGGGACGAATGAATTCAGGCATCGGTGCTTCCATGGCTTCCAGTTCTTCTTCAGGTAACTGATCATGAACCTTGTTGTGGGCAATACCTTTATGACAATCTATGCAGGTGTTACCGGCTTTCATAGCATTTAAATGTTGTTTGCGTGCCCGGCTTTTTTGATTAGCTGGATTCATGGTGCTGAAGTCATGGCAGTTTCGGCATTCTCGTGAATCGGTTGATTTCATGGTGCGCCATACATTTCTAGCCAATGATAAACGTTTGTCGTTGAATTTTTCCGGGGTATCTATCGTACCCAGTAGTTTATGAAAGACTTCATTACTAGCTTGAATTTTTCGTACCACTTTATGTACCCAGGGACGAGGTACATGGCAGTCAGAGCAGGTGGCGCGAACGCCGGCCCGATTGCTATAGTGAATGGTTTTCTTGTATTCCTGATAAACATTTTCTTCCATTTCGTGACAGGAGATACAAAATTCAAGCGTGTTGGTGGCTTCCATGGCGGTATTAAATCCCCCCCAGAAAATAACGCCGACCACCATAAAAAATACAGCGGCACCGATCGTTGTTCCAAACAAAATTTTTCGAGAAGGTAGTTCACGGAAGAGGCTGGACATTAGAATCTCCGGGCTTGATGAAAATTATTTAGAAAGTCGTTTTCTAAATAACTCTACAGAATTAATTTTTTATGGTTTATAAACTACAAGTGAACAACGAAAAACAGGGTAAGTTATAAAAGGCTCACCCTGTTTGTGCCGGTTAAGTTACGTGGTTTACCCGATTGTAAACATTGAACTTGCCGGTCGGTGCGTAAAGCCCCTTGATGCGTGTTTTTTCTTTCAGGGTGTTGGCATCAAAGATCACGATTTCACCATTGGGTTCCTTAGAGTCAGCACGGTTCCAGATGGAAACCCAGACTTCAGAGCCATCGGCATTGAACTCGATGTGAACCGCAGCGTAACCTTTCTTCTTGGTTAGACGAATGGTTTTTACAATTTCACGCGACTTCTTGTCGATAACCTGAATAGATTGCTGAACTTCAGGTTCTGGGGTCTTGGTTTGATCCGCCCATACATACTTTGATTTTGGATGGGTACGCAGGAATACGCCGGGACCATCGGTTTCAACGGTGTAACATTCTTTCCAGGCATTGGCTTTATGGCCTTTAGGATCATTACCCCAAACCGTGATAAGACCGGTGCCAAGATGGGTGGTGCCACTAACCGGGCCGCACTTTTCATCAATCCAGTTAGCGCCGGGACCAGGATGAGGCAGTTTATCTACATCAATCATGGCTTCCAGCTTGCGGGTTTTGGTATCGATGATGACCATCTTGTTTGAGGCATTCGCGGCAATCTGGAAATAACGACCACTGGGATCGTAGAAGCCATCATGCAGGTACTTGGCAGAATCAATTTTATCGATACGTAAATTATCAATATCTGAATAATCCACCTGCCACATTTGCCCCAGCTCTTTCATCGAAACCATCCAGCTGGTTGCCATCGGAGTGTCATAAACCGCTGCAACACGGGACTCTTCAACATACTCACCATCAATATTTACGCCACGGGATGAAACCACTTTTAAAGGTTCCATGGTTTTGGCATCGAGAATCACGAAGTGAGGCGGCCAGTAGGCACCCCCGATAACATATTTTCCGTCACCGGAAACAGCAACGTCACGAGCATCATAGGCGACCTGAACCGAGGCGACTTTCATTTTCTCAGGTGTTTGCCACAGATCGACCTTGGTCATAAGACCATCGCGACCCATGATATACCAGAAGCGTCCCGGATTCTTCGTATGCAAGGTATTGTGGTGTTCTGCCGTTTTCAGAACATGTACTGCGTAACCCGTATCAATATGAGCAAAAATCTCATGTTTGTCACCATCGATGATGGCTATCTTGCCGACATCACGTTCGATCACCAGGAAGAAATTTTCCCAGTTACGATTGTGCATGGGTTTAGTGGGATAGTCTTTGGGTTGAATGAAAACCTTATGGCGTTTTTTCATTAAAGCCAGTGACATTTCCGGTGGCTTGGGAGGCGTTATCTGAATATAGGTGGCGAGCATGCTGATTTCTTTCTTCGACATAATATCGTCAAAGTTATTCATACCGCCCTCGGTCCCCAGGGTAATAATTTTTTCCAGACGTTTCTGGCCTTTCTTCAAGGTGTTTTTGGGTTCGAGATTTTTACCGGTCGCTCCTTTTCTTAAAACGCCGTGACAACCGGCACAACGTTGAAAGTATAATGATTTTGCTGTTTCATAATCTGCTTCACTCATAGTGGGTTGCTTTGCACCGGCCGCCATGGCGGTTGGTACAATTGCAAGCACCGATGCTGCAACTAAGCTTGCTGATATAAATTGCGATAGGGTTTTGCGCTTCATTTTTCCTCACTCCTGCCTGATAGATTAAGTAAGTTCACGTTACATGCTAGTGGCTGACAATATTAGTCAACCTTGATATAAATCAAAAAGCCCTGCAAAGTATAGATTATTTATTTAAAATTTGAACTAGTCTAAAAAAATCACAATCGATTTTGCCAGAAGCGGCATACATAATGTTGCCTTGCTATTAAAAGTGTAATCAAACCTGACGCCGCAAATAGTCGTCAAGAATTAATTTATTCCAGGGCGACTAATTAGGCGTAGGATTTTGCTTGATTTACGTCAATGTCATGTTCCCTGTCATACGCATAAATATAAGCTCTGCTCTCAATCATGAAAAGGGAGAATGGAATATGAAAATCGGGATGCTTTATTTATGTTCTATTTGGTGTACAGTTTTAATACGGGTGTTTGCGTTTATCGTGAGGGCATGGATGGTGGTGATCGTTGTCACTGGAAAAATAGTGAGCCTTGCCTTTCAACCGGGGTGGTTTCAGAAAATCGATAACTCAGGCTATGTGAATGATGAATATACACAATATATATAATATTATTCGCACTGATTATCTGGTGATATTTATATTGAGCATTTTAAGTTTAGCCGCGAATGCTGATATCAGTGACATGCGAAAAGCCGAGATAATTAACCTGCTAAAGCAAGATTGTGGTTCCTGTCATGGGATGACGTTAAAAGGTGGGTTGGGGCCGGCGTTAACCCCCGCAAGGCTAAAAACAAAATCAAAAAAAATGCTGGTCGAAACTATTTTGCATGGTCGTCCGGGTACGCCGATGCCGCCCTGGGCACCTTTTTTAAACCGAGAGGAAGTGCAGTGGTTGGTGGAACAACTTTATCAGGACAGTGATTATGTTGAATAGTTTATGGCAAATAACCCATTCCTGTGTATTGTTCATTAGCATGCTTTTACTGTCTGCCTGTACCGGTATGGAACCGATGGCCACCGGCGATATGGGGGTACTCATCGAGCGGGCAACGGGTAGTGTTCAAATCATCAATACCAGTTCACGGATCTCTCTTGCCCGGGTTGAGGGCCTGGGTGATCTTTCCCATGCCTCCATCGTGTATTCACGCAATGAACGCTTCGCCTATGTTTTCGGGCGTGACGGAGGGCTGACGAAAGTCGATATTCTCAAGCAGAAAATTGAGCGACGAATTATGCAGTCAGGCAATAGTATTGGCGGTGCAATTTCTCAGGATGGCAAATTGGTCGCGGTTTCAAATTACGAGCCGGGCGGGGTGCGGGTTTTCGATGCGGATAGTCTTGAACTGGTGGCGGATATTCCCGCATTGTATGCTGATGGACAGCGTTCAAAAGTGGTCGGTTTAGTCGATGCACCGGGTCAGCGCTTTGTTTTCAGCCTTTATGATGCCGGTGAAATATGGATTGCCGATTTCAGCCAGCACAAGCTGGATAAGAATAAACCTCCTGAGATTACGAAATTTAAAAAGGTCGGTAAGCAACCCTATGATGGTCTTATCTCATCGGATGGACGTTATTATATCGCCGGATTATTTGGTGAAGATGGGCTGGTATTACTCGATCTCTGGAAACTTGAGATGGGTGTGAGGCGTATTCTTGACCATTATGGCCGGGGCAAGCGACAGATGCCGGTATACAAAATGCCGCATCTTGAGGGCTGGGCGATTGCAGGCAAATATGCTTTTTTACCGGCGGTGGGTTTCAATGAAGTACTGGTGGTCAGTTTAAATGACTGGAAAGAGGTGACACGTATTGCCGTGCATGGACAGCCGGTGTTTGTGATGGCGCGTCCGGATGGCCGTCAGATCTGGGTTAATTTTGCCTTTCCAAATAACGATACGGTTGAAATTTTTGACACCTTAAGTTTTAAAAAAATTCAAACTTTGAAACCGGGCAAGGCGGTCTTACACATGGAATTTACTCCGCGCGGTGAAGAAGTCTGGATCTCTGCCCGTGACGATAATCGGGTCTCTGTCTACAACACTAAAAATTTCAAATTAAAAGCCATGCTCAACGCCGAAAAGCCGAGCGGCATTTTCATGACCTACCGTGCTCATCGTATCGGGCTTTAAGGCTATAAGTATGAATACAAAAATGAATGATGATGGCAAAGATAGACAAACCCGGCTGGAGCATCATTTATTGAATGATTTCCAACATAGTCTGCCACTCAGTACCACGCCGTTTGCCGATATGGCCGAGGTGCTGGGGGTGACTGAAGATGAGGTATTGAACACCCTGCGGAAGAAAAAGGAAGATGGAACCATCAGCCGGGTGGGGGCGGTTTTCCGTGCCAACGGCGTGGGTGCCAGTACCCTTGCGGCAATGGCGGTGAGGCCGGATGAGATTGAAGAAATTGCCGAAATAGTCAATCGCTTTGATGCGGTTAACCACAACTACCAGCGTGAGCACCAATATAATTTATGGTTTGTATTAACTGCAGAAAATGAGCGTGTACTGGCAACGGTGATCGAAAATATTGAACAGCAATGTGGATATACCGTTATGAGTTTACCCATGCTGGAAGATTATTATATTAATCTGGGGTTCGATATCAAATGGACATGAAAGTAAAAGCAACGCATCTGGATTCTGGCGGGCAGGAAAAACCCGGTAATTTAAGTGATGCCGATCGAAAAGTCATTGCCGGTATTCAATGCGGTTTGCCGCTGGTGTCACGTCCTTATGCCGAGATTGGTCAGGCCATCGGTATGACGGAAAGTGAAGTTATTGAACGGGTGAGCAGCCTGCGCGAACGGGGATTGATTAAACGCATGGGGGTGATCGTGCGTCATCATGAACTGGGTTACCGCACCAATGCTATGGTGGTCTGGGATATTCCTGACCAACAGGTATCAGACCTGGGTCAGTGCATGGGCTGCTTTGAATTTGTGACCCTGTGCTACCGGCGTCCCCGTTGTTTACCGGACTGGCCCTATAATTTGTTTACCATGATTCATGGTCACAATCGTGACGAAGTAATGGATAAATTGCATTTTCTTATTCACCGTTGTCAGTTGCAAGACATTCCACATGATGTTTTATTTTCCGGTCGCCGCTTCAAACAACGAGGAGCCGTCTACCAGCCGGTGTTAGAAAAACTTGGCGGATTATAAAGCACATGAACCTTGATGCCCTGGATCGAAAAATCATTAATCAGTTACAAACCGGATTTCCGCTATCGGATGAACCCTATGCCGATGTGGCGGCTGAGCTGGGGACGGATGAAGTGACATTACTGAGTCGCATAAAAGCATTGCTTGATAAGCGGGTGCTGACCCGGTTCGGCCCGCTCTATCGTGCCGACCGTCTGGGCGGCGCCTTCAGTCTGGTAGCCATTAAGGTGCCTGAGGATAAATTTGAAACGGTCACGGATATTGTTAATAGCTTTCCTGAAGTGGCACACAATTACCAGCGTGAGCATGAGTTTAATATGTGGTTTGTGCTAGCAACAGAAAATGGGGCGCGTATTGACGAGATAAATGCTGAGATAGAAAGGAAAACAAATCTTGCTGTTTATAATATGCCTCGCATCAAAGAGTTTTTTATTAATCTTGAACTTAAAATAGAGGGATGAGTGAGCCAGGATGTTAACCACCGACCATCATCAAGTCGCGAGTATTGATGCCCTGGATCGAGCCATTATCGTGGCCACGCAATCAGGTCTGCCGCTGGTTCCACGCCCCTATGATTTTCTCGCTGCGCTGCTTGAAATGCCGGTGGATGATCTCAAACACCGACTTCAACAGATGCAGGACAGTGGTATTATTCGTCGCATCGGTGTGGTTCCCAATCATTACGCTCTGGGTTACCGGGCAAATGGAATGACGGTTTGGGATGTGCCTGATGAGCTCATTAATCAACTTGGTGAACAGGTAGGGGCACTGGAGTTTGTCAGCCACTGTTATCACCGGCCACGAAAACTACCTGACTGGCCTTATAATCTTTTTGCGATGGTGCATGCCCATCATCGTGAGGAAGCCGCCGAACATATTGAGCATATCGCCCAGCTGCTGGGTGAGAATAACCGGCGGTATGATGTCCTGTTCAGCACCCGAATACTCAAAAAAACGGGCATGCGGATCAAGCCCTGAGGTGAATTATGTTTCGAATTTCACAATACCTGCGTGAGTTAGCAGAAGACAGGTTGGTGCAGAGCCGTCGCCAGCCTCCCGGCCCGGTGGTGATCTGGAATTTAGTGCGCCGTTGTAATCTTACCTGTCGTCACTGCTATTCCATTTCAGCCGATAAAGATTTCCCCAATGAACTTTCAACCGATGAAGTTTATACGGTAATGGATGATCTGAAGGCATTCCATGTGCCGGTGTTAATTTTATCCGGCGGGGAACCGCTATTGCGTCCGGATATTTTTGAGATATCAAAACGTGCAAAAGCGATGGGGTTTTATCTTGGCCTGTCGACCAATGGCACCCTAATCACTGAAAACAATATTCAACAGATTAAAGAAATAGGCTATGACTATGTGGGGGTTAGCATCGATGGCCTGCGTGAGACCCATGATTATTTTCGGCGTAAAAAAGGAGCCTTTGATGAATCCATGCAGGGTATTCGTCTTTGTCGTGAGGCGGGTATTCGTGTCGGTATGCGTTTTACCATCACCACCGATACTGCGAATGAACTGCCCGCCTTGCTGCAATTAATGGATGATGAAGGCATCGACAAGTTTTATCTTTCCCATCTTAATTATGCTGGGCGTGGCAACAAAAATCGCAAGGAAGACGTGCATCATAAAATGACGCGTGAAGCCATGGATCTGCTTTTTGATACCTGTTGGAAAGATATACAGGCGGGACGCAAGCGGGAGTTTGTTACCGGTAATAATGATGCGGATGGTGTCTATCTATTGTTCTGGGTGGCGCGTCATTTCCCGGACAAAGTCGAAGCCATGCGTACACGCCTGTCACAGTGGGGCGGCAATTCATCCGGTGTAAATATTTCTAATATCGATAATCTCGGCAATGTGCATCCAGATACCTTCTGGTGGAATTACAATCTGGGAAATGTAAAGCAACAGCCTTTTTCCAGCATCTGGAAAAATAGCGATGATCCGCTGATGGTGGGTTTAAGATCGAAACCCCGGCCATTAAAAGGTCGCTGTGCCGCTTGTCATTATCGGGATATTTGTGGCGGCAACACACGCGTGCGGGCTTATCAGATCAGCGGGGACGCTTGGCAGGAAGATCCCGCCTGTTATCTCGATGATGAAGAAATTGGTGTCGAAGCCGGTGAGCGTTTGCAAAACCGTGCCTGGAGTCGAGAGGCATAATTCTAATGCGAACTTTTATTTGTAGTGCATTCATGATGTTTGTTTTTATTTCCGTGCAGGCTGGGTCAAACCCTGACATCGATGCACTTTATAAAAAGCACTGTGGCGAGTGTCATAGTGATGATCGCCTGGGGGGAATGGGCCAGGCTTTACTTCCCGGAAACCTACAACGCCTGAAAAAAGAAAATGCGGCTGGCGTGATTCGAGACGGGCTAATTGCTACCCAGATGCCCGCGTTGGGTGACCGCCTTAGTGATAACCAGATTGACGCACTAGTGGAATATATTTATACGCCCCTGTCTTATATGCCTGAATGGGGCATGACGGAAATGCATGCCAGCCATCTTGTTCCGCATCCTTACCAGAGCTTACCGGACAAACCGGTGTTTGATGCCGATCCCCTTAATTTGTTCGTGGTAGTCGAGCTGGGCGATCATCATGCCACGATACTTGACGGAGATCGTTTTGAACCGCTGCTGCGCTTTAAAACACGATTGAATTTACATGGCGGACCTAAATATACGCCCGATGGCCGCTATGTTTTCTTCGCCTCGCGTGATGGCTGGGTGAGCAAATTTGATATGTATAATTTGAAAATCGTAGCCGAAATTCGCGCCGGTATTAATACGCGCAATTTAGCGGTTTCAGGTGATGGCCGTTATGTGTTGGTAGGAAATTATTTGCCGCATACTTTAGTTCTACTGGATGGGCGAAATCTTGAGCCGATAAAAATCATTCCAGTAAAAAGTCAAAGTGGAAAATCTTCCCGAGTCAGTGCGGTCTATGCTGCGCCTCCGCGCGGAAGTTTTATTGCCGCCTTAAAAGATATCCCCGAGGTTTGGGAGATCAGCTACAAAGAAAATGAAACTACGACAAAACCTGATTTTCCGATTCGGCGTATTGAGCTGGATGATTATCTGGATGATTTCTTTTTCGACCAGTCATACCAGTACTTACTCGGTGCGGCGAGAAACGGAAAAAATGGGCAAGTGGTTAACTTACAGGCGGGTAAGAAAGTTTCCGAGCTGGATCTCTCCGGCATGCCGCACCTGGGTTCGGGTATCAGCTGGATCTATCAGGGTCGCAGAATCATGGCTACACCGAATCTTGAAAAAGCAGAAATCAGTATTATCGATATGCAAACATGGAAAACCATTAAAAGGATTAAAACACTGGGACCAGGATTCTTTATGCGTAGCCATGAAAACTCAGCCTATGCCTGGGCGGATGTGTTTTTCGGGCCGAATAATGAAGCCGTACATATTATCGACAAAAAAACGCTGGAGATCGTAAAAACATTAAGGCCGATGCCGGGCAAGAATGCCGCCCATGTGGAGTTTGATCGCGATGGCCGCCATGCTTTACTCAGCGTCTGGGATAAAGACGGAGCCTTGATAGTTTATGATGCGAAGACGCTGGAAGAAATCAAACGCCTGCCGATGAACAAGCCCTCCGGTAAATACAATGTCTATAATAAAACCCGCTATTCCGAAGGCACCAGTCATTAATATCAATTAATTGAAGGTTTAAATACCGGGTCAGTTGTTGGTTCGATTTAAATCGAACAAATTCGAAGTTCTCCCCGGTGGTATCAGTCGCCCCTGTTTGATTGAAATCGAACCTACAGGGATGCGCTTGTCGCTACGATTTCATCAGTACACATTCTCGCTCATAGCTATACAAAAATAAATACTGTTCTACACTGAATAAAAATAGCGATATGTCAGGCATAGGTTGATGACTGGGCTATTATTCGTACAAATAGTCGCGTAGCAAAATATAAACTTAAAATAAGGGAACGGTAAATGCCAATCTCCTCACTAGAGAATTGTCCCATCCAATGTAAAAAAGTAAGAATATTAAAATATAAGAGTCTTGATATATATCAAGGTTGCGTTAGTAAATTATCTAGATATTAACGCTGTTCCTGATTCAAACACGAGTTTGGTAATGGCAAAAAAAAATATCAGTCGAAAGCAATTTCTGCGTGGTGACTATCGCGGTAGACGCACGGTAATGTACCCTCCCTGGGCGCTGCCTGAAGATGATTTCGTTGAACAATGTACACGCTGTGGTGACTGCCTTAAAGTCTGTCCGGAAAAAATTATCACCGCAGGCCAAGGTGGCTTCCCACAAATTGATTTTTCAAAAGGTGAATGCACATTTTGTCAGGAATGTCATAAAGTCTGTACTGCATCGGCGTTCCGGCCATTACTACAACGACCCTGGTTGTATCATATCGAATTCAATGAGCGCTGTTTAAGTCGAAATGGCGTGATCTGTGTGACCTGCTCAGAACAATGTGAGACAGAAGCCATTCACTTTGTACATCGCATCGGCAGTGTTCCTCATCCACAGGTCAGCGCATCTTTATGCACGGCATGTGGCGCCTGTTATCGACCCTGTCCGGTGGGCGCAATTCAATTTAAAAAAACTCAAACACTTACCAACAAACAACCCAGTCAGCGATTGGAGGCTTACCCATGAATATCAGTGGTGTACTGGTGCATGCTCGACCCGAACGGGCCGCAGGCATCGAACAGAAGCTAGTTAACATTCCCGGTGTCGAAGTGCATGCCATCAGTCCGGAGGGACGTATGGTATTAACTATCGAGGCTGAACATGCCGGACATATGGCCGACACCCTGGTGGCCTGCCAGAACATTGCGGGTGTGCTATCCGCAGCAATGATTTACCACCACGATGAAGAACTGGATGAAGATGAAATGGTTTCTATAGATATCGATCAATCAGGTCTGGAGCATAAAGCCGGTGATGATTGGAACGTACAGGAGGCGTCAAAATGAAATTGAGCAGAAGAAGTTTTATTAAGAATAATGCCATTGCAGCAACCGCCGTGGCTGCAGGTGTGAGTTTGCCCGGTACATCCGCAATCGCAAAACATGTCGATAATAAAATTCGCTGGGATAAAGCTCCCTGCCGTTTTTGTGGTACCGGTTGCAGCGTACTGGTGGGAACCAAAGATGGCCGCGTAGTGGCAACCCAGGGTGATCCTGATGCGCCGGTTAATCGCGGTTTAAACTGTATCAAGGGCTATTTCCTGTCCAAGATCATGTATGGCAAGGATCGCCTGACCAAACCGTTATTGCGAATGAGCGATGGCAAGTATGACAAGGAAGGGGAGTTCACCGAAATTTCCTGGGATCAGGCTTTCGATATTATGGCGGAAAAATGGAAAGCCGCGTTAAAGAAAAAAGGCCCAACTTCGGTGGGCATGTTTGGTTCAGGCCAATGGACTATATGGGAAGGCTATGCCGCCTCTAAATTATTCAAAGCCGGCTTTCGTTCAAACAACCTTGATCCCAATGCACGCCATTGCATGGCATCGGCTGTGGGTGGATTTATGCGTGCCTTTGGCGCGGATGAACCCATGGGCTGTTATGACGATCTGGAACATGCCGATGCCTTTGTGCTCTGGGGAGCGAATATGGCCGAGATGCATCCGATTCTCTGGTCACGCCTGTCGGATACCCGCCTGACCAAGGAAGGTTGCGAAGTGCATGTGCTATCGACATTCAAGCATCGTTGTTTTGATCTGGCTGATAACGGTATGGTCTTTGTGCCGCAGACTGATTTGGCAATTTTAAATTATATTGCGAATTACATTATTCAGAATAAAGCCTATAACAAAAAGTTTATCAGCAAGCATGTCAATTTCAAAAAGACGGTTACCGACATTGGTTATGGTCTGCGTCCTGAGCATCCGCTGGAGAAAAAGAAAACCGGTAAGGGTGGCAAGCTGAGTAAATTGAGCTTTGAAGAATATGCAAAATCAGTCGAAGAATATACCCTGGAATATGCCTCTGAATTAAGTGGTGTGCCCGAAGAAAATCTTTTACGCATGGCAAAATTGTATGCTGATCCAAATAAAAAGATCACTTCGTTCTGGACCATGGGTTTTAACCAGCACACGCGTGGAGTGTGGGCAAATGGTCTGATTTATAATATCCATTTACTCATGGGAAAAATTTCTGAACCCGGTAACAGCCCCTTCTCTTTGACCGGACAACCTTCCGCCTGTGGTACTGCGCGTGAAGTGGGTACCTTTGCTCATCGTCTTCCGGCCGATCTGGTGGTGAAGAAAAAAGCGCACCGCGATTTTACCGAGAAAACATGGAAACTGCCGGAAGGCACAATCCCTGCCAAGCCCGGCTATCATGCTGTGTTACAGAACCGTATGTTGAAAGACGGCAAGCTCAATGCTTACTGGGTGATGTGTAATAACAATGTGCAAGCGGCGGCCAACTTTAATGAAGAAACCTGGCCGGGTTATCGTAACCCGGAAAATTTTATTGTGGTATCCGATCCCTATCCGACAGTGACCGCCCAGGCCGCCGATCTGATTTTGCCCACCGCCATGTGGACGGAGAAAGAAGGGGCCTATGGTAATGCGGAACGCCGGACTCAGTTTTGGCGGCAGCAGGTGAAAGCACCGGGTGAATCCAAGTCAGATCTCTGGCAGCTGGTTGAATTCTCCAAGCGTTTCAAAGTGGAAGAAATCTGGCCGGCTGAGCTGATTGCGAAGAAGCCTGAACTAAAAGGTAAGACACTTTATGAGGTGCTTTATCGCAACGGCAATGTTGATAAATATCCTGCACAAAAAGTTACGGATGATAAAGGCAATGTTTATGGCAATGATGAAATGGACGACTTTGGGTTTTATCTACAAAAAGGTCTGTTCGAAGAATATCGTATCTTTGGTACCAAAGGGCCGAAGACAGGACACGACTTAGGTGAGTTCGATGCTTATCACAAGACGCGCGGCATGCGCTGGCCGGTAGTCAATGGCAAGGAAACTCTCTGGCGTTATCGTGAAGGTTATGATCCCTTTGTTAAAAAAGGTGAGGATATAAAATTTTATGGTAAGGCTGATGGCAAGGCCAATATTATTTTTGCACCTTATGAACCGGCAGCAGAAAGTCCGGACAAGGAATACGATCTGTGGCTGTCCACAGGACGCGTGCTGGAGCACTGGCATTCAGGTTCCATGACCCGGCGAGTACCGGAACTTTATCGTGCCTTCCCGGATGCGGTAGTGTTCATGCATCCTGATGATGCGAAGTCGCGTGGCTTGCGCCGTGGTATGTCCTGTGCACTCAGTAGTCGACGGGGTGAAATTAAATTGCGGGTGGAAACGCGAGGTCGCAATCGGCCACCGAAGGGATTGGTTTTTGTTCCCTGGTTTGATGCCGGACGTTTAATTAACAAGGTCACACTGGATGCCACCGATCCACTTTCGAAGGAAACGGACTACAAGAAATGTGCTGTTAAGATCGTCAAGGTTTAAAGCGGGCATAGCGGATTTTAAAGTGAATAGGCAACGCACAAATCATAGCCGACGGCAGTTTCTGGCGAGTAGCGCCCGGACTGCCAGTGGCGTGGGTTTACTGGCGATGGGACTGGGGCTGTATTCTCATTCCGCTCAGTCATTGCCGGCACTGGCGGTGCGCCCACCGGGTGTGGGGGGCGAAAAAGAATTTCTTTCTGCCTGTGTGCGTTGTGGTTTATGTGTGCGTGACTGTCCCTATGATACTTTGAAATTAGCGCAACCGGGGGAGGGCATGGCCAGTGGCACGCCTTATTTTACCGCGCGTACTATCCCCTGTGAAATGTGTGAGGATATTCCCTGCGTGGCGGCCTGTCCCACCGGTGCACTGGATAAATCACTCACCGATATTGATGATGCACGCATGGGACTCGCGGTGTTGATCGATCAGGAAAACTGTCTGAACTTTCAGGGGCTGCGTTGTGATGTCTGTTATCAGGTTTGTCCCTTAATTGATGAAGCGATTACTCTGGATCTGCAACATAACCGGCGCAGTAATAAGCATGCCTTGTTTATTCCCGTGGTGCACTCTGATGCCTGCACTGGCTGTGGTAAATGTGAATATGCCTGTGTGTTAGACGAAACAGCGATTAAAGTTTTACCCTGGCATCTGGCCAAAGGTGAATTAGGTAAACATTATCGGCTGGGCTGGAAAGAAAAAGAAAAGGCGGGTGGCAGTCTGGTTTCACCGGATCAAGAGCATAAATTTAATTTACCCGAAGGCCTGAAATATGATTATGAGAACAAGGGGCTAACCGATGATGAGGGCAAGGTTCCCTTTTCATCTAATCCCCTAGATAGTCTTAATCATCATGCGGAGCAAAATCCATGAAGGCTTCGTCAATCCATAATTTACAATCAGGCCAGAGTGCCATTGAAGCCAAAGGCTGGTTATTGGCACATAAGTGGTTGTTGCTGCGGCGTAGCTCCCAGCTTGGAATTGTTGGTTTATTTTTGCTTGGCCCGCTAGCGGGTATCTGGCTGGTCAAAGGTAATCTGGCTTCGAGCCTGGTTCTTGATACATTGCCATTAAGCGATCCCTATTTATTATTACAATCGATTATGGCAGGGCATTTACCGGAAGTAACCGCCTTAAGCGGTGCATTGATTGTGATGGTTTTTTATTTAGTTGTTGGCGGGCGTAGTTACTGTGCCTGGGTTTGTCCTTTAAATATGGTGACCGACACGGCTAGATATTTACGTGATCGCTGGAAGCTTAAAGGGGGGGCTCATGTCTCCCGGCAGGCGCGTTACTGGCTATTGGCGATGAGTTTATTGCTGGCCCTGTTTACCGGCAATATGGCATGGGAATTAATTAACCCGGTGTCGATGGTGCAACGTGGTTTATTTTTTGGAATGGGTGCGGCCTGGTTATTTGTCGGCGGACTTTTTATTTTTGATCTGTTTATCAGTCGCCAGGGCTGGTGTGGTCATCTGTGTCCAGTGGGCGCATTTTATAGTTTGTTGGGAGCTGCATCGGTAGTCCGAGTCTCAGCTAACGGGCGTACAAGGTGTGACGATTGTATGGACTGCTTTGCTGTGTGTCCGGAGCAACAGGTTATTCGCCCTGCGCTTAAAGGAGCTGATAAAAATATCAGCCCGATAATTTTTTCAGGAAATTGTACTAATTGTGGGCGTTGCATTGATGTTTGCGCTCAGGATGTATTCAAATTCAGTCACCGTTATGAACATTCACGCTATCTTTCCATTGATGGAAATAAGGAGGTCAGATCATGAAAAAGAAAATGTACTTCAGGTTTAATATGAGATTTAAAATAGGTGTTAGTGTGCTAGCTGGCGCATTATTTTCTTCGTCGTTGATGGCACAGTCAGATACCGTTACCTCCTTGCGCGGGCATACCGATCTTGATCAGGACTCCGGCATCTCGAGTGTAAAAAAATGGCAGCGGGATCGTGATCCCATCGAGCGTGATTATGTGCAACAGCCGCCGCTGATTCCACATTCTACCAAGGGCTACAAAATAAATATTAAATTCAACAAGTGTCTTACCTGTCATAGCTGGGCCAATTATAAAGAAGCTGGTGCCACCAAGATCAGTCAGACCCATTTCAGTGATCGAGATGAAAATGTGCTCGCCAATATTGCACCGCGACGTTACTTTTGTGTTCAGTGTCATGTTCCCCAGGTCGATGCCAAACCGCTGGTCGAAAATACCTTTGAGCCGGTTAAGAGTATCCAGCATCACTGAAATGATGATGGATTTACTTCAATCAATAGCGAGAATGAGTCATGGTTGATAAACAAAATACACCGAAAAATGGCGGCTTACTGGAGAAGCTCAAGCGTCCCACTTCAAAATATTCTATGGGCACGTTGTTATTTGTCGGCGTTATCGTCGGGGTGATCTTCTGGGGCGGATTTAATACGGCAATGGAGGCAACGAACAAGGAATCGTTCTGCATCTCCTGTCATGAAATGCGTGAAAATGTCTATGAGGAATATAAAGACACCGTACACTATAGCAATCGTACCGGCGTGCGTGCTACCTGTCCGGACTGTCATGTGCCGAAGGAATGGACCTATAAAATGATCCGTAAAATTCAGGCGAGTAATGAATTATTACACAAGGCGTTGGGCACCATTGATACGCCTGAAAAATTTGAAGCCAAACGTTTGCAGCTGGCACGTAATGTCTGGAAGACCATGAAAGAAACAGACTCGCGCGAATGCCGTAACTGCCACAACTTTGAATCCATGGATTATACTGAGCAGGGGCGGCGTGCAATTCGTCAGCATGAGAAAGGACTGGCAGGTGATAAGACCTGTATCGACTGCCATAAAGGGATTGCACATTCACTGCCTGCTATGTACGAAGAGGATCCCAGCGCGGCGATTGGTCAGTAGGTTTGACTCGATTAACGCCCTCATGAGGGAAAAGGAATTTCCTCTCCATTTGCATGGATAAACGCATACTGTGTAGCGCATCTACGTAGATACGGCTTCAGCCATAGCGGTTCATCTGAAGGCGAATCTACAAGGAATACCCTGTAGATTGCAGGGGCTTGTTTATTTGATCTGTATCAATAACATCGTTCATCCTGCTCAATGATTTCCTCGATTCAGATAAAATAGCATAGTTTGAGCGGACTGATTCATTGCCTGAAATAAATTCAACTAGAGTAAAACCGTTTATCCTGGAGTTTCATAGCGGATGATCCTGTCTCAATATGTTCATACCTTTGGTCAGGCCATGCTGGCCCGCCACGGGGAACGAATACATAAATTAGCTATTGATGCGGCCTTTACCTGTCCTAACCGTGACGGTAGTAAAGGCATTGGTGGCTGTACTTTCTGTAATAACCAGTCCTTTAGTCCCAATAGCCGTCAGCCCTTAGCCCTGGCGCAACAGATTGAGGCCGGTCGGCAGGTGATTCGCAAACGCACCGGCGCATATAAGTATCTTGCCTACTTTCAGGCCTATACCAATACCTATGCAGATGTGGATGAACTGCGTCATTTATATGATGCCGCACTGGCGGAAGATGATGTTATTGGTCTGTCCATTGGAACCCGGCCTGATTGCGTTCCCGACAAGGTGCTGGATTTATTGCAGGAGTATCAGCAGGCCGGTCATGAGATCTGGCTGGAGCTGGGATTGCAGTCCAGTTTCAATGTTACGCTTGAACGCGTTAATCGCGGGCATGGTTATGAAGAATATGAAGCCGCGGTTATTGCCGCGCATCAGCGCGATTTACAAATTTGCACACATCTGATTGCCGGTTTGCCGGGTGAGAGCAATGAGCATGTTTATATCAGTTTGCAGCGGGTGCTGGAGCTGGGTGTAGAAGGTTTAAAAATTCATCCTCTGCATGTGGTGAAGGGAACGCAATTGGCGAATGAGTGGCGGCGTGATGAGTTTACTCCGATCCGTTTACAGGATTATATTCATCTGGTTGCCGATATGGTTGAACAAACCCCGGCAGAGATTATTTATCATCGGCTGACGGGTACTGCATCAGAGTCGATTTTACTGGCACCGTCATGGTGCTCGATGAAATGGCGGGTATTAAATGCGATTGCCGAAGAGTTACAGCGGCGGGGCAGTTATCAGGGCATAGCCTTTGGAGAACAAGTGAATGATTGCAGTAAATAGTAAGATTGATCTGGTTTGTCCGGCCGGGAGCTTACCGGCGCTACGGGCGGCTATCGATAATGGTGCGGATGCGGTGTACATGGGATTTCGTGATAATACCAATGCACGAAATTTTCCGGGGCTGAATTTTGATGAAGCCGAAGCCGATAAGGGTATCGCATACGCGCATGAACAGGGTAGCAAGGTATTGCTGGCCCTGAATACTTATCCGCAACCCCAGCATTTTGAACGCTGGACGCAGGCGCTGGCACAGGCCGACCGTCTGGGTGTGGATGCCGTGATCCTGGCGGATCCTGGCTTGATGCAATATGCCACAGAGCACTTCCCTGATTTGCGTTTACATTTATCGGTACAGGGTTCGGCAACCAATCGTCATGCCATTGCTTTTTATCATCAGCATTTCAATATTCAGCGGGTGGTCTTGCCGCGAGTCTTATCACTGCGACAAATAAAAAGCGTGATTGACAGCAGTCCGGTTGAAGTTGAAGTCTTTGGCTTTGGCAGCCTCTGTGTGATGGTCGAAGGACGTTGTGCCTTATCCTCTTATGTTACTGGCGAATCACCCAATACCTGTGGCGTATGCTCACCGGCAAAAGCGGTGCGCTGGGAGGAAACCCCGCAGGGTCGTCAGTCCCGTCTTAATGGTGTCCTGATCGATCGTTATCAAAAAGATGAGGCTGCCGGTTATCCGACTCTGTGTAAGGGGCGGTTTAAAGTAAAAGGTGATGATGTTTTTTATGCAATGGAAGAACCCACCAGTTTAAACACGCTGGAGATTCTACCCGAGTTGGTAAAAATGGGTATAGCGGCGATTAAAATTGAAGGTCGCCAGCGTAGCCCGGCCTATGTGAAACAGGTTACCCGGGTAATGCGCACCGCGCTGGATCACTGTCAGCAGGATCCAGATAATTATACTCCCGCCGCAGATTGGGTAAGTGCACTGGATCATGTCTCTGAAGGGCGTTCGCATACTCTGGGTGCACTGCACCGGCCCTGGCAGTGATATGTAGGTACGGCTTCAGCCGTACACATACACCTGAATGCGTACCTGCAGGGAAAATCCTGCAGTATTTTTAATAAGGTATGTAAATATGAAGTTATCATTAGGCCCATTACAATATTACTGGCCAAAAGAAAAAGTGATCGAGTTTTATCTGGCGGCTGAAAGTTGGCCGGTAGATATTGTTTATCTGGGTGAAGTCGTTTGTGCCAAGCGTCGTGAATTAAAACTGGAAGATTGGTTAGCCATCGCTGAACGGTTGACGGCAGCCGGAAAAGAAGTGGTGCTTTCAACGCTAATTTTATTAGAAGCAGATTCCGAGTTGTCGCGGCTGGAAAAAATATGCAATAACGGTCAGTATCGGGTGGAAGCCAATGATATCTCTGCGGTACACCTGCTGGATGGTAAACATAAATTCATTGCCGGCCCACATATTAATAGCTATAACGCGGGAACTTTATCTATCCTGCATAATTGTGGGGCGATTCGTTGGGTGATGCCCTTCGAGCTTGGACAGTCTACCCTGCAACGACTGGTCGCCGAAAAACCGACCTCAATGGAAACTGAAGTGCTCGTCTACGGGCGTTTACCGTTGTCATTTTCAGCGCGTTGTTTTACCGCCCGTGCGGACAATGTACCCAAAGATCAATGTGAGCTGCGCTGCATCAGTGATGTGAAGGGCCTGCCCCTGCAAACTCAGGAAGGTCAAGAGTTATTCACCATCAATGGCATTCAATTACAATCTGGCGTGCCCTGTAATCTGGTGGGGGAAGTCAATGCGTTAAAAGATATGGGGGTTGATGTCCTACGTCTGTCTCCCGAAGTTGAACATATGGATGTGTTTGTGGCCTTATTCAACGAAGTCATTGCGAACCAGCGCAACTCGGATGAAGCTTTTGAAATTATGCAGGATTTATTTTCTCAACAGGAATGGTGCAATGGTTTCTGGTATGAAGAAGCCGGAATGAACTGGAAAAATATTCAGCAGCAGGCTTGAATAGATGCGCCGGATTTATGATCCTGATGAGTCTCCGCTATTGTAGATACAGCTTCAGCGGTACAAATTCGAAACTTCTTTCCCAGTCTTTCATTCACCCCCATTCGATTGAAATCGAATCTACATGGATGGCGGTAGAATCGGTTTTAATCATCAAGAAGTTAGAAAGCTAATTTAACAGTCCAATGCCACTTGAACGGCTGAGTATTTTAAACTCTGAAATTACGCTATCCTGTCATAAAAGCCATCCCCTCACCTTTTTGAAGGGGGCTAACAGGATAGTTATGATAATGTCACATTCAATTAAAGCCGCCCTTTTATCGGCCTTCGTGTTTCCCGGCGCCGGCCATCTATTCCTGAAAAAATATATTTCTGCGCTGGGCTTATCCGGGGCTGCATTTTCTGTGGCTTATTTTTTGACAACAACGATGGTAGAAAGGGTGTTGCAAATAACTGAAAAAATACAGTCGGGTCAGGTTCCTCTCGATGTTGCCTCGATTAATGAGCTGGTTTCTGTTCAATCAAGCGGTGCAGATGCTCAGGCATTAAATATTGCCACGATTATTTTTATCGTCATCTGGTTAGTCGGCATTGCGGATTCATATCGAGTGGGCCGTAAACCCGGATAAATATAGCTAGTTGTGCACAGGCTCATGTTGGGCTTCGTTTTCACTCAGCACCAACCTACCTTAAATTCTCTGTTAAAATATAATTATGAAAATTATAAAAGCAGATAATCTATCCTGCCCGATTGATGGTGAACGGCTTGTATCTCAGAATCGACAGCTGGTTTGTGTAAAAGGCCATTCATTTGATCTTGCTCGTCAGGGCTATGTAAATTTATTGCCGGTGCAACATAAAAGAACGAAACATCCGGGTGATAGTAAAGAAATGGTGTTAGCACGTTCCCGTTTTTTAAATTCAGGGATCTATGCGGTGGTTGCGGATAAATTAGCGGCGCTTTCATATTCTCATCTTGAAGGCAAGGCTATTTCTTGTGTGCTGGATGCTGGTTGTGGCGAAGGCTATTATCTTGACTATGTTTTAAATTATTTAAAAAATAAAGATGATGCGGTTGATGTTTCCTTTTTAGGCCTGGATATATCCAAGCAGGCTATTATTGAAGCAGCAAAAAGAAATAAACAGATTAGCTGGCTGGTGGGTACTAATCGACAGCCGCCGCTTGAGCCAAATAGCGTTGATATTATTTTATGTGTGTTTGGGTTCCAGAGTTTTGAGGGTTTTAATAAAATATTAAAGCCGGGTGGAAAAATCATTCTGGTTGAGCCTGGGTCTGAACATTTAATTGAATTGAGAGAAATCATTTATAGCACGGTCAAGCGAACTCCAGTTCAGAATCCCGGAAAGTTTGAATCATTGGGTTTTTTACTGAGAGAGAGCCAGCCTCTGCAATTAAAAACAGGGCTTATCAACAACAAGTTAATCAATGATTTGCTGTTGATGACACCGCACTTTTATCGGGCCTCAAAAGAAGGTCGGCAGGCCGCGATGCAGTTACAGACGCTGGATTTAAGTATAGATGTGGTTTTTAGAGTATTTGAGAAAAATAAATCTATTGAGTGAGTTCAACGGCATCGATAGAGAGACTTCTTCTGTAGGTTCGATTTCAATCGAACGGGGACGAGGGAAATGGCTGAGGGTGGCTTCGAATTTGTACGACTGAAGTCGTACAGTCGTATCGGCATTGGATATTCCGGTTGCTTAAATCATATAACCCTTATACAACACTCTGGCTACGCAGGTATTCTTCATAGGTTCCGCTGTAGTTATTAATGCCAGTTACACCAAGCTCAATGATGCGGGTTGCCAGTGAAGAGACAAATTCCCGATCATGACTGACAAAGATAAGTGTGCCGGGATAATTCTCAAGCGCCAGATTAAGCGCTTCGATTGATTCCATGTCAAGGTGATTGGTCGGTTCATCCATGACCAGCACATTGGGCAGTTGCATCATGATTTTTCCAAATAGCATGCGGCCTTGTTCACCACCGGAAATTTTAGTGACCGATTTATTAATTTCATCCTGAGAGAATAACATTCTCCCCAGCACTGAGCGCACGGATTGTTCATCATCACTTGGCTTCATCCATTGACTCATCCAGTCGACTAACGACATGTCGTTACTGAAATCATCTGAATGATCCTGGGCATAATAACCAATATTAATATTTTCCGACCATTTTACCTTGCCGCTGTCTGGGGCAAGATCATGTACCAGAGTGCGTAATAGTGTGGTCTTGCCGATACCGTTGGGGCCGATGATGGCAATACGTTCACCCACTTCGGCCAGCAAACTGAGTTTGCTGAACAGGGGTTTATCAGCAAAGCCTTTACTTAATTTATCGAGTTCAAGTGCATTTCGATAAAGTTTCTTGGCCTGATCAAAGCGGATGAAAGGGCTTTTCCGGCTGGAGGGTTTGACTTCATCCAGTTTGATTTTATCAATTTGTTTGGCGCGCGAGGTGGCCTGTTTGGCCTTGGAGGCATTGGCAGAAAAGCGGCTGACAAAAGATTGAAGTTCGTTAATCTGTGCCTTTTTCTTCGCATTGTCTGAGAGCAGACGTTCACGGGCCTGAGTGGATGCGGTCATATATTCATCGTAATTGCCGGGATATAAACGCAGCTCGCCATAATCGAGATCGGCCATGTGGGTGCAGACACTATTTAAAAAATGCCGATCATGGGAAATAATAATAATGGTGCTGTTACGCTCGTTGAGCATTTTTTCGAGCCAGCGAATGGTGTTGATATCAAGGTTATTGGTCGGTTCATCGAGCAGCAGAATATCGGGATTGGCAAATAGCGCCTGCGCAAGCAGGACACGTAATTTCCAGCCGGGGGCGACCGCACTCATTAAGTCAGTATGCTGTTCCAGCGGAATCTCCAGCCCCAGCAATAATTCACCGGCGCGGGACTCAGCGGTATAGCCATCGAGTTCAGCAAACTCAACTTCCAGATCGGCGACTTTCATGCCATCTTCTTCACTCATTTCAGCCAGCGAATAAATGCGGTCACGTTCTTTTTTTATCTGCCAGAGGCGGTCATGCCCCATGATTACGGTATCCAGCACCGTATTGTTTTCAAAAGCAAACTGATCTTGACCCAGCTTGCCGACAGTTTCATTTATATCGATGGAGACATTTCCTGACGTTGCTTCAAGATCAGCACCGAGTATTTTCATAAAAGTGGACTTGCCGCAACCGTTGGCACCAATCAGGCCGTAGCGATTGCCATTGCCGAATTTGACGGAAATATTTTCAAACAGGGGTTTGGCCCCAAATTGCATGGTGATATTGGCTGTGCTAATCAAGGTGTTTGTCCGGAGTATCTGCAGGTAAAAAGGTCGGGCATTATGCCACAGCGTGACCGGAGGCACACGCAGAATAACGATATCTGTAATTTTTATTCCTGAGAATAAGTACCCTATAGTCGGCTATACTCTTATTTTTCAAGTGGATGGTGAGCAATGAAGATGAGTGACTTTACATTAGATCCTCGACTTGCTAAGGACTGTCTGGTTCTTGGGAAATTGAATTTTAGCCAATTGTTGTTAATGAATAATTCGCTGGTACCGTGGTTTATCCTGGTGCCGAATACCTCTGAAGTCGAGATCATCGATTTATCAAAATCAGAACAGGCCGACTTGCAGGAAGAGATAAACCGCTTATCCGCCTTTGTGAGAAATAATTTTGTAGTTTCAAAGCTGAATATTGCTGCGATTGGCAATGTCGTCAGCCAGTTGCATATTCATGTGGTAGGACGTGATCCTGCTGATTATTGCTGGCCGAATGTGGTCTGGGGACGTGATGAATGCAGGCCATACAGCGATGAGAAAGTGGTTGAAATCAGGGCGGCGGTGAGGGAGCAGTTGGGGGTGTTTCAATAATCCATCGACAGAGATGCATCCCCTGTTGGTTCGATTTCAATCGAACCGTGCGAGTGAAATGGCTGGGGTGGCTTCGATTTGTTCGACTGAAGTCGAACCGACAGTCGTATCGATAGTTTAATGGTTGGTCAGGGTATTTAGATGCCGACCGAGATCCAGCCGTTTGAAATGTGCGGCCAGGCGAATGCCGAGGGCTTCGCCGATAAAGGCTTTGAAGTGAGCTTCAGAGTCAAACTCCATCGCATCGATCATGTTTTTCAGATAGAGTCCATCTTCGGTATTGCCTTCCATGCTTAGGCGGCGGGCAAAAAATAGAGTGTCAGGATCTTCACTGCGGGTGGCGAGCAGAAGGAAATCATCCAGTCTGCCACTGATGTGTATTTCTGGTGCGTCCTGTTGCCGATCTAATAGAAATTGCCCATCCTGAATCTGAAACTGCCAGGTGTTGCCAGTGTCGGTCACGGTCAACCAGAGTCGCTTTCCCTGCAAATAATCCAGTCTTGAGCTGAAGCTCTGACCTTTTAAAAGGTGGTTGAAGCTGTGACTGAGGAGTCGGGAGTGGAGCGCATCTGGGATACCGCGCAGGGCAAATTTCAGGGGCCAAAGGGGGAGTTTCATAGTTGTTTAGCCGGTAGTTATTACAACTAACTAGATTAAGACAGGTGCAGGTCAAATAAACTGATCTGGATCAAGTGTATTCGGCAGGTTATAGTTTCAGCGACATCCGCACCAGCGCGGCCAGCGAGCTGGCCTGCATTTTTTCCATTACCCGCGAGCGATGCACTTCCACAGTTTTAATACTGATGCTCAGGGCGGCGGCGATTTGCTTATTCGACATGCCAAGGACGATTTTATCCATGACTTCTTTTTCTCTTGAGGTCAGGGTTTCAAAGCGGTCATTGAGCATTTCATAAATAGAGTGCTGTTCCTGATGGTGCTCGCAGAATTTTACTGCCATGCGGATACTATCGAGAATTATTTTGTCATCAAAGGGCTTTTCGACAAAGTCGAACACGCCATCTTTGAGTGCCTTAACCGCCATTGATATATCGCCGTGGCCGGTGATAATGATGACCGGGATCTGAAATTCCATTTGCGTGAGTTTCTGATAGAGCTCAAGCCCGGAGATGCCCGGCATGCGAATATCAGCTATCACACAGCCCAGCTCTTTACCGGGAAGATTGTCAAGAAAGCATTCTGCATTCTCAAAGGTTGCGGCATTATAGCCGTCAGATTTGACCAGCCAGGCCAGTGAGTCGCGCATGCCCTTGTCATCATCAATGATATAAATACAAAAATCCTGATTATCCATTATGATCCTTTTTTATGGGTAGGGTGAAGCTAAAGCTGGCTCCGGGCTGGCTTGAATCGATAATTAATTCCAGTGTACCACCATAATGTTCGATGATGGTTTTACAGATGGAAAGTCCCAGGCCCAGCCCTCGCATTTTGGAGGTAAAAAAGGGGTCAAATAATCGCAGTCGGATGTCATCATTTACCCCTGAGCCGGTATCATCGATGTTAACCCGAATGAATTCAGGGCTGATCGTTTGTGCCTGTATGCGCACAACCCGATAATGAGTGTTAGCCTGTTCCATAGATTCAATGGCATTCAGTATCAGGTTGGTAAATACCTGTTCGACCTGAATGGTGTCGGCCCAGACAACCGGCAGGTTGGGCATCAACGTTGTTTCAAATTCCAGTTTCTGAGACAGGGTAGTGGCATGAATAAAACTGACCACACGTTCGATCAGTGTCTCGAGTTCAATCTCCTGAACATGGGCTTTTTCTTTGCGTACAAAAGCTCGCATGCGTTTAATAATATCTGCAGCACGTTGAGCCTGAGTGACAATCTTCTCAAAAACATCGTTCGTTTCAGTTAGCGATAAACTGGATTTTGCCATCCGGTTTTTTGCTCCGTTGGCATAGATCAGAATGGCTCCGAGTGGTTGATTAATTTCATGGGCAATGCCGGTCGTCATTTCACCCAGTGTTGCCATGCGGGTGGAGTGGGCGAGTTCCATTTGCTGTTGTCGCAGATCGGCATTGCTTTCTGCGAGTTGTTGTTCCGCCTGGGTCTGCTCGGTAATGTCCTGCAAAATTCCGTAGACGGTTTCGGCTCGCCCGCTTGCATCATAGGCGACTTCTGCCTGATGCCAGATATTACGGGTTATATTATTGCTGCTGAGCAGGCGATGCCTAAAATCAAAATTGCAGTTTTCATATAGTGCACTATTCATTTTTTCGCGGAAAATAATTCGATCCTGAGGGTGCACATGCTCTAGCAGTCCCTGAAAACTTCGATCACTTTTATCATTACGGCAGCTGAGCATATTCGCCATCTCTTCAGAAGCAATGAATTTATTGCTGATAAGATTCCATTCCCAAAACCCCAATTTCCCCATTCGTTGAGCCTGAGAAAGTTGTCGTTTGTTTTTGTTTAGTTGTTTGCGAATTTTTTCAGCACTGGAGATGACGGGTTCGAGATGGGCGAGTGCGGTTAGCAATAGTATTGAGGCAAGTATGGCCAGAATTTCGGCAAACAATTGGGGTGAGTGAAATGCGTGACCGCTGAGATGCAGATAAAATTCGATGAGTCGGCGGGCTAGCATCAGTATGATTGCCGTTGCCAGTAATAGCCAGGGCGTGCGCCAGCCGGTTGTACGCAACAGGCGGAAGGTTTGAATTACTGCTGCAGCCTGCAGCAGAATAGAGCCAATCAGTAGCGTGCCATAAAGCATGGAATGTTTGCCTGATCTCTTATTTGAAGTTTTTATTTAGAATATGTGCGATAACGTGCATCATCATATCGAAATCAGGGGGCTAGATCACGCGGGTTTTAGAAAACGGGCGCTTAATTCCCTGAATACCAGAATGGCGAGGCAGGGGCAGAAAAATAGAACAGGAGATAACTGTCCCGTTAACGTGAGCCTGAAGTGTCCTGAGAGGGGCGGTGTTAACGGAACAGTCGTACCGGCTATTTAAATTGTCTGGTAATAAATGTTTTGTGGGTGATTGGCCTGGGCGAAGAAAAACCAGCGTTCGGCAATCAGGCCAATATATTGAATCACAAAGGCGATGATGAGGCTGCTGCCATTTTCCTGCTCGATGCCGGACCAGAGGAATAATAGCGGCAGGAAAAAAGTCAGCAGGATAAAGATCCATTTTATGGATTTCATAAACAGCCGACTCTGGTGATGGAAAAAGTCACGGGTATTCACTGAGCCGCCCATGAAGCCCATGGACTTTTGCTGGATCTGATTATGGCGTATGCCAATCGCGGTCTGAATGCTGGACTTGTGTTTGATGCGGGCATTGCGAATCAGGGCGGCGCTGCGGGTAATAAAGGCTACCAGGGTGATGATGGTGGCCCAGATGCCATAGAATTTTACCAGTCCTGGGGCAGCATAAGATGAAAACGCCGTTGCCAGTATAAAACCGGAGGCCGTGCCCAGCAGTAAGTAATTGATTACGGTAAGTGGGCTAGCCCATTCCTGTAAAAATTTTATCGCAGCGTAAATCATGCCGGTGCAGAGGAATAGAATAAAAGTTGCAATCACACCGAGCATGCCAACTATCAGGGTTAACTGCAGACGTGCTCCCGTCTTACTGGTAAAGAGCATGGTGTCCCAGCCGAAGTAATGCATTAGACCGTAGAGAAAAATAAAAAACATCACCAGTGGCAGGATAATAACTTCACGGGATAACCAGGAAGTGCGCCATTTGCTTGCAGCACGCCAGGCGCGTTCGGGATGACCAAGATGAAACATCGAGGCTATCAGGCCAGCAAATAAAAACACCAGCGCAATTAAGGAGCCGGTGGCATAAAAACCAATGCTGTCCCCGGTGGGGAGAAGCTCGACGGAGGAATAAGTCTGGCCGGTAACGATCGCCAGGAACAAACCCTGACCAACCCCGATCAGGGTGGTTAAGAAAATGACTGAAAATGCGGGATGCATGTTTTCTCCAGTAGCCAGGTGCTAGTTGCGAGTAACACCGTAAGTTTGTTATTCAGTAGCTGAGTAGTTGCAGGTAGGGTTTTCCTAGCTACCAGCTCGTTGAGTCGTCCAGTGTTGTTGCATCAACCGGATCGGCATGGCCACGCTGTTCTTTCTTCAGCGGATTATCGGCACGTACCAGTTCGTCTTCATGGATGTGCATGCGGGTCTTGCGTCGCGGTAAATAATGATTCGAGGGTCGGGTACCCCATTCTGGCATGAGTGCATAACCGCCTTCTTCACGAATGGCAATGGAGACTTCGGACTGCGGATCATGCACGTCACCAAATAGACGGGCACTGGTGGGACAGGCCATTACACAGGCCGGTTTGCGTTCGGCTTCGGGCAGTGACTCGTCATAAATTCTGTCCACACAGAGGGTGCATTTTTTCATTACCTTCTCGTGCTCATCGACTTCACGTGCACCGTAAGGGCAGGCCCAGGAACAGTAACGACAGCCGATGCATTTGTCATAGTCCACCAGTACGATGCCATCATTTTCACGTTTATAACTGGCTCCGGTGGGACAGACCGGAACGCAGGGAGGCTCTTCACAATGCAGACAACTCTTCGGGAAGTGAACGGTTTCCGTATAGGGGAATTCACCGACTTCATAGGTTTGCACGCGGTTGAAAAAAGTGCCGGTAGGGTTTTGCCCGTAAGGATTGTCATCACTCAGGCTGCCAGCCGTACCCGACGTGTTCCATTCCTTACAGGAAGTCACGCAGGCATGGCAGCCCACGCAGACGTTGAGATCAATAATCAGTGCTAGTTGAGTCATATCGTATACTCGTATTTATATGTTTTTTAATCACAGAGGACACGGAGGTCACAGAGGATATGAAAGGAAAAGCTCTGAGTATTCAGTGTACTAAGTTTTAGTTTTAGTTTTAAAAAAATTATAGTTTTCATATTTGCTCTCTTTCCCACGCAGGAGCATGGGAACCAGAAATTAGCAATAAGGGTTAAGTCAGCACAGAGATAAGCAAAAAGTCCTTCGTGCCCTCTGTGCTGAGAAATTTATTTTTTCGTAAACTTACCCGCAAAATAAGCCTGCCATTTACGCCGCAGTCCCGTTCCAGGCAGGGCGGGCATGGTTTTAAACTGCGGCCAGCTGACTTTCTCATCGTCATCATCGGCTTTGTAGACGCGCACGCGCACGTCATACCAGCCGGCCTGTCCAGAAATCGGATCAGAGTTTGATAAGTGATCGCCATCTTCATTGGCGGGCAGTTCTTCGGAGATTAAATGATTGAGCAGGAAGCCCTGCTTTGATTCATTTGCATCTTTATCCAGTCCCCAGGCGCCACTGGCTTTGCCGATAGCATTCCAGGTCCACACCGTGCCCGGTTCCACCGCTTCACTGAAGCGGCACATGCAGCGAACTTTGCCGTGCATGGATTCCACCCAGATCCAGTCGCCATCACCAAAGCCGTGTTTCTGTCCCAGTGAAGGATGCAGGTAAAGAAAGTTATAGGCATGAATCTGACGCAGCCAGGCATTCTGTGAATCCCAGGAGTGATACATGGCCATAGGCCGCTGGGTTAGCGCATTGAGCGGGTATTTATGCGTATCCGTGAGCTGGCCTTCCAGTGTTTCAGAATAAAACGGCAGCGGATCAAAGTGCGTTTCGATACGCTTTCTTAAATGTTCCGGTGGCTGCTTGCCGGCTCGTTTACCCTGTGCGGCAAGGCGGAATTTTTGCAGCACTTCGGAATAAATATGAATATTGATGGGCTCTTCATAACGGGTCAGTCGATGTTCCTGCGCCCATTTTAAATAACCGCGATTCCAGTTGCGCATGTACTGATACGACTTGGGCAACTTATAATGATAAACACAATTGTTCTTTTCATACATTTCCCACTGATTGGGGTTAGGTTCACCCTTCATGAATTTCTCACCCCCCTTGCCGCGCCAGCCGGCCAGGAAGCCGATGCCGGAACCGGGTTCGACTTCGTAGTTGGTGATGAAATCCGGATAATCGCGATATTTACGTTCACCTTTTTTATTTACAAAGGCGGGTAATTTCATCCGTGAGCCCAGTTCAATCAATACTTCCTGGAAGGGCTTGCATTGACCGGTGGGAGGTACGACGGGAATGCGAACAGAATCAACTGGGCCGTCAAATTCAGAAATCGGACGATCCAGCATCGACATCACATCGTGACGCTCCAGATAGGTGGTATCCGGCAGCACCAGATCGGCATAGGCCACCATTTCTGACTGGAAAGCATCGGAGACAATAATAAAGGGAATTTTGTATTCGCCATCCTCGTTTTTATCGTTGAGCATCTTACGCACTTCATCGGTATTCATGGTGGAATTCCAGGCCATGTTCGACATGAAGATCATCAGCGTATCAATGGAATAGGGATCGCCGCGATGGGCATTGGTGATGACGTTATGCATCAGGCCATGTGCCGAGAGCGGATATTCCCAGGAGAAGGCCTTATCGATGCGTACGGGTTCGTTGTTTTCATCCACGAACAAATCGTTGGGATCGGCCGGCCAGCCCAAGGGCATACCATCCAGCGGGGTGTTGGGCTGTACGGCATCCGGGCCTTTGGGCGGTTTAGCGCAGGGTGGAATGGGTCGTGGAAACGGCGCTTTATGGCGGAAGCCGCCGGGACGATCAATCGTGCCGAGCAGGGTCATGAGGATGGACATGGCGCGAATGGTTTGAAAGCCATTGGAGTGGGCGGCGAGTCCGCGCATGGCATGAAAGGCGACCGGGTTGCCGGTGACCGTATCATGCTCGTTACCCCAGACATCGGTCCAGGCAATAGGTAATTCGATTTTTTCATCGCGCGCGGTGATGCCCATTTCATAGGCTAGACGTTTGATGGTTTTGACCGGGATGCCGGTGATAGTGGAAGCCCAGTCGGGCGTGTATTTTTCCACCCGCTCTTTTAATAACTGGAACGAGGGTTTGACCGGGGTTCCATCTTCCAGAGCAAATTCACCCATGAGAAACGGGTCGGCATTTTCTGTCAGGGTATTGACCGGCGCATCGGTGTTGCGATCCCACCAGAGTTTATTTTGTGGATCGTAGCAGCCTTCTTCAACTTCCATTTCCTTGACGCGCACAAACATGCCGAAGTCATTGCTGTCATCATCCAGATTGATCAGTTCAGCCGCATTGGTGTACTGCACCAGAAAATCACGATCATAGAGACCCTGTGCAATGAGTTCATGAATGATGGCGAGAAACAGTGCGTTGTCGGTGCCGGGTTTAATCGGCACCCACTCGTCAGCAATGGCGGAGTAACCGGTACGCACTGGGTTGATGGATACAAAGCGACCCCCATTGCGTTTGAACTGCGACAGGGCAACCTTCATCGGATTGGAATGATGATCTTCAGCCGTGCCGATCATAATAAATAATTTGGCTCGTTCCAGATCCGGGCCGCCAAATTCCCAGAAGGAACCACCGATGGTGTAGATCATGCCGGTGGCCATATTTACCGAGCAGAATCCCCCGTGGGCGGCATAATTTGGCGTGCCGAATTGCTTGGCAAACAGACCGGTCAGGGCCTGCATCTGGTCGCGGCCGGTGAACAGGGCAAATTTCTTTGGATCGGTTTCGCGAATGTGGCTAAGCCGTTCTTCCATTATCTGGAAGGCTTCATCCCAGGAGATTTCTTCAAATTCGGCATCGCCACGATCGGCTCCGGCTTTGCGACGTAGCGGTTTAGTCAGTCGCGCAGGGGAATACTGTTTCATGATCCCAGAAGCACCCTTGGCACAAATCACGCCTTTGTTCAGTGGGTGATCGGGGTTGCCCTGAATGTAGCGCACTTCACCGTCCCGCAGGGTGACTCGAATCCCGCAGCGGCAGGCGCACATATAGCAGGTGGTATTTTTGACTTCGGTGCGGCTATCGTTTTCGACGACAGCGGCTTGTTGAATTGACATTTCGCGAACCTTAAAATTTTAACCCCATATTATACAGGGATTTCACTTGATGGAGGGGCGGTATTATACGGGTCTAATTCCCCAGTAGGCTAATCAGGATTATTAGGCTTATAATAAAATACTTATATACTGATTTGTATATCTGCATAGAGATATAAGCCATTTCATAAGAATAAATTAAATCTAACCTGGCTTCGATCGGCTGAATCACTTGTGCTAACAAACTGTCAGGCCGGATTATAGCAGGTATGTAGATTATCTCGGAGGGAGATCGAAGCAGGGAAATATTCGCATATATTATAGTATCGGTTTACAGGCCGATGCGAATGGGCGCAGCAGATGCTGCGCTAAAATGCCTGTGCGAACAGTGAAGCAAATAAGAAATTTTTATAAAGAGGCTTGCGACGCAGTCAGAAAGCTTGAGTAGAGTAAAGGGTTATTCACGTTTTAAATAAGTTTCATTTATAGTGAACAAGATAAATATTAATTGAGTTTCTGTCATGAATAGTTCAAGGTAGCGCACCGCTATAGACTAGTATCTGACTGCCAGATTTACCGGTATCAGAAAGCAGGGCTTTACAAAATAGCGGCTGTAAATTCAGGGGTTCTGTCTTAAGACAGAATTCTCGTTTGGGGAAGGTGATTAGCGACATGCGCGTTGATTGCCTTAACTTCAATTATCGACATCCGAGAGGAGTAGAGTCGATGGCGGATATTATCGCTACTAATGAAACAATCCTTGTCGTAGGCGGGGGCATCAGTGGAATGACCGCAGCACTTGAAGCTGCAGAGTATGGTAAACAGGTCATTCTTGTGGAAAAAGAAGCAGGCGTCGGTGGACGGGTGAGTAAGCTGTATAAATACTTTCCTAAACTCTGTCACCCTACCTGTGGCCAGGAAATCAATCAGCGTCGTCTGAAGATGAACCCGAACGTTCGTCTGCTGACCATGACTGAAGTGGCCGAAGTTTCCGGTGAAGAAGGAAATTATTCTGTCACGCTGAAAACCAGTCCACGTTACGTCAACAATAATTGCACCGCCTGTGGCGAGTGTGAAGGCGCGGTGGAAGCCGAGTTTGATAACGAAATGAATTACGGGATGAACAAGCGCAAAGGTGCTTATCTACCGAGTCGTATGAGTTATCCGCAACAGTATGTGCTGGATCCGCGCATCATCGGTACCCCCGATGCGACCCGTGCGAAAGAAGCGTGCAAGTACGATGCTGTTGATCTGGACATGCAGGAAGAATCCACCAGCATCACGGTTGGCGCAATCATCTGGGCTACTGGCTGGCAGCCTTACGATGCGAACAAGATTCAGCCTTATGGTTATGACCGTTTTGAAAACGTCATCACCAGTGTTGAGTTTGAACGGATGATGGATCCGCATGGCCCGACGGGCGGTAAACTGCTGCGTCCTTCGGATGGTAAAGAAGCAAAAGATATCGCTTTCATCCAGTGTGCCGGTTCTCGTGATCGCAACCATCTCAAACATTGCTCACGTATTTGCTGCATGGCCTCATTAAAGCAGACTACCTATGTACGTGAGCAGTATGCTGATGAAGGAAAGTCAACAATTTATTACATCGATATTCGTGCTATTGATCGGATTGATAACTTTTATCAGACAGTTAAAGCCGATGAAGCCGTGAGCTTTATTAAGTCCAAGGTAGCCAATATTACAGAGAATAAGGAAAACAAAAATCCTGTTCTGCGTGGTGTGAATACCGAAGGTTATGATCGTTATGAAAACGAATACGAGCTGGTAGTACTGGCCGTGGGTATGGAGCCTAGTGTGGCTGTCGCTGACTTCCCCATCAAGGTGGTGGTTAACGAACATGGCTTTATCGAAGAAGATGAATCTAATGGCGGGATATTTGCGGCCGGTTGTTCAGCCGATGCGCTGGATGTAAACCGTGCAGTTCAGAGTGCCACGGCTAGCGCCTTACGCGCTATTCAGGTGGTCAATCGTGTTGCCGGTACGGAGGGTTAAGCTGTGGCTGATGAAATGAAAATAGGTGCTTATATCTGTAAAGGGTGTGGCATTGGTGAACGCGTCGATACGGCGCAAATGGCGCAGACTGCAACACGCGATGCCAAAGCGGCGATTGCGAAAGAACATGAATTTCTCTGTAGTGCCGGTGGCATCAAGATGATTCAGGATGACATCGACAATGAAGGTGTTAACCGGGTAGCCATTATTGCCTGTTCACGTCGCGCTAAAGTCGAAGCCTTTAACTTTAAAGATGTTGCGATTACTCGTGGCAACATTCGTGAAGGTGTTATTTGGGTGCGCCCCGATACGGACGAAGCTAAAGAAACCACGCAGGACATGGCCGACGATTACGTGCGCATGGCAGTGTTCGAAGCTAAATTCTGCACCGTGCCCAAGGGCAGTGAAGAAACCGTTTATAACCGTCACGTACTCGTTGTTGGCGGTGGTGTTACCGGAATGACCGCCGCAGTTGAAGTGGTCAAGGCCGGTTATCAGGCCACCATCATCGAGAAATCCGGTGCGCTGGGTGGCGCTGCTGCACAGAGCTGGAAGCGTATTCCACAGAAAGCCCCTTATGCCGACCCGGAAGATACAGGCGTGGCCGAGCTGATCAAATACATTGATGACAGCGACAAGATTTCTGTTCATCTGAATTCAACTTTGACTAAGACTTCCGGTGCACCCGGTCGTTTTTCAGCTGACATCACCACTGAAAGTGGTTCAACTACTACCGATAACTTCGGTGCGATTGTGCAGGCCACCGGTTATGTCGAATATGATGCCAATCAGTTACCTGAATTTGGTTATGGTAAGTCGGATAATGTAGTGACTCAGGCGGAACTGGATGTGATGGCCTTAGCCGCCGACGGTGGAGCCATTAAAACCAAAGACGGCAAAGAAGTTAACAGCGTCGCCTTTGTTCAGTGCGCGGGTCAGCGTAGTGATAAAGAAGGGCATCTGTCTTATTGTTCCGGTCATTGCTGTTCGACTTCGGTTAAACAGGCCATGTACTTCAAGGATCAAAATCCAGCGGTTGATACCAATGTGATTTACACCGACCTGCGGATGCCAGGCGCCGGGGGTGAGGACTTCTATCGCAATGGTCAACGCAAGGGTGTGACCTTTACCAAGGGTTGTGTCAGTGAAGTGGCCACCGGTGGTAACGAGCTGGAAGTAAAATTCAAGGATTTAATCCTTAATGAAGAGACCAGTGAAAAAGTTGATTTAGTGGTTCTTGCCACCGGTCAGGTTGCTAACGCCGGTATTGATATTGATGAAGTGGGTCAGGATGATCCGGGCGAATGGAAAACCAATCCTGAGTCCGTACTGAATCTGGACTATCGTCAGGGCAAAGATCTTCCGCAGCTGACCATGGGCTTCAATGATTCCCATTTCATCTGCTTCCCTTACGAAACGCGTCGTACCGGTATTTATACTGCGGGCCCGGTGCGTCGTCCCATGGACATGCAACAGGCCATCGAAGATTCGATGGGTGCGGCCATGAAGGCCATCCAGTCGATTGAAAATGCCGGGCAGGGTCGCGCCGCGCATCCTCGTGCGGGTGACTTAAGTTATCCGCAGTTCCGTAAAGAAGGTTGTACCCAGTGCAAACGCTGCACGGTGGAATGTCCCTTCGGTGCGATTGACGAAGATGAAAAACGCTTCCCGAAATTCAACGAAGCTCGTTGTCGCCGTTGTGGTACCTGTATGGGAGCCTGTCCGGTTCGCGTTATTTCTTTCGAGAACTATTCCGTGGATACCGTGGGTCAGCAGATCAAGAATGTCGATATGCCGGATGAATTTGATGAAAAACCGCGTATCCTTGCCTTAGCCTGTGAGAATGATGCTTATCCAGCGCTGGATATGGCCGCGATGAACCGAGTTGAATACAGTGCCTTCGTGCGCGTAATACCCGTTCGTTGTCTGGGTTCGGTCAACCTTATCTGGATCACCGATGCGCTCAACAGTGGTTACGATGGTGCGGTATTGATGGGTTGTAAGAAAGGCGAGAACTACCAGTGTCACTTTGTGAAGGGCTCTGAAATGGCCAGCATTCGCATGAGTAAGGTGGATGACACCTTACAAACGCTGAGTCTGGAACCCGAACGTGTGACCACCCATGAAGTTGCGATTACCGATATTGAACGTGCGCCCGAAATCATCAATGAGATGGCGGCCACGATTGAGAAAATCGGTATGAGCCCATTCAAGTTCTAGGAGCTGGCTATGAGTAACCTGAATCAAACCATGGTTGAAAAATACCGTAACGATTTCCTGAATGAAGTTCGGGCCAATGTGGAAGAAGGCGACTGGGTCAACATGTGCATGCAGTGTGGTGTATGTGCCGGTTCCTGTCCGCTGGGCCCGCACTGGGAACACCCGCCACAGGAAATTTTCATGATGATTCGCGCCGGTAAGCGTGAGGAAGTATTGTCATCGACATCAATGTGGATGTGTACCTCCTGCTATAACTGTATTGCCCGTTGTCCGCGTGAAATACCTATCACCCACATCATGCACGGTCTGGCGCATTATGCTGACCGCCTGGGACTGGCGCCCAAAGAGCAACCGACACGCAAGTTTGCGAATAAGTTCTGGGATAACCTGACCAAAAAAGGTCGCGTTAATGAACTTAAGCTGGGTTTGGCTCTGTATTTCATGAATGGCTTTATGGAAGGTATCAAGGTCGCCATGGCCAACCAGAAACTGGGGCTGAATATGATCAAGACCAAGCGCATGAACCCGATGGAAATACTCGGTGGGCATGGCATTAAAGATACTAGTGGTCTGCACGCCATTTTGAAAAAGGCGCGTGAAATCGAACTGGCGAAAGCCGAAAAATTCAAAGGCCAGGAGTAAACGATATGGCGACAAAAGAATATTCCTTTTACCCCGGCTGCTCTTCACAAAAAGGTGCCTCGGGTTCTAACTATCAGGTATCTGTGAATAGCATGTGTGACGTACTGGATATTAAATTAAATGATATTCCAGACTGGAACTGCTGTTCGGCATCCATCGGTTATGCCGGTGGTGGTGAACTGCCGCGTTTAGCATTGTCTGCGCGTAATCTGGCGTTATCTGAACAGGCTAATCCTGAACAGGATATCGTTGCGACCTGTGCCGCTTGCTGGTTGGCCACACGGGAAACCAAAGAACGTCTGTTGGACAATGAAGGCCTGATGAAAGAAACCAATGAAGCCCTGGCAGCTGCGGGTCTTAAGGTGGAAGCTAAGCAGGAAGTTCGGCATATGGTTGAAGTGCTGATTGAAGACTTTGGTTATGACGGTCTGGGTCAACATGTGAAAAAACCACTGGAAGGCATTAAGATCGCCGGCTATGTGGGTTGTCAGACTAACCGTCCTTTCGGTATTCAAGGTGAATCCTTTGAAAACCCGAAATACCTGGATAAGCTGGTAGAAACCATGGGTGCAGAGCCGATAGATAATTACGACAAGAAAGTATCCTGTTGTGGTGGTGCGCTCGCCTTCTCCGAACCTGAAAAGAGTCAGGCTTTAATCAAAGATATCATCGAGTCTGCCTATGATGGCGGTGCGGAAATGATTGTAACGCCTTGCCCGGTTTGCCAGATGAACGTCGAAGTTTATCAGGATCAAATTAATGCCAAGTATAAAACCAAGTTCAACATGCCGGTTGTCTATTACAGCCAGCTGATGAGCGTGGCCTATGGCAAAGGTGTGCAGGAATCCGGCCTTAACGGTCAGGTGATTCGCGCCAAAAAGCTGGAAGATATCGCCAGCAAATAAGCTCGCGATTGTTGCGTAAAAAAAGCCCGCCCTGTAAAACAGGGCGGGCTTTTTTATGTGGACTAAATAAAATTGGGCTACAAAAAACGGCTCCTGAAGGAGTCGCTATTCAGTCATAGTGACGGGCGTAAGTTTTTTTTACACCTTGCAACACCGATTAAAGCCAACAGACCGCTGCCAAACAACCACACAGCAGCAGGTACAGCACTAACATCGCCCGACTGCAGCTCAGGTGTCAGAGTCAAATTTGGATAAGGTGTTGATTTTTTAGCTTGGACTGTGATTTGACTCCGACACCGTACCTCCGCGACACCGTACCTAAAGCCTAACTTTTTCTTATTCCAACTGGCTCGATCAGTAAGCTGGGAACTTCATTAGCAAATTGTTCTTCCTGAATGAGTTGCAGATAAAGCTGGTTACTTTTACGTGCGAATATTGAAGCACTCCATAGCTGAACATAACGCAGTGCCTGCTGGCGAAGAGAATTCTGCAATCGGAAATCCAGCAGCAGTTTGATTACGTTATTACCAAAGTCAGAAATATCCTCATCGGCAATAAGGCAGCCGCCCTCGTGTTCATCCAGTACATCAATGGTGCCCATTACCGCTGTTGATACCACGGGTAAACCACAGGCTAGTGCTTCGAGTAGAACCAGCCCCTGGGTTTCTGTTCGGGAAGAAAATACAAAAGCATTGCCTGCGTGGTAGCAATCGAGTAATTCACGTTCGCGAGACATATAGCCGATGAATTGCACATTGTCTTTTAGTCCTGATTTCAGTGTGTACTTCCTGAGACGGTTAACAGCAGGTCCTTCACCGGCAATAATTAATAGTACATCGGATATTTGCTGTTTAACATATACCAGCATATCAAGAAGAAAGTGGATGTTTTTTTCCAGTGCGACCCGACCGATGAATATAAGTAATGGGCGGTTAGCCTCAATGTTGAGAGATTTTCGAAAACGTATTCCATCACCGGCATCAAATTCATTAAGTCGCAGTCCTGTTGGCACGATGTTAATTTCAGTTTTTACGCCATAGTTTGTTAGTACTTTTTTCATGGCGCTGGATGGAACAATGACCGCATCCAGTTGATTGCACTGATTTACAGAGAATCGTTTAGAAAGATAACGAAGAATGCGTTTTGGGACAAACGGAATATAGTGATGAAAATATTCTTCAAAAAAAGTGTGATAGGTTTCAACACAGGGGGCCGATAATTTATGCGACAGTTTAATACCAAATCGATGTGCGATAAAAGGTGTTTGAATATGAATAATATCGATTTCTTCGTCACGTAATAATTCATACAGTTCATTAAAACGGTTTGATTTAATTAGGCGATCTTCCGGGTCAAAAAGTACGTGACCAGAAGGAAGCCGGATAATAGAATTATCTTCCTCATACGCAATTTGTTTATTATCAGTGTAGTCAGGGCAAACCAGGGTGACTTTGTTCCCCAGTTTTTGGTGCTCGATTATAAAAGTTCGTATGGAAGTTGAAACGCCGTTTACGCGTGGGAAGTAAACATCGCTTATCATAAGTATATGCAAAAATAAAACCTCAAAATATTATAGTAGAAGCGGCAAGAGAAAGAAGATAACCAATCGCCGCACCCGCCAGTACATCGGTCGGGTAATGTAAACCAAGGGCAACGCGCGACAATGCAATCAGCAAGGTTACCGGGATTAACAGCCAGGCTGTCTGTGGATAATGCTGTATGCAGATCAAACTAAATGAAAATGCATGCAATGTATGTCCGGAGGGGAAGCTGTATTTATCCAGAGGTGCAGTGCCAAGACGGATATCTTTCAGTACCGAATAGGGTCGAGGGCGTTCGGTATGACGTTTAATTAATTTATAAACAAGCAAACCAATGATGCCAGTAATGGCCATGCGTAGTGAAACAGTCATTGCTTCATACCCATAAATTATAGGTAGGGCCAGCGTCAGTGCGTACCAGATAATGCCATCACCCAGCCGGCTGATAACACTGAAAAATGTGTTTAACCATTTACGCCGACAGACTTTGTTGACCCGTTGGCAAATATTGGATTCAAAATCGATAGCACGTTGCAATAGTAGACTGTCGCGAAAACTGTTCATAAGCCACCTCCAGATTAATTATTAACCGGTGCCATGACATTTCTGTTTAAAATGGGTGAATAATTTATGACAGTTTAGTTAATAACAATAATAAAAATGTCTATATAGCCGCAGCCAATATGCCTTCAAAACGATTAATATGCTCTGGCCAGTCAATGGTTTCTGCGCGTTGGCGAGCCTGAGTACGAATAGATGGGTGAGCGGTTTTAGCGTTTAGTAGTGCAATACCTGCTTCAATATAGGCGTGATGGTCGCCGAGATGTGAGACATAACCACTGATGTTATGGCGGATATGCATCTGTGCAGCGGCATAGTCATAGGCCAGTACCACCAGCCCACTGGCCATGGCTTCAAGGGTGACATTGCCAAAGGTTTCAGTCTCACTGGGGAATAAGAATATATCGGCAGAGGCATAGTAGCGTGCCAGTGCTTTACCTCGATGGATGCCGCAGAAAATAATGTCCGGGTTGTTACGCTGCAGCTCTCCATATAAAGGGCCATCCCCGACAATGACAAACTTTAAATTGTCGTCTTTGCGTAGCATTTCACGATAAGTCGTAATCGCCAGTTGAATATTTTTTTCATGTGCCAGTCGTCCGACATAGAGTAAAACGGTGCCGGACTCATCAACTCCCCAGTCCCGTCTAATTTTATGGCTGCGTTTGTCGGGATTGAATAGCTCACAATCCACTCCTCGGCTAAAGATGTTGACAGGATTAATACCTATCTCTTTGAGTTCTTTTGCCAGCTTAGAATTGGGTACCAGTGTTAATGCGGTGCGATTGTGAAATTTTCGCAGATAATTAATGGTCAGGGACTTAAACAGCCCTAAGCGATAATGTGTGGTGTAGGAGTGGAAGTTAGTATGAAAGCCACTAATCACAGGTATGTTGAGTTTCTCTGCGGCGGCAACCGCACGATGACCCAGTGGTCCTTCGGTGGCAACATAGATAACGTCTGGCCGATCTTTATTCCAGTCATTAAGCAACCGACGTTTTGAGATAAAACCCATCCGTAATCCCGGATAGCCGGGGATGCCCAGACTATGAACCAGTTTTACCTCGGGGCTATTACAACAGCCGGGACGGTCGTATTTATCCTGTCGTGGACGGATCAGACTGACGCGATGTTTTTTATTCAGTAAACCGTTTACCAGTCGCGCTAATGTCATTGCCACGCCGTTAACCTCAGGCGCATACGTTTCGGTAATCATACAGATATGCACTAGGCTTCCCTCACTATCAATATTTTTGCATAGTGACGGGCTTAGATTAAAGAAACATGACGACCGCGTGACAGTCTGATGACAGTGGGGGGGGGGATTTTAAATTCGATATTGTGTTAAACGACAAATGCAAGCCTTATAGGTCGGCTTCAGCTATACTCGTAGACTTAAGAAGCCGAACCTATAAGGCGTGGATTTTAAGCCGTCTTACGTCGTGCAAAGCCAACTAAACTAAGCAGACCAGAGCCGAATAACCATGCCGCAGCAGGCACCGGCACCGCAGAGGTTGCTAAAGCAATACCATCAAGGGCAAAACCATCGGTAGGATCGAGAGGTTCAATCAACAAAGAGCGGATGCTGGCCGTGTCTGCCTGGATACCGACAAAATAGAGAAAATAAAATGGCCCGGAATCACCCGCAAGCGGACGGGGTAAACCTAAATGTGGGCTATTGGGTGTGATCACTGTGCCGAGTGAATTGCCAGTATTATCCAGGTTGTCAAAAGCTGTGATTCTAACCCCGACTTCTGTGCCAGAAATACCTAGCATAAAAGTTGCACCAACAGCCGATAAGGCCTGGTCAAAATTCAAAACTATATTTCTCCCTGTCTCAAATTCACCACTATAACTGCCGGGGGCGACAGATGAATCAATCGGTGCCAGAAAACTTCCTGCTGGGTAGTAGGAGCGATCAAACACGCCTAAATAGGCAGGATCAGTTAATATTTCTGTGGTGCTACCGGAGACATATTCTTTGGATGTTACGGTAATATTTGTACCTGCCACATCGATTACCAATGGACCAAATGGATCATTCGACCCGGTTGGGGGCAAGTCATAAAAAGTCGCGCTATTTAAGTCTGAAAAGCTATGTGTGATAGCGGCATCGGCACTGTGGCATAGCACAAGACTAAAAATTAATGCACTGGCGGTGCGGATCCGGTTTTGCTGTATCATTTTAAATTTTCCTTTGTAATTGCAATTAGAGTTGTTTTTTAATAAAGGGTGCTTTATTTCTGGTGTGATTTAAGCACAGGCAGAGTTACATCTGAGTGACACTATTATGAAATAGTGAGATAAAACAGGTAGATATAACGAAAGTCATAGCCAATATTTGTTCGCAGGGGAGGCCTCTTAATCAGCGCTGATGTACGCGAAGCCTTTGTATATCGGGCCCTGGATGGGAAAGTGGGAGGGCCGGTCTCCACTTTCGGGAGAAAGGGGTGGGGGAGAAAATAACCATGTTGTTGCACTGTTTCCTTATTCCTGCGCTAGTACAGGGAGGAGGGGAGAGGGATAGTATGATAAAAGTAGTATGCAGCAGGGAAATTCTGGGTTATTTGCCATTTAAGAGAACAAGGACATAAAGTTTTTACTATTATCAAATATATCAATAACTTATTGGGTTTTAGCCGATGCCTAAATAATGATAAAATATTTTTCAGTGGTTTATTAAGTATCATAATAATAATTGAGAATGGTTAATCAATGTCCCTCCTGTATTTTCCGCCCAAAGTATGCCCTCCGCGCCTGAATGAAATTTACCCGCGCAAAAGGTTAATTAAAAGTCTGCAAGAAAAACAGAACTTTCCCGTCATCTGGATCAGCTCACCCGCCGGCTCAGGCAAAACCTCGCTGATTAGTAGCTACGCCCAGTCAACGAATCGTCCGCTGATCTGGTACCGCTTTGATGAAGGTGATAGTGATATTGGTTCTTTTTTCCATTATTTAATACTGGCATACAAGTGCAGTCATCGCCTGTCACGGATAAAATTAGCGCCATTTACACCGGAATATGACAATGGGCTGACTAATTTCTCGCGCAGTTTTTTCCGAGAGTTTTATACCTGTTGTAAACCGGGTTCAATTCTTGTTTTTGATGATTACCATCTTGTCTCAGCCAAATCAGATCTACATCGCATTATGCAAATTGCGATCAGTGAAATACCTGAAGGTTTGAATATTATAATTAGTGGTCGGCATGCGCCGCCATTATTTGTCAGTAGTTTGATATCAAGAAAACAACTGGCACTGCTTGACTGGTCACAGCTTAAATTTATAAAGAGTGAAATTGATGATGTGTTAGGCTTTATTGTTGGTGCCGATAATATGCTTCCAACAGATGCACTCCGTGAAAAAATCTATATGCAGACAGATGGCTGGATTACCGGAATTATATTATTGCTGGAATCAAGATATTCTCATGATTCTAACGCGACGAATATAGATATTAGTAATATCAACCTGGTATTTGAATATTTTTCAGCTGAAATAGAAAGTCATATTGGTGAGGATGTTTTAAATTTCTTAAGTCAGGTTGCACTGATGCCTGTTATCACTGCCGAAAATGCAGTTAAACTTACGGCAAATAATCAGGCTGTTGATATTCTGGATACGTTATCAAAGCAGTATTTGTTTATTCGTCGATTTGGAATATTAAAAACCAGCTACGAATTTAATCCCCTATTCCGTGAGTATTTATTACAACAACTGAATATTCATCATAATAATGAAAAAATAAAAGCACTGAAGGCCATTGCCGGATATTTGTTACTTAAAAGTAATTATATCGACGAAGCTGCCCGGGTATTTATTGAAAGCAATTTATGGATCAAACTTGAAAATCTTATCATTAGCAATGCAAAAAAATATATAGAACAGGGGCGGCATAGTACGATAGAAGTATGGATAAAAAATATACCGAAGGAGATTGTTGCCAGGAAACCCTGGTTATTATTCTGGTTTGGAAACTCAATTCTTCAGACAAAGCCGCTTGAAGCCAGAGTTATACTGGAGCAGGCTTATGTCGGATTTTTGAGAATAAAAGATAAGAAGGGACTTTATCTATGCTGGGCAAATATAATTGATAGTTTTATATTCGGCTGGGATACTTTTTCACCCATAGCCGGCTGGCTTGACAAACTTGATTATCTGCAATCCCACTACCCAGGTATTCCCGGCATTGAAATTAAAGCACGGGTATATGTGGCTGTCTTTACTGCGATGTTGCATGCTTGCCCAGATCATGACGATTTTCCTCTATGGTTGAAAAAGATGGAAAATATATTCCGTTTTGTCAGGATAGATCTAATCCGTGCGTTAGTCGGTTCTCAATTGTCATTTTACTATATGCTGGTTGGAGATATGGTCAAATTTTCTACGACTGTGTTTTCTATTGCCTCATTAAAACGCGCAGATAACTTACCTGCTTTACCTCGATTATTGACAGCGATTAGTGAAATTAATTTTTATATCTATAGTGGTGAGCTGGACAAGGCAGATATGACGCTTGAATATGCACTAAACCTCGCAGAAGAGAAGGGTGTCTGTTTATTTGATAATTTATTGTTGACGTTGAAGGTTCATTTGCATGGAACCAAACAGGAAGTTGATAAGGCAGAATCATACCTTGAAAAATTCACACTTCAGTTAAAAGAAGAACGTGTGTTAGATCATGCTTATTCATTATTTTTGTCGACATGGTTGAATTTGATGCGTGGCAATATTGAGCTTGCATATCACCAGTCTTGTGAACATGAAAAATCAATAAAACAGTTATGCTTTTTCTATCCAATTATGCTTGCGGATTTGTTGCATGCACAAGTATTAATTAAGTGTGATAAGTTTGAAAAAGCCGAAGAACATCTTGATGCATGCCTGTCACGGGCAATAAAAAGTAAAACTATGTTGATTCAGTTTATGTGCATAAGCACACAGGTATATCTTTTATTAAAGATAAATCATAAAAATGCAGATCACATACAAGAACAATTAAAAAATGCATTTTCAATTGGCCGGCAACAAAATATATTTTTCACCCCCATCTGGAACACGGAAATCATGGAAATAATTTGTCGGTATGCATTGGAGAATAATGTCGAGGAAGTGTATACAAATAAATTAATGGAAAAACATGCGTATTTAAATGTTTCATCGGCACCAGAAAGACATGATTTTAAGTGGGCGGTTAAAATATTCACCTTTGGTGGGCTGGTCATTGAAGTCAATGGTGAGACCTATAAAAATAGGAGCAAGGTTAAATCAAAACCATTACAGTTGCTCAAAGTGTTACTTTCATCTGAGTTTTGCTCGCTACCGCAGAGTCGAGTTTGCGAACTATTATGGCCGGATGCAGAGGGAGATTTCGCTCATCAGAATATGAAAACAACTTTGTTTCGCTTAAGAAAAATACTGGGTTCGAACAGTATTTTATTAAAAGAGGGAAGTTTAAGTTTGAATCGAGAAACTGTGTGGGTTGATTCCCTTGTGTTGGATGATCTTCTTCGCCATTCGATTAAATATGATAATATGGATGAATTATACCGCTCAGTTTGTGAATTACATCAGGGTGATTTTCTTGCTGAAGAAGATGCGCGCTGGGTCTTTTCTGCACGAGATAAATATAAGTCAAAATTGATTGATCTTGTTACTGAATACTCTAATTTTCTAATAGATGAAAACAGATTGCCAGAAGCCATTAATGTGTATAAAAAGGGCTTATGCTTTGATAGTTCACCAGAAAAAATATATTCTGGTTTGTTAAAATGTTGCATGCAACTGGAACGCTATGAAGATGCTGAAAAAATATTTAAACAATACGAAGCTAATACGGTGCAATCTCAGCAAGATGAGTCATCAAGCTATGTTCGGGAATTGTATCTGGAGTTAGAAAATAAACGTGCCAGACAATCTGCCCGATAATTTGTTGCTCTCTGAGGGTCAATCCTCCTCGTTATTTGTTATCGATGCTTTATTTCTAGGTTGCTACAGACATTTGATATTAATGAATCCGGACAAATAGTTGGACAGGCACTCTTTGCCAATGGCAACAATGGTGTCTCGGCCAGTCATGTTTTTTGTTGACACCCGTTGTTGCCCCGCTGTCACCGGCAACCGGGTTATTTGCTCAGCATTATTAGGTCTATTAGGATAAGTAGGCGCAGTAATGCGCTACCTCGCAGCTGTTAGTGGTGAAGTATCCCTGTGGGTACACCTCAGCCGTACGAAGATAAAACCATTAATACTGTTACAACTCTTCAGTAGCGGTGGGGCAGTATTTTCTTATATTGTATTCGTACCAGTGCGTTCAATAAATTTCCGCACTGAAGACAGGGATATAAAATATTAATGGTTTGCAACATACTCTCATTCGGCAGTGGACTTCCCAGTAGATGGCCTTTATCCTTCTCATACTGAATGAATCTCAAAACAATCATTCTTTTCCCGTCGAAAATTGGGCATGGATTTTTTTCCCGGACGGTTACTGTGATGTTATTTTAAACATAATTATTAAAAGGCCGGGTATTTACCGGCAATGCTGCGTATATGCAATCAATCGTCTCAATAAAAAATCTAAGCAAAACCTACAAGTCCGGTCATCAGGCGCTAAAGAATATTAGTCTTGATATTGCTCAGGGTGAAATTCTTGCTTTGCTGGGCCCCAATGGTGCCGGTAAAACCACTTTAATTTCTATCATCTGTGGCATTGTTTCAGCCAGCGAGGGAAGCATCACTGCAAATGGTTTTGACAATGTGGCCGAGTATAGAAAAACCCGGGGAATCATAGGTCTGGTGCCGCAGGAATTAACCCTGAATGCATTCGATACGGTCTGGAATACCGTCAATTTCAGCCGAGGGCTGTTTGGCAAGAAAAAGAATGCGAGCTATATCGAGCAACTATTAAAAGATCTTTCTCTATTTGATAAAAAAGACAGTGAGCTAAGAACCTTATCGGGGGGCATGAAGCGCCGGGTATTAATTGCCAAAGCCCTGTCACATGAGCCAACTATTTTATTCCTTGATGAACCCACTGCAGGCGTGGATGTTGAGCTGCGAAAAGACATGTGGGATATCGTGCGCCGCTTATGTGAGTCGGGGGTGACTATTATTCTCACCACACACTATATTGACGAAGCAGAAGAAATAGCCGATCGTATTGGGGTGATGAATAATGGTGAGTTGTTACTGGTTGAAGACAAGCAGACTTTGATGCACAATCTGGGTAAAAAACAATTAATCGTTGAGTTAAAGGAGTCTGTATCCAGTTTGCCACCGTCACTGGAATTATATGCACTGGTATTATCTGATAATGGATCTAAATTAACCTATACCTACGATATTATGAGTGATAGCACAGGTATTACCGCCATGCTGCAGGCAATTCAAACTGCCGGTCTGGCGTTAAAAGATTTACAGATTACGCAGAGCTCGCTGGAAGATATTTTCGTCAATATTGTGAAGGAGCGAACATGAACTTCCGGGCGATGAAAGTTATCTATCAGTATGAAATGTTGCGCACCTGGGATACCTTGTTTCAAAGTATTGCCTCACCGGTACTTTCAACTTCGCTTTATTTCATCGTCTTCGGTTCAGCTATTGGTTCACGCATTCAAAACATTGATGGCGTTTCTTATGGGTTATTTATTGTTCCCGGATTGACTATGCTGACCTTGTTAACACAGAGTATTGCCAATGCCTCCTTTGGAATATATTTCCCGAAATTTACCGGTAGCATCTATGAGATACATTCGGCTCCTATTTCATTTTTTGAAATCCTCATTGGCTATGTCGGTGCTGCTGCAAGCAAATCATTAATTATTGGCTTTATTATTCTGATAACGGCCAGTTTTTTTGTTGACTTAAATATTGCCCATCCATTCTGGATGCTAACGTTTTTGATACTTACCTGCGTCTCATTCAGCTTATTTGGATTCATCATCGGTATATGGGCTAATGATTTTGAAAAACTGCAGGTGATCCCGCTACTTGTGATCACGCCGCTTGTTTTTCTTGGTGGGAGTTTTTACTCGGTCAATATGCTACCACCGTTCTGGCAGACGGTTACCCTGTTTAATCCGGTGGTATATCTTATCAGTGGTTTTCGCTGGAGTTTTTTTGAAGTCTCCGATGTCAGCGTTGAAGTTAGCCTGATGATGATCCTTGTTTTTCTAGCTACCTGTATTGCGGTTGTTGGCTGGATGTTTAAAACAGGTTTTCGAGTTAAAGAATAAGCCTCTTCAGTAGAATTTGTGGGTTGCCACCTCACCCCAACCCCCAATTCTACTGAAGAGCCTTAGTTTAAAACTTAATTTTACGAGCTAATAAAACGATGAGCATAGTCCTTTCAGCGTAACTCATAACCCCAGATAGGCTGTAATAATTTTGCCGCACCCTTATATTCGTCCTCAGTTGACTCAATAAATTTCTTACGCTTAAAGACTGCAAAAATATTTTTCGCTGCCTCTTTTCCTCTATTATTTAACAAGGCATTTTTGATCTTTTGCCGGGTTAGTAAGTCAATACCTTTACTAATCGAGAAGGTTCTTTCAGGGTAGGCGTGAGCAGGAGCATACAATACCATTAAGCCGTCTTTATCTTTAATCTTATTCCATAACTTATCTCTTAATACCGCCGCAACACTGGACGGGTTTTCTAGACATGCTTCGATACCTTTGAACCCTCTTGCGGGTACCATTATTGGTTGCCGCATAGGATTTTGAAAGTTATCAAGAAAAATCATGGTCAGGAGGTTTGGGGAGGGAAAAGTACAAACACGTTTACCAATCAAGTCTTTCATGGCGTTAATGTTTTTACTGGTTTTTGAAATAATGACTATTTTTATTGAACCTGGTAATCGAACCAGTGGCTCATGACCAAACTTAAGCATTCTCCAATTTACAAATTGGGGCCCGTCAAATAGAAAGTCATATTTATTATGTTGCATTTTAATGTTGTAATCGGTGAAATTAACGGCCATTTTCATAATTACCGGGCGACCAATCTCTTCACTGAGATAGTTTAACAGTGGTTGATACATCTCAATTGTTTTTTCAGATGAATGTGTAGGTGCGGTAGAAAATATTATCGGCTCAGAGGCAAGTAGGTGCTTTGAAATTAAAAGTAAAAAAACATACCCGATAATATCCATAATTTTCATTCAATTTATCCCTTTTCCAAATTCCAGGAATTATCGATATTTAATTAGCTAACCACATATCGCTATTCACAAGACAGACCGTTTATTTGTAATGCCATTATATTAATAGTATTACTATTTACAGATATAGCAATTTTTACATGAGTACCTGTATACAGCAGCATTGGATGCCTATTTTAGTATTTACTTTGAGCATTATAAGATTGACACAACAGGAAATATTTTATTCCATACAAATGGCTTTAATTCATAAATTGAAAAATAAAGGGCAAGCTGGACATTTTTTTAGTCATGAATGGCAGGTATTACTTAATTATTGGCACTTGAATAAGGAGGTTGAAACCTGATTTGTTTAATTTTTATTTTTTCACTTAAATAGCACACGTTACTTTTTAATCTATTAGGTTTCATTTTCTGTTGTTGCAATAAATACATCTTTGCAGGTGTGATGGAAGCCACACTTGCAATAACGAGTATATCCCCTGTGATAGCGGGGTCGCATTATTGAACCGCCCTATGTTCAAATTTCAACAAACACACACAATTGCCATATGGACAATAACCCTTTAATAAAAGTGTTTTATAACATGCATTTATTGCTTCAAATAATACAGTTTCAGGTGTATTCAAGGATTGATTTTTTGTAAGTTTATGATTTCTATTGGTGGCACTAATCTTGCTTTTCTGAGTTTAATATTTTGTGCGGATTCTGATTAATTTAAATTAGAGCACAGCGTATACACAATAAAACCGGGCAATGATTCAATATAAAAGCCTGAAACTCGGAGAGGAAATATGAAATATCTTAAGACGGTTCAAGTGAGTCTGGTGTCACTATGCGCTACAGGTTTACTCACTGCCTGTGGTGGTGGCGGTGGTGGCGAAGCCACATCAACAGACGATGGAAATGTTAGCCTTACGGGTTCCGTCTTTGCCGCACCTGTGCGCAGCGCAAGGGTAACTATCAGTGATTGTAATGGTAACGCGGTTACTGCAGGCGTCACGACAAATGTAGATGGTTCTTATACCTTCAACATACCTCCTTCCAGTTTAAATCAGGATCTTTGTATCGAATCAGATGGCGGCACGTTTGATGATGAAGCCACAGGAACTCAGGGTAGAACGGCTGGTCGTCTTAGTGCTTTTATTCCTGGTGGCAGCTTTGCTAGTTCTGCCAACGTGCATCTGACTCCTGGTTCAACCATTGTCTACGATCTGGTTACTCAACATAGTAAATCATATGCTGATGCCAATACCCTGTTCACTGATGCATTCGGCTATACACCTGATGTCACTCAGACACTTACTGATGCTACTAACCCAAATAGTACAGATGAAGCCAGTCGGCTTGCCGGTTTGCGTGCTGCATTGTTTAGTCAGCTAAATATGGATATGGGTTTATTAGCCAGTCAGCAATTTTCAATGCTAGCTGCACTGGCTCGTGATCTATCTGATGATGTACTGGATGGTCAGGATGCGGGTGGTCAGGTGATAGTAAGTGGAACGGCAACCGACTTGCCTGCTGATATTCTTAATCGTTACAGCATGGCGATGTATAACTTCCGTATTGGTGGCAATGACAACACCGGCTTGAGTAATGACAAACTTGGTAGCATTCCATTTGCCAGGTTAGCAATGACAACGAGTTATAAGGTGGAATATATTGCCGATAATATGATGGAGACGGAAGGTAAGACCAACTTTATATTAAACATCAGTGATCATGATGGTAATGCTGTTCCTGATCTGAATATATCACTGATGCCAATGATGTATATGAATGGTATGGAACATAGTACCCCTGCTGCTGATGTCATAAATAATGCTGATGGTTCATATGATGCGACGGTTTATTATTTGATGGCTTCCAGCATGATGAATGGCATGTCGATGGGTTACTGGAAGCTGGATATTATGATTGGTGACATGGGAGGAGAAACGGCAACATTTTATCCCGATATAATGATGGCCATGGGCGATAGTGTTAAGGCGACATTAAAGGGAAGTCAGTTAGATATGATTGGCAATGTAGAAATGGGTGGCATGGACATGGATGGCATGACTATGTTTCCTGAAAATCGCAGTTACTATATATTCAAAGAAGAACTCATGCCCATGACAGCTGCCGAGATTACGACTTACACGCTTAAATTTTTCATTGCTGCCAACGAAAACATGATGAGCTATAAGCCTGTTTTTGAAGGTGTGCGACTAAGCGATGGAACACCAGACGTACTTGATATCTTAAGCGCAACGGTTGAGATATCTGCTGATAAGGGGGTGACATGGCATGCTGGCGTGGATAATAGCAATGGCCTATGGACAGTGATGGGGCTTCCTCTTATCGCTGATATGCAGTCAGAGCTTCAGGTTAGACTCACGATTAATGGAGAAATCAAGACAACAGATGGTACGGCGGATGGGGATGATGCACTTATGCTATTAACCCCCGGCAGCATGCCAATGACAATGCCATAAGGGTTTTTTATGAAGTATAAAAAACCTGTCTGTGTGAAACAGGTGGTGGCAGGTCTGCTTGTGTCCAGCTTCTGTCTGTTAAATCAATCTGTGTTGGCCGCTTCCTGTTGTGGAGGTGGCTCAGCCTCTTCGCTGGTGTTGCCAAAATTTTCCAGCGCCATGATTGATGTGTCGATGGATATTGAATCTTATGATGGCTTCTGGAATCAGGATGGTGCTCATTTACCTGATCCTCCGAATTCAGATCTAAATCAGTACCGGCTTAATCTTAGTTACGCACATCGTTTTGCTTCGCGTTGGCAGGGTAGTGCTACCCTACCCTATGTTTGGAACAGCAACAAATATGCCGGGCTTGAATCGAACACCCGAGGTTTGGGTGATGCCTCAATTAGTATGTGGTATGAAGCTTTTGATGCCGTTAAGTGTGTCTGGAAAGTTAGAAAACCAGCAGATTTAATGCCGGCGGCTTATTTTGGTACCACCCTGACTTTACCTACCGGTATTTCACCTTATAACAATGTAGAAAATAGTTTTGATATTACTGGTCGGGGTTTCTATCGACTGGATGCCAACTTGTTGCTGGATAAAACTATCTATCCATGGAACGCCACTTTATTCCTGTCTTACGGTGCCTATCTGGATCGTCCTGTTAACCGTGAATATGGTTCCTATATTGAACCTTATGATAAAAATCTTGGCAATCGTCAGCTTATCTCTGCCTCAGTAGGTTATACCTATTTTCTGGAATCCATGGATTCCATGACCTTAACCTTTGCTTTTAGTGATTTACGTGAGGATAAGGGAACGATTAATGGCAACACCGATCCAACCACGGGGTTTATGAAAAACTCGATCACCTCAACGATGGCCTATTCTACCCTGGATAATGACTGGATATATAAAGTGAGCTGGAACCATAGCCGCAAGCAGGATGGTTGGGGAGAAAATTTTCCTGCCACAGATATTCTCACTTTGGGAGTTAGCCATGTCCTTCGTTAAATCATGCTTTATTGCGCTGGTATTGTTAATGCTGGTGGCTTGTGATGATCTTAAAGATAATTTCAATCCCTCGTCAGATGATCTCCGTCCTGTGGTTGACGCGGGTAGTGATGGTTCATCCGTGAGTCAGGCTGCACCGGATTTTACTATTCCGGATACGCTGGGTAATTTAACCACTATGAGTACCGAGTTATCGGGTGCGGATGGCATTGTGCTTTACTTCACCATGTGGTGCCCCATCTGTGACAGTCATATGAGTCACATGCGCGTAAACATTATCCCCAACTATCCCACAGTAAAGTTTTACTTCGTGGACTATGTTTCCGGTTCGATCAGTGTTTCAAGAAGCGCTCAAATTTCCAATGGTTACACCGGATCGGATTATATCGTACTGGTCGATACTGTCCAAATAGCGCTGGATTTGTATAAGGGAACAATGGGAACAACGATCGTGATTGATAGAAATGGAATTGTTTCTATGAATGAAGATTATAAAGATGGCGTTCGCCTTAATACGGCGCTGAGTGAATTACCATGATGCGACATCTGATTTTTATAGTCGCATTATGCTTTGTTATGTTGATTGCAGAGGCCGAGGTAGAAATAGAGAACATTATTGCAAGTGAAGCGGAAGTGACTGGAAAAATGTTATTTATTGGGCGGTGTGGATCTTGTCATGAACTTCCAGAAGCTTCTGCATTGAAGCCAGCGCAATGGAAAGCGGTACTTAAAAAAATGCAAAAACGCATGGATTTTCTGAAAGTTCCGCCACTGACGGATGAAGAAAATATAAAAATATATAGTTGGTTAACCAGGTAGTTCTGACCCATGCAGGGGGAGGGAACGAGATATAAGTTAAACACAATAAAATAGAAATAAAATTTTACAGATACCGTTACTCCGTCCGGCATGGGGTTATCCGGAATCTATTGTGTAGGTTGGGCTGAATGGTTTTCATTAAGCCCAACAATGTACTGCATCTTGTTGGGCTTCGCTGTTGCTCAGCCCAACCTACGGGGTACCCCCCGCATACGGAATGACGGGTATCTGGGGGCATGAGAAATTACATAATTGTTTAAATGTTACACAAGTATAACGGGTGAGGTTATGACTGAATTTATATATACCGCAAAGGCGGCACAAAAAAATGCAAGGCGCGCGACTATTAATAGTATATGGCACTACTTGTCTATTCCTTTGTTGGCAGGTTTGCTAACAACGGGCACGGTCATGGCGGAAACCGTCATGCATCCGGCTATTCCTATTCTTGATGAACAGGGAAATCATGTGCTTGATAGTGGAAAATCCTATAGTTCAAGGATGACCTGTGGAACGGGCGGTTGTCATGACTATGAAGCCATTACTTCCGCCTTTCATTTCCAGATGGGACGCGATGAAGCCAGTGATGATTTTGGCACAAAACACGGTTTGCCTAATTTGGTGTCGCCCGGTTATTTTGGTGGCTATGCATGCATGGGTGGCAGCAACCCGGATGTGTTATCTAAAAAAGTTAATGCCAGCGAAAATGATTTTGCCGATCGTGGTTCCGCTGGTTGGATTCAGCGTTGTGCTTCCTGTCACATGGGTGGTGGCTGGATGGAAAAAGATCGCAATGGCAATCGTTATGATGAAACAGATCCAGCTAGCGTTGCTGATCTGGATGGCGATTACTTTAATCGGGGAACCGATGCCAACAATCAACCGGCTTCCGCTGAGGTTGTCAGTCAGTGGGACTGGAAAAAAAGTGGTGTGGTTGAAGCCGATTGTTTTATTTGTCATGCCGATTTTAACGCCATGATTAACCGTGATCCTCAGTTGGCTGCCGACACAACAAGCCCCTTGAGCCAGTTCAAAACACTGCGTAGAACCATCCTCGGCAATAGTGGCTATTTCCGGAATATGGGCTCGGCTATTCTGGAATTTATTAATCTGAATGTATCAGGTGATCCCGCTAACGACACCAGCCTACTTACTTTTAGAAAGCTAGGCTATGGTGATGAAGTTGCACATGGAAGCCCGCCATATACAGTTGAGCTAAATAATGGTGAGCCGGTAATAAACTGGAATGCCGATGTATTTGTTGATGGCAAAGTGGATATTCCTATGCTGCGTCATCCAGACAATGATAATTGTATGATGTGTCACCGTACTAGTAATTCACGCCGAGGTTTTTACGGTTTTGGCGAAGGTGCAGCCGCTACTTATGATGAAGATGGCGTTGTCGAAGAAGATTATCAGGATGATGTGCACAAAGGTCTGGAGTGGACCGAAAATGGCCAGACTCGAAACATCGAGAACTGTAATGCCTGTCACTCGAAAGGCTATTATAAATCACTGGCTAGTACCTCTAATGTTGATCTGGGTGCCGATCATAATTTTATGAAAGGGAATTCTGATATGGATCTGCGTAATGATCTAGATTATTCACCGAATGCCCGCTCCTGTGTTTATTGCCACGATGATGCCGCAGAACCTGCTATTCCTTCGGGTCAGAATAACATGTTAAATGCCCATCTTGAAAAATGGAAAACTAATGGCGATATGTTTGGTTATACCCAGTCTTCACTGAGTCGCATCACCCAGACCCATCTTGACGTGATCAGTTGTCAGGCCTGTCATATTACAAATAAGAAAGGTCGTCGTGGCAGTGATTTACAAATACTTTATCGTTATCGCCAGGAAGAAGATGGCAAGTTACGGATGGTTCCTTATAACCCGCGTATTCGTTATTACTGGAAAGATAGAGAAACTGGACGTAGCCTGAATAAGACAGAACGCAATAGTGTATTTGAGTCAAAAACAGCATCGGATGGCAGTATGGTCGGGGTCATTATTGATCCGGAAACTGGACAGGAAATGTCTCGAGTGAGTGCACGTATATCTCATGGCAGTTTGCGTTTTGGTGATCCAGAGGATTACCAGGGCTTCACCGATCTTAAAAAAGTCTATGATAAAGTTCTTAAGTCAAAAGGAATTACATCGCCAGATGCGGTAATGGTGTGGACAGAATCCAATCAGTACATCATGAACCATAATACACGTCCGTCGGTAGAATCTTTACAGTGTGACCAGTGTCATAGCAGAAAATTAAGTGGTGCCTTCAGCGCATTACTCTCGGCTGATGGCATTCTTGGTGAGAACACCTCGAAAATTGTTACCATCCTAGCTGACCAACGCATGTATGACGAAGGCATGGTGATTCTTGATTTGCCCTATATGAAGATTAATGCTGATGGGGTGGTGACAGAAAATGTGAGTGATATTCTATATGAAACACGCCTGAATCCTTCTTTGAGTATTCTCAATGCTGCGCGCGCTAGTGAAACAAACGGCAAGTTTCAACGAGTTTCTGTCGCTGATGCGGCGGCTAAAGCGGGCCTGTTCAGGGCACAAGATAAAGCAACACTTGCCGAACTTCTGGGAAGTCATGCTTATATATTCAGACCAGTCTATGGTGATCCTGTTCTACGTCGTGTTGCCTTGATTCCCCCGGCGAACTCAGTAACAGACAGAACCTTCCCTGACTATCAGATGTATGTGGGACTGGCTGCGAATGATGTTATTTCAAATGCAAATAATGCTGGCCTGGGTGCCCTGTTCGCCAGCGTGATTTCTCTTGAAGCGGTGGATATTGACGGTTCAAAACTCAGCAGTTTTGCAGGTACACGTATCCTGGTGAAAATCCCGTATACGAGTAGCAATGAAAATACTAAAGAAGTAAAAGTGATTACATCTGAAGATGGTACTAACTGGATTGAGATCGATAGCAATGATATCGCTATATTACGGCCACAGACTAACGAAGAAGATGGATTCATTTTGTTCTGGACAGGACACTTCAGCTATTACTCAGTCACCAATGTGAATGTTGCCGCTGTTGACTCCACTACGGGCAATAGCGAAATCGCCGAAGCTGGCAGCGGTGGTGGTGGTGCCATCTCATGGTTGCTGCTACTTGTTGCGTTTAGTGGGTTTTTTATGCCTGGATTTAGTTTTGCAATTAAACGGGATTAAATGTCAGCTCTAAAGAGTATAAAAAACATATACCAGATTATTTTGTTTTTGGTTATTTAAAAGTGAATTGGAGCTTGAATTTTTCCGCGTGGGCACAAAAATCGTGCCCACCCTACAGGATGGATACTGTTTCGACTGCTAATACAGGTTAGAAACCACCATTCGTCCTTAAGCCTGGGATTTATAAAAACTTTTACCGCAGAGGGCGCGGAGGTTCGCAGAGAAAAACCTGAATTAGTAAAAAGTTTCATCACAGAGGACACGGAGGTCACAGAGTTAGGGATGCTGTCGGTATTGGTTATGTGGATACGACTGAAATTGTATTTACCGTGCATCAGAGCCAACCCCGTTCGTCCTGAGCTTGTCGAAGGAAGCTTGTCGAAGGAAGCTCTTCAGGAAAGTCTTATCGAAAAACAAGGTGTATATAATGAATAAGACAAAACAATTGAAAGTAGCCGCCCCCTGGATAGCCGGAGCCGGACTGGCCTTAGGGCATATTGCTATTACGACGAATTGTACATTGACCACGCAAGGTCGTTGCTCGACCTGTGGCAGTTGTGTGATTGCTATTGTCTCACTGGTGAGCTGGGCAATATTCAGGAATCGTCAAAAAGACTCTAACCACATAAACTGTCAATAGCTTAATGCTGTATGTCTGGTTTAGTAGATCGTTTAAAGCGAAGTGTCTTTTTTTTGCTTTTTTGCTTATTGGAATAATTTCACCAACCATAAGTTATGCCGGTGTAAGCGGGCGTCTGGGTATTATGTTACAGAATGACAACCGCCAATATATAGAGAATAAATATCTTGAAGAACAGGGAGATTTTATTTTTACCAATAAGGAATATGCACTGCGTGGCGGTCTTTCATTTTCCCTACGTCAGTCAATCGAGCCATCCTACTCATCTTCCGCTGGCAAAAATAAAAACGCCCTCTATCAGTTGTTTATAGAAAAAAAACAGAAATTATCCCCATCAAGCAGCGCAAACTTTGCGTTAGGTAGAATTCAGCGTGTAGATGGACTCGGGTTTTATTTTATTGACGGTGGCAATGTCGATGTTCAGATAAAAAACTGGATGATCTCGGCTTATGCAGGGAAGCCAGGTAGAATCGATAATTTTCGTAGTCTTAGTGGTAAAATGATATCGGGCATGGATGTCAGCACACATCAATCAGGGCTGGATTTTTCAGGTATTGATGCTTTACATGCCCGCCTGGGATGGCAACGGTATAGGGCCGATAGTGGCGACAAGCAAGATCGTATCAATTGGTCATTACATGGAAGCAAGGTTAAAAAACAGTTCAAGCAGCTACTTTCATCATTAGATATTTATTTCAAGGGAACCTGGCTGCCGGAAACAGACAAGGCCGAAGATGTCATTGCCAGTATTAATACGCACTGGTATCGCAAAATCAATATCCGCCTGACTCATGAAACCTACCAACCTGTTTCACCTTATCTAACGTTTAGAGAACAGTTTTACGCCATCTATAGTCGCGGATATCAAAAAACATTGGCTGGGGAGTTTAATTACCAACTGACAAAATCACGCCGCATTAGTCTAAGACAACGGCATACGTCACGGGAGTTCGGAGTCGATGGCTATGGTTACAGTGTCGCCTATTTTCTGCGTCAGGCAGCAGGCGCACAATGGTTGTTTCAATATGATCGCCTGGATCTTAATATAGATAGTACTGAAAGTTACTATCTAGAATTAAATGTTTCGCTTAACTCAAGGTTGCGGGGCCGTTTTGGCGCGGCTATGCAAAAGCAGGAAAAGTATCTTTATGGAAAAAATGATGCGCGTGCTTTTGAGATGTATTTTGAAAAAATGTTACACACGGATTTATTTGTAAAACTTACATCAAGCTACATTTTTAACAGCCGATTAGAAGACGAATACCGAATTGGCTTTCGTCTTGATTATTATTTTGATGATCGCATTACTGACATTATAAGTAAATATGCTGGGACGGAAAATCCATGAATCGGTATTTCAATATTATTGTTTTGATACTCGCAGTCAGTTTCATTCTGCCCGTTGTCGCTGAAGATTTGGGGGGGGCTGTTACGCTAGACAAAAAAGAAAAAACATGGTGGGAAAAGCGCAAGGACATGCAGCCTGATCTTTATTATCCGCACAAAATACACATGGACACTATGAAGAAAAAAGGTGATAGCTGTATGTTATGTCATACTTTCATGAAAAATGAGATGGTTGAATCTACACTGTTGAAAAAAATCACTCGTATTGCCAATGAACCTGGCAAAGCCATTTGCCATGAGTGTCATGTGCTAAACATTAGTGCGCCTTCACGCTGCAATCTTTGTCACCAAAATATCGATACGATAACACCAGAAAGCCATCATTATAATTACAAATATAATCATGCGGAAGATTCTCGCGTCGACGAAAGTGAATGCAGACGCTGTCATATTGATATTTCTTTTTGTAGCGACTGCCATTTTCGGCGTGATACAGGACAAAGGAAGGTGCATACCGTTGCTTATCTTAATTCACATGGCCTTGACGCACGCTTTGATTCCGCCTCCTGTGGTCGTTGTCATAATGCGAGTTATTGTAGTGATTGTCACCGGAGTCTGCCATGAGTCATCTGATTTATTTACTCGTAGTTCTGTTTTTTTTGGCAGCTTGTGGCGGTGGGGAAATCACTGATACATACAATGGTGAACTATCTTCTCTTTCCGAATCATTGATCGTTACTAGTGCTCATGGTGATAGTGGTTCGGCCTGGGGGCTGCCCGATTGTTCTGCCTGCCATAAGTTGGGTGTTATACATGAACAGGCTGATAATATTCGAGCACTTGTGCAGCTTCGGGGTTATGACAGCTGTGCGGGATGTCATGGCAACAATGGTACAGGCATCCTACGTCAGTGTCTTATTTGCCATAATCAGAATGATTTGCCTGCTACACCCCATCAGGACGGTGTCCGCAACCATGGATTTATAGCGGATGTAGAAATGCTGGCAAATGATGATAGCTGTTTTGCCTGCCACAATAATTCTGACATGGATGGACGCTTTGATCTTAATCGTGATTTAAGTCGATTTATGGATGCAAGTCAGAATTACCGACCTTATTCAAGTCTTAATGATTTTTGCCTGCGTTGCCATAATCGAGATCATCAGCAACAGGCCTATCCTGTGAGAGAGCGAGAACCGGGCGATACACTGGTCACAATCGAAGAAAGCTGGAAGCATATTGATAGGCATGGCGAAATTGATGGTCTTGGTGCAAGAATCTACACTGGCTTACGTGATGGTTACGTTTATTCGAGCAGGGTTGGATGTACTGATTGTCATACCATGCATGGTAGCAACAATCTAAAATTAATAATTGGCCGTTCCGACAATGGGGTTAGTCTGCTTGATTCAAGCCTTAGAAATAGACCTTATGATGTTTCAATAAGCAATGGTGATTTTTCTCAGTTATGTGTGCTCTGTCATCAAATGCAGAGCATATCCGATCAGGGTGATGAGGACACTGGCAATGGTCTTTCTGGCGTTCATGCAACCGGTAGTGACTGCCGTGAGTGCCATAGTCACGGTGAAGTTGTACAGGCTGGAATGTAGTATGCGATGGATGACAGGGTTATTAGTCATGATGTTTCTTTTTTCAGGACTTGTATTGGCTGCGGATAAAAAGGAAATGTCCGCGATGCATCATCTTATAAAAGTCAGACCATCTAAAAACATTAACATACCCGATAGTTTTAAACTAAATGATGAACATGAGATTGATTGCCTAACCTGTCATGGCATAAAGAACATTGAGGATATTCCGCTAGATGATATTAATAAAAATGAGGAGAATTTTTTCAGGGAAGGACCGTACATAAAAATAACGGATTTCTGCTATCGATGCCATCAGCAGGAAAACTACAAACGTTTAAATGTACATGTATTACTGGATAAGAATGGAAAGATTAAAAAAAAACAATGTCTCTATTGCCATATGAAAAAACCTGATCTTAAAGCCGATCGCTACTCTGATCTTGAATTCAGGCTTCCGCCTGAGAAGCTGTGTTATGGCTGCCATTTGAAAAGCCCTCACCTGAATGCCTCCAATCACAATGGTAAACCGGATAAAAAAATGAGCAAGAGGATAAAATATGCTGAGAAAAAACAGGGCATAATTTTCCCTCTGGATAAACAGGGGAAGATAATGTGTGTTACCTGCCACACATCACATCAGATTGACCTTATCGATAGAGAAAAACCTGCCGGCAAACAAGTGGCTGATACATCTCTCAATAAAGGCATAAGCTATCGAAAACATGACTGGAACAGCGTTTATCAGGATGACAAGCAGCAACGATTAAGCCAACTATCTGGTGCTGGAAATATAAGTCTTGAGTATCAGCGAATAGAAAATGAAGTTTTACTAAGATTGTCCGCCAAAGATGGTTCTCTGTGTTTAAGTTGCCATGAGTTTGAGAAGTAGTTTATGCCGGTAATTAAACAATTAACAGCCATCCCGACAGGGCAGAAATATCGCTATTTTCTAATAATGATATCCTGTTTATTGTTTTTCGCCCCCTTCGCTTTTTTGCCCGGCCTTGTGGGTAACAGTGATTTTTGTGGGGAACTTTGTATTCGACGTTTTTTCCTCTATTTCCCCGGCATGTCACTGGCGGATCTGGGTAATCAGCTTACGGTTGCCTGGATTGGTGTGATTGTACTTAGCCTGATTCTGACCATGACCTTTTTCTTTGGACGCATGTGGTGTTCCTACATTTGTCCTGTGGGGGGATTTCCAGAGCTGGTTAGCCGGACACTGAATGATCGCTGGAAAATCGAATATCGCGCCCTGCCACAGGTGCCAATTCGCTATGGCTATTTTTCTGTATATTTAATATTAATGCCCATACTTGGTATTAGCGCCTGCACCTTGTGCAATTTTATAACCGTTCCCCGTTTATTTGAATCTTTGAGCGGTGGATTTATGGGCTTGATGTATGTTTTTTCAACCATTGGCCTGGTCAATATCGCTCTGCTTTTTCTGCTGGGTTTTTTCGCCAGCAAGGGGCGTGCTTACTGTCAGTTCCTTTGTCCGATTGGCGCGCTTGATGGCTTAGTGAACCGACTGGGATCGATGTTTAAATTTACTCGTCGGATCCGAGTCGAGCGCAGTCGTTGTACCGGTTGTAATATGTGCGCGCGTAACTGTATGACCGGCGCAATTAAAATGATCGATCAAATTGCGGTGGTCGATCAACACTCCTGTATGTCGTGTCATGAATGTGTAGATGTCTGCGACTGGGGTGCAATTGATTGGTTATCAGTACATCCTAACAGAGATGATCCAAAGCGTAAGAAAAAAGGCATTGATTTTCATCCACAACTTGACTGGGTGGCTGTGCATGTTAAGCAAGCCGGAAAAAATAATCGAGTCCCGCTTAATTGGGGAAGAATCATTAGCACGGTTTTGTTCGCGTTGATTATTATGTTTGTGATCCTGACGCAAGTGCAGGCTGAAAAACGCCACAGCGATCCTGATGGTTGTCTATCCTGCCATCAACTCTCCGGGTTGGATTATATCAACCAGGATGGAGTCCTACGCAGCGCTAGTATCGATATAGCACACTACTATAGTTCTCTGCATGGTAGTGTTCCTTGCAAAGACTGTCATCGTAAAATTCAGGATTACCCACACAAAGCAAAAAATGGTGAAGTTGATTGCAGTGAGTCATGCCATGTTGAAGAACCCTCTGTTGGTGAAGCCTATACCCATAAAAATGTGGTAAAAGAATTTTCAGCTTCGGTACATGGTGATGGAAAAAGTAAAGGTTTTACCGGTGCAAACCGGTTAACGGAATCAGAGGAGGAACAAAACCCATCTTGTCGAACCTGTCATAACAACTCACTTTATATTGATGAGACACAATTATCTTCATTTAAAAAAGATTTTTCTCATACAGAAACCGAGTGTGGAAATTGCCATAAAGGTGAGGTCTGGTTAAGCCAGTTTGGTGGTCATATTCTGCGCCGATTTATTGAGAATCGTTGGGATAAAAAACAACAAAACGCCATTTGTAAGCAATGTCACGATGATCCACAACGTATGAGAAAGGTAAAGTTAAAGGATAAGGAAACGGGAAAAGAACAGAAACCCGGTTTACGCTTAATTCTTGCCAGTGCTAGTTACGATATGAGCCTGCATGGAAAGCTCGTTAACAATGATAAGTCATCGGGAGCATCCTGTAACGAATGCCATACTCCCGGAGTGAAAAAACACAGCGTTCTGGCAAAAGATAATATTGATTCATCAACATATAGTAAAAATCTGGATAAAACCTGCGGTCTATCTGAGTGTCATGCATATTCAGAACACGTTATTAACGAAATCTTCCTCAAGACGGACATGCATGATCTGGATCTCTTGCCTATAAATTACAAATATTTAGATGACGAAATTATTATACGCCAGTCTGGCTGGTCAAAAGCACTTATGCTGCTTGCACCGGTGGTCATTGTGCTGGCCATTGGTATGTTGTTTTCCATGTTATTTGGCAAGAAGAGAAAAGGTGTGGTGTTCTCTCGATTCGGTGGCGATTATTTTCAGCGAAAAATGATTGGCCGAAAACCTAAAGGTGAAGTTAAAAAGAAAAAGGCCATGCAACAAAAAAAGAGGATAAAGCCATGATTCGGTCTATGATGCTTGTCACTTTATTTTTATGCGGAATGTCTAATCTCAGTGCTACGCCCCTGTATCTTGATTTACTTGATAATGCCCACCCTGACAAAAAAGAACTGGATACTGCGCGCAAGCAAATAAAAGAACATGTCGAAACAAAGCTTAAAAATAAGTTGTTTATCACACCCTTTCACAAACGTGAAGTTCAGGAAACGGTAAAGATCAAACCAATTTGTAGCCTGTGCCATCTTCACTTGCCCCATCAGAAAAACGAACGCAGTCGAAGTTTTTTAAATATGCATAGCCAATATATTGCCTGTGAAACCTGTCATTTGAAGACGGAAGGCTATTCTCTCAAATACCGCTGGCTAGATTTCAAAGCCAAAGAAAAAGAGCCGCAATCCACTGGTATACAAAAGGACAACAAAGAGTACAAATCCATTCAGTCCAAACCCGGCTTGCGGATCACGCCTTTTTATTTAGACGAACCCGTGATTGTATTTTCTGAACATAATTATTCACGTAAGTTAGTGAAATCATGGGAAGCCGCGAGCAATAACGACAAGGTGAAAATTAAAGCCCATTTACACAGCATAATTAAAAAAGACGGGACAAAATGCAAAGCATGCCATGGTAAAAAAGATCTGCTTCTTGATTATTCCTTGCTGGGGGCAACAGAAAAACAGGTTAAGGCTATCGAGGAAAATATAATCGCTAAATTTTTTGCGCGATTTAGAAAAGATGATGAGAAAATAAGAATCACAGATCTTCTACGTTAAGCTGAAATCACTGCTGCCAATATGTCACATAAATATAAATCCACCTTACGAACAGCGAATATTTTAATTGCGAGTCTGTTGTTAACGCTGTTTTGTTCGCCTGTTTTTGCCGCAATCATTGCTGCGCCGATTATGTCTCTAAAAGGTGATCTCAACCAGCCTTCAGATATTGCCATTTCAGAGTTGGGGGATATCTATGTTTTAGATGGGGTGAATCATCGGGTTGTCATTTTTAATAAGAATGGAAAACTAAAGCACCACTTTTCAACGACAGAACCTGGCCATAAAAAAACCGATCTAGCAATGGGGCTGGCCATCGACAGGCAGAATATCTATGTTACGCAGAGCAATCCCGGGCGTATTTTACTATTTAGTCACTCCGGCGTTTTAAAAAAAACAATTTACCTGTCAGGCATTCAGGATCCCGAACCGGTGGCGCTTGTCATTGATGAGGATGAAGTGATCTGGAGTGATCGGCGCAACCATCAAGTTTGCCGGACTAATATTCGTGCTGCTACTTCCTCGCTTTGCTGGGGAGAAAAAGGTTCAGGTAAAAGCAAGTTCCATTTTCCATTTCAAATTGTCCTTGATGCTCAGCGTTATATTAATGTGGTTGATGTTCTTAATAGCCGAATTCAGATCTTCAATCACAGGGGAAATTATTTTATGCAGGTTGGGCGTTCGGGGATCGGTCCCGGTGAGCTATACCGGCCAAATGGACTGGCATTGGATAAACGGCAGAACCTTTATGTTAGCGACAGTTATTCGGGAGCGATATCAATATTTAGTAATGGTCGTTATTTGGGAAAACTGTCCGATTCAGCGGGCAATCAGGTAAAACTTAAAAGTCCAGTTGCCATGATTGCCAAAAAAGAACGGCTTTATATTGTCGATGCCTTAAATAACAGTGTAGAAGTGCTTCATCTAAAATATGATACTGAAATAAATAATCCTTCACCTCAGGTTAGCAAAGCAGCAGAACTTTCCAGAAAAAACTGCATTCTCTGCCACCTTTCCTGGTCGGAAGATTATCAGTCCGATGATAAAGAAAAGATAAATCTGTTACCGGTTGCCAGTGAACGTATGTGCTACAGCTGCCATCATGGTGCGGTAGTTGATTCACGTCGAACGATTGGTCAAAAGCAGCAGCATCCTGATATTCATCACCGCCGCAAAAATAAATCGAACAGGAAAAAAGAACGTGAGGATAAAATTCTCGCCGGTGTTCCGCTACTTGAGAAAGATACGCTGTATTGTGGAAGCTGCCATGATCCGCATGTAGCTGAAAAGAATGGCGGAACCTTATATGAAAAGCACGGCAATCCCTGGTTAAGAATTCCAAACCATAATGGAAGCTTGTGTCAGCATTGCCACGAATCGTTACTGGATGATATATGGAAAGAAAAGCGATCTCATCAGGGCATCAATCATTCTATTGGAACAATTTTTAAATCTGCACCGTCAACAGATTCGAAAGGGTATGCAAAAGAAAAAGAGCTACAGAAAGGCCTTCCTGAAGAGTTGCTTAATGCAGGGGCCGCTTTGTCACCCAACAATAAAATGATCTGCCAAAGTTGTCACCAGATCCATGGTGCTGGAAATGAGGCATTAACCGCTATCAGCATAAAAAAATCAGAGTTGTGCATTAGCTGTCACCAACGCCAATATGCAAAAGATCTTGACGATGCCCGCCGCAAAGGCGTACATCCGGTGAATATAAAACTGGATGAGCCGGTCAAATTCGGTGATGAGGAAGTGACGTTTGTCACCTGTCTGACCTGTCATTCGGCTCACAAAGGCAAGCAGGGAACCGCCCAGTTAAAATATGAATCAAACAACGGTGAACTCTGTGCTTATTGTCACGATAAATATGATGCAGTAAAAAACAGTGACCACAACCTGGAGAATACCGCGAATAAAAGTCTGAATATTCACGAACAGACTCCGAAACAAAGTGGACTTTGCGGCACCTGTCATAGCCTGCATCAGGCAAATAAAGATCGTCCTTTTCTATCATCGGTTGAATCTTATAAATATGAAGGCAAGGAGCATGTTCTAAAAAGGGATCGATTATGCCTCGACTGTCATCGAGATGAAGGCACCGCAGAAAAGGCTATCGTTAAATATTTTAGTCACCCTGTGGATGATCTTGTTTTGCGCTCAGATGTAAAAGTGATGCCTTTAATTGATAAAGAGGAAAAGTTTGCCGAGTTCGGTGAGATTGCCTGCGTCACCTGCCATAACCCCCATCGTTGGGAGAACCGCGATAAAATAGACCGGATTGAAGATAGTACCCCGGCGACTGAATCAGATAAAAACCGTGATGGTAATGTACTAAACAGCTTCTTGCGCCGACAGGGGGTAAAAGAAAGCTTCTGTGTCAATTGCCATGGTATTGAAGCCAAACCGAAGTACAAATACTATCATGAGCGTTTTGTTCGCTCTATTCAGGATGAAGAAAAAGTGAAATAGTTTTAATCTCTGCGGGTTTAATTTCCCGCCGCAAGCGGCGGGGTAATTTATTATTATGCGGATTCTGTTTGTATTTTTGTGCCCTTAACTTTTTCACGAATAGTCTGAATGACACTGTAAAAAACCGGTACCAACAGGGGTACAAGAATGGCAGCGGCGACCATGCCGCTAAATACGGCGGTGCCCAGTGAACGGCGACTCGCTGATCCAGCACCGACGGCGATGACCAGTGGGATCACGCCAAGAATGAATGAGAAAGCCGTCATCAGTACGGCGCGGAAGCGCAGGTGCGCGGCATTCATCGCGGCATCAAAAATGCTGTTGCCATTTTCTTCCCGCTCGACCTTGGCAAACTCGACGATCAGAATGGCATTCTTGGTCGCCAGTCCCATCAATAGAACAATACCTACCTGCATATAAACATCGTTTTGCAGTCCCGCCAGACTCTGGCCGACAACGGCGCCGAAGATAGCCAGGGGTACGGAGAACATCACCGAGACGGGGATCGACCAGCTTTCATATTGTGCGACCAGAAACAGGAACACAAAAATAAGCGCAAGGCCGAATATGACCGGCCCCTGATCGCCGGCGAGGATTTGCTGATAGGCCTGACCCGTCCATTCGTAGGTATAACCGGGCGGTAGGGTTGCTTCGGCGACACGTTCCATGGCTACGATGGCATCTCCCGAACTGTAACCGGTGGCAGCCGAGCCGTTAATCGTAATGGAGGGATAAATATTATAACGGCTGACAACATCCGGACCGAGCATGGATGTTGCTTTGAGTAAGGTTCTTAGTTGAACCATGTCACCGTTATCATTACGCACATAGAGATTATAAACATCGTCGATACTGTTGCGGTATTCGGCATCGGCCTGGGTTAGGACCTGGTAGGTTTTGCCGAATTTATTAAAGTCATTGACATAAAATTTACCGGTTTCACTACTCAGGGTGTTGAATATATTGGTCAGTGGCACGCCCATCAGTTTTGACCTTTCCCGATCCACATCCAGATGAATTTGTGGCACCGATGCCTTGAAGGTGCTAAAGACGCGGCTGAGTTCCTCTGACTGGTTTGCCGCTATGGCTACACCGCCGAGAACCGCCGCCATGTTTTGCGGGCTATGGCCTGCAGTGGATTGCAGCACAAATTCAAAACCACCGGTTGCGCCGAGGCCCGGGATGGCCGGGAGCTGAAACGGGAAAATATTAGCCGTGGCGATAGTGGATAATCGCTGATGCAGGGCGCGCACAATATTTTCCTCATGCAGTGCCACATCGCTACGTTCAGACCAGTTTTCCAGCACCACGATAAACAGTGCGGCATTGGATGAAATGCCCTGTTTAAGCATGCTGTAGCCGACGATGGTAATGACATTCGCGACCCCCTGTGTGTTTCTGAGAATTTCCTCGACATCGCCAGCAGCGGCTTTTGATCGTGACAGCGCGGCGCCCTCGGGCAACTGCATGTCGATCATGAATGCGCCCTTGTCTTCAATCGGCACAAAGCCGGTTGGCAGTTTGCCGAACAGGGCACCCGTGAGTGCGGTAAAGACAGCAAACAGGATCATGACCAGCACACTGCGGCGTAACAGGGTTCTGACCCATTTCAAATAGCCGTCGGTCATGCGATCGAAACTGCGATTAAACCAGCCGAAAAAGCCGCTTGTTGCCAGTTCGCCACTGCCCGGTTTCAGTAATGTGACGCATAGGGCCGGACTTAAGGTCAGGGCATTGAGTGAGGAAATGGAGACAGCAATGGATAGGGTTAAGGCAAACTGGCGGTACAGTTCACCGGTCAGGCCGGGAATGAAAGCCAGCGGCACAAAAACCGCCAGCAGCACCAGGGTGGTGGCAATCACCGCACCGGAAATCTCACTCATGGCCTTGCGTGTGGCATCCCGAGGTGAGAGGCCTTCGGCCATGTGTCGTTGTACATTTTCGACCACGATAATGGCATCATCGACAACGATACCAATGGCCAGGATCAGACCAAACAGGGTAAGCAGGTTGAGTGAATAACCCAGGGCCATCAGGCCGGCAAAAGTACCAATCAGGGAAACCGGGATCGCCAGTGTTGGAATCAGGGTGGAGCGCCAGTCCTGAATAAAGACAAACACCACCAGTATCACCAGTGCGATGGCAATAAATAAAGTCTCGACTACTTCATCGATCGAGGCTTCGATTGAGCGCGTGGTGTCATAGGCAATGGCATATTCAATATCATCAGGGAAACGCTGGCTCAAATTATCCATGGTGTCCTGGATGGACTCAGCAACTTCCAGTGCATTGGCGCCGGGCAATTGATAGATGGCCAGCGCCACGGCGGCGCGGCCATTTAGCAGGCCATAGGCATCGTAGGATTTGGAGCCCATTTCAATGCGGGCGACATCGCGCAGGCGCACGGTTGAGCTGTCTTTGCCGACGCGGACAATGATATTGCCGAATTCATCCGGAGTATTTAAACGGCCCGTGACTTTCAGGTTGTACTGGAACTGGACCTCGTTGGTGGCGGGTTCCGAACCTAACTGACCGGCAGCCACCTGAACGTTCTGTTCACGAATGGCATTGATAATTTCATCGGTGGTTAGTTCAAGACTGGCGAGGCGATCAGGTCGCAGCCAGATGCGCATACTGTAATCCTGAACGCCCAGTATGGTGGCTTTACCTACGCCATTAATACGCGCGAGAGAATCGGTGATGTTGATATTCGCGTAGTTGTTCAGAAACAGGGTGTCGTAGGTTTCGTTGGGGGAATAAATGTTGACCACCATTAACATGTTGGTGGACTGCTTGGTGGTGACCACTCCCTGACGACGGACTTCCTCGGGCAACTGCGAGGTGGCCTGGGAGACCCGGTTCTGAACATTGACTGTGGCAATATCCGGATCAGTGCCGACCCGGAAGCTGACAGTGAGTGCATAGCTACCATCGTTGGCGCTGTTTGATGACATGTAGATCATGTCATCGACGCCATTTATTTTTGACTCAAGCGGGCCGGCAACGGTGTTGGAAATCGTTTCCGCATCAGCGCCCGGATAGCTGGCGGTCACCTGCACCTGCGGTGGGGTGATTTCTGGATATTCAGCAATCGGCAGCGCCATCAGTGCCACCAGTCCGGCGATACTGATAACAATGGAAATGACAAAGGCGAACTTGGGGCGATCGATAAAAAACAGACTAAACATGATTTATAGCCCCGGTTGCGCGGCGCGGGTGTTCGGTTGGCTGGCTGTCCTTGGCTTGACCGTCATCCCCGGTCTAACCTTTTGTATACCTTCAACGATGATGGTCTCATCCGCCTTGAGTCCTTCATCGACAATGAGCTGGCCCTGATAGTGATGGTTGGCACTGATGCGACGTTGTTCAACCGTATTTTCCGGGGTTACCAGCATCACGAACTGTCCGGCCTGATCTTCCTGTACGCTAGCCTGGGGTATCAGTAGTTTGGCGATGGATTCATCGCGAGATAATATAGTGGTGACAAAGAAGCCGGGTAATAAAAGCTTATCCGGATTTTCGAAATGCACTCGAACGGTGACTGAGCCGGTTTTGTAGTCGACGACATTATCAATGAAATCGATTTTCCCCGGCTGATCATAAAGTGAGCCATCGGCCAGACGCAGTGAGATGGCGAGTTTTTCCTTGTCATCGGTATCTTTGTCGCGGTTTTTAAGTGCGATAATGGTTTTTTCATCAACGCTGAAATTGACATAGATAGGGTCGAGTTCCACGATCCTGGCCAACTCACCCGACAGTGGGCCTACCAGATTTCCCACGCTAATGATGGCGCGCCCAATTCGTCCATGGATTGGTGAGCTGATCTGGGTATAGGAGAGATTGATGTTAGCCTGTTGCAGGGCGGCCTCAGCGGACTTCAATTGGGCTTCGGCCTGTAGTTTATCGCTTTCCCTTTTATCACGCTCCTGCTGACTGATGTTGCCTTTCTTGACTAGACGTAGCGCACGTTTTAAATCTTTTCGAGTGCGGGTGACCGCAGCCTTAGCTTCGGCTACGCGGCCTTCGGCCGCCGCGACTTCAGCCTTGTAAGGTGCCGGGTCAATTAGAAACAACGGGGCACCGGCTTCGACATCCTTGCCTTCTTCAAAGCTACGCTGTTTCAGATAGCCTGAAACCTGCGCCTGCAGGGAAACATCATTCACCGCAAAGGTGCGGCCGATGAATTCTGATGTTGGCCGAATATCCTGACTGATGACTTTGACGACCAATACACCGGGCGTTGCTGGTTTTCTTTGTTCTGGTTGGCTGTTGTTGCAGGCGCTTAGCCCTAAAATTAGAAACAAGACAAGGAACAGGAAGATAATGGGATTTGTTGGGCGGATGAAAAGCTTAGATTTAGAAAGTATCATTATTCAATCCATTTTATTCAGCACAAGTTTCGACAAGTTGAGGTTATTATTTAAGGTGGATAGTATATTTTTATTTGCTTAGGTCGGGTAGCAATATTTATTTAGCCAGGGTCAATTCAGGCTAAAAGGAGTAAAGATATTTCTTTAAATAATGCCATTATAATTTCAGCCGCTATGCGGCTGACATTTTATTTATATTTACTGTGGATGTGCCGATAAAACCATGGGAAGTCTAAGTGAATTGCATGTTGTTGTCCCAATTTATGGAAAACAGGGAGTTTAAAATGAGGCATAGTAAAGTATATTTTTTGTTAATGGTTCTTTTTGTTTGTCCAGAGTTGCAGGCAGATGAATTGCGTTGGGCCGGTTGTGGCATTACCAAGAAGGCATTTATGGCTGAATTAGCTAAAGCATACACTAATAAAACGGGTATAAAGGTTGAGATTAACGGGGGAGGTGCGACCCGAGGTATCCGTGATGCCGCTAATGGCAAAATTGATATCGGCGGTGCCTGCAGAATGACCATTGAGGGTAATAAACTGGAAGCCAATGCCTACCAGATCCCGGTTGCATGGGATGCATTAGTGGTGATTGTGAACAAGGACAACCCCGTTACGGATATTAGTTTTGAGCAATTACAGGGGATCTATCTAGGCAAAATTAAAAACTGGAAAGTGCTGGGTGGGAATGATGAGCCGATTGAACTGTATGTGCGCCGAGGCAAGCTTTCGGGTGTGGGTCGAACCTTGCGTGAACTGGTCTTTGCCAACTTTAATCAGGAATTTGTTGCGACTCACAAGGTTAAATCATCCGGGCCGCTGGAGAAGGGCGTGATGAAAAATATCCGTGGCCTGGGGGTTACGGGTATCAGTAGCGCTAAACGCCGCGATGTAAAAATTTTGAAGCTGGATGGAAAGTATCCTGATTATAAAAATATTAGCAAAGGCGATTATGCACTTTATCGTCCACTTTATCTGGTGATTAACCGAAACAACCGGGATAAAAAAGTGCATGAATTTATTAAATATGCCCTGAGTCGGGAAGGCCAAACCCTGATTCGTGAACAGGGAACCGTTCCCTATTCTGAAGCGATGGGACTGGTGATGAAGCAACTGGAGCAGTATCAACGCGCGAGTCAGCGTGGTTTGTATCAGTAAAAAAGGGTATATCGGAGTCGAATTTGACTCCGACTCCGATACCGGTATGGAAAGATTAGTCTTCGATATATTTTTCGAAGGGTTCCTGATCTTTAGCGCGTGAGTATGCGGCTTCCGCTTCCTGTCTGGCCTTAAGAATATCGGCGCGATCTTCCATACGATTTTCATAGGCATCTTTAAATAAGGGAATACTGTTCTCGCCGAACAGAACCTGTTTTAACAAACGGTAACCGAATTTCAGGCGTTCTACGTCATCCTTATCAATAAGCGCAAACTCTTCGTCAGTAAGATCATAAACTTTGCGGAAATTATCCGTGTTCAGAAATTCACGAAAACGATCGGTGTCGTAGCAGACCAAAAAGAATAACTGGAAGCTAGTGGGTGAAGGTTTACCCAGAGCCGGGCCAGTAGATTTCTTTTTCAGAATCAGCTGGTAGAAGCTGCGGTTAAGTTCGTCGAACTCTTCTACTTTCTGCTCTTCGCGGTATTGTGCCACGGTGATTTCACGATCTTCCTTGTGACCCATGCAGTGATCTTCCTGCACGTGGGCGTAGTGCTGTTCATCATGATATTCATCGGCTTTGCGTGATGACATCAAGGCAATGGGATAGTAGCGACAGGCTGAAGGACGATCTTCATAAACGGTGCAGCCTTTTTCCGGATCGACAAACAGGCAGACCGGATCAACATCGGTGGTACGCATTTTCACGCCGGGCATGCCGTGGGAATCGAGTTCAAAGGGCACCGTGTGTTTTTTCAGAAATTCACCCGAACTCATGCCCAGCCGATTTTTCAGGCGGATAATGTCATAAGGGGCCAGGGTGATGTCGGCCTGTTTGCAGCAGGCATTGAAACAGGAAATACCAGGATAGCAGTTAAAACAGAATTTGGTTTCCAGCTCGAGCTGGTTGGGCTGAACCGGACTGTTAAAGGGGATGTCTTCAAATCGATTGTCACTCATATGCTATACCTTCAGGCGGGGAAATAATGTACTGAAATATTTAAAATTAGAACCGCCTATTATAACTGAAAACGGGGTGGAAAATGTCCTGATTTTTTGTGTAAATTCCGGGAATTTGAGGTAATTAGGAGATTTGTAGGGGGGAACGGGCTAAAAATCTATAAAATATGTGTCAATAAGCCCACCTTGCAGTGGCTTTCCTGGCAGGAAATTCGGGCATAAAAAAACCAGAACCTCTCGGCTCCGGTTTTTTCTTGAGACAGACCGAAGTCTGCCTCAGGCCATCCACTATTCTTATTTGAACAGTTTAGATTTGTCGACCAAATCAACGTGCGCACGCTTAAAGCATGTGAACTTTTTGGTTTCCTTGTCATAGATGGAGTTCACGAAACAATGCCAGTTTTCTTCGTCGACAAAGTTCTTGTCAGTACGATAGTAGAAACCAGGATAACGAGATTCCTGACGGAATTCGATATGTTTCAGATGAGCTTCAGCAGTGATGATGCGGTGATAGTTTTCCCATGCACGAAGTAATTCGTGAAGATCTTTAGCACGCATCTTCTCGGCATCTTCTTTCAGCATGTCGATCTTTTCGCCAGCAATTTTCATCATTTCAGCATTAGTCTGATAATACGTCGCAACACCCGCTACATATTCATCCATAATTTTCTGCAGACGGAACTGCAGCATTTTTGGAGTGATGTAGTTAGGATTAACGTCGATAGCTGTGGTGTAGTCCTTGAATTCAAGGAAAGTCTTCACTGGTTTCATAACATCATCAACCAGAGTCTGAACGTCGGTATCTAATTCAGGTTTGAAGTCTTTGTTATCGATGCAGTATTTGACCATAGACTTGGCACACATACGACCTTCAGCATGAGAGCCTGAAGAGAATTTGTGGCCCGATGCGCCCACGCCGTCACCCGCTGTGAACAAACCACTAACCGTAGTCATACCACGGTAGCCCCAGTTCCAGCCACTTGGCAGATGTTCAGGAACACCGGCTTCAGTTTCGGTAGTCGGTGCGCCAACATCGGTAGGACCTGAAGTCCAGATACCACAGCAACCTGAGTGAGAGCCCAACAGGTAGGGTTCGGTCGGCATCAGTTCAGAGTTTTTCTTCTCTGGTTCGATGTTTTCGCCAACCCAGATACCACACTGGCCAACACACATATCAAGGAAATCTTCCCATGCTTCTGCTTCCAGATGCTTAACTTCGCGAGGAGACAGGGTCTCACGCAGGTTAGCCAGGGCAGTCACGGTATCCATATAGATAGGACCACGACCTTCCTTCATTTCCTTCAACATCAGGTGATTACGCAAGCAAGAAGCAGGAACAGCAGCCTGTCCATAAGGAGGATAGTCGTTCAACATTTCCTTGTTGCGATCCATGTAGACTTCACCAAAGGCGTTAGTAGCCTTGGCTTTGAAGAGCAGGAACCATGCGCCAACAGGACCGTAACCGTCTTTGAAACGAGTCGGTACGAAGCGATTTTCCATCAGTGTCAGTTCGGCACCGGCTTCAGCAGCCATAGAATAGGTTGAACCGGCATTCCATACTGGATACCACGCACGACCAGTACCTTCACCAACAGAGCGAGGACGGAAGATGTTTACGCAACCACCAGCCGCCAGCAGAATGGCTTTGGCAGTGTAAACAACCACTTTGTGATCACGAGTAGAGAAACCAACCGCGCCAGCAATACGGCTAGGGTCATTCTTGTCGTTGATCAGTTTAACAATGAAGATACGCTCTTCGATGTTTTCCATACCCAGGGCTTTTTTCGCAGCTTCAGCAACGATCCATTTGTAGGATTCGCCGTTGATCATGATCTGCCATTTACCAGAACGAACGGGCTTGCCGCCGTCGGCTAGTGGAGTCATGCCTTTAGAACCGTCAAAACGTTCGCCGTTTTCGTCCAGTTTCCAAATGGGCAGACCCCATTCTTCAAACAGATGAACAGATTCATCAACGTGACGGCCAAGATCGTAGGCCAGATCATCACGGGTAATACCCATCAGATCGTTTGAGACCATACGTGCATAATCGGCTGGATCCTGCTCAGAACCGATATATGTGTTAATAGCGGACAGACCCTGTGCAACTGCACCGGAACGATCCATGGCTGCTTTATCAACCAGTTTGACGCTCAGATCGTGACCGTCTTTCTTGGCTGCTTCCATCCAGCGCATGATTTCATAACCAGTACCGCAACAGGCCATGCCGCCGCCAATCAGTAGAATGTCTACTGACTCTTCGATGACTTCAGGATTACCAAATTCTCCTGCCATGTTTATATCCTCTTTAATAATTAAAACTTATTTACCAATCAGTTTACTTACAGATCAGCTCACTAGGGTCGCCAGCGCGGAAACCGTTACAGGTTTCAAAGAAACCGATTTCTTCGATTTTGCTCATGTCAGCTTCAGGCTTACCTGCAAAAGGATCGATAGAACCTTCTGGGGTAGTACGGATTGGGAATTTGAAACGCTTCATGACGCCGTTACGGAACTTGATGGTCCACATGATGGAATCGGTACCGCGCAGAGGCTGTACAGAACCGCCCAGAGGCACAACGTCAGCATAGTGGCGGCATTCGATAGCCTGTTGAGGACAAATTTTAACGCAGCTGTAACATTC
>UOFY01000047.1_pt1 | contig 77163 bp, 69 predicted proteins | sample 1990141 | NCBI WGS metagenome assembly UOFY01 (sample SAMEA4728526, study PRJEB27164) | hydrothermal vent metagenome | biome: marine basaltic hydrothermal vent biome; feature: marine hydrothermal vent; material: mineral | place: Pacific Ocean | collected 2011-06-14/2011-07-23 | depth 1741 m | reverse complement strand
GGAGAGAAGGAGCAAAAACAACACAGAGTCAAGCAGCATGCCAACCGAAGTGCGACACCCCCGGAGATAATCAGCAACAGCCCCAGACACCGGCCCAGGCTGGTGGCATCACCAAAAAACATCACCCCAACCGCAAAGGTGCCAGCCGCACCAATCCCCGTCCACACCGCATACGAGGTACCGATGGGGATATCCCGTTGCGCAAGCCACAGTAAAAACCCGCTGATGCCCATGCAAACCACGGCAATCAAGACCCCACTAATACGGGTCTCAGCGACCTGAGCCATTTTCAAACCTACCGGCCAACCGATTTCAAACAAGCCAGCGGCAATGAGATAGATCCATGCCATAGTTTTTATCCCTGTATCACTACTGTCTATGAATTATCTCTTCTCTATCGGCACATAGGCGCGCTGTGGTTCGCCGGTATAAACCTGGGTAGGACGAAAAATACGGTTGTCCGATAACTGTTCCCGCCAGTGCGCCAGCCAGCCAGCCGAACGAGCGATGGCAAAGATAGTGGTGAACTGATCGGCCGGGATGCCCATTTCTGAGTACAGCAAACCGGAATAAAAATCGACATTGGCGTAAACCCCTTTTTTCGCCAGGCGATCTTCACAAACCGCTTCCACCGCTTTAGCTACTTCAAACATCGGGTTGATGTCCCCGCCACGGTCGGCCATAAACGTGTCCATCAAGCCCTGCAAAATCGTGGCCCGTGGATCTTTGGTTTTGTATTCACGATGACCCATACCCCAGATCACTTCCTTATTGGCAAGCTTGGCATCCACATATTTTGCCGCCTTATCCGGGGTGCCTATTTCTGCGAGCATACCCAGCACTCGCTGATTCGCCCCACCATGCAGGGGCCCAGATAAAGCGCCAATCGCTGCCGCCATCACCGTATAAGGATTGGCCAGAGTGGAGGCATTCACCAACACGGCAAAGGTGGAGGCATTGATAGTATGTTCGGCATGCAAAATTAAACAAACATCCATGATCCGAGCCAGTAAAGGCTCCGGTTCCTTGCCGGTTAACATATAAAGAAAATTCTCCGCATAGCTCAGATCCATACGTGGCTCAATAGGATCATAGCCATTACGGATATGTTCCCACATGGTCACGATGCAGGGCATACGCGCCATAATTTTTACCGTGGTGTTGTGAATATAATCCAGATCCTCACAGGCATCCCCCCCAGTAAGACAATCACTGCCCGGATAAAACATGCCCAGACTGGCCACTACAGTCTGCAACATTTCCATGGGATGTCCCGTGGACGGCAGATTTTTCATCATCCCCCGGGTATGGAATTTAATTCGCCGATTTTCGTTTAACTGGCGGGTAAACGCTTCCAGCTCGGGAGCAGTTGGCAAGCGACCATCCAGCAGCAGGCGTGAGGTTTCTTCAAAACTACTGTGCTTAGCTAATTCTTCTATGGGATAACCCCGGTAGAAAAGAATGCCCTTTTCGCCATCGATATCAGAAATATTTGATTGAGTTGCAGGCACACCGGCGAGGCCGGGCAGATATTCGTTCATGGAAAGCTCCGTATTCTCAAATTCAAGGCTAAGGATAGCAAACTTCGCCGCCAGCGTATTCTGTGAAACACGCTGACATAAAAAAACGCGGTAAAAACCGCGTTTTTAAATTATCGCTGAACGAGAACACCGATCAAACTGAAAAGGAAGATCCGCAACCACAGGTCGTTGTCGCATTAGGGTTGTTAATCACAAACTGGGAACCTTCCAGACTTTCTTTATAGTCCACTTCCGCGCCACTCAAGTACTGGAAACTCATGGGGTCAATGAGCAATTTCACACCACAATTTTCAACTTCGGTGTCACCATCCTGAATATTTTCATCAAAACTAAAGCCATACTGAAAACCGGAACAACCCCCACCCGAAATAAAGACGCGCAACATCAGCTTGTCATTACCCTCTTCCGCAATCAGGGCTTTCACCTTGGTGGCGGCAGCCTGAGTAAAGACTACCAGGCTTTCAGTTTCTGTCACTGTTGTCATTTCATGCTTCTCCAATAACGAAATCTGCTTAATTTTACACCCACACGGGAAGTAAGTCCGTTTCGATTATGCAATAACCCATCAATTTAGTCAAGATTTGTTGACGGTTTTTCCTTCGGCCTTACCCGCATCAACCACCTTTGTATTGCTACTTTTCAGCGGCACGACGGAGTCATCAATCTTATGCACTAGATTGCCATTGACCTCCGCTCCCATCGCCATCTCAATCAAACTGTAATACACATTGCCATTAATACGGGCTTCAGCCGCCAGCTCAATATGTGCCAGCGCATAAACATCACCGATGACTTTGCCATTAATCACCACATTGGGCACTTTTACTTCACCCTCGATAGTACCGCGTTCGCTCAGGGTCAGGAGGGAATCATTGCCCTGCTCAGCCACAACACTGCCTTTAACAACACCATCGACATGCAGGCCACCACTAAAAAGGACATCACCGTGAATCTCGGTATTCTGGCCAATCAGCGAATCAATCTGTGCCGTTTGCTTTGGTTTTTTCTTCATTCCCAACATGGTTTTCTATCTCCTGACCGCTCCAGTTTATGGTTTTTTCTATGCTATTTCGTTTCCGGCTACGAGGAATAATGGTCGCCGTCACTCTGTACGCCGTAAATCCACGGGGTAATTTCAAATTACCCTCCAGTTTCTGAAAATACTTGAATCGATAATCCAGTTCCTTGACCGACTTCTCGCCCAGCGCTTTCAAGCTCAATGTACGAGGCTGATTATTTTGCATGCCATCAACGCTCAAGCGCACTTTGCCGGTTGCCAGACGGTCATTTTTCAATACCTGGGTCAATACTATCTTATAGCGGTAACTGCGGGATTTTCCATTAGCTTCAATTTTAAAACGCTGTAAATGCAGGCCGCTGGACGCATCCTGTGGTGACACAATTCCGCGATAAAATGCCAGCTCTTCCTTTAGCTCAAGAATTTCCCCCTGTAATACCTTGATTGTAGTATCTAGCTCATCATAGGCCTGACGCTCAATCTGCGCCGCACGTTCCAGCAACGCCCGCCGCTCACGTAAGCGATCAACCTTTTGCTCCAGATCATCATTGATGTCCAGCAGAACCTGCCGCTCCTTGTTAGATTCCGCGCTATTATAACCGGCCAGATAACGACCATAATTAAAGAGTGTCCAGCCACCAATCAGCATGGCAATGGCCGCTAACCCCAGTAAAATACCCACCAGCCAGGGACGATGTGGTTTAACAACAAGATTCATAAATTGAATAAAACCATCCGTATAAAGTAAAACATTTTAAGATCGCCATGATACTCAAGGTATCAAAGGAATACCCTGCAAACCACTGTCTTCAGCGAAGCCAAATAGAATATTCATATTATGCACGGCCTGACCGGCCGCCCCCTTAACCAGGTTATCAATTACCGATAAAACTACCACGGTATTTCCCTCTTGAGGCCGATGAATCGCAATCCGACAAGTATTGGCACCACGTACGCTACGCGTCTCAGGATGAGAGCCGGCCGGTAACACATCGACAAAAGGTTCACTGGCATAGCGTGTTTCAAACAAAGCCTGCAATTCAGCGTCGACATCACTCCCGGTAGATTTCAGTTGTGCATAACAGGTGGCATGAATCCCGCGAATCATCGGAGTTAAATGCGGCACAAAGGTCAGGCCGATTTTTTCATCACTAGCAAGTTGCAAGCCCTGACTGATTTCCGGCAAATGCCGATGTCCCGGTACACCATAGGCCTTGAAACTTTCACTGACCTCGCCTAATAATGTTCCTACGCTGGCCTTACGCCCCGCCCCGCTGACCCCTGATTTGGCATCAGCGATAAGATGGCTGGTCTTGACCAGCCCGTTTTCTATTAACGGTAACATCCCTAATTGCACTGCGGTGGGGTAACAGCCGGGATTGGCAACCAGCCGGGCGTGCCGGATCGCTTCGCGGTTGACTTCGGGCAAACCGTATACCGCCTCGGCGATCAACTCGGGGCAGGCGTGTTCCATACCATACCAGCGTGACCATTCCTGCACATCCTTGATCCGGAAGTCCGCCGCCAGATCAATGACCTTAACCCCGGCTTCCAGCAACTCTTCGACCATGGTCATCGCAATACCATTGGGCGTGGCAAAAAACACCACCTCGCAGGCTTTGAGTACCGCCATATCCGGCACGCTGAAATGTAGATCCACATAACCTCGTAAATTGGGATACATATCGGCTACTGCCAGCCCTTCTTCCGAGCGGGAGGTGATCACCTCAAGTTTGACTTCAGGGTGGGCGGCCAGTAACCGCAATAATTCCACACCGGTATAACCAGTGCCGCCAACGATGCCTGCTTTAATCATGATATTTAAACTGAACCTGCTTTGCGGAAAATTTTACAAACTGCTGGGCACTGTCGGGCGAGTGCTTGTACGACTGAAGCCCTACCTACAGCCGTATTCACAGCCATACCTGCAATCTTTTAAAATGGAAACGCTAATGATAGTTACAAGCTACAGAAATATAAAGATAAATCTATTCAAGCCTGAAAATAAAAACCGCCCCAAAGATTTCTCAATGAGGCGGCGAGGAGGAGCACTCCAGCCCGGCATCGTCAGCCCAGGCCGGAGAAACGGGTAAAATCAGAAGCCAGCAAAAATCTGAGCGGATATCCGATCATCCATCACATCGCCAATCTGGTTGGCATTTGAGCCTGAGGACTGTCCCGGTGCATCCAGGGTGCGGAACTCATAATTGAAGGTAAACCGGGTCTTCTTGTTAAAGAAGTACTGGAAACCCACCGTGGTCGTTTCGTAGGTGCGCTCAGCGGCGGCAGTCAAATTGGTCACCCGATTATACACGTCGTAACGAAGATCCAGCTCCAGTTTCGGGGTAATGTTATAGCCAAAATCCAGATAATAACCATCACTTTCGCCCAGGGTGGACAACTGGAATTGCGATACCAGGGTTCCTGCATTATTTACCGCACCGGGAACCGCTCCACCCGTTGAACCGTTGTAAATCATACCCTTCGCTTTGATGTACTCAGCCCAAAAACGGTAAGGACCTTTCCGGAAGGTAGTACCTACACCCGTCAGTTTACGATCATACTCGCGCTCGGAGGCTTCATAAGAGCCGCCCGCATTCAAAGTAGCGGAATCATAGATAGTCCGTTTACCACTGGTATTCCAGGCATATGTTTTCCAACCCTGACGACGCGCACGTCCCGAAGCATAGACTTTCTCTGAAGACCAGTAGAGGGTTGTGTCCTTGTTATCATCACGATCATGTTTGGAAATGCCGCCATTACCATATAAGACCGCATAACTATGTTCCCAGTCACTGACATGGAAAGTATCAAATAGCTGAATACCAATATCACGCACGGCTGAAGCACCGGTACGGAACTGGGTGTCCGCCCCGCCATCACAATAGCGCAGATACTGGCTGCTGCTGGTGCCCAGGTTACAGGCCGTTGTACCATCGGTCTGGAACGGCCGCTCGATTAACTGCTGGTTGGCCACATTGGTGAAGTTAATGTAGTTAAACGCAAAAATGCCCTGGTAAACTTCTTCACTCATGGGTATTTTCATCTGCCCCACTCGTACCCGCATACCCTTGATATGGTTCAGAGTCACCGTGGCATCGGTCAAACGTACGCTACCGCCACCACCGCCTGGATTAGTAATACCATTGTTGCCATATTCAGCCAGTACGAAATAGTTGATTTTAGGGTCCAGCGGGAAACCTACGCCGCGAATACCAATACGCGCACGCTGCAACTCGAAGGTGGATGAACTGGATAAATCAGGCTGGTGCACATTGAATTGTGCGTCCTGCCCTGTCCAGCCCGCTACCGGCAGCTTGGTACCCTCGGTTGACATATAGGTAGGCTGGATAAAACCCCAGACTTTAGCACGCGGTGCAGCCGCACCAGATTCCGCCCCCTGTAGCATCAACCAGTTATCCGCATAGACAGGAAGGGACGTTCCACCAATAACCGTCGCACAGGCGGCAGCTAGAATCATTTTGCTTTTTATGAACTTCATATTTATTCCTCTTGATAAAGCAATACTCAAATTAGAAATCATGGTTTGATCAGCTCATAACCTTGTTCCTTTAATTCCAGAATCCGAACCACACCCGCGGATACTTTTACCGCGTTAATATTCAGCTCAGGAGGCTGACCCAGCATCTTTGTCATCGCCTTGATGGTGTTAGAGCAGGCGCTAAAGCGAATGCCGTTATTTACTAGACTATCAATCCGCTTTGAATTGCTATTATCTTTGAACAGCAGACGTAAACCGGGCCCAAAAGCTACAATTTCAATATCAACCTGATCGGTGCCGTAATGTTTAAGCAAATTATTGGCAACATTCAGTACCAACTTTTGCTTGAATGGATCACGATCACTGATTTGCAGAACAATTTTTTTCTCAGCAAACACCTTGCCCTCAGCCTGAGCAGGTGCAATAAAACTTGCAAACAGCAGGCCCAGAAGACTGAGCATGGTGATAAACCGGTATTTTCCGAATGGCATTAATTTCTCCCCATTTAATAGTTATTTAGACATATAGACGTCATGACATGATCATCGCTAACCTGTTTCTGTCGACTACGTGACTACAAACACAAATGGTATGGCTTTTATTCCAACTATTTTTTTAAAAAAAAAGGGAATAAATCAGGCTCTACTGTGTCATGCAGGTATAGGGAGTCAAATATATAAAATATGTCAACGCCAGGCGCTATGCTGCAATGGCACACAACAAAAAGTAAAAAATTATGAGCTATTTAAAACTATTTGGTAAAAATCGGGAATTCATCGGCAAATTGGAAAACATCCGTCCCCGGCTGTTCCGGCTTGCCTATTCATGGTGTCACCGGCGTGATCTAGCCGATGATCTGGTTCAGGAAACCCTGACCAAGGCCTTCAAAAATGAAAAACAACTGAAAGATATTACACAGTTTGATGGTTGGACTTTTCGTATTCTGATCAATACCTGGCGCAATCACCTGTCACGTACCAAAATAATGGACAATATTGATGACTATGTCTTTACCGACGAGCACACACCGGAAAGCCTGCATGAGCAATATCAGCTCAGCACCTTCGTCCATACCGCCATCGATACCCTGCCCCAGGGACAGCGTCAGGTCGTCACCCTGATTGATCTTGAAGGTCTGAGTTATTCTGAAGTTTCTGACATTCTTGAAATCCCAATCGGCACCGTGATGAGCCGAATTTGCCGGGCACGCAAAGCCCTGGCAGGCAAATTATTTCAAACAGCAGACAATGTCGAATACAACGCAACTTTTCTGCGGAGAGTAAAATGAGTAATGAATTTTCTGATGAGCGCCTGAATGCGTTTATTGACAATGAAATAGATGTGGCTGAGAAACAACAGCTTTTCGATGCCTTTCGGCACGATGAAGCGCTACGCAAACGCACCTGTGAATTACAAAAAGCCCATGATCTGGTCAAATTAACCTACCAGTCGGTCGAACCACCGGAAAGCTACCAGACACCTCTGCGCAGCAAATCCCGTCCCTGGTTTATGCAAAGCATGGCCGCCGGGATCCTGGTCGTCGTCGGTTCACTGCTCGGCTGGTTCACCCATCAACAGATCAGCCCAAAAAATGGGCTACTGGAACTGGCACACGTGGTCGAATCGCCAAGAATAGCCAATGCGGACAACACCCGCAAAATTATGCTCCACGTTAGCACCAATGATGAATACCGATTGAACATCATGCTCGAAGAAACCGAGCATCTGCTAAAAGCCAGCCGCCGGGAAAATGAAAAAGTATTTGTCGAGATCCTCACCAATGGCCCCGGACTGGAATTGGTGAAAAAATCTGGCTCGCCCTCAGCCCAGCGTTTACAGCGGCTTCAATCTCGCTATGACAATTTATTTGTTACCGCCTGCGCTCAGGCGATTGAACGGGTACGCATCGACCAGGGTATTGAACTGGAACTCATTCCCAACACCACCATCGTCCGCTCATCCCTCAGCGAAGTGCTGGAACGTCAACGCGAAGGCTGGACATATATTCGGATCTAAAAACATCCGGTTCAGGAGCAGAGGGCTCCGAGCAAAAAGAAAAAACCTTGAACCACACGACGGCATGGACGCAGGAGCAGTTGCCGAGAGGACATGGAGAAACACAGAGAAAACAATTATTTTTAAAACTGAGTTATCTCCACGAAATACTGTTTAAAAATAAAAAAATAGTCCGCAAATTAACGCAAAAAACGCCCACCCTTGCGGGTGAGCGTTATCCGCAGATCAGGCTAATTACTTAGTACTCAAGCCTGACAAGCCACCACGCAGGATAGTTTATTCATGATCCTTGTTTGCGGTTTTCATCAGCTTCTTGACGAAGTTTCTGTCATCACTGTTGCTGCAAGTCTTCACTGGGTCAGCGGATTAAAGTAAACATCCGTACCAGCCGTTGCTAACTGGGCAATTGCCAGAGTCATACCTGTTACGATAGTCTTAAGTACAAAATGATTCATTTGTTCGCTCCAAATTGAGAGTAGTGATTAGGAGCGAATAGATTGACTGTCTTATATGACACAGTCATGGAGCTTGTGTGACTTGGGTGTCATGGATTTTTTGCATTTATATTGCATAAATCATTAATCTGTGACCCAGCTCTTTCCGTGGGAAGAGAGACTCTTTATAAGTGTTCCTAATTCCTGTCCAGTAAAACCGTTCGCCCTGAGCCCTTCGGCTTCACTCAGGAGAGCCTTGTCGAAGGGTGAACAGCATTAAATATTGCTATTTCAGGCTTTGCGTCATGGTTCGACAAGCTCACCACGAACGTGATTTATATACTGGTATCACCACGAACGTGATTTATATAGTGGATAGGAATTTGGAACAGCTATTTAGCCGCTGCAATCACAAATTGTGATTTTACTTTAAATCTATTACATCTATTTCAAGGAACAGTACATGCTCATCGGCATTATTATTATCTGGCTTATTACCGCTATTGGCCTTTTAATTGCCAGCTTAATTCTCCCCGGCATTCGCATTAAATCAACCGCAACTCTGCTCAAAGCCGCGCTGGTGCTGGGGCTCATTAATGCCTTCATTCGCCCCCTGCTGTGGTTTTTCACCCTGCCCTTAACCGTGCTTACTTTTGGTTTATTTGCGCTGGTCATCAATGCCTTCACTATCTGGATGACGGCAAGGCTGGTGCGAGATTTTGAAGTCAGGAGCTTTGGCTCGGCAATCCTCGCCGCCATCATTATGGCCATACTCGGGCTGCTGGGCTTTGCCCTCTTACAATGGTTCATGATCGACAGCGTGAGCTGGTATTACTTTGAACAAATGCCCGGCCATTCACCTGGCATGTTTATCTAAGTTAAATGTGCGCAGATTGAATTTCGGGTTCCTTGCAGCAAGCGGCGAGGAATTCAGGTATTCCCTGCTGTTTCAGGATCTTTACAACAACCATGCTAGAATGCCGCACCTATGTACCGGCACCATTTAAAGCGCGCACGACGCCACTATTTCTCACCCCGCAAACTACGTCTGCGTGCTGCCTTCTGGGGCGGGGCTCTGCTGATTGGCGCAACCGCAGCCGCCTTTGCCCTGCTCAGCCACTTCAGCGATAATTATTTTTACCAGCTTTATATCGATCACCCCTACATTGCCTACGCCCTGCCCCCCTTAGGCCTGGCTCTGATCGCCTGGCTGACCCGCAACTTTTTTGTCGGCACGGAAGGCAGCGGCATTCCCCAGGCCATTGCGGCACTGGAAATGAACCAGCACGCACTGCGTGCAAAAGTGCTCTCGCTGAAAGTCGCCGGTGGTAAAATCTTCCTCACCAGTCTGGGTCTGCTCTGCGGGGCTTCGATTGGCCGAGAAGGGCCCACCGTCCATGTGGGCGCGTCAATCATGTATTCTTTGCGCCACATTGCCTTGTTCCGGGGCCGCGATATGACCCATGGATTAATTTTGGCTGGAGGCGCGGCGGGTATTTCTGCCGCCTTCAATACACCGCTGGCGGGGATCATGTTTGCCATTGAAGAAATGGGACGAGCTTTTAATAAACGCAACAGTGGTACGCTGATTATATCGGTGGTGCTCGCCGGTGTTGTTGCCCTGTTTATTCTTGGTGACTACACCTATTTCGGTAAATCCAGTGCCGCCCTACCACTCACTTCAGCCTGGTTGGCCGTCGCCATCTGCGGCATCGGCGGCGGTCTGCTCGGCGGCCTGTTCAGCACCGCATTGATTCAGGGTACCCGTAAACTTGCACCGATTGCCCTGAGTCATCCGGTGCTGCTGGCCTTTGGCTGCGGCCTGCTGATCACCCTGTTTGGCATCAGTAGCGACGGCCTCACCTATGGCACCGGCTATGAAGCCGCCCGTCACCTGGTCGATGGCGGTGAACCCTCGCTGGCCTTTCCATTTCTGAAAATGCTGGCCACGGTAGCCTCTTATTTAAGCGGCATCCCCGGCGGCATTTTCGCCCCGTCACTCTCTGTCGGTGCGGGGCTGGGGGCAGATCTGGCCCTGATAATGCCCAATACTCCCGCCTCGGCCTTAATCATGCTGGGCATGGTGGGCTATTTTACCGGCGTAGTACAGACTCCGATTACCGCCTTTATTATTGTCATGGAAATGAATGCCGATTCCTCCATGCTCTTACCGCTAATGACTACCGCGCTAATAGCTAAAGGCATCTCCCATCTGGTCTGCCCGGTGCCCATTTATGAAGCTCTGGCACTGGCCTACCTCGATAGAAACAAGGATAAGGAATGATACATGCTCTGGGTTAAAGCCTTTCACGTCATGAGTATGGTCACCTGGTTTGCCGGGCTATTTTATCTGCCGCGTCTGTTCGTCTATCACGCGGCGGCGGAAGACAAAATCAGCCGTGAGCGTTTTAAAATTATGGAGCGCAAACTGTACTATGGCATTATCAACCCGGGTGGGCTGGCGACCATCGTGCTCGGCCTATGGCTGTTGTACGACTATGGTTGGACAGCCTACAGCCACAGCGGCTGGTTGTACGTTAAATTATTTCTAGTGCTCATTCTCATTATTTATCATGAGCATTGCGGCAAGCTGCTAAAAGAATTTGCTCGCGACCAAAACCGCCACAGCCACGTATTTTACCGCTGGTACAATGAGTTTCCAGTTTTGATTCTGGTGGGCATCATTATTATGATCATCGTCAAACCTTTTTGAGAATAGCCCTATGATTCATCCCCGCGCCATCGTTGATCCCAATGCCCGCCTTGCTGATGATGTGGAAGTCGGCCCCTTTAGTATCATTGAAGCTGATGTGGAAATCGGCGCGGGCTGTAAAATCAGCAGCAATGTTCGTATCTATAGTGGCACCCGTATGGGCTGTGATAACCAGATTGATCACGGCACGGTGTTGGGTTGTGAGCCGCAGGATCTAGGCTTCGTGCAGGAAAACAGCAAACCATTGATCATTGGCGATCACAACCGTTTCCGTGAAGGTGTGAACATCAGCCGAGGCGTAAAAACTGACCATGGCACACGCGTCGGCAGCCATAATTACATCATGGCCATGTGTCATATCGGCCATGATTGTATCGTCGGCAATCATAATATTTTCGCCAACACGGGCTCCCTTTCCGGCCATGTTGAAATGGAAGATCATATTTTTCTGTCCGGTAAAACCGCCACCCATCAATTCTGCCGCATCGGAGCCTATGCCATGGTCGCCGGTCTTTCCGGTGTGGCTCAGGATGTCCCGCCCTATCTGATGGCCGATGGTCACCGCGCCGAAGCGGTTAACCTGAATATCATCGGCTTGCGCCGCGCCGGTTTTAGCGCCACTCAGCGCAAGGCGATCAAACACGCCTACAAAGTGATTTACAAATCAGGACTGAAACTGCAAGCAGCACTCGATGAACTAAAATCTATCGAGCCAGGCGCTGAGGTCAGTCATATCATTGAATTTATTGAAGCTACTGAGCGCGGCATTATTTCCCATCGGTGATGTTATAAAAACGCTAATTAATTCCCCCGTTCGGGGGAATTAATTAGCGCTTTCTACTTCCTTAAATCAGCATCTCCTTAAGCAACGCGGTCAACCTGGAACAAATCTAACTGAGAATGATTTGCATTTAGAGTCAGGGCTGTTATAGTGCACGCAAATATTATCTGACGAGGTTTAATCATAATGCGTAGAAGCACTCTCTCTTTAATAATCGCTAGCAGCCTGGCTCTGCCCGGACTGGCGCTGGCCGACAGTGACTCCCAGCAAAAGGAAATTGATGCGCTTAAGGCGCAGAACAAACTTATTCTGGAACGTCTGGATGCCACCGCTGAAATACTCGAATCCGGTAGCCCGGCGATCACAGATGAAACCAGCGGAGCCCACGATCACGGTGTAAACAATGAAGGCACCATGCGCGATCGCACCTTCGGCATCCACGGCGGCAAGGGCAAAACCACCATCGGCGGCTACGGTGAGCTGCACTACAATAATCTGAACAACAAAACATCCGGCGGTACTGATAAGAAGGAAATGGACTTCCACCGATTTATCCTCTTCATGGGCCACGAATTCAGCGACAAGATCCGTTTTTGGTCAGAGCTGGAAGTGGAACATGCGGTGCTCAAAGATACTGCAGATGGCAGCAACGGCGGTGAAGTTGCCATTGAGCAAGCCTTTCTCGAATTCGATCTCAACAATGACACCGCGGCCCGCGCCGGTATTATCCTGGTGCCAGTGGGCATGATCAACGAAACTCATGAGCCACCGACTTTCTACGGTGTGGAACGCAATAATGTGGAAAAATACATTATCCCCACCACCTGGCGCGAAGGCGGTGCAAGCCTGGTGGGTCGTTTTGCCGATAGCTTCAGCTATGATCTGGCCATCCACACCGGCCTGCAAACCAGCAACTCAAATAATTATGCGGTACGTAGTGGCCGTCAGGGAGTGAGTAATGCCCCGGCCAATGATCTCGCTGCCACCGCACGTTTGAACTGGATCGGCGTACCCGGACTGGTGATCGGTGCCGCTGTTCAGCAACAGACCGATGTCACCCAGAGCACCGATACCACAGCCGGTAGCGCCACCCTGATTTCCGCTCATGCCGACTGGCAGATGAGTCAATTTCGATTGCGCGCCTTATATGCCAGCTGGGATCTGTCCGGCAGCGGCCCAGCGGCCATCGGCGCAGACAAGCAACAGGGCGGTTATCTCGAACCCTCGTGGAAATTCACTCCCAAATTCGGCGTATTTGCCCGCGCCAGCCAGTGGGACAATCGGGCTAACGGCAGTACTGACACCCAGTATGATCAGATCGATGTGGGTTTCAACTACTGGCCACATGAAGATGTGGTACTGAAGTTTGATTATCAGGATCAATCGGTACCAACCGGTAAAAATGAATATGACGGTTTCAATATGGGCGTCGGTTACCAGTTCTAATACAGGCTGTTTTCGTGGATAATTGCCGGTTTCGTCGCTACGAAACCGGCAATTACTTTTTATACTTATGAATAAATTCATCCCCTTTCTGGCTCTGCTGATTTTCCTTACCAGCTTTACCCATAGTCACGCCAAAGGCGTGTATCAAACACAGACCGATTTTCTGAATGAGGTATTTGCCGATGAGATTCCCAAACCCGCCTTGATCTGGCTCACCGGTGATGTTCGCAAAGCCGCCACTGAAATTTTGCAACACAAACCTGCCCGTCTGCGTCTGCGCTACTGGGTTAACGACACACTCAGTGTCTGGATAATGGAAGAGATCGGCAAGGAACAACCGATCACCGTCGGCATCATCATCAAAGACTCTAAAATTGAAAACCTGCGCGTATTAGCCTTTCGGGAAAGCCGGGGTGATGAGGTCCGCCATGATTTTTTTACCCGTCAGTTCCAGCAGGCCAAATTGAAAACCAATCTGCAGTTAACTAAAAGTATCGATGGCATATCCGGTGCGACTCTCTCGGTACGCGCCCTGCAAAAACTCGCACGGCTGGCGCTATATCTGGATCAACAACGCCAGACCACACCCTGATCATGAGCCGTCATAAAAACAAGCCGCGTTTCAAAAAACTACGCTCCATGTATATCTGGCACCGCTATGTCGGTATCAGCGCAGCAATACTGGTGCTTATTCTCGCCATCAGCGGGCTGATGCTGAACCATACCGGCGAGCTGAAGCTGGATTCTCAATACATAAAAAGTAATCTGCTGCTGGATTACTATGGCATTCGCGCACCCAAAAAAATTCACAGCTACCCGGTCGATAAACACTGGCTCAGTCAATGGGGGGAACGCCTGTTTCTGGACCAGCTTGATTTGGGAACATCAAAAGAGACTCTCCTCGGTGTGCTATTTTATGAAAATATGTTTGTGCTGGCGTTAGAAAGTGAAGTCTGGCTACTAAGTCCGGAAGGTGAGTTAATCGAAAAACTCGGTGGCAACGAAGGCATCCCCGCCGGGATGAGCGCCATCGGTCTCAGCGATGAAGGTCATGTGGCGGTAATGGCCGCCCATGGTGTATATACGGCCGATCGGGATTTGGTCATCTGGCAGGATGCCCCCGAAGCAATCACAGTCTGGGTCGACAGCGCCGAACTCCCCCCCGGACTCGCTCAAATTCTACTGGAAGAATATCGCGGCCACGGCCTCTCACTGGAGCGGGTGGCGCTAGATTTACACAGTGGCCGCCTGTTTGGCCAATATGGTATTTATGTCATGGATGCGGCGGCAATCCTAATGCTGTTTCTTGCCCTCAGTGGCAGCTGGATCTGGGGCATACGCCACATCCGAAATAAATTACGAAAAAAATCATCGCCATAACACTCTAAACATTACATCCAACTATCGGTGCTTATTATGAAATATTTTCTTTGCCTTCTTTTATCATTAACTGTGACCAGCAGTTATGCTGACAATGAGGACTGGCGCAAAACGGCTGACCATGATGAAAAGCTTAAACAGGTGATCAAGGTTATTCCCAGCACCTCCGATCTCATGTTCCAGATGGGACACCGCTATCAAAATTTATACTGGGCCGGCAAACAGGGCAAGTGGGAATTTGCCGAATACCAGATTGAAGAAATGGAAAGTCTGATCGAAAAATTAATGATCACTCGCCCCAGGCGCCACGAGACCGCCAGCAACTTTCTAGGCTATGCCTTTAAAGGCTATGAAGATGCAATAGAACATAAAAACTGGCCACGTTTTCAAAAAGCCTTCGACAAAATGCGCCAGGCCTGTGAACGCTGCCATAAACAAAACAACCATGGCTTTATTAAATTACAAAAAATACCGGCAAAGGGACACAGCCCTGCACTGGATTAATTGCAATCAATTAAGCCTGATAAGCGCTTAAAAACTTGTCCAGCTGATTGGCAAAAGCCTGTCGGTCAGCCAAGTTGAGTGCCGCCGGCCCACCACGGGTATCCACCCCGCTGGAACGCATGGTGTCCATAAAATCGCGGATATTTAAAAGTGCGCGGATGTTTTCAGTCGAATACATTTCACCGCGAGGATTCAGAGCCTGCGCGCCCTTTTCAATCACCTCGGCGGCCAGCGGAATATCACCAGTAATCACCAGATCCCCCGCCGCAACCCGTTTAACAATTTCATTGTCGGCAACATCAAACCCTGGCGAGACTTTTAGAAATTCAACCTGCCGCAATTTAGGTACCTGCAGATAATGATTGGCAACCAGGGTCACTCCGATCCCAGTACGCTTTGCGGCACGAAATAAAATCTCCTTAACCACCCCGGGACAGGCGTCAGCATCTACCCAAATTTTCATAGCCTGGCACTCATGCACGTATTACCTTATTCATTAATCGAGTCAAAATATGAATTTTAACACAAGCCGGGTGAAAAACCGTGTCATCAACACCCCAGACCTTAACTCCTTGCCCGGGTTTTGCTATCCTTATCGGAGATGTCAGTGCGTCAGACCTTCGGCAACTTTACCTGCATCCGGCACCCTGCCTGAAATGTGAACAGCTGAATAAATTACCGATTTAATGCCCACAAAAAAATCATCAAAATACGCGACCGCCCTGCCTCTGATACTCATATTCTTCAACGCATTATTATTTCTCGGCATCCTGGTTGACGGATACATAGAGCAGGAAATTCCACTCTATCCCCTGTTGCCTCTGAGCCTGTTATTTTTTTTCCTGCTAAGCCTTGTCATTTATCTGCTCAGCCGAATTATTCGACAACAAAACAGCCTGAACGAAACCCGCCAGATACACTCTGGCTCAAATATCGAATTATCTTCCACACCAATAAGCACACATGATTATCAACAACTGGTAAACAGTGCCAACAGTATTATTCTACGCTGGAATACCGAAGGCATAATCCAGTTTATGAACCCCTACGGGCTGAATTTTTTTGGCTTTCCCCACGAAGATATACTGGGGAAAAATGTCATAGACACCATTGTTCCACGAACTGAAACAACCGGTCGAGATCTGGTTTATATGATTGAAGACATCGGCAAAAATCCTGATGACTACATTCATAATGAAAATGAAAACATAAAAAAAGATGGCAGTCTGGTATGGATTACCTGGAATAATAAAGCGGTACTCGATGAGCAGGGCAAGACTATCGAAATCCTATCTATCGGAAACGATATAACGGACAAAAAACGCTATGAGCAACAGATCTACCAGCTTGCGCATTTCGATGATTTAACCGGATTAGCAAATCGCACCCAATTCAAACAGCGTCTTACTGGAGCCATTAATAAGGCATCTCAACAAAAACAAATCCTGCCGGTATTCTATATTGATCTTGACCGCTTCAAACCCATAAATGATTCACTCGGACATCATAACGGCGATTTACTATTACAAAAACTGGCCACCCGTCTGCTCCATTGTATTCAACAGGATGAAACTCTCGCACGGATGGGCGGGGATGAGTTTACTGTCATCCTGCAAGCCAAAGATAACGAACAGGAAGCCTTGCAAAGCACCCAGCATGTCGCCAGAAAAATGCTCTCATCCATGTCAAAACCTTTTAATCTTAACGGACATCAAATTTATATTACCGGTAGTATTGGTATCGTTTTTTATCCTAATGATGGTGATGAACTTTCTATTCTATTGAAAAATGCCGATACGGCGATGTATCAGGCTAAACAAAAAAGCACGAATTGCTATCTATATTATGAACCGCACATGAATTCCGAGGCCATGCATAACCTCAAACTTGAAACCGCCTTGCGTAACGCTATTGAAAATAATCAGCTCAATGTTCATTACCAGCCTTCAGTAAACCTCCGCTCAGGGAAAATTGAATGTGTTGAAGCCTTACTTCGCTGGCAGCATCCTGAACTGGGTTCAATACCACCTGAAATTTTCATTCCCATTGCGGAGGAAAGTGATCTCATTTTACAACTGGGAAGCTGGGTATTAAAGCAGGCTATCGCCCAGGTGATGCAATGGCAAAATAAGGGCTTAGACGATTTCGTTATTGCTATCAACCTGTCAATGCGACAGTTTACCGATGACAATTTATATAGCTCAATTAAAAAAGAGCTCAATAAATCAGGCCTGCACGCTAACCGGCTTGGACTTGAGCTGACTGAAAGTACTATTATGCAGGACAGTGAACAAGGACTGGAAACACTCAGACGTTTGAACAAGCTGGGCATTTATCTATTTATCGACGATTTTGGAACCGGCTATTCTTCCCTGTCACGACTAAGAGATTTGCCAGTACACATGCTTAAAATTGATAAGTCCTTCATTGCCAATATCAGCGAGCATCCCCGCCATGCCCGTTTGATTGATGCCATTATCGCGATGGCGCACAACCTTGATATCAGAGTAATTGCCGAAGGCGTCGAAACCCAGCAGCAATTTGACTATTTAATTCAACGCAACTGTGATTGCATTCAGGGACATTTTCTAAGCCAGGCTATCTCCGCAGAAGAGCTGGAAAAGTTTATGCGTGCAACCGGCAGGCATTTCCTTGCAGCGGATAAGCTAACTCAAAGCTAGCTTATTTTCATTTTAACAAACGCCGGTAACGCTCAGTTAAGCGTTCCCATCGAGACATAAATTTCCTGACTAAACGCGGCCACCACCTGACTATGTGCTTTGACGATATCGTCAAAATCATCGGTGGTTGATTGAGAAAAATGCGAACGCTTTTCCAGTAAAGGCGTTTTAGTCTCAGCTTGCAATAAAGCCCATTGCACTATCAACTCAACTTCATTCTTGCCATTAAAATCAAACCGAATTACATCCATTGTTAATTGATATTCCGGTTTACGCCAGGCCGGCCAGGGATAACGCAGGATTCTATCTGATGCGAGCAGGCGCGAAAGATTTTCCGCTAGTACCCGACTGAAACTATATTCCAGTGGTTCCGCCCAGCGTCGTGTTTCTGCAATCGTCACGCGACTTTCACCTTCGTAACGAACAATGCTGTTGCGGGAAAGATAATCCGGAAAACGTAAGGGGCCAAGGCCAAGGCCAATATTTTCAATCCCTGCCTGACTACCCTCAGCACTTGAATCATCCTCAGGCGACATCGGTATTATCAGATAAAATTGTGACGGTGGGGTACTGCCACAGGCACTTAATAACAAACTGCTTAACAACAGTGCAAACAAATAAGGCATTACTTAACTCCCGTATTGGTCTTGCCGCTTATCAGAGCCTCAGGTTCTCTGTCCAGCGTATCCGCCGTGCTGCGAACCGCGCGCGCTGCACCCGATATTTCTTTCAATGCCCCGGTTAACTCATACCGCAATTGCGAATTTTCACCCAGCATATCGCGAGTTTCTTTTAAGGTCTGTTCCAGCTGCACAAAGGCTCGACTCACGTCCTGCAAGGTACTGTCACTGGCAAGCAAGACGCTATCACTACGCTGTGCAGCCTGTTCCACGGCGGCTAATGTGGTTTGCGTTTTTTCCAGCACCGCCGTTAGGTTTTTTAGCAGGGGTTCGCTGTGCACATCCAGTTTGGCCACAATGCTTTCTGTTGAGGTCAAAATTCTATCCACTCTTTGCACCAAGCTTTTTAATTCTGGCATATTAAGCAGGCGGTTAAACGCAGAAATAGCTGAAGAAAATTCACGCATGGTTTTATTTAAATCATTATCTTCCAGCACACGGTATAGCTCCTGCGAAGTATTCGCTACGGTCGGTATTTCAAGCATATCATTTAACGCGAAAATTCTGACCGGCTTATCCGGCATAAAATCCAGATCAATGTAGAGTTGGCCGGTGAGCAAGCTTTGCGTTTGCAACTGTGCACGCAGGCCAGCATCGACCAAATTCTTCAAGCTTAGCGCTTCATCCAGGATAGCGTAATCCTCACCCCGTGTACCATTTAGACGTCGGGGATCTATTTCAATATAGACAGGAATATAAAATTGATAGTTCTTGATGTCGACTGCAAGCTTTACTTCCTTGACCGTGCCAATCCGCACTCCGCGAAAACTCACCGGTGCTCCCCGCTGCAAACCATGCACCGAACCTTTAAAGTACATTACCATACGTGGTTTATTTACAAGTAGATCGCCACTCGAAAATAACAATATAACAATAACCATGAATGCCATAGCACCAATGACGAAAGCACCAATTAAGGTCGGGTCGGCTCGCTTGCTCATACCTCACCCCGCTTTAAAAAACTCCGCACTATTTCATTCTCCGAATGGATTAGTTGTTTGGGATTACCTGTTGCAATCATGGTCTTACTCTGTGCGTCAAGGAAAACGGCATCATCACCGATAGCGAATATGCTGGCAAGCTCATGAGTCACCACCACAATGGTCGCTCCCAGACTGTCACGTAGTTCAAGTATCAGATCATCCAGTCGTCGTGAGCTGAGCGGATCAAGCCCGGCTGAAGGTTCATCGAAAAATAAAATATCTGGATCCAGTGCCATCGCTCTTGCCAGTCCGGCACGCTTGCGCATGCCACCGCTGATTTCAGAAGGATAAAATTCACCAAAACCACTGAGGCCCACCAGCGCCAACTTTAACTCCACCAGCTCAGCGATAACCTTCTCTGCAATATCAGTGTACATCGATAAGGGCAGGGCAATATTCTCCGCCAGCGTCATTGAACTCCATAACGCCCCCTGCTGAAATAAAACCCCAAAACTTTGCTTGAACTGTGCCCGCTCCTCATCATCCAGCCCCCAGAAATCTAGCGCGCCATAATGAACTGAACCCCGCACCGGAGAAACCAGCCCAATCAGATGACGCAACAGGGTGCTTTTACCGCAACCGCTGCCGCCCATAATAATGAAAATTTCACCGCGATGAATATCAAAGCTCAGATCCTGCTGAACCACAAAATCCCCATAAGCCATGGTCAGATCCTCGACCCTGATTTGCACATCATCCTGCGGCGGCTGTTTCTGCGACATGGGTTCAGATACCCAGTTGCTGAAAGACGATGGTCATGATCGAGGCGGTAATCACAATGAGAACGATGCTGGTCACCACCGCTGAGGTGGTGGCAACCCCCACCGCCGCCGCACTGCGACCACACTGAATACCGCGAAAACAACCCGCCATCGCAATCACGATGCCATAGACCAGCGCCTTACTCATGCCCACAAAAAAATGGCGCAATTCCAGTGCGCGAACCGTCTGTTCAGAGTATTCAAACAGGCTGATATCATAGGCCAGTAACGATACCAGCATGCCGGCCAGTATCCCGGCCAGTCCGGAATAAAGCGTCAACAAAGGGAGCATCAGCACCAGACCCAAAACCCTTGGCACCACCAGATAGTCAATCGATGAAATGCCCAGGGTGTGAAAGGCATCGATCTCCTCATTCACCTGCATGGTTCCCAGTTGCGCTGCATAGGCCGCACCGGTACGACCGGCCATAATAATACCCGTCATTAATGCGCCGATTTCACGCACCATACCAATGCCAACCATGTCAGCAATATAAATCTGCGCACCAAAGCGTTCTAACTGCACCGCACCCATATAGGCCAGAATCAACCCGACCAGAAAAGAAATCAAGGTCACCACCGGTAAGGCCTGTGGCCCGGCTTCCTGTATAATCAGCGCCAGATCATGACGGGAGAAGCCCACCCGGCCACGAAATACCTTTGCGATCGATTGCAGCACCTCACCAATAAAACGCACTGCGATCGGGACACCCAACCATAAAGATTGCACTGCAACACCTATCTGGTAAAGATAACCCGATGGATGATGATCCTTCCCTGTGTCGTGTGGCGGCACCGAAAAAGCCAGCGTTAGCAGGCGACGAATGCCCTGCGGTAAGCCCAAATCATCAACCTCAAGCTGCTGCTCCCGACAGGTTTTTAACACCCGCATCAGATAGCTCAATATGGCGCTGTCCCATTTGCCCAGCTCGCTGCTGTCAAAGTAAATGCGGGCGACTTTAACCGATCCCGCTATCTGTTTGCTGAACCCGGAAAAGGCAGGCGATGCCGCCTGCAACTGCCAGTCACCTTTCAACTTTAAACAAAGTTGATTCCCTTCAAATTGAAATAACACATCCGCCGGATGGGAATGCATAACAGGCTCCTGATTAAACAGCATAAATAACAGTATCAGACTTATTATAAAAAGACAGCGTAACGCAGTTAGTCGGGATAAAACAAGGCGTCAGCCCTCAGCCAGCGCGATATTATCTATTGAATAACGTGAATCACATCCCGTTTTGTGAGCGATAAAATACGGGCGAGGAATTAAACCAAAGAGATTAAGGCAGGATTAAATGAAACATTTAGTTTAATGTTTCTAAAAAAGAAAACGGCTTAAAAATACGGTTTTAAACTCCCAGCGAAATACTGCTCAAAGTTTCTCCCAGTATCCCGGTTGCCGCCAGATAAAAAAAAGTCATCACCGTGGTGACACCCAGCACTGCAAAAAAGGCGAGCAGGCTATGATTGGTCATGTAGATTAAAAAAGCTTTCATTATTATTTCCTGATCCGAGTTAACACTGCCGATTATACCTGAGCAAACAAGCAATAACAGTAGCCCGATCTCTGACATTAATCGTAAATAAATGCCCTACTTCTCACTTTTCTGTCTATATACGGCTGAAGTTGTTGTACCTACAAGGTCAGGCAATTAAGAACGTTTATTTAGATCGCTCTTTAAGATGTTACACTGGGCATAAAACTAAACTGGATTATCAACATGTCAGAAAACTCAAAGCTTCCCGTTGTCATGTGCTTCTCCGGCCTGGACAGTACCGGAGGTGCCGGTATTTCAGCCGACATCGAAGCCATCATCAGCATGGGCTGCCATCCGGCTCCAGTTATCACTGCACTCACCGTTCAGGACAGTGTGCGCCTGTCGCGTTATCAGGCTACCGATAGCATTATTATCGAGCAGGCACGAGCAGTACTCGAAGACATGCCGGTGAGCACCATCAAAATCGGCATGCTAGCCAGCATCGAGCACATGGAAAATCTGCACAGCCTGTTACTCGATTATCCGGAAATTCCCGTCATCCTGGATCCAGTGTTACAGGCGGGCGGCGGCGGCGAAATGATGGAAGCAGACGGCAAAGATGCGCTCTGTGAATTGCTTTTGCCCCTGACCAATGTGCTTACCCCAAATGCAAATGAGGCACGACTTCTCGCACCACAGGCCGATAACCTCGATGCCTGCGCACAGGAAATCATGGACGATGGCTGTGAAATGGTTTTAATTACCGGAGCCGATGAGGCAAGCAGTAATGTAGAGAACCGACTCTACTCAGGCAACCGTTTACAGGAAGTCTTTTCATGGGATCGTCTACCACATAGTTACCATGGCTCCGGCTGTACGCTCACGGCCTGCATTGCCGCCCTGCTCGCCCACGGACTCGAACCTTTCACTGCGATCAACGAAGCTCAGGAGTATACCTGGGAAAGCCTGAAACACGGCTGGCAACCCGGTATGGGACAACATATTCCTAACCGTCTGTTCTGGGCGAGAGAAGAAGCCGAAGAACATCTTGATCAAGAATGAAAAAATCTTGTGCGGCGTATACGCAATCACCGATCCCGCACTCATGGGCGACGATCTACTCTCCCCAGTTAAGCAGGCAATCTCAGGGGGCATCCACCTGCTTCAGTATCGAAACAAAAACGCCTTGCCACAGACACAGCTTATAGAGGCTGTGGCACTGGCTGCCCTGTGCCGGGCACATAATGTCAGTTTTATAATTAATGATAATCCCCAACTGGCGGCTGAAGTTGGGGCGGAGGGCGTCCACCTCGGCCAGTCTGACAGCAATATCACCCACGCCCGACAAATACTGGGCGCGGATAAAATTATCGGTATCACCTGCCATGCGAGCCTGACTCAGGCTCAGACTGCCGAACAGGCCGGCGCTGACTACGTGGCCTTTGGCCGCTTTTTCCCTTCGCAAACTAAACCCGATGCGCCTCCTGCTGAGATCAATATACTGCAACAGGCTCGCGATCATTTATCCATTCCCATTGTCGCCATCGGCGGCATCACGCCGGAAAATGGCGATCAGCTGATCGAAGCCGGTGCTGACATGCTCGCGGTGATACATGGTATATTTGGCGTAACAGAAATTAAACAGGCTACCCAGCGCTATGTAAAACTTTTTGCCCGTACATAACCTGAATAACTATCTCTTTAATTTAACAAATTACCTACCATAGAGGACACGGAGGACACAGAGAAATTCTTTTATTAAAGAAAGCACTAATGAGTTTGCAACCACGTAAATATTTGACAGAATCAGCATTTCATTAATAATAATCTCCGTGTCCTCCGTGTCCTCTGTGGTTAAAAATTTTTCCCGATTTACGTAAGGAATCCTCTATGACCCGCTCCCATGATCTTTTTATCGAAGCCCAGAAACATATCCCAGGTGGGGTGAATTCACCGGTACGCGCCTTCAAAGGCGTGGGAGGTGATCCGGTCTTTTTCAAACGCGCCAAAGGCGCGTATGTCTATGATGAAGACGATACGCAATACATCGATTATGTCGGCTCATGGGGGCCGATGATTCTCGGTCATGCCCATGATGAGGTACTCGCAGCTGTAGCCGAAGTTATGCAGAACGGTCTGAGTTTTGGCGCACCGACTGAACTGGAAACCCGCATGGCGAATAAGGTTTGCGAGCTGGTACCGTCCATGGATATGGTTCGCATGGTCAGCTCCGGCACCGAAGCCACCATGAGCGCCCTGCGTCTGGCCCGTGGCTTTACCGGACGCGATAAGATCGTCAAATTTGAAGGCTGCTACCACGGCCATTCTGATTCCCTGCTGGTAAAAGCCGGCTCCGGCGCACTGACCCTGGGTGTCCCCACTTCACCCGGTGTTCCCACCTCGCTGGCTGAACTCACCCTGACCCTGACCTATAACGACAGCGAAGGGGTGAAAAAATTATTTGCCGAAATAGGCGATCAGATTGCCTGCATTATCGTCGAACCGGTGGCCGGTAATATGAACTGCATCCCCCCGGAACCCGGCTTTCTTGAAACCCTGCGCGAAGTCTGTAACCAGCATGGCAGTGTGTTAATTCTCGATGAAGTAATGACCGGCTTTCGCGTTGCCCTCGGTGGCGCACAGGGACATTACGGCATCACTCCCGATCTCACCACCCTGGGCAAGGTCATAGGCGGTGGCATGCCGGTGGGCGCTTTTGGCGGCAAGCGTGAAATCATGGAACACATTGCGCCACTGGGGCCGGTCTATCAGGCTGGAACGCTGTCCGGTAATCCGGTCGCCATGGCCGCCGGTTTAAAAAACCTGGAACTCATTTCAAAGCCCGATTTCTTTGCTGCAATTACCAGGAAAACTCAACAGCTGGCTGAGGGCTTACGTGATCGTGCGCAGAAATGCGACATTCCACTTGCAATCAATCAGGTTGGTGGCATGTTCGGCTTCTTCTTTAGCGAAGAAAAAAACATCAGCCGCTTCACTCAGGTCTGCGCCTGCGATGCGGAACGTTTCAAACGCTTTTATCATGGCATGCTGGAACAAGGTATTTATCTGGCCCCTTCATCTTATGAAACCGGCTTTGTTTCCAGCGCACATACGGACGACGATCTAGCGAAAACATTACAGGCCGCAGAAACCGTATTCAATACGCTATAAAATGCGGTGCCGCTATTGTGGATTTGGCTTCAGGTGTGACCGTAGCAATACGACTGAAGTCGAACCTACGGATAAATAAACTACCCCGCCAGGCGGACGGGAATATTAAGTTGTAGATTGAGCTGAGTAAAACGAAGCCCAAAATTTGCCGCCTTCTTGTTGGGCTTCGCGTTGCTCTGCCCAACCTACTATTTTTTCGCTACAAGCAACGGGGAATTAAACCCTCAGTGATTAAACCCATAGCGATTAAACAAACGAGCGAATAGCATGCTGGCCGATAACCTAAATGCACTGCTTGTCTGGCTGGAGTTACATCCGCTATCGGCCCTGCTGTTTGTTTTTCTGGTAGCCTTTTCCGAGTCATTGCTGATAGTCGGGCTGATTATGCCCGGTGCCGCATTGATGCTTGGCTTTGGTGCACTCATTGCTCTGGGGGCACTGCAGGCAGAGGCCGTATTAATTGCGGCTATTCTTGGTGCGATCAGTGGTGACGGACTCAGCTACTGGCTGGGCTGGCATTATAAGCAGGCATTAAAAACGCGCTGGCCCTTCGCCGCCTACCCCTCCCTTTTTCAACAGGGTGAAAAATTCTTTCACCGACACGGCGGCAAGAGTGTCATGCTGGGTCGTTTCATCGGCCCCCTGCGTCCCGTTGTCCCTGCGATTGCTGGCATGCTGGCCATGTCGCGTTCACGCTTTATTATCATTAATATCATTTCCGCCTGTCTCTGGGCTCCACTCTATTTATTACCCGGTTACCTGTTTGGACTCTCGGTTGAAGTAGCTTCAGAGTTTGCCGGACGTTTTCTGCTACTGTTTGCCATGCTCATTGGCCTGATCTGGTTTATTGTTTTTTTCCTGCGTCAGCTTTATCTTTTGCTGCTCCCCTATAGCGACCGATTTTTTTCCCGCTTAATTATCTGGAGTCGACAACACCCCCTTGCCGGTGAAATACCTGCCGCCATTATCAATCCTAAGCACCATGAAGTTCGCGGACTCAGTTTGCTGGCATTAATATTATTACTCAGCACCAGCCTGCTTATATTTCTTTATGAAGCCATCGACATTCCACTCTTCAGCAACAGCAGTTTACTCATACAAAATGCCATTCTGGAACTACACAACCCGCCGTTTGATAAAATGATGCTAGCACTGGCACAACTCGCCACACCCGCACCCGCATTGCTGTCTGCCGGAATTATTTTACTCGCATTATCACTACAGCATTTCCAACAGCACACATTATTCATTCGCCACCTTCTCGCTGTGCCTGTTTTTCCGATGTTGTTGATGCTCTTACCCGAAAGTTCACATTCCCTGTTTTCGCCTGCCGTCATTCTGGCCATCTCAATATATGGTTTTTTATTCATCGCGCTGACCCATGAAATAAACAACCGCTGGCGCATACACATCTACACCTTCGGCACTTCGCTATTCATCCTGATCATGCTTGCGCGTTTTTATCCGGGACAGATAAGTCTGTTACAACTGCTCACTGAAGTAGCCCTGATCAGCATCCTGGTTTCGGCGCTGGGCATTGCCTATCGGCGGCACCATTTGCAATCACACCCTGAATTTAAACAGCAGCGGCTGTTAATAATACTTTTTCTGGTTCCTGGCCTTTATCTTTTAATTGTCCCTGCCAGCTCCACACCCGCATATAAACACGAAATAAAGCAATCTATGACCGTACTCGACTGGCTGGATAATGGCTGGCGGTCGCTGGATAGTTACCGCCATGATCTTCGCGATAATTATCGTTTCCCAATGAATCTGCAATGGGCGGGATCTCTGAGTCTGATTCAAACGGCTTTAACGGAACAGGGGTGGCAACATGTTGATACCCGGTTAATGCAATACTTTAACTGGTTTAAAACCAGTGCCACACTCATACAGTTGCCGATTCCGCCCCATGTTCATAATGGTCATTATGAAACTCTGGCGATGATGAAATATAGTGAAACCAAAAATGAAATTCAGATCATCCGCTTCTGGCCTGCACCATACCAACTGATCAATGTTTCGAAAGAACAACATCCGCTATGGCTGGGATCGGTTTCACACCTGCAAACGATAAACCAGTTTGGAATTCGCTACCTGCGTAGCCGACAGAATTTCAGCCTCTCGCCACAGCAAATCGGCCTGCAAAAAAATGAACGAATCATCGTTAAACAACGAAAAGAAAAAGCCGGATGGGATGGTAAGGTTTTATTGATTTTAGAACCGTAAAGCTAGTCAGGAAAGATCGCTTACGTCCTGTTCTGCTTCAATTATTTGCTCTTCAGGCTTACTGATTTCAATCCGGTTCCGACCTAAACGCTTTGCCGTATACAAGGCATCATCTGCACGCTGAATAAAACTACTGGCGGATTCGCCGGGAACGAAGGGAGCCAGACCAGCCGAAAAGGTCGGTACCTGAATCCGGGTATCGTTATAACCACAAATTTGAGCTGCGGCCTGACGACGCACTTTATGCAAGGCTGCCATCGCGCCCTTTACATCGGTGTTGGGCAGGATAACGGCGAATTCCTCACCCCCATATCGCGCGACCATATCATGATGTCTAAATGTGGTGAGAATATCCTCGGCATAACAGCACAACACAGCATCACCTACGGCATGACCATACTTATCATTAATCGACTTAAAATAATCCAGATCGATAATCACCAAAGCCAAATCCGCACCATAACGTTTGGTACGACTCATTTCATCTTCCAGCCTACGCATAAAGGCTCGCCGATTGGGTAACTCGGTCAGCTCATCGGTCATGCTGAGCAGGCGTACACGCGCAAGTTCGTCACTGAGTTTGCGACTGTCCACTTCGATCATCTTTAGATAATCTTTGGTTTCTTCCAACTTCTCCGCCATCGCATCATGCGACTCTTTAAGTGCATCCACATCTTCAATCAGACATTGACGTAAAGTGTCGATTTCATTGATGGATTCAGCTTCATCCAGTCCCTGACGAACCACATGCAACATGTCACCGAACTGGCTGTTCTGTTCTATCGTTTCACTGATATGTTTATTTAACATCAATTGTACTTTTTCCGTGTCCCGGTACTGACTACTGAGATACTGCCGGTAAGTTGAGCTTAATCGCTCTTCCGTGTCACGAGTATCATTCGGTAACAGATCCTCGATCATGCCTTCAATGGCTCTTTTCTGCACCCGAACTGCATCCGGTTTTTCACTGAACTCAGATTCAGTAATCGTCAGCTCAGGTTCCAGGCCGGTCACCTGTTCGGTATTAACATAATCATTACTTTGAATATTGGTTTCGATTTCATCATCGCTATAAAAACTAAGCACTGGTTCCAGCGTATTTTTCAGTATTGTCTCATCCAACATCTCCATACGCCCAAGATGCATACTGAACATATTAAGATGCTTACGTAGACCTTTGAGAGTAGTCGTGGTTAACGGCAGCTGTAATTGTTTATATATTAGCTTTGCATGAATATGCATTGACGCGCCGGGCTTGAGGTGACGAATATATCCCCCCAGAAAAAGCCTCAGCCAATGACGATAGAGTTGTTCGCGCTCGTCAAAGTCCTGCTCATTTTCCCGCAGTATGCGTTCGAGTTGTGAATAGAGAACCGAACCGGATCCGGTACTTTTTAATTCATCAAGTAAACCCAACAGCGACTGTGACTGCAGTGATAATGCTTGACCGACAGATACCGTATCTGTTCCAGTTAATAAATCTTTTGGTGGCTTAAGCCCGTTTTTATCAGATTGCACTCTTCCCCCCTTGCAACCTTCATCCATAACCTTCAGGATTTTATTTTTTACTACGAAAATTCAAAAATGAATATTCAGGCCAATTTGAAATTATTACAACTTGCCTGTCTTTCCTCTTCACAGCACAATCTAAAAATTTTTACTATGTTTCGGCAGACGCTGTTTTAGTGGTTAATATCTTACCATTTATGCAAAATAATATCCTGTAAAACAACATGGATTGTACAATTAACCATCAACCCGATGGGCGAAGAAAATTATTTCTTTGTTAAAACAAGCACTTATGGATTAAGGTGTGCGCTATAATTTAGAGGGCGCCCATCTTAAGCATAACTTTTGATATAGAACAAAAGTTATGGATTTCAGCCAAAATGCCGTAATAAAAAAACAAAACGACAAAGACCTTGTTTGCTTGTCTGATGTTTTAGAATCTCAATAAGTAAATAGCTCCCCCTAAAATGGCACTATAATGATCGAAGATGAACGAGATTAAAATACAATGAGCAGCATCACGCCCCCGCCCGACTCCGCAGGTACAGAGTCTCTACGCCAAAGCAACCAGAAAAAAAAGGGGGTTTCATCCGTGTCAACGGTTCCGGCAAAACCATTTATTCATCAGCCACCTTCAGCAACCACTACCAACAACTTACATCTTAAACGGCGGCGACTGGTTGAACGCCGAAAAAAGGATCGCCGCAAACAAAAACAGAAGGTAGTGCTGGATACGCGCAGCCGTCACGATCGGAGAACCCTTGAACGTCGTAATTCAATCAATAAAAATATAAGCCGTGAAATGTCAACAAAGGAAGAAACGCGTCCACAGACGCGAGGAGTAAATATTACGGTGTGAGCTAGCGGGCCTGTAATTCCTGGCGAACTTTTACCAGTGTTTCCGCCATGGTAAAAGACGACTCCAGCAATTCCACTACTGCAAATTCCTGCAGGGGTTTACTGAATAAAAATCCCTGAATGGTTCGACAACCCAGTGCATGCAGAAAGGCCAGCTCCTGGGCTGTTTCCACCCCTTCGGCCACCACATCAAGGCGCAGGCTATGAGATAAAGCCATAATCGCAGTCACAATACCGGCGTTATCGCTTTCTCTGCGATTATGAACATTGGTGATAAAGGAGCGATCAATTTTCAGAGTATCAATGGGGAAACGTTTAAGGTAACTCAGGGAGGAGTAACCTGTACCAAAATCATCAATTGAAATACTCATCCCCATTGCTTTCAATTGTTCCAGAATTCCAATGTTTTCCTGACCATCATCCATCAAACAGCTTTCAGTAATTTCTATTTCTATTAATTCAGGATTGATATCATGCTGTTGAAGTATTACCGCGAGACGCTCAACAAAACCTTCCTGTTTAAATTGATGCATGGAAACATTAACCGCGACCGGTATTATCGGCAACTCCAGTTTTTTCCAACGACCCAGAGCCTGACAGACTTCGGAAAAAACCCAGTCTCCCACTTCAATAATCATCCGGTTCTCTTCCATCACCGGAATAAAATCAACCGGTGATATCAAGCCACGTTCCGGATGTTGCCAACGCAGCAACGCTTCAAAGCCTTTAATTATACCGGTAGAGGCATCAACCTTGGGCTGATAAACCAGAAAAAGTTCATCTCGGGTCAGAATGCCGTGTAAATCTTTTTCCAATCTCGCCCGATAGCGAGCCAATTCATGATATTTATTAGAATAATAACTTAGCTGTGCACCACCGCGGGTTTTAGCATGTCGTTGAGCTGACTCGGCTGCCAGCATCAGGCTTTCCACATCCGAGCAGTCATCCGGGTAAAGAGCGGCACCGATACTGATGCGCGGTTGAAAATGTCCACGGCTAATATCAAAGGGTTCTCGCAATGCGGCATAAATAGTGGAAACCCGCGTTTCAATCTCATCGCGGTTGTTAACGCTAAGTGAAAGTGCAAATTCATCCGCACCCAGATGGTGGCTTTTATCATCCTTGCCCAGCAGGCTCGCTATCCTGGTGCGCAATAGCGCCAGAACCCGATCACCTTCGAGATAACCAGACTGTTCATTCAGCTTTCTAAATCTATCCAGATCAAATCGAATTAACAGCACATAACATTTATCCATTGCGGCACGCTGTATCTGTTCCGCAATCTCCACAAAAAAATGCGCACACAACTCTCCACGCAGGGGTGAGTTTTCCACTTGTCCCGTCTCCACAGTATGGATAGTACGATTTGACATGTTTCGATATATTTTCAGTGACTCAAAAAAATAATTTAAGGATTCTCTGAATTAATATCGGTTTTAAAATGAAAATCTTAAGAGCAGTCCGCTCATCTCTGCTTATACACGACTGATGGTTATGATATATAAGGATTTTATCCAGGCCGCCCATCGACTCGCGGGCGGATTAATATCGGTAGATAGACGAATACAAACAAAAGGAAAGCCGCACACCATAAGCCGCCCGACACTATCAAACTGGAGAAATACCAGTCAGGCATGAGCAGAGGGACGAAAACCCGAAACAGCGGTGACAGACTGGCCAGCACAAAGGACCAGAAAACCAGACGGCTGGTCTCAATCTCTCGGCCACTATGACCCAATGCCACTCGTGCCATCATGCCCAGTGTCACCAGGCCAATACCCCCGGCGGTCAAAGCATGTACCGCAAACTCGCGCGGGAAAATAACAAAGGGGGTCAAAGCCAGCAAAAATAAGCCAATAACCAGCCAGACATAACCCAGTTGTAAAATCCAGACCATCGGTACCGACCACATTTTTTTACCGTACCAGCCATAAACCCGAACCCCGTGAACCCCTGCAGCAAACAGGGCAACCGGTGTCAGCAACATCGACCCCGGCAGGATAGACGCCACTATTGCCACCGCCCCGATGCTATAGGGTGCCAGCTTTTCAATCATGGGCCAGCTTCGTACCGATAAGCCACTCACGCCCCGTTCACTGAAAAAGGGTATTACCCGTCCACCCATAATCATAATCAGAGCCACCAGCAGAAATAACATCAGGCTAATACCGATACCTGCGGTTTGTTCACTAAACCCCATAAACTCTAAATGTGTAAGGCCATTGGCTATCGCCATCACTAACAATAAAATCGGAAAAATATAGTTGGATAACTGCGACTTTGCCCGCAGAGGGATGGTAATCCCCAGAACCACGGCGGGCAGGAAACTAAGGTCAATCAAGGCAATCACGCCATCCGGTAATGAAAAAATTGTTAGCGGTGCGAGCCGACCTAATAGCCAAAGTATGGCTAACAATGCTAGCGGAGTATTTTGCAGGGTTTGAATACCTGTCCAGTTACGGACGGCGGTTAACAGGAATCCTGCTGCGACCGCAGCAACATAACCAAACAACATTTCATGGGAATGCCAATAGATACCGGGGTAATAGTTTGCAACACTTGCCCCCCCGTCAAGAACCATTAACCAGAGCAGCATTAATAATAAAGCGCTTAGACCCGCCATTAAAAAAAAGGGGCGAAAGCCCAATTCGAACAAAGCAAAACTTTTTGTTGTGCGGGGTTTATTAGGATCTTCAATTTTCATATTCTAACTTCATTAATTCTAAATGTGATAGTGGTATACGCAGTTTATCAATCATCCTCATAACAGAATTGATCAACATCAAAGCGCTCATTTTCTTCAATAGGGGATAGCTGCCGGAAAAATAAAAACACCCTGAATTAAAGGCTGTATAGATAAGTCAAAACCGCTGCATCCCGTAAAACCCCTGTATTTGAGGTTTATTATCAATTTTCAGTTTGCAGGTGAAGCTTGATGTTTATAGGAAAGGGAGTAACCGCATGCTGTTTGCTTAACATTTCTTTTACATAATGCTGTTTTACATTTTCCATTCTTTTAGAGATGCTTGATTGTGTTGCAGTATAAGCCGATTCAGAACTCGTCTGTAGATGGTTGCTTTCAACAACACGATAGAGATCAGAAATACCATTGCGATGCCGGTAGTATTGATAATAAATTCGCATGCCTTCTTCATCAGCAATAATTTCCTGGGGCTGGCTGAATTTTAAAACGGTCAGTAAACCGGCATCATGAAAAACCTTGTCAACTGTGTCGCTATATGCCGTGCCGAACAACATACTTAACATCAGGCTGGCCACCACACCCTTGCCAAGTCCTTTTAGTGGATGACGGTATTTAATATGCGCAATTTCATGCGCAAGCAACATCATTAAGGCATTTTCATGTGGCAATTTTTCCAGCATGCCACGAAAGATAAAAATATTTCCACCCACTGTTGAAAAGGCACTGATTTCATCTGAATCAACATAATGCACGCTCACCTGCATGCCTGCCGGTAAATCCTGAACCGCTATCAGTTTGTCTGCCAGACTTTGCAAATAATCCCCCATCATGCCAGTGCTGGAAGAGGCGCGCGGCAAAATATCGGCATAGGGACGAGACAGGCTCTGCTCTATTTCAAAGGGTACCAGCGTTGCCAGCTCATCAATTGAGGTAAACACCGCCATTCCCAAACCCACCACCACCGCAACAATGCCGAATGACAGGGTTAAAAATTTACGGATGTGAACAATAGCGGAGACTGACTCTCTGACAGCGTGCTCCGATAGTTCCTGTATTTTTTCCATTTGTATGTAAGCTGCTCAGAATCAGTGTCTAAGCATAGCTTGAATAGGGGCAAAAGAAAGTAGAAATTGCAGTTTTTAACTTTTACGATGCAAAGCACAATGGCACTATTTACCGTCCGAAGAGCATTGCAAATGACGACTTTATATAATGATAGTGTCTGCCCCCCCCCCTCCAGCTACCGAGGGGAAAGAATTAACGCGGCAGTATCCGGCGCTTATATTTTGCTCAGAACTGTTCCAGTTCTTCACTCATCTGCAGCCATTTTTCTTCCAGCAATTCAACCTCCTGCTGCAAGCCACCCTGTTCTTTTAACATTTCCACCAGTCTGGATTTGTTTTCAGAACGATACATGTCCTCTTCCTGCAAACCCACATTCACTTTATCCAGTTTTTCTGAGGCAAGCGCGAGCTGCTTTTCCAGTTTTTTCAATTTGCTACGCAGGGGAGCCTGTGCCTGACGCCGCTCAGCCGCCTGTTGGCGCATCAACTTGCGGTTAGCCGTGTTGTCGCCACTGGCCCGGGTTTCCCGTCCTTTCTCCAGCAGCCAGCCCCGGTAATCTTCAAGATCACCTTTGAATTCCTCAACCCGGCCCTGATCCACCAGGTAAAAACAGTCCGCCACCATATTAAGTAAAAACCGATCATGTGAAACCACACACACAGCACCTTCAAACGATTGCAGCGCTTCCACCAGCGCATGGCGCATAGCCAGATCCAGATGATTGGTCGGCTCATCGAGTAACAACAAATTCGGTTTCTGGTAGACCACCATAGCCAATACCAGGCGGGCTTTTTCGCCCCCGGAAAAGGGGGCTACTGCTTCATCGACCCGATCGCCGTGAAAGCCAAAGCCGCCCAAAAAATTACGCAACTCCTGCTCTCGTGCGACTTTATCCAGACGCTGAAAATGCAGCAGAGGTGAAGCCTGCAGATCCAGCTGCTCCAGCTGGTGCTGGGCGAAATACCCAATTTTCAGGGAATTCGCCTCATTCCGCTGCCCCTCCCAGACGGGCTGCTCACCAGCCAGTAATTTGATCAGGGTCGACTTACCCGCCCCATTACGCCCCAGCAGACCCAGTCGATCGCCGGGGGCAATATGCAGGCGAAGTCCAGACAACAAGGCCGTACTTGTCGACGGCTCACCATAGCCTGTCGCTACCCTGTCCAGTTCCAGCAGCATCGAGGTATGGGTTTTTTCTCCAGGGAAGCGAAAATGAAAGGGAGAATCCACCTGTGCCGCCCCAATGTCCACCATTCGCGCCAGCGCCTTGACCCGGCTTTGAGCCTGACGTGCCTTGGTTGCCTTGGCCCGAAAACGTTCGACAAAGCGTTCCATCTGCGCCCGTTCACGTTGCTGCTTCTCATATAATGATTGCTGCTGAGCCAGCTGTTGTGAACGTGTCTGTTCAAAATCACTGTAATTGCCCCGATAGAGCGTCAGTTGCTGATGCTCTATATTGGCAATGCGATTACAAATTTTATCGAGGAAATCCCGATCATGTGAAATCAATAGCAAGGTACCGGCATAGGCCTGCAACCAGTCTTCCAGCCACAGCACCGCATCCAGATCCAGATGGTTGGTGGGCTCATCCAGTAACAGAATATCCGAGCGACACATCAGTGCCTGAGCCAGATTCAGGCGCATTCGCCAACCGCCAGAGAATTGACTCACAGCCTGCGCCTGTTTTTCCTCACTGAAACCCAGGCCATTCAACAGTACCGCTGCTCGGCTGCGCGCCCGATAACCGTCTATTGCATCCAGCTCACCGTGCAACTGCGCCTCCAGCGTGCCATTACCCTGCTCTTGCGCCTGTTGCAGCTGAGCCTCAATCCGGCGCAGCGGACTATCACCGTCAATCACATAGTCGATGGCCGCCGTTTCCACTGCCAGGGTTTCCTGCGCCACATGGGCAATCACTAATTGGGGCGGTAAGCTAAATTCACCACTATCGGCTTGCAGCTCACCCAGAATCAGAGCAAATAGACTGGACTTACCCACCCCATTACCCCCGGTAATACCTGCTTTTTCGCCGGAGTGAATACTTACCGTCAAATTGTGAATTAATTCACGGGGACCGCGCCAGAGGCTCACTTCATTAAAATTTAACATGGGCGCATTTTATCCTAATCCACTGAAGCTGTCGGATTTAGCTGCGGCTAAGACCCTAAAATAAATTTTAGCCCAGCTTGACATGTTGCCTTTACCGATCTAAGTTAATAAACGTTCACTTAGTTAACCAATAAGGAGATGACATGAACACTCACCATGCTGAACTCGATGCGCGGGGCATGAACTGCCCGCTTCCTATCCTAAAAGCCAAAAAATCCCTGAATGCACTCGCGGAAGGCGAGGTACTGCAAATTCGCGCCACGGATCCCGGCTCGGTCAAGGATTTGGAAGCTTTCTGCAAACAAACCGGAAATGAATTACTCTCGTCCTCACAAGTCAATGGCGAATTTGTTTTTCTACTGAAAAAGCACTGACAGGAAATGCGGCAATATGGCCAAACGTCTAAAAGCGGCAGAACGTCGCGCCTCAATATTGGCGGTGGCCAAGGTACTGTTTGCCGATAAGGGCTACCACGGGGTGGCGGTGGATGAAATTGCCAACCGCCTCGGGGTCAGCCCTGCCGTGCTATATCGCCACTTCCCTTCCAAGGAGGCACTCTACGGTGAAGTCCTGGAAACGCTGACCGCCCAACGTGAAAACTATGTTGACGCGGCACTAAAACATCCCGATGATTTTGGCAGCATTTTACTGCGCATGACCCAGGTATTTGCCGAAAGTGTGGCTCGTGATCCTGACTATTTAAAAATGGAAATGATGAGCACGCTGGAAGATGCACAGGTTACCCGGCGGTTTTTTGAGAGTCGCTGGAAATCTTTCACCGACTTTATTGAATATGGCATGCGGGAACAGGCGGATAACCCGGCCATTAAACAAATTAACTCACGCACTGCTGGGCTCATGTTTCAGGGTATGGTACGTGAAGCTCTGTATGCTAAATGTATCCTTCATACCAGCCGTTATCAGGACGTACAGTTGCCCGACCTCATCACACAATTGGTCAGCCTCTTTCTAAATGCTATTCATTACAACCATAAAAATTCAGGGGAAAGCCGAACGGCATGAGCGCTCACTATTTTTTAATACGTATATTCAACTCACCGATGAAAAACCAAAAAAAACAGGCCTTCTTTAACTGTGACGCAGTTGACATTTTTCGCCTACACTATTTCACGATACATACCGATACTTAAACCGTAATAAAACATCAGGGCAAACCCGCGTGAAAACCGGGGACGCAAAGCTACCGATCTAAACGCTGCCATGTGGCAGACCATGACTGCGGAGCTGCCGGGACTCTTTCTTACGTGTTCCGACTATTCAGACCGTCATGCCCCTGACTTCGCGATTCATTTTAAGTAGACAGGTCAAGTATGAGCACACAGCGCAAAGTAGTTTCTCTCGACTCACATCCCGCTCATAATGGTGCGGTAAATAGCCGGGTCAAAGCTCAAAAGCTTCTGGACACGTTTAAAAGCCAGAGCACCCAATACGCCCGCACCCTGATGCAACAGATGTTTGACAGTGCCGATGATCGCCTGTTTGAAATGGCGGAAAAAGCAGATAACAATACTGATCAATCTGTTTACTTTGACTCCATGCGTATCGTTCGCTTAAAGCGCAAAGACATTGAACTCAATTACCGTAAAAACATAGAAGAGCTCTTTACCCATTTCTGGGATACAAAGCCCGCCAGTCATGAAACCCAGCTCAAAGATAACGACCTGTCCTGCGAAAACATGTCCTTGATGGAGGAAGTTGATCTTGAAGAGTCGCTGGCCATGAGTACACTCACGAGTAAAATTCGTAACAACTTTGCCCAGGATATTCATTCTATCGAGCAGCGACTCACCCAGATCGCCTCTGGCATTGAAATGAATCCGGAAAGCAACCCCCTTGATCCTGAAAATCTATGTGCTGCCTTTAAAGAAGCTACCGAAACACTGGACACGGAAATCAAGATCAAGTTAATCATCTTCAAGCTCTTCGATCAGCATATTAATGAGACTATCGGCAGTCTGTATAAAACCATCAATAGCACCTTTACTGATGCGGGAATCATGCCGAAGATCAAGTCACGCGTACCACGTCAACCCGTAAGCCCAGGTTTACCCGGCCAGCCAGGTAGTCAGACTGAAGACATCGCTGATAATAATTTTGCCCAGGTTGAGGCTTATGATCCGGACACGGCGGCAGCCGGCTCCGAGGTCTTGGTCCCTCTGCAACAATTGCTGGCGCAAACTGGGTTCAGCAATGCAACTACCACGGGTGGCTTACCTGCAGGATACCCTGCAGCATCCGCTAGCGGCGCGGTAGTCTCCGGAACAGCAGGTAGTTCTGCAGGCGGAATGATAGGCGCAGCATCCAATGTTTCCGGATCACCCAGCGCCGGACTTCCGATCAGCTCCAGTGAACAGGTGTTCAGTGCACTAAGCAATATTCAGTCGGTTACCACTACCCTGCCACAGGGAGGTACTCCTCAGGAAGTCAGTTCGCAAATCAAAACCATGCTGGTTAATCAAGTTGCCGAAACCGCAGGACAGCCAGTTAACCTCAACGCCGTTGACAATGGCATCATCGATGTTGTCTCCATGTTGTTTGAATTTATTCTTGATGATAAAAATTTGCCTGCCACGGCAAAAGCTGAAATAGCCCGCCTGCAAATTCCCATGTTGAAGGTGGCCGTGGTGGATAAAGAATTTTTCAGTACTCAGGGACATCCCGCCCGTGTATTACTGAATACCCTGGCCCAGGCAGGTATCGGTCTGGACGAAACCGCACAAAAAGAAAATAACCCGGTCATTCAACAAATAGAACAATCAGTGGAAAAAATCATCACTGAGTTCGATGCTGAGGTCAGCATCTTTGACCAGGTACTGAAAGAATTTAATACTTTTATGGATGAACAACATGAGCGCGACAATTCTGCTGAAGAATCTGCACTGGCTGTTTTTCAACGCAAAGAAGAAGTTGCACTCGCTCAGGCCTGGGTAAAAGAAACTCTGGAAGAAGTATTGTCTAACAAGCAGCTGCCAGAACAGATTGATAAAATCATCCAGGGTCCATGGCGGGATGTAATGTTGCACACGTATTTAAATCAGGGTCAGGATTCCAGCCTGTGGAAAAATCAACTGCGTTTTATTGATGTGCTTGCCTGGTCGGTTGAGCCCAAGAAAATGTCGATGGACAGGAAGAAACTGGGCAACATCATCAAACAGCTGATACACACTCTGCGTGACGGGCTCGCAAATATTGATTATCCGCAGGATAAAACAGACAAACTATTTAATGCCCTTGAAGCCTGGCATCTTGCCAGTGTTCGCGGCCTGTTACATCAAAACAAGGCGAACGAATCTGTCAATGATATCGCCATGAGCAGTCTTCAACAACAGGATCCCGAGGCTTCATTTTTCCTCTTCGAAGAACCAGAACAAGCAATTGAAGCCGAGCCTGAACATGACAACAGTCTAATTAATCGGCTGGCTGAAATCGAACAGGATCTGAATGCGCTTGAACATACCGATGTAAGCCCCTCGATTGCCAGCATCAGTGAACACGCTGAGCTTACAGAAACATCCGACATTAATCAGACCATCGCGGATATGGAACAACAGGTCGCTTCTCTCTCCGAATTGGAGGAGATGCTGGACGATGTCCTTGCCGACTCCGATAATGAATCTGAAGATCGGGAAGTCATGGAGGATATCGTTCTTAGCAGCTGGGAAGAGCCCAATGCAGAAGACAGTTATCCCGATGATGAATATCTCGACATTGCCCGCCATATGGAAGCCGGTAAGTGGGTAGAATTTTTTGATGACAAGGGTCATGCCCAGCGGGCAAAACTGGCCTGGAAAAGTGATTTACTTGGCGAGTATACTTTCCTTAACTGGAAGTTTGATGTGGTTGCGGATAAAACATTATTTGGTCTTGCGGCTGACTTGCGCTGTGGCCGGGCAAAAATTGTTGATGACGTGCCGATTCTTGATCGTGCACTGACAGCAGTATTATCTGGAATCAAACGCAGTGCCTGATAAATAAATTATTGCCACAAGTGAGCGAAGTACTCTTTAATAGTAGGTACGACTTCAGTCGTGCTAATCGAAGTGACAATGCGACGTTGTTTAACTCCGCATACGATTAAAATCGTACCTACAGTGGCGGTAGGTATGACAATGTCGGTTTGTAGATACAAGATGCGGCTTCAGCCGCACAGCTACGACTGAAGTCGAACTTACATTACGGCCTGACTTTGTAAAAATCCAAATTCCCCCCACCACTCCCCCGCCCGGTAATCAATATTCAACCCATTGGGCGAAAAGGCGCCGGGGTTTGCGACTGGAAATTCAACCACCGGCGGGGGTTTTCAGCGGCTTCAATATGGCAGAAAGAGGTCATCATCGGCTTAAAACTGATCGCCAGTTTATCGGTCACGCTAAAACAGTCACCCAATGCCCGCTTTGCCGCACGACGCAGACTCACGGTAACCGGCTTTCCTGACATATCGACTATTTTCTGCATATCGCCGCCGCCCTTTTTATGTTTTTTAGCTTACCACTATTATAAACAGCAAAAAAAACATACCTGAAATGACCCTTCCTCATGCGACCAGGGTGATCCAAGGTTGAAACCGCACCTGTAAACCAGAGCAAATCCCCGCTTAAAAAAGGTTGATCACATTAATATATCTTAGTGTCTTATCAAGTTTTCAGCCCGTTAACCGATAATTATTTAAGTCATCCTATCGAGTATTTATGAAATGGCCACAGCACAACAAAATTTCAATTCTGAAGACGATTCCACACAAATTGAAATACTATTGTTCTATCTGAACTCTAGATTGCCCTTTGGCATCAATGTTCTTAAGGTCAAAGAAATTATTCCTATGCCTCACCTGACCCAACTGCCCAATGCTGATCCTGTTATCTGTGGGGTTGCCAGCTTGCGGGGGACAACATTACCGGTCATCGATCTGGCAAAAGCGATCGGCCAGCACTCTGCTTTAAGCGCAGCATCCGCACAGACTTCTATCATTATCACTGAATTTAACCGAGGCCTGCATGGCTTTCTGGTTAACAAGGTGGATCGAATAGTCCATCGCAACTGGGAAGATATCCTGCCTCCTCCCAATACACTGGGAACATCAACCTACACATCAGGCATTACCCGTGAAAATGACGCACTGGTGCAGATACTGGATCTGGAAAGCATTATCGCGACCTTTGATTCCGTAACCGATGGTGACTATGCCCTCATTTCAACAGAAGGACTTAATACTGAAAACAGACGCCAGCGAATTCTGGTGGTAGATGATTCCGCCATGGCAAGAACGCAAACGGTACGCACACTGGATTCTTTGCAGGTTCCCTATGTGATGGCGCGGGATGGTAAGGATGCAATGGAGGTTCTGATGAAGTTAAATGGAGATGATGCGGATCCTGCGGATGCAATCAGCCTGGTGCTATCAGATATCGAAATGCCGGAAATGGATGGTTACACCCTGACCCAGCAGATCCGTCAGACCCCCGCTCTGGCAAACCTGTACATCCTGTTACACACCTCTCTCAATGGTGCTATCAATACGGAACGCGCTGAAAAATGTGGCGCGAATGCCGTACTGACCAAGTTTGTGCCTGAGGAATTAGCCGCGCAGGTTATCAGTGGTTTGCGACAATCCGCACAAAATCGCACTTAATCGAAAGTGCGTCCTTGAGGAAATTAGCGGAAATCAGCGGGAATCAGGGACAGAAAAATATTCATGCTACACCCGTACTGGTAAATATTATTTTATCAGCACGGGTATAATCCCGTTTGTATAACCACCTGTGCGCTCCTGAAATTTACTATAAATGAACAGAGCACTTTACAGTCTCAAAAAAATGAAACTGCTATATCCCCTTCGCGGGAATTTTTAAACAGGAATTACATTTGAGGCTTGCAGACCTTTTGGTCCACGTTCTATCTCGAACGTTACCGCCTGACCTTCATCCAAAGATTTATAACCTTCTGCAGTAATTGCAGAAAAATGAACGAATACATCTTCGCCACCATCTTCCGGTGCAATAAAACCAAAACCCTTAGAATTATTAAACCACTTCACAGTTCCATTACTCATAAAAAACAACCTCGGTACAAAATGTTACAACTTCTTGTTTAAGCCCTTACGGGCTTTATTTTTGAAGGAATAACAAACCGGATATTCATTTCCGTATTGCATTCCCCCCCTGTTAACTATTACATATCTATATGCTATGTAATAGTTGCACGCAGTATAGCTAATAAATTTATAAATGTGATGACTTTATTCCGTAATAAATAATATAAAACGGCATATTTATTGCTTTTTCTATTCTCCACAGGGTGAGGCTTATATCAATAACTCCGCCCGCCTTCGCTTATTAATCCACCCTTCATTCTCAAACATCACGGTAAATTTCAGAACCGGCATTCAGAAATTCCTCTGATTTTTCCTGCATTCCTTTCGCCAGCGCTCCGGCTTCGTCCAACCCCTGTGCAGCAGCATAATCACGCACATCCTGAGTAATTTTCATGGAGCAGAAATTCGGCCCGCACATAGAGCAAAAATGGGCTGACTTATGTGCCTGCTTGGGCATGGTTTCATCATGAAATTCCTGCGCACGATCAGGATCCAGACCCAGACTAAACTGATCTTCCCAGCGAAATTCAAAGCGTGCTTTGGACATGGCGTTATCACGTATCTGTGCACCGGGATGACCTTTGGCAAGATCGGCCGCATGTGCCGCAATCTTGTAAGTGATAATCCCTTCTTTAACATCATCGCGGTTGGGCAAACCCAGGTGTTCTTTGGGGGTCACATAACACAACATGGCACAGCCGTACCAACCTATCATCGCCGCACCAATACCTGAAGTAATATGATCATAGCCCGGTGCGATGTCGGTGGTCAGTGGCCCAAGAGTATAAAATGGTGCTTCGTCACAACATTCCAGTTGCTTATCCATATTCTCTTTAATCAAGTGCATGGGCACATGACCTGGGCCTTCAATCATGGTTTGTATATCATGTTTCCAGGCAATTTTAGTCAGCTCACCGAGCGCTTCCAGCTCGCCGAACTGCGCCTCATCATTGGCATCCGCAATCGAGCCGGGACGCAGACCATCTCCCAGAGAGAAAGCCACATCGTAGGCTTTCATAATTTCACAGATGTCTTCGAAGTGGGTATAGAGGAAATTTTCCTGATGATGGGCCAGACACCACTTAGCCATAATCGAGCCCCCCCGTGAGACAATGCCGGTTACCCGTTTTGCGGTCAGGGGCACGTGGCGAAGCAGTACGCCAGCATGAATGGTAAAGTAATCCACGCCCTGTTCAGCTTGTTCAATCAGGGTGTCACGGAACAGCTCCCAGGTCAGATCTTCAGCTTTACCGTTGACCTTCTCCAGCGCCTGATAAATCGGCACAGTGCCAATGGGGACGGGTGAATTGCGGATAATCCACTCCCGGGTTTCATGAATATTTTTACCCGTGGACAGATCCATGATGGTATCCGAGCCCCAGCGTATCCCCCAGGTCATTTTGTCCACTTCTTCTTCAATGCTGGAAGTGATTGCTGAATTGCCCAGATTGCCGTTAATTTTCACCAGAAAATTACGCCCAATGATCATCGGTTCCAGTTCAGGGTGATTGATATTGGCAGGAATAATAGCGCGACCACGGGCAATTTCATCGCGCACAAACTCAGACGTAATCACATCAGGCAGATTCGCGCCCCAGTTATGACCGGGATGCTGCTCAGCCAGTTGCGCACGGTATTCATCCAGGCGCAGACTTTCACGAATGGCGACATACTCCATCTCCGGGGTAATCACCCCCTGACGAGCATAGTGCATCTGCGAAACATTGCTGCCAGCCTTTGCCTTGCGCGGTTGCCGTTTGTGCTGCTCGAAACGTAAATTATCCAGTGAAGTATCGGCTGCTCGCAGACGGCCAAATTCAGAGCTTTGATCCAGCAGCTGCTCGGTGTCATTGCGCTCATTTATCCACGCACTGCGCACATTTTCCAGACCTTTGCGGATGTCAATTTCAATGGTGGGATCAGAGTAGGGGCCGGAGGTGTCATAGACCATCACGGCAGGATTCGCTTCCACCTTTCCGCCCTCGATGGCAGGTGTGTCAGTCAGGCTAATTTCTCGCATCGGCACCTGTATGTCGGGACGACTACCTTCAACATAAATTTTTTTAGAATTGGGAAAAGTTTGAATTGAAGCCTGATTAAGCTTCGCAGTTTTACTCAGGAATTCATCGGGGATTGCATTCATGGTCGCTGTCCTGTAATTTCATTGGAATGTTAACGCTCTAACACGGCCACGGCAGGGAAACGAACGCATTTCCTACGCCGGGGTAAGCCGGTTCAGGTTCAAAGGGTCTCTCTCAGCCCAGTTGATTGCATCTGGCGGTCGTATATCAACCGCTTAGCGAGCAATTTTGTGGGGCACCCCTAGCGTGGTAAATTAACTTATCTGATAGATCATGAATATGCAAGCAGTGAGGGGCGGATATTTGCGCCACCGGCACGCTGTAGGTTTGATAATATAGCCCTTTAAATACAGGGTTTTCACTCATATTTTGGATGCCTAAAATGAATATCGAACAACACAAAGACAACATGGTTAAACAGCAGCTACGCACCTATGAGGTGCTGGACGATCAACTAATTGAACTCATGATGCAGGTACCACGTGAAGATTTTGTCCCTGCCGCCATGCGCAACCTTGCCTACGCCGACATAAACATTCCCCTGGATGAAGGACAGGTGATGATGAATCCCAAAATTGAGGCGCGGATGTTACAGGCATTGGCCGTACAGGCCGATGAAGAGGTTCTGGAAGTCGGTACCGGCAGTGCTTATGTCACTGCTCTGCTGGCCAGACAGGCTAAAAAAGTTTACAGCGTTGAAATCATGCCACGATTATTAAAGCAGGCCGGTGAAAAACTCAGAGCACACAATATTAAAAATGTCGAACTGGAGGAAGGTGATGCCGCACAAGGCTGGAACAACCATCACATGTACGAGGCTATCGCCATCACTGGCTCACTGCCGATGCTGCCACGCGCCTTCCTTGACGCCATGACCATTGGCGGACGTCTGTTTGCCATTATTGGTGATGCCCCGACAATGGAAGCCACCCTCATCACCCGACAGGGCAATAATGACTGGTCCCGTGAAGTTTTATTTGAAACTGAGCTGCCGGTATTAAAAAATGTACAACAGCCAGAACGTTTTATTCTCTAATCCAACCAGCTGGTTTTCAATTGCAACATGGCCATGCCTCCCCGCCGCATGGGGAAGGGGCGTTAACAAAGCAACAGTGATACAATATAATTGATATGTCACTTGCCTTAGCTTTACCAGGGGTTGTTGAGCTTTCAGATGTCAGACTGATGCTAAGAAAACCAGCCCTAAATACTCACATGGATATGGAACCTTCCGCAGCCAGGTAATAACTAATAGAGTACTCCTCATGCGTAAAATTATAATCTCGATAGGCTTTGGCCTGCTCGCAAGCTCCGCACTACAGGCTGAAAATCTGGCCGATGTCTACAAGCAGGCGTTGGAAAATGATCCGACTTTTGCGGCGGCAAAACAGGAATTTCTGGCGACACAGGAAATCAAAAATCAGAGCTTTGCGCTGTTCCTGCCCGCCATCAGTCTCGGTGCTAACTACACCAATATTAACCAGAAATATACCGTTGCAGGTATTGACACCAAGTATGACTACAATACCAACAGCTATGGCCTTAATCTGAAACAGATGATTTACCGACATGAGTATTTCGTTCAGTACAAGCAAGCCAATTATCAGGTGGCTCAGGCCTCGGCAAATTTTAACAATGCCACACAGGAACTGATTTTACGCGTCTCACAGCGATACTTTGACATACTGGGTGCCATCGATAATCTGGACTTTACGGTTGCCGAAAAAAAATCCATTGAGGAGCAGCTAAACCAGACCAAACAGCGCTTCGAAGTCGGTCTCACCGCGATCACCGATGTCCATGAAGCTCAGGCACGTTACGATCAATCCGTTGCACAGACCATTGCTGCCGAAAACCTGCTGGCCATTAGCCGCGAGAATCTGCGTGAAATTACCGGGCAGCAACCCGAAAATATTGCCCAGCTCGCAGCAGACACCCCCCTGGTCAAACCTGATCCTGAGGATATTGAACAGTGGACTGAAATTGCCGGAAAACAAAGCCTGAGCCTGATTGCTGCAGAAAAAGCCATGCAAATTGCGCGTGAAGAAGTTAATCTCCAACGGGCCGGACATTACCCCACGCTTGATCTGGTTGCCAATCAGACCTATTCCTCATCGGATGGCGGTGCCTTTATTGGCTTCACCGGCAAGGATCAGGAAGAAACCCGCATCGGTCTACAATTCAATTTGCCCCTCTATGAAGGTGGACGGGTTAACTCCAAAACCAGTCAGGCCACGTTTCAATATAATCAATCCAAAGATCTCTATGAGCGTCAACGCCGCACCACGGAGAACCAGACCCGCAGCGCCTATCTAAATGTACTGGCCAATATCAGTCAGGTACTGGCCTATGAACAGGCCCTGAAGTCCAGCCGCACCGCACTGGAAGCCACCGAAGCCGGCTACGAAGTCGGTACCCGTACCGCCGTCGATGTATTGAACTCACGGCGTGAAGTTTTCCGCGCGGAACGCGACTACGCCAAATCACGTTATGCCTATATTCTGGAAACGTTATCCTTGCGTCAGGCGGCCGGAACCCTCAGTGATGATGCGGTAAACGCCATCACACGCTGGCTTAAATAACAGGTTCGCAGCAGCATATGCCAATACTGCTCATAGTCGCTTATTAAGCGTTGAACTAACTGAATCAAAACCCATAAGACTTTCACCACCGAGGACACAGAGAATTATTTGTAATATTAATCGTTGCATAAGTATTTGCATGTATTTTATCCCCTTCCCCTTCCCCTTCCCCTTCCCCCGACATGATCAAATAATTTTGATACAATCGAATAATAAAAAAATCCTCTGTGTACCTCGGGGCCCTCTGTAGTTAAAATAATCTCTCAATCCAGCCAACTGCTTGATAAAAAATTTGAGCCAAAAAACCACTTTTCCGATTAAGAAATTTCTTGCCCCCCGCTACTGGCCAACCTGGCTGGGTCTGGGTATTTTGCGCCTATGCAGTTTTCTACCCTTGCCGATATTGCATGCATTCGGCAATGTTCTCGGCACACTGATTTATTATTTGCCTATCTCTCAGCGACGCATTGCCTTAATTAATATCCACCTATGCTTCCCCGAGCTAACGCCGAAGCAACAGCATCAACGTGTTCGTGCCAACTTACGTTCCGTTGCTATTGCCCTGTTTGAATCATCATTAGCCTGGTGGGCGAGTAATGCGCGCCTGAAAACACTACATCGTATAGAAGGGCTGGAGCATTTACGCCGCGCACAAACGACGGGCAAAGGCATTCTACTACTCGGTGGTCATTACACCACGCTCGAACTGGGGGGGCGGCTAATTTCCCGCTATGTTCATGGTGTCGGTATTTATAAACCCGCACATAACAAGCTCTTTGAGGCCGTTATGGCTCATACGCGCAAAAAAACATTTGCCGATTTAATTCCCAGTAAAAATATGCGCAAAATCATTCGTGCGCTAAAACAGGGTAAAACCTGCTGGTATGCCCCGGATCAGGATTTTGGCCGCCAGGGCACCGTATTTGCTCCTTTCATGGGTGTGCCTGCGGCCAGCCTGACGATAAGTGCACGTATAGCGCAGTTATCCGGTGCCATCGTTCTGCCCTTTTCCTCTCGACGTTTACCAGGCAATCAAGGCTATGCAATCACCCTGCAAGAACCGCTGGAAAACTTTCCCAGCGGTGATGACCTCGCCGATGCAACCCGAGTTAACCAGGCCATTGAAGAGGGGGTTCGGCTAGCACCAGAACAATATTTATGGGTGCATCGGCGTTTTAAAACCCGACCCTTTGCACAACCTCAACTCTACCCCCTACGACGTGACAAACGCCTGCGGCGCTACAGTCAGTTACTGGCACTACTAACTCTGCCTGCATTGCTTTATACCCGCTGGATGGCATGGCAGTGCAAAGATAAATACTATCTGCCACAACGTCTGGGACTGTCGATTAAGCCGCAAAACAAACCACTCATCTGGATACATGCAGCCTCTGTGGGTGAAGTCAATGCTGTACTGCCTCTGGTCAAGCTCATGCTGGAAAAAAACCCGGCACTCAATATTTACCTCACCACCACTACACCTACCGGTCAGGTGACGGCTCAAGATAAAATGCCGAATGCCGTCACCTGCGGCTATCTTCCCCTTGATCTGTGGTGGTCAGTCCGTCATTTTCTACAAGCTATTAAACCGGCCTGTGCCCTGATCGTTGAAACCGAAATCTGGCCCAACCTGTTTGAAGCCTGTTTTCAGTATGGTGTCCCCTTAACCGTTATCAATGGCCGTCTGTCTGCTCGCACCTTAAACACCCGACCCTGGATTCGTGCTCTATACTGCAAGGCCATGGAAAATACCCATGCGGTACTGGCACGTTCCAAAGAAGATGCCCAGGGCTTCGTTTCACTTTCCGTCGCCGAGGAAAGAGTTAAGGTTATCGGTAACATAAAATATTCAGCATCAACAGAAAATAGATGCCCCCCTATCCAACTTGATCGCCCTTATGTACTCGCCGCCTCCACTCGTGAAAGTGAAGAAACAATGATTGCCCGGCAATGGCTGGCACACAGGCAAAATAATTATCTACTGGTGATTGTTCCGCGCCATCCTAAACGGCTCAATGAGATGGTGCAGGATCTATCTTCATTCTCCGCAAAAATTGCCATACGTAGCAAAAATGAAAGCATCACGGCAGAAACACAAATTTATATCGCCGATACTTTTGGTGAGCTACCCGGTTTTATTGCTGGCTCGGAATTTGTGATTATGGGTGGGGGGTTTGCGAATAAAGGCGGGCAGAACATCCTCGAAGTTGCGCAACAGGGAAAAGCGGTCATTTTCGGCAACCACATGGATAATTTTCGTGATGAAGTGCAACTGTTTCTGCAACAGCAGGCCGGTGTCTGTGCCGGAGATGAACAGGCACTGGGTGTGCTTATTCAAGAATGGATGGAGAATGCGGAAATACCCCGGCAGATCGGTGAAAATGCTCACAAACTCAGCCGCGAGAATAGTAAAATAGCCCAACATTATTTACAGGAAATCAGCGAACTCTACCCTCAGTTGTTCCCTTCATAGGCTTTTAATAATACGCTCCAGTCAGCTTCATTAAAATAGAAATGCCCCTGACTCCGGGCCGCCTGCTCAGAAAACTTATCCAGAGAACATTTAAGACGCAAACAATTCGCCTGCTGCCATGACCGTTGTGGCTGACGTAACTCACCCCGATCAAAATCGATTAAATAAAAGCTCCCCTGCCCATCCAGTAAAATATTTCTGGCGTTCAGATCCGCATGAAAAACACCCTGATAGTGAAATTTTTTCAAACATTGCCCGAGCTTTTTCCAGAATATGGCATCCAATGCCGCATTCATCAATACATCCGCCAGGGTCTGTGTTTCGGGTATTTTTCCCAGCAAAATATCTGCTCGATACAGCAGACCCTGTCGTGACACTCGTGCCGCAACCGGCTGAGGAACAGGGAGATCTCGTTTCCAGAGTTCGGCCAGCAAATGCCACTCACGCCAGGCACGTGTTTGCGCCAGTCCTGTCCAGAAATAGCGATCATCGACAAGACGAGCAATCATCCCACCCCGGCGATAATGACGCAGTACATATTCCTCTCCTGCCAGCTGCACGAACACGGTTGTCCCCCGGCCTTCTGCCGAACCCGTCAATGCATCACGCTTACGCCAGTGTTCCACCTCAAAATATGACGCTTCGGGATTTTCAATCCGCTCCGCATCGTATAGGATGTGTTCTGATTTTGAATGAGCTTCAGTTGCTTTCATAACCTATGAATTTTAATACCGATTCAATCCCACGCACTCTCTGCATCCTGCGCCTCTCTGCCATTGGCGACATCTGCCATCTGCTACCTGTCGTACGCAGCTTACAACACTATTGGCCGCAAACTAAGCTCACCTGGATTGTTGGCAAGCAGGAGCACAACCTGGTCGGTGACATACCCGGTATTGAGTTTATCATCTTTGATAAATCGAAGGGATGGGCGGCCTATAAAAACTTGTATCAGCAATTGCGTGGACGACACTTTGATGTGCTTTTACACATGCAAATGTCACTACGCGCCAGCATCGCCAGCAGGTTAATCCCTGCCGATATCAGGCTGGGATTTGATCGCAAACGCGCCAATGATCTACAGTGGCTGTTTACTAATAAAAAAATTCCTCACGTTGACAAACAACATGTTGTGGACAGCTTTTTCGGCTTTATCGAAACGCTGGGAATACATGAGCGTGTTTTAAAATGGGATATCCCCATCAGCGAATCCACACACAAACAGGTAAAAAAACTCCTGCCAAAAACACCCTATGTTGTCATCAGCCCCTGCTCCAGCATGGCCTACCGGAACTGGACAATCGAAGGCTATGCGGCAGTAGCTAAACATATTACAGAAAAATACGGCAAGGCCATTGTACTTACTGGGGGCCCTTCAGAAATTGAAAGAGAGTACGGTAATAAAATTACTGCACTTTGCCAGCCCCCCCCCACAAATCTCATCGGCAAAACATCACTGAAAGAATTACTCGCCGTGATTGATCATGCTGAAGTCGTTATCGCCCCGGACTCCGGCCCAGCACATATGGCCACTGCCGTTAACACTCCCGTTATCGGTCTCTATGCCTGCACAAATCCGGATCGTGCCCGCCCCTATAAAAGTGCGCGATGGGTAATCGACAAATACCATGAAGCAATCCAGGCTGAATATAACAAAACAGTCGATCAGTTAAGCTGGGGAATTCGGGTGCGTAAAACAGGAACAATGGATAGAATTAGTGTTGCGGATGTCACTAACATGTTCGATAAATTCCATAACCACCGCCTCTAACCACTACCGCAGCGATATCAGAAATAGATGCAGGTATGAAGCAGAAACTCAGGGGTTACAACATCTACATTACCAACCAAGCTTATTTTCAACAAATTTCTTTAATTCAGTAACTGCAAACTCAACGGGTATATCTTTGTTTAACATTGACCAACCACAGTCGCCCCAACTAAAATCGTCATTGCTATCTTCAAGCTCAAGCATACAGGCATGAAATAAGCAGTCTTCGGGGGTAACAGGTTCAGGCCGAGTCACCAGAAAAAAAGCAAAGATGGGCGTTTTAACTGCTGAGCCAAGGTGCATTAAACCCGTGTCAGCACTGATTAAAAGATCACATTGTTCAAGTACCGCCGCCTCTTCAGGGAATGCAAATCCAGAAAGTTGAATTGATCTTCCATGGGCTTTGTAGAGCGCATTAAATTCATGCGCTAGATATTCCTGTCCTGGATTTTCAAACACCACGGGTACAATAGCGTGGCGCTTAGCTAGTTCCAATAGTAATGCCACTACATTCCGTATTGGCCATATTTTGTCTTCTGTGCTCGCTCCCAGATTTACTGCTATATACTTGACCTGTTCATTCTGTAGAAGAGTTTTTGCTTTGCTCCGATCCTTTGCCTGACAGAAATAACTTGAACCAATCCTTACCTGCTCAGTTTTTATTGCCAGCGGAGTTAACAACTCGGCCAGTACCTTTGTTGCATTTTGGCAAATAGACGGATGTCTTACAAGTACATTATTGGCCTGACGTAGTTTTTTTGTGTGGTTAAAAGCAATGCGTATTCTTGCATTAGTTAAGCGGGTAATAAAAGCACTTGCCCCACCTGAATATAAGTTAATGCTGAGATCGAATTTTTTACTGCGAAGATAAAGGACCGATTTTATTGCCTTGAAAACATATCTGAGCAAAGATTTTTTATTCCTGTCAAATACAATAATATGATCTATAGCTGGATGGTGTTCAATAACTTTACGTGAATATGCATCAACGACCACAGTAATTTTACTGTCAGGATATTTTTCTCTTAAGGCTTCAATAATAGGCACACGGGTAAAAACATCACCAAGTAACCCCCAGCAATATACGCAAATATCATCAAACTTCTCAACGGCTAGATCATAACCTGAATTATTTAAATAATATTTTTCTGTCAATTTCAACATAAACCTATGAAATTCATAACTACAAAATTAAGCATACAATATGAACTATGAAACTTTAACAAGCCCAATGCCATAACCACACTGCTCCTGATCGTGTATGAATTCTTCAATCTGCTCAACCTGTTTTATTTTTTGCCACAAATAATGAACCTGATTTCCTGGCACCGGCTGGTTTTTAACGATATCGTGAAATGCAATCAGGCCTCCAGGGCGCACATATTTCTTATAGTCATAATAATCAGCCTCCGCACCTTTCTCGCTATGATCACCATCAATAAATAAAAAATCTACTTTTTCTCCATTTAACTCGTCTTCCACCTTTTTTCTAAATTCAGAGTTATGAGAATCACCTTCCATTGGTACTACAACACAATGTGATTCTGGTGGTGAAAATTTGTCATAGAGTTCTTTCCTGTATTTGTGAATAATAAGATCGCAGCTTATTACTTTCATAGAAGCCAGGTTGGACCACATAAACAATGTCCCGCCATTACAGGTTCCAATTTCAAGAATTACTTTAGGTTTAAGCTCATTAACCCGTTTAGCCAATGACATTATTTCTGAGCGCACTTGCATGGAATTTATTCTATAATGTCCTTTACTACCCATATCCATAGCAGTATCAACAACCTCATCTAAACTGCGCTGCTTAGAATGAAATTCTTTTAGCTTCTTTATGGCGCCAGCACGATTAGCAGGAACCCTGATTAACCGGCCAATATCTCTAAATAGCGTACCCATTTATTCATCCTGTTAGTTCAAAGGCATGAAAATATGCCATGCTATATTTTTTATAACTCAGCTATCTTCTGAGAATGTCGTAAACTTTTAGTCATGTTTGCAGAAAACATCACAAAACCTAACAATCTAAAACTATCCATTTTTGAAAATACTTTTTTCAATAACCGCAAGCAGAGGATTAGTCTCAAAACTTCAGTTTTAAACATACCATAATGTTTACGGTAAAAATAAAGGAATGAAATATAGAATTCTTTTTGAATCACCAAGCTTTTTTCCGTACTACCACTACCAATATGAATATTCTTCGCTGCAGGAACAACATAAGTATCAAAACCATGCTTATACATTCTTAATGATAAGTCTTCTTCTTCACAGTAAAGAAAAAAGTTAGTATCCAACCCGCCCAAATCATTCAAACTGGTAGCACGTACAAACATCTGACTGCCACTGATAACATCAACCTTGATCGCTTCCTGGTAAATCTTTTTCCGATAATGATAATCCTTTCCCTGTATAAATTTAACTATGCCAGTACCCAAAATTTTAGAGGACAATATAGGAAAATAGTCAAATGAAGGAACCGGATTACGATCGACTGAATACATTTGTGGCGAACACATACCAGCATTTTGATGGTTTTCACAAAAGGCATACAACTCAGCAATGCAATCATTCAAAAACAGGCAATCGTTATTCAGGAAAAAATAATATTTTGCATTGGTAAATTGCAGACCAAACATATGGCCACCAGCAAAACCAAGATTGAGCTTACTTCTAACAACGGTAATATTTCTTATTTCACTCAGATTTTTTATCTTCTGATAATCATCTGTTTGTGAACAATTGTCCACAACAATTATATTAAAATTAACGTCCTCACCGCTCTTATCTAAAATCGATTTAACACAGGCCAGTGTATAACTACTTGAATTATAATTAATCAGTATAATTGATACGTCATATTTGGGTTTACTAGCAATCATAAGCATCTATTAATTTGTTAGCATAATAGCAGTACCGCCCTCGGGATCGGTATTAGCATCAAAATAACCACCTATATCAGCAATATTATATTCTATAAAACCTTCATTTCCAAAGCTGTAAAATTTATTAAAAATACTTCCAAGCACCTCAGAAAATTCCATTTTTGTCACCCCTGAACGTAATATTGCATAGGGCCAGAATTCCATCATAACTGGTATCTGCGGGTGCTTTAGCAGAAATTGCCGCGCCCCGGAAATAAATTTCATTTCGTGACCCTGTATATCCATCCAGATAAGTCGAATATCCGACTGCTCGATTTCCTCATGCTCTATAAGGAAGTCATCGAATTTTCGTGCAGCAACCTTAATCACTTCGCGTCCATCTTCACCGAAATGACCTTTATCAATATTGATGTTATTTCTTACCCGGTGATCACCATAATTCTTTTCACTTAGCTCAAAGCTAAGTTCGCCATTACTGTCCGACAATGCAATATTAAAAGCGCGCAGAGAATCTGACAAGCCATTATTCTCAATGTTTTTCTGTAAAAGTTTATAATTCACTGGTGAAGGCTCAAACGCTAGTGACTGTTTGAAAACTTTCTCCAGCAAAAATGCCGTCGATGACATGCCGATATAACCACCAACATCAATTACTGTACCTGCACAATTCTTAGACAATACACCTTTAACCCGCAGAAATTCTACTATTTCCATCATGTCATCAAACTCATGATTTCTGTAAATATGTAATATTCTTCCTGTGGTCTTATCTTTGCTATCAAATGTTAGCAAGCCATTGCGGGTTAAAACTGTTGCATCATGGCGAGCCGGTAGATAAACCGTAAACAACCACTTAATTTTTCTCAGCAGGCGTTTTAGCTTACCCGGTTTGAAATCAATGTTAGCCAGCGTGCTTTGATCAAATTTTTTCATTTTATTTCCAAATATTTATCAGCTCAGCTATATAATTACCTGATCAGCTGAATAAATTTACTCATCATTGTTAGCTTTCTATTTTCACATAACCTATGTCTACTCGTCTATTTTTAGGGATTAGTATCAGGCCACAACTTGTATTATTGTTCAAAAATATCATCTAACAGGATAAATCACGATGCCATTAGCACGATATGCCGCATCTAAATCTTCAGCCAGAACATCATTCTCAGCACGAAGAATATAACTTTTAGTTTTAGTTTTAGTTTTAGAATCAGCAGTAAAATTAGTCAGGTATGTTTCATAAATATCAAGGTAATCCGCCATTGCGACCGTTGAGATTCTTAACCGCTCAGGCGCACTTCCGATATAATCATCAATTACCAGTTGCACCCGGCTATTAGTACCGGCATGGTGCTTAATGGTTTCTCTTATCTGTTCCATTTTCTTGAAGCTGTTTATGAAATATTCATCACCTTCAATTTGATACGACATGTGTGTGTAAAAACTAACAAGCAGATAGACACTGAACACAGACATCCATGGAAGACTGGATAAATAGAATCTTTTTAGTTTATTGTGACTGCTAAGTTTAATATATAGTGCAGGGAGTATAAATATCAACGGAAAAATCAGGATTGTATAACGGGTGCTATAATTGTGTCCCGTTAAGGCAAATAGTAACAAGGGTAGAAAAAACAAAATCCCCACAAACGAGTATACAGGATATTTGTCTAACATTTGGCTGGGATGCTTCCAGTGCAAACGGCATAAACTAAAAAAATGCATCGTAAATTTTGTCACTATTGCCAGCGCCAGTACCAATGAAATTATATTCACACCCAGTAGAACATAACGTGAAATAAACCACTTATCACCAAAACCAAGCAGACCTTCCAGCCCATCACCCAACCAACGGCCAGGGTGATTCGATAATACGGTAACCGGCCCCGAAATTATCTTGAGCACGCTAAAACTAAAATCACTACCACCATTCAGAATCAGTCGGGTATTTTCCCAATCATGTCGTATTTCACCCATGATATATGGAAAATATATTAACACTCCCGCCAAGATGCCCAGTATAAACCAGAAACGATTCAATCTTACTCGAGTTAAGTATAAAACCAGCAAGATTGCCGGATAATAAAATATCCCAATCATATGGAAGTGTGGAATTACCGCACTAATAACACACACCCAAAAAATTGCACGACTGTGTTCAAATTGTGTAACCTGCCAAAGAGTAATAAATAGAAAAACACCTAGTAAAGCCAAAGGAACAGGATTCCAGAGACCTAATGCGTAATGCACTGGCCAAGGTGAGATGGCAAACAGGAAACAACTGAGCAAGGCATAGCCAGGGCTCAATAACTGACGCGCAAACACATAAACAAGGAGTACAAGTAAACTATTTAGGAGCGCAACAAATAACAGTGCATTTTCTATCGAACCCTTTCCCAGTTTTAGCAGGCCTACCCAAAATAAGGTCCAGGCAGGCCCTGGCGCATGGCCTTCTGAGAAATTAGGCTGTCCAAGGTAGAAAGCCTGTTCTTCTCCTGCCAGAAACTGCATGGCAACGCGAAATGCGGACACTTCATCATTGATGGCAAATATATGAAAACTTTCACCCGCCCAGTATCCGTAATAGCGTAGCCACAGACCCAGGCCAAAACAAATTGCCAGAGCGAACAGGTGCATAAATGATTTGGGGTCATCAAGTAAGCTTATGGCGTTTTCTTTAGTTAGCATGCTAATTTTCATGATTATTTTTAGGTGGGGTTTTTAAGAGGACGCGTTTCTCTATTGAATGTCCACTTTTTGTTTACCGAAAAGGTCCATAACAGCACGATTGTCGATGCTGTGATTTGCGCTAACAGATAATGGAATGCAAGTACATTTACACCCGCATACATGATCAATATATTTATTCCCGCACCCGATGTGGCGACCGCTAAAAACTTAAACAAGGCCTCGCCGTGTGTCTTGTCACTACTAAATGTATAGTAATAATTTAAAAAATAATTTATCCCTGCACCAACAACAAACCCTGCTGTTGTCGCCCACATTGCGACTAGATGGGCATATTCCACTAACAGAATTAGAGTCAGGAAATGCCCCGCCGTCCCTATCGCACCGAACATCGCATAAAGAACAAACTGTTTTGTATTATCTTTACCTGGCATTATCAGTCTTGCTTACTGAATCGATTGCTGAAGAAAACTCATCTTTGCGTGGACTGAAGTTATTTAAAAAATAAAGGGGCCGTTGCTTGGTCTCAGTAAATATACGCCCTATGTATTCACCCAGCACACCGATTGACATTAATTGCACACCACCAAGAAACAAAATGATAACAATCATCGACGGATAACCCTGAACAGGATCTCCATATATTAATGTTCGTATAATAATAAAGATTCCAAAGCCGAAAGCTCCCAGCGCAGTTAACAAACCAAGATAACTAGCCAGTTTTAAGGGAGCACTGGAATATGAAGTAATGCCTTCAATTGCAAAATTCCACAGATGCCAGTAGTTCCATTTGCTTTTCCCGGCAAACCTGGCGTCACGTTCATAAATTACGGCTTTCTGCCGATAACCAATCCAGGTAAATAAGCCTTTCATAAACCGATGATGTTCTGTCAAGGTATTTAACGCATCCACTGCACGCCGACTGAGAAGCCGGTAATCACCCGTATCTTCAGGAATTTTTATTTTCCCAATGCTACGCATGAGTCGATAAAACAAATGGGCGCTGAGCTTTTTAAACGCGGATTCCCCATCGCGTCTGGCTCGCTTGGCATAGATCACATCGTAGCCTTTTTGCCATTCGTCAATTAGTTTGGGGATTAATTCAGGCGGATCCTGCAAATCTGCATCAATCACGACAACAGCATCACCTTGTGCTTTATGTATGCCTGCTGTCATGGCAATTTCCTTGCCAAAGTTCCGGCTCAGATCAACAATCGCGACACGCACATCCTCTTCATAAAACCCATTGATAATTGAAAGGGAATCATCTTTGCTGCCATCGTTAACATATACAACTTCTGACTTCATTGGCAGACCATCAAGCACCGTAGTAATGCGCAGGTGAAATTCAGGCAAAACATCCATTTCATTATAAACAGGAACAACAACTGAAATTATAAAATCTTCCTGCATATTATATCTCTTTAACCGTTAATAGTTGTTCCAGCTTGCTAAAATGCCGTTCATTATTAAATTCTTTATCCGCCCTGTTTTTCCCTGCCTGAGCCAGCCCAAATTTCAGTTTATCATTGTGATACAACTCTTCAAGCACCTCTGCTAGCCCAGCAGCATCTCCAGGAGAAACCAGCATTCCTGTCTTTCTATGTTCAATAATTTCAGGAACACCACCAGCATCGGTACCGATAACCGCCACACCAGAGCGCATTGCTTCCACTAACACCAGTCCAAAGGTCTCACAGTAGGTCAGTAACACGACCACGTCAAAACAGGGCATTACTGCCATCGTATTATCAACAAAATCCATATACGCAACACGATCTTCCAGGCCATTTTGTTTAACTGATTTTTTTAGTTTGTCAAAATAATTACCATCCATTACCTGGCCAATAAATGTAGCACTTATATCGAGATTTCTGATTCTGGGTAACATCATCGCCTCGACCAGTATATGTTGGCCTTTTCCGTGTTCGATTCGCCCGAACAGGGCAACTTTAAATTGGCTTTTCTTTATATCTTCAGATAACCCATTACAATCGGGTCGGTCAACGGTTTTATCTTCCACCCCAAGATACAGCAATGTTATCTGTTCTCGACTCAGTGGTAAAAAGTCCTGCGCCTCTTTTTCTACCTGCTTTGATATTGTTAAAACCCTATCAATTTGTGCGTAAAAAAAACGGTGCACAAAATCTTTTTTCGGTCGAGTAATACCCATATGCCGGGTATAAAATAGTTTCGGTTTACGCCGTGAAAACCATTTGGCCAACCCTGCTAAATTCAGCTCCTTGCCCCAATGCATGTGAATAACATCGATCTTATTGCGGTCAATATAACGCGCCAGCTTCAACGCGGTCATAAATGGAAACAATTTACCCTGTCTGGAAAAGCAAACGAGATGCGGCGATGACTGCCCATTTCTTTGTGCCAGCCGACCCTCCTCTGCGATAGAAAAATGGCATTCATATCCTTGCTGCTGAAAATATTTCCATTCTCGTTCGGCATAAAGCTCAAGCCCACCCAGCCCCGGAGAAGTACATAGAACCAATATTTTCATGTTCTATATGCGCTGCATAAGTTCAGTGACAGAACAAGCTACCGCCTCAACTTCCGGCAAACTACCATCAGGATTAAACACCACGTCATGACAATCATAGCGTGGCCAGTAACGATAGGGAACCGTACTGAAAAAGATTCCCACTGTCGGCGTTTGTGTCGCTATAGCCAAATTCCGCGTCCCGGTATCATTGCTAACTAGCAACGTCGCACCTTTAAACAGGGCAATACTATCTTCCAGGCTGCCGGCCTTCATGGCGGTAACATTTGTTTTATTTTTCAAATGAACCATGATCTCATCAATGGATTCCCAATCAGCCACGCCTTGTAAAACAATATGTTCATAGTCCGCATACTGATCTGCCAACTGCTCAACCAGCAAAGCAAAACGATTGGCTGGCCAGCACTTTCCGGTTATCGATGCGCTGGTAAAATAAACCAGATAGGGACGCTCCCGTTTTATCGCCTCCCCGGCCAGATCGAAACGCGGCGGCCAGTCAGTTTTTAGGCCAATCAGATTCAACATATCCAGCATGGTTTCCAGCTCAAATCGTAGATCCGAGCGTAATACCGCAGCATCGTAAAGCAGAACACGCTGTAAATGATGATAGGGAAAGCCCAATTTGAGTTTTGCCGGGTTCAACAGACATAACCAGGCAGAGCGACTGGTCGAGGCCAGATCAAAAAAAAGATCATGATAGCCCAATGCTCGTATTTGCTTAATTTGCTCACGCCGCGAAGTATCACGCCGGTCGCTACCATGGGCGATATGAACCCGATCAACCATGTCTTCAGGTGCACAAAAACGATAATTGCTGACGATACTCAAGGTTATTTTTGCATTCGGAAAATGTTTACGCAGCTCCAGCAAAAAGGCTCGAGTTAACACCATATCACCGAAGGCCGCGTGACGAATAACAGCGATACTGTTAACCCGATCAGGTTCGATTGCCGCCGCCTTCGCCGCCGCTGAGCGGGACGCCCAGGCACCTCGTTCAAACCATAGCTTTAGTCCCACGCTTTGTTGCCTTTTTTACTTATCATTCTTGAAAAATACCGATATGATTTGTTCTATGCAAATAACTACGAAAAAAATTCTGCTCATACGCAATGACAAGCTCGGTGACTTCATGCTTGCCTTCCCGGCTTTTGCCCAGCTCAAGCAGAATTTACCGGACGTCGAACTACATGTGCTAGTTCCCAAATATACCCGCCCGCTTGCCGATGCCTGTGATTATATCGATCAAATCATCATTGACCCAGGTGAAAAAGAAGGTTTCTGGACACTGGCAAAGCAATTACGAAATCAGCACTATGATGTCGTCATTAGTCTGTATTCTACCACTCGTGTTGCACTGGCCACACTCATGGCGGGCATTCCCGAACGCATCGCTCCCGCCACTAAACTCGCGCAAATATTTTACACTAAACGCCTGACTCAGCGACGTTCTCTATCCCAAAAACCTGAGTATTCTTATAATCAGGATCTGGTCGATTACTATCTGCGACTCAATGGCATCACACCGGCACCCTTGCCCGAACCGCCTTTTCTGCGCTTTGATGATGAACATATCCAGCTTCTCCGGCAACAATTCTGCGATCGCTTTGCTATCAAGACAAGCTCAAAGTTAATTTTTATTCATCCCGGTAGCGGGGGCTCAGCGGCAAATTTATCCCTGCCTCAATTTGCCCGACTAGCCCGCAAACTCCACGCAATACAAGGTACACACATCATCATATCCTGTGGCCCCGGTGAAGAAGCGCAGGCCGGAGAACTGTGCAAACTGCTTGGCGATGACCCGCATACGCTTTATATTTCTAAAGATGGCCTAAGGCTTTTTGCCGAGCATATTCAATTTGCCGATTTATTTATCAGTGGCTCTACCGGCCCCCTGCATATTGCCGGTGCACTGAATCGACCCACCGCCGCATTTTACACCCGACGTCAGTCTGCAACCTCCCTGCGCTGGCAAACTCTGAATTCAGAGGATTGCAGACTGGCTTTCTCCCCACCTGAAAAAGCCGAAAACGAAGACATGGGCAGCATTGATATTGAAGACGCGGCAAGACAAATCAGTGAAAGATTCCTGAATTAAAAAACCCACCACCAAGGTTTCTTATTTTTAATCACTCTGTGACCTCTGTGGTAAAAATGTTTTTTATATTACTTCAACGCTGTTGACGCACCCACAAATCGGCATATTTAACAAAGGTCGAATGCGACGATAACACCGCCAGTAAAAAACCCTGTTTACCATCAAGAAATCCCGCGCGAAAAACATACATTCTTAGAAAACAGGTAAACGCATGAATCGCACCTTGAAACAGGGTAACCTTCCTGCCTTTTGCTTCACGCGGGGCGGCCCAGGCTGCCGCATAATGAGCTGACTTAAGCAGATAATGTTCTATGTCCCGATAGGTGTAGTGAAGCAAGTCACCTTTCAATTTTCTAATTTCAAGTTCGCCCTCATATTCCAGTTTTTCATGCACCTGCTGAGAACCATAGCCTGCACGCAGTCGAGGATATAAACGCACTTTAGGTGCAGGATACCAGCCTCCATGACGGATAAATCGACCAAAGCAATGGGGAAGAATCGGCATGCTATAGGCGGCATCATCAGCCAATGCAGCGGCAAGTATTTCCTGCTGCAATTCAGGGGTGACCCGCTCATCCGCATCTATCGATAAAATCCAGCGACCACGAGCATAAAATTGTGCACGCTGTTTCTGAATGCCAAAACCCTGCCAGTCTGCTTCTATGTATACGTTATCAGTATATTTTCTAGCAATTTCCAGAGTTTGATCTGTGCTGCCAGAATCAACAACTATAATCTCATTCGCCCAGAAAACGGACTCAAGACAGTCAACAAGCGCATCTTCTTCATTGAAGGCAATGACAATAACACTGATGGAATTTTCAGGCAGTTCGCGGATGGTATTTGGCATGCATTATCCAGGCAAAAAACACGCTCAGGAAGGTAAGGAAGATCGAACTGAAATTATCATGAATAAACGGGATTTCGGTTAAGGAGAAAATCATGAATCCGCTCATTAAAACAATGCCAAGGCTGGCAATACGACGATCATAATGCCGATTATGTACAAAAACATAAAGCGGATAAAATAGCATCAGTAGTAATGCCAATAAACCAATGATGCCCTGGGTTCCCATGACCTCGAAATAAGCATTATGCACATGAATACCGCGAACTCCAGCAGGATCACGATAAACAGTCTGGGGTGCTTCCCCCTTTTCAACTAACGCATTCATTTCCAGCCCCATGTTTCCCGGCCCGACACCAAGTAATGGATGCTGTTTAATTATGATCAATGCTGAACGCCACATCTCAAGACGAATACCCACTGAAGTACTGTAGACACTATCATTTTCAGCATTGAGATCATGATGAAAATAACTTTTGAATTCATCGGCAACAATGCCAAACCTTGATGTAATAGTATGGGGTGTACTAACTATCATGATTACAAACACAGCAAGTATAGCCACATAACCACTACTTACACGCCAAAACGTTGTTCTCACACTAATCAAGAGGGGCAAAACAATTAAACTGACAATAACCGCCAACCAGGCATTACGGGAGCCAGAATAAATAACTGCCAGCATTGCCAATATTGCTGCCAGAAAATTAATTCCGACCCAGAGTTTGCTCCGGTTGGTAAGTGCAAAAATCAGGGAAAACATAGCCAGCAGCACGGCCAGATCACCGTAAATAATCGGACCATAGATTCCGTTAGCACGGCCATATTGTAAAAAATAAGTATCATAAATCGCCTGCAAACCCAACACTATCCCGCCCAGCGGAATCGCTATAATCAGGCCTCGCCAGGCGGCAGGATACTGCCGTATATAAAGATAAAAAGGAAAAAAGGCCAGATACTTCATTTCGGTACCCAAACGATGAAAGGACGACTCACTCCAACCCGTCACCGTACTCGAAAGCAATATACTAAAAAAATAAAAGCCGAAAATAGCAAACAGGACTTTTTCTTCCCTTTGAAAGGGTTTTAATTTTAGTGATGACCAGGCATAAACCAGGGACAGCAGAGCAATAAGGGTAAAAGCTCCACTAAGCCAGTGACGCACACTCAGGGAAAGGATCGGAAACAGGAAAAGCAGCACAAATAGTGCTTTTTCAGGAAACACTCCCTGGCTGGGGAAACAGTTTTTAATTCGAGATAAATTCATTTCCATCGACAAGTATTTCTTCCACGGATTCAAAACATATTTGAATCAAACAATTCGTATGTCCCAGCGGACATACCCTCTTAAAACAGGGGCTACAATCCAGACCTAAATAGACTACTTTCGCATTCTCAGACAAAGGCGGTGTATAGTCAGGATTCGATGAGCCATAAATACCAATGACGCGAGTGCCACTGGCGCAAGCCACATGCATCAAGCCCGAATCATTACTGACTACAGACTGGGTTAATGCCATCAAATCAACCACATCTTCAAGCCGGGTCTGACCACAAAGATTTCGGGCTTGCGGTGCAAGGCTGGTTATTTTATCAGCAAGCGCCTTTTCTTTGCCGGAACCAAAGATCCAAACATTGATACCTTTATCGTTCAAACTACCCGCTAGTTTAGCAAAATTTTCAATCGGCCAGCACTTTGCAGGCCCGTATTCCGCTCCCGGCATAAAACCTACAACCATCTGCTCCGTTGTCAGGCTCAGTTTCTGTCGAAGTCGCCCCTGATTAACCGGATCAATACGTAGAGCAGGAAGCGGAATAGCCGGAGCTAATCCTGCCTTATCGGGTTCACCCAGTACCACGTAACGCTGCACCGTTTGCGATAATGCCGTTTTATCTAACGGACGAATATCATTGAGCAAACCATAGCGCATTTCTCCCCGAAAACCCGTTCGGGTTTTCGCACCGGCGAAAAAAGGAACCAGTGCAGATTTAAATGAGCGGGGCAACACAATCGCGCGATCGTAACGCCGGCTTCTCAAAGAGCGTCCTAATTTGAAACGGGCAAACAGACCAAACTTACCATGCCCCACTTCCAGACTAATCGCACAATTAACTTCAGGCATCCGCGCCAGCAGCGGCAGCGACCAGGCTGGTGCCACCACATCGATCTCAACCTCAGGGTTACGCTGTTTCAGGGAGATGAACAGGCTCTGTGCCATCACCATGTCCCCGACCCAGGCCGGGCCGATGATCAGTATGCGCTCAGAATGTGCCGTCACGCTTTCATCCATCCACCTTTATTGATGCAACCAGTCCAGGTACAATTTCACACCTTCTTCTACCGTTTTAAATGATGCGTCATAACCAGCGCCACGCAGAGCACTGATATCCGCCTCGGTAAAACTCTGATAACGTCCTTTCAGATGTTCCGGGAAAGGAATGTATTCCAGTGTATCCTTGCCATGCCAGTCGAGTACGGCTTTGGCCACATCGTTAAAGGGCTGGCTACGTCCGGTACCCAAATTGAAAATACCCGACTTATCCGGATGACGCATGAACCACAAATTCACCGCCACGGTGTCGCCCACATAAACAAAGTCCCGGCGCTGTTCGCCGTTGCCATAACCGTCACAACCTTCAAACAGTTTCGCCACACCGGTATCGTGCATCTGATTGTTCACATGAAAAGCGACGCTGGACATGCTGCCCTTGTGCTGTTCGCGTGGACCATAAACATTGAAGTAGCGGAAGCCAACGATCTGACTTTTCGCTGTGGGTAAAATTCGGCGCACATACTGGTCGAACAGAAACTTGGAATAACCGTACATATTCAGCGGCTCTTCGTGCTCACGCTGTTCACTGAACACGCTGCCACCACCATAAACCGAAGCTGAAGAGGCATATAAATAAGCGATGCCGCGCTCGAGGCAATAGTGCAGCAGGCTCTTGGAATATTCGTAATTGTTGCGCATGATGAACTTGCCATCCCACTCAGTGGTGCTGGAGCAGGCTCCTTCATGGAAAATGGCCTCAACCTTGTCGGCAAAGGACTCACCCGCCTGTATTCGTGCGATGAAGTCTTCCTTATCCATGTAATCGGCAATTTCACAATCGGCGATATTTTTAAACTTCACGCCGTTCTTAAGATTGTCCACCACCAGAATATCGGTCTCACCCTGCTCGTTCAGGGTTTTGACGATGTTGCTACCAATAAATCCGGCTCCGCCTGTTACTATAATCATGCTTCTCGCCTTAAAATTAGTTCTCTAAAATATTTTTAATAATGTCGCTGGTCGAATGACCTTCGATGAAATCCAGGATCTGCACCTTGCCGCCATTATCAACCACACAGGTTCCACCCGCGACCTCTTCCGGCCGGTAGTCGCCGCCCTTTACTAACAAATCAGGCAGCACTTTGCAGATTAAACGTTCTGGCGTCTCACCCGAAAACGGCACCACCCAGTCCACACATTCCAGTGCGGCCAGTACCGCCATGCGCCTTTCAACTGAATTAATTGGCCGACCTTCGCCCTTCAACTCTCGCACTGAGGCATCGTCATTGACCGCAATGATCAGCCGCTCACCCAACTTGCCGGCCTGCTGCAAATACGCCACATGGCCCGGGTGCAGAATATCAAAACACCCATTGGTCATGATCACGGTTTCATTATGTTCCTGCGCCTCATTAACCAGCTTCACCAGTTGTTGTTCTTCAATCACACCACGTTGCAAGGGCTGTTGCTTACGCAACGCACTACGCAACTCGGCAGCACTGACGGTTGCCGTACCCAATTTACCGACCACGACTCCAGCAGCCAGATTGGAACAAATCGTGGCTTCAACCAGATCCCGCCCGGCCGCCAGTGAAGCCGCCATTACCGAAATTACCGTATCACCCGCACCGGTCACATCGAAGACTTCCTGTGCCTCGGTGGGTAAATGCAGCGCGGGTTTGCCCTGTTGCAACAGGGTCATGCCTTTTTCACTGCGGGTCACCAATAGTGCCTGTAAATCTAGCTCAACCAGTAAGGCCTCACCTTTTTCAACGATCTCGGCATCGTTGGCACACGCACCAACCACCGCCTCGAACTCGGACAGATTGGGAGTAATCAGGGTCACGCCACGATAGATACTAAAATCACTGCCTTTCGGATCAACCAATACCGGCACGCCGACCACCCGGGCTTTTTCGATAAAATGCGCTATCTGAGCCAGCGTCCCCTTGCCGTAATCTGACAAAATCAGCGCCCCCGCCTCAGGCAGGGCTTTATCCAGTGCCGCTAATAACCCAGAGGGATCCTGTTCACTAAAGCCATCTTCAAAATCCAGTCGAATCAACTGCTGATGACGGGACAACACTCGCAGCTTGGTGACCGTGGCGCAGTCGTCCAACGCCTGAAAATGGCAGCTTACACCCTGCTGTTTCAAAATATCTTCTAACGCAGCGGCGGCCTCATCTTTACCGGTAAAACCCAGCAATTGAGGTTCAGCACCCAGCGCAGCAATATTCAAGGCCACGTTGCCGGCACCGCCGGGACGTTCCTCAGCATTGTTCACATGCACCACTGGCACCGGTGCTTCCGGGGAAATACGCGAAGTATTGCCGTGCCAGTAGCGATCCAGCATCAGATCCCCGACCACCACTACATGTGCTTTGTCGAATTCAGGAAGTTGCTTCATTCCGACTTCAGACCTCAGGGGGCTTCGCCAATTTTATCTTTAAGAATGTACCGGGCACCACAATAAGGACAGCGTGACTCGCCCGTGTTTTCGATTGGCAAAAACACGCGTGGATGCGAATCCCACTGGCTCATATTGTCCATCGGGCAATGCAACGGCAGATCCGTTGTGGTTATTTCATAACGGCTCACAGCATTGGCCTGCAGTGTTTTTTTGCCCGCACTACTGTCGATCTGATTACTCATTATTTTCTCCTGCAATGAAGCCTGGGGTTTCATATAGTATATGTAGGTTGGGTTGAATGAAATGAAGCCCAACAAACTGAACAGACGTTCTGTTGGGCTTCACCATAAAAACCATGGCTCAACACCAATCTACCCTACGCAAAAAATCCCATTTCAGCTCTGAAACAAGATAATTACCATACATTTACGCCTGCTCGCTTTGCTTTCGCCGCCAATCACTTAACCAGATCAACCCAATCGGCATATTGATCACCCAGTTCATCAAGCCGGCCATGCACCAGATCAAAGTACTGAGCCTGCAATTTTTCGGTGATCGGCCCACGCCCGCCGTTGCCAATCTGCCGCCCGTCCAGCTCGCGGATGGGGGTCACTTCTGCCGCGCTGCCGGTGAAAAAGGCCTCATCGGCAATATAGACTTCATCCCGGGTGATACGCTTCTCACGCACTTCCAGCCCATTGTGCTGGGCCAGCGCAAAAATCGTCTCACGAGTAATGCCTTCCAGCGCCGAGGTTAAATCGGGGGTATAAATCACCCCATTTCGGATAATGAAAATATTCTCGCCACTGCCTTCGGCGACGAAACCATCGACATCTAACAGCAGCGCTTCATCGTAGCCATCACGCAGGGCTTCCTGCAGTGCCAGCATCGAATTCATATAGTTGCCGTTGGCCTTGGCCTTACACATGGTGATATTGACGTGGTGGCGGGTGAAGGAGGAGGTCTTGATGCGAATGCCTTTTTCCAGCCCTTCCGCCCCCAGATAGGAACCCCACTCCCAGGCGGCAATGGTCACATGCACTTTCAAATTGTCGGCACGTAAACCCATGCCTTCGGAACCGTAAAAACACATGGGACGAATATACGCCGTGTCCAGATTATTTTCCCGCACCACGGCTTTTTGCGCCGCGTTTAAGGTTTCTTTATCGAAGGGCATGGGCATGCCCAGAATATGCGCCGAGCGGAACAGCCGATCGGTATGCGCCTGCAGGCGGAAAATCGCCGTGCCCTGCTCGGTTTTATAGGCACGCAGACCTTCAAACACGCCCATGCCGTAATGCAGAGTATGGGTCAATACGTGGATCTTCGCCTCACGCCAGGGCACCATTTCCCCATCCAGCCAGATTAGCCCGTCTCGGTCTGCCATCGACATACTGCATCACTCCAAAATTCTGATTCTAAATCCAAAGATCAATAAGGCGCGTATTCTATTAGAAATCAGGCCGTTTGTCGTATTTGCTTTATTTGTCCATCCATTCACTCCAGATCCTGCCCACGGCTTCACGTAGCTCGACAAATTCGGTATCCACCACCAGCTTGCCCTGCTCCTGTAGCGCCAGCCGGTGCAGGCGACTGCGATACTGCTGATAGGCATCGGTTAGTATCGCCACCTCATCCATCGGCATCAGACTATTCTGGCCCATCACCTCAAGCTGTCGAATCGTGTCGCTAAAACCGGTTAAATGCGGGCACTGTTGCGCCCAGGCCAGTACTGCAAATTGCACCATAAATTCAATATCAACTATCCCGCCCGCGCCCTGTTTCAAATCAAACTGGCCGCTGGATTTTTTCAGTAGCTCTTCACGCATGCGCTGGCGCATAGAAATAATTTCTTTGCGCAAACTCTTTTCTTCTCGCGGCTGAGCTAAAATCTGCTGACGTATTTGCTCGAAGCCTTCCGCAATACGAGGGTCACCGGCAACAAAACGAGCTCGCGCCAGCGCCTGATGTTCCCAGATCCAGGCTTTGTTTTGCTGATAACCGGCATAACTGTCCAGCGAGCTGACCAGCGTACCCGAAGCCCCATCCGGGCGCAGACGCATATCAATTTCGTAGAGTTTTCCGGCCGGGGTGTGCGCGGTAAGAATGTGAATCAGGCGTTGACCAAGGCGGGCAAAAAATACCGGCAAGGACAAGGGCTGCTCGCCATCAGTCATCAAACTGGCATCGTTGCAGGCATGCAGAAAAACCAGATCCAGATCCGAACCATAGCCCAGCTCCTGCCCGCCCAGCTTGCCGTAAGCAATAATGGCAAAACCTTTGCCGGACGATTGCCCACACTGAACTTTCCCGTGACGGGCGAGCAGATCCTGCCAGGCCAGTTGCAGCGATTCTTCCAGCACTACTTCGGCAATCCAGCTCAAGTGGTCACTTACTTTCATCACCGGCAAGGCACCAATCTGATCCGCCGCCGCCACCCGCAATACATTGCTGTGACAAAAATGGCGCAACGCATCCATTGCCTGCTCCAGATCCCCCTCTGCGCAGGCCGCCATGCGCGACTGTAAATCCGCTTCTAAGGCGACCTTATCCGGTGGCGCGTACAGTGTGCGGGGATCCAGCAACTCATCCAGCAACAGTGGCTGCTGGCTTAAATAACGGGCAATCCAGGGACTGGCACTGCACAGTTTCACCAGTTGCGACAGGGCCAGCGGATATTCCACCAGTAACGCCATATAAACGCTACGGCGGGCGATTTGCTCCAGTAAATCCAGCGTGCGAATCAAAGTCACATCCGCATTCGTATTTTGCCCGCAGGCTCCCAGCAACAGCGGCATCAACCGGTCAAAGCGTTTACGGCTTTTCACCGGCAGGGAAAGATAACGACGACCCGCCTTCAACAGGCGCAGACGACGCAGACTTTCCCCAGCATCGGTGAAACCCGCCTCCTGCAGCACCGTCTGCGCTGTCTCTTCATTCTCAGTCTCAAGCCCATCCTGCCAGAGCCCGTCCAATATCGCCTGCGGGGTATCTTCCTGCTCCTCAGTCTGGGGCGCATCAAAGACCTGAGCAAAATGACGATGCACCGTCCGCCGTTGCTGCTCCAGAACTAACCGATATTCCTCCCAGTCGGCATAGCCCATTGAAAAAGCCAGTCGTAACCGGGCTTCCGCTTCCGTGGGTAAAACATGCGTCTGTTGATCCGCCCAGGCCTGCAGACGATTCTCACTCAGGCGCAGAAATTCATAGGCCTGCAACAGTTCGTCCACAGCGATCTGAGGCAAATAATTCTGTTCCCGCAAATAAGCAAAAACATCAAATAAAGCGGGGGTCTGTAAGGCGCGATCCTGACCACCACGAATCAGCTGGAACAGCTGGGCAATAAATTCAACCTCACGAATCCCACCCTCACCCAGCTTGATATTATCGGCCATATCCTTACGCCGCACCTCACGCATAATCATCGCCTTCATCTCGCGCAGGGATTCAAACGCCCCAAAATCCAGATAATGACGATATACAAAGGGCCGCAACAGACTCATGAGTTGCTCACCGTCCTGGCATGCACCAGCTACCACCTGCGCCTTGATCATGGCGTAACGTTCCCATTCACGCCCGTGAATCAGATAGTAGTTTTCCATCGCTGCAAAGCTGATGGCTAGCGGCCCGCTCTCACCAAAGGGGCGCAGACGCATATCCACCCGAAACACAAAACCATCAGCAGTCATCGTGTCCAGCACTCGAATCAATGCCTGTCCTAAACGGGTAAAAAACTGGCTGTGGCTGAGTGACTTTCCATCGTGCTCAATCTCACCTTCTTCCCGATAGGCGAAAATCAGATCGATATCAGAAGACAGGTTCAGCTCCTTCGCCCCCAGTTTGCCCATCCCCAGCACCACCATTTCAACCGCCTCGCCCTGTGCGTCTCGGGGTGTGCCCAATGCCTCACACTGCCGCAGATACAAACAATGTAAAGAAGCATCGATGCAGGCCGCCGCCAGCTCGGAAAGATCATTCAAGGTTTCAGCTAAGCGTGCCCAACCGGCGAGATCCCGCCAGATAATGCGCAGCATATGCTGGTTACGATACTGACGCAGCCGCTGTTGCAACCCGGCTTCATCATCCACCCCAGCCAGCAAGGCAATCAATGGCTGATGATCGACTTCGGCTTTTTCTACCCATCCATCCGTTAACCATTGCGGTTGACGCAAGCAGGCTTTCATCACAAAGTCACTGCCGGCCCAAACCATGGGCAGACTCGCGGCCAGCGAGTCTGATAAAGGGGAATCAATTTTTTGTGAGCAGTCTGCCCAGCTGTCGGCGACCCGTGCACGCAGTGGTTCGGGTAAAGAGGCCAGCGCTGCGATCAGCGTATTCATCCGGCCGCCGCACGGCTATCCAGCCGATCCAGTAACTGCAGAAGATCATTTAATTCAGGGTAGTTCACCCCCACACGACGAATGTAATCCAGGGTACGGGGAATATCATCAAGATAAGCAGGCTTTTGATCACGATAATTCAGCCGTGCAAAAATACCGCTGGCCTTAAGATGCCGCTGAATGCCTATCAGATCAAACCAGCGGATAAACGTATTCAGGTTCACACTATCCGGCAAAATGCCGGCCGCCTGTGCCTGATTAAAATACTGTTCAACCCAACCATGTACCCGCTCAAGTGGCCAGACGATATAGCAGTCACGCAGCAGGGAAACCAGATCGTAGGTCAGTGCACCGATGACCGCATCCTGAAAATCAAGAACACCGGGATTAGGCTCCGCCAGCATCAGATTACGAGAATGATAATCACGATGCACGATCACCTGCGGCTGGGCCAGTGCCACATCGGCAAGAAAAGCAAACACACTATCGAGATATCCCTGTTCCGCTGCACTCAGTGAGAGGCCGAGGTGGCGTTGCAGATACCAGTCACGAAACAGATTCATCTCGCTCAGCAGCAAGCTGCGATCATAATCAGGCAGTGCTGCAGTCTGTACCACCTCCGCCGAAGCCGATTGCAGGCTGAGCAAAGCCTGCATAGCATCCGCATAGAGGGCATCGGCGGTTTCATTCGTGAGCTCATTTAAATACAGACGTTCACCCAGATCATCCAGCAATAATAAACCCCGCTCCAGATCCTGCGCCCGCAGCTGCGGTACATTTAAACCCAGTGATGAAAATAATGCCGAGACCGCGATAAAGGGTCGACAGTCTTCCTGTTCAGGCGGTGCATCCATGACGATATAGTGCTGGCCATGCGAGCTGACCCGGAAATAACGACGAAAGCTGGCATCGGCTGAAGCCGGTGCCAGGGTGAAATCTTCATCTCTAAGTACTTGTACCAGCCAGTCATGAACCAGGCTTAACCGTGAATCATTTTTTTTATTCATGCCTGCATTATATACCCGTGATATCTCAAAATGCAGGTATCACGGGTATATGGCCTGCGATAGATACTGCAAGCACCGAGTAGGCTATGCAATAATAGTTTCAGTTTTTGAAACGATGCCAAATAAAGAGCGCGATAGTAGAACTATCCCGGTGATGACAATAAAAACCTTTTTTACCCTACAGCCGAATGACTTCCGCACCCTGAGCCTCTCCTGCCTGCTGATATGCCTGAACGTCATTCCAGTAACTATCCTTGCGCAAACCAGCACCGGCTTGACCGCCATCATGCCGGTAAAAGAGTTTCTCTGTGGCCCGCCCGCCCCCTGGCCTCAAGTTCCCGTTTTCAACGGTGCAGCAACGCATGTGCAGGCCGATGAAGCACAAATGGGCAATAACGATGTCACCACCTTTACCGGCAAGGTGATCGTCAACCGAGCAAACATCCAGATAGGAACTGATCAGGCAAAATATTTTCCAGAAACCCATGAAGTCGAAGCCCAGGGTAACGTCCATCTCATCACCCCAGGTTTGCAATTATGGGGCAGTGATGCCCGTTACAATATGGAAAACGAAAATGGCATCCTCAATAATGCCCGCTACCTCACAATTGATGAGAAAAAAGGCGATGCAGAGAATATTGAAATAATTGATCCCGCCCGACTGGCGCTAAACAACGCAAGCTATACGAGTTGTTCTACCGACGACCCCATCTGGCTACTTACCGCCAGTCGCCTCAAACTCGATACCGAGTCCCGTCAAGGTTACGCTACTCACGCCGTCGTACGTTTTAAGGGGGTGCCGTTTTTCTATTTTCCCTACATGCGCTTCCCGATTGGCGATGCCCGTCTTACCGGCCTGTTATTTCCTGAAATCGGCAACTCCCAGCGTCACGGCGCACAGGCGCGAGTTCCCTTTTACTGGAACATTGCCCCAGATCGGGATGCCACCATTACCCCCTGGTATATGGATTTCCGAGGCACGATGTTGATGACCCAATTCCGTTATCTTAATCCCGGCAGTAGCGGGCAACTGGAATTAGATTATCTACCGGATGACAAACTTTACGGTAACAACCGTAGCCGCATCAAATGGAAACATCAGAGTACGGCTATCTCTGGCTGGGCAACCGAAATCGACTACAATAAGGTCAACGATGCGGATCATTTTCGCGACTTTGGCACCACCATCAACAATTCCAATCCCACCCATTTACAGCAAAAAGCTGCGCTCACCTATAATACTTTAAACTGGAATGTCAGAGCACAAGCACAGGCTTATCAAAAACTATCCGGCAGCACACCTTACGAACGCTTGCCCCAGCTGAATTTTAGCAGTCGCCTGCCAGAACGTGAAAATGAATGGCATCCTGGTTTTAATGCGGAAATGGTGAAGTTTTCCCGCAGTGATAACAGTGTGCAGGGCTCGCGTCTAAATATGACACCCTATCTCAGTCTGCCATTGGCCAATGAAGCCATGTATCTCACACCTAAATTAAGCTGGCAGTTCACCGCCTATGATCTGGAAAAAACAACGACAGAGCAGACTCCCAAAGCCTCGCGTGAAATTCCCACTCTCAGTATCAACAGTGGTATATTCTTCGAGCGCAGTTTTAGCCTCGGGCAAAACGCCCTGTTACAAACTCTGGAGCCACAACTCTTTTATGTCTATGCCCCCTACCGTGAGCAGGATGACATTGCCGTGTTCGACAGTGGCCAGGTCAGTTTCAATATCAACGATCCTTTTCGGAAAAACCAGTTTACCGGCGCGGATCGGGTCGAAGACGCTAACCGCCTGACCGCCATGCTCACCACCCGTTTCCTGGATGAAGCCAGTGGCACCGAACGGCTGATGGCGCGCATCGGCCAGCTCTATTATTTCGCCGATCGGCGCGTGACCCTACCCGGCGGCAGTGTCCAGACCAGCCGCCGCTCGCCAATTATCGCCGAGCTAAACAGCCGCCCGTTTAAGAATTTATATATAGTGACTAACGCGAAATGGGATACCCAGGAGAAAGATTACAGTGACGGCAATTTCCGTATCGAATACCAGCCCACCAAACGGCTGAATCTGCGTGTTAATTACCGCTACCAGAAAAAAAACCTGGAAACCAACGAAGGCCTGCTACGCTGGCGCATCACCCCCAACTGGTATATCGGCGGGCGCAAACTCTATGATATTAAATACCACCGCCAACAGGAATCTGAATACAACCTGCGCTATGACAGCTGTTGCTGGGCGCTCAAGCTCAGCGTCCGCCAGCGCTTTTACAAGGTGGGTAAGCCGGATGAAAAGTCCATCTATTTTGAACTGGAACTAAAAGGGCTCTCCAACTTTGGTGCCGGCATGTAACTACGAATATCGAAGCCTCCTGGCAGTTTCACCCGCCCCGTACGCTTGAAATCGCAGTTACCAGTTTTGTAGAGCCGCCTTATCGCTCGCAGATGGCAACCGTAAAGCAATTACACCTAAAGCGATTAAATGCTATCCTTAGCGGCCTGTTTTTATTCAAAATTGAGCCTGCACTGCATGAAAGTCCTGTTTTCCCTGTTCCTTGTTACTACCTTATTGGCAGCCTCTCCTAATCTCTTGGCGGAAAAAGCCCTCGAGCTGGATCATATCATTGCCGTGGTCAATAACGATGTCATAACCCAGAATGAACTCGACAAGCGATTGCAGCTGATCAAACAGCAACTCGGTGCCCGTGCCCAGCTCCCGGATGATGCAGTACTGAGCAAGCAGGTGCTGGAACGCATGATCATGGAAAAGGTACAGCTACAAATTGCCAAGCGTTCCGGTATCCGTCTTGATGATGAAACCATCAACCGGGTGATTGAAAATATTGCCAAAGAAAATAAACTCAACATGGAACAATTCCGTCAGCTACTGGAACGGGATGGCATGGCCTTTGCCGATTTTCGCGCCAATATCAAAAATGAAATGATCATCAACGAACTGCGCAAACGGCAGGTCAATAATAAGGTCTCGGTCAGCGTTCAGGAAGTAGATAACTACCTGGCCAACCAGGCCAATATTCAGCACAACGAAGAAGAATTTTTACTCAGCCACATCCTGGTCGCCACCCCGGAAGCCGCCACCCCGGATCAAATCCGCAAGGCCCGCGAACGTGCCGATGCCCTGCGTGAACGCATCCATAACGGCGAAGATTTTTCCAGTATTGCGATGGGTAACTCCGATGGCCCGCAAGCTTTGAAAGGCGGCGATTTAGGCTGGCGCAATGTCGAACAAATGCCGAGTTTTTTTGCGCAACTGGTCGATAGCATGGAGATCAATGATGTCAGCCTGCCCCTGCGTAGCGCCAGTGGTTTTCATATTATCAAAATGATAAACAAACGCAGCCCGAGCACCTCTCACGAAATCCAGCAAACCCTGGCCCGGCATATCCTGATTAAACCCAATCAGGTGGTCAGCAATGAGGATGCCCGCAGCCATCTGGACACCTTGCGCAAACGAATACTCAATGGTGATGATTTTGACCAGCTCGCACGCGCCCATTCGGCCGACACCGCTTCAGCCGCAGAAGGCGGCAGCCTCGGCTGGAGTAATCCCGGCACCATGGTGCCGCAATTTGAAGAAGAGATGGACAAACTGGAACCCGGCCAGATAAGCCAACCTTTCCGTACCCAATTCGGCTGGCATATTGTTCAGGTCATGTCCCGCCGCCGGCATGACGACAGCGAACAGTTCATTCGCAATCAGGCGCGTCAGGTCATCGGCAAGCGCAAATCCGAAGAAGCCGCGCAAAACTGGATGCGCCGCATGCGCAGTGAATCCTATGTGGAATATCGGTTCAATCAATGAGCACATGAGCATCCAACGCAAAGGCACGAAGGCGCAAAGCACGCAAGGCTTTGCCAGTATATTTACCCCATCTTCCCAGCGGAGAGAGAGCCGGGGAGAGGGACAAAATGGCTGAGCCTGCCCCCATCGCAATTACCCCCGGAGAACCTGCCGGCATCGGCCCGGATCTCATCATCCAACTGGCCCAGCAATCCCTGCCCTGCCCACTGGTCATCATTGCCGATCCCGATTTACTGACTGCTCGTGCAAACCAGCTGGGACTGCCGCTGACGATTCACATATATTCGCAGCAGCCACTCAAGCCATCGACTCCCGGCCAGCTCACGGTACTGCCAGTGACCCTGGCACAAACCTGCGACTGCGGTCAGCTCAACCCGGACAACGCAAATTACGTGCTAGAAACCCTGCGCCGGGCAGTAAGCGGCTGTCAAGCCGGCAAATTTTCTGCTCTGGTCACCGGCCCGGTACATAAGGCCAATATCAACGATGCCGGGATAACCTTTACCGGGCATACTGAATTTCTCGCCGAGCTCACCGAGACCCCGCAGGTGGTGATGATGCTGGCCACCCCCGGCCTGCGCGTGGCTCTGGCCACCACCCATCTGCCACTGAAGCAGATTAGCCCGGCCATTACCCCAACACTGCTGGAAAACGTCATTCGCATCCTGCAACGGGATCTACAGGATCGTTTTGGCCTGCCACAACCACGGATCCTGGTTTGCGGACTCAACCCGCATGCCGGTGAGGGAGGCCATCTTGGCCGCGAAGAAATAGAAACTATCACCCCCGTGCTGGAGAAACTGCAGCAGCAGGGCTTTAATTTAAACGGCCCCCTGCCTGCCGACACCGCCTTCACCCCGCCCCGTCTCGAACAGGCGGATGCGGTGCTCGCCATGTACCATGATCAGGGTCTGCCGGTGCTGAAATACAAAGGCTTTGGTCAGGCTGTAAATATTACTCTTGGCCTGCCCTTCATTCGCACTTCGGTGGATCACGGTACCGCACTGGATCTCGCCGGTAGCGGCCAGTGTCATACGAGCAGCCTGCAAATGGCCATCGACACAGCCCGACAAATGGCGAAACAGGCAAAATCCGGAATTAAATAAATATCCCCGCCGCAAGCATCGTTAATCTTTATACTCTCGGAAACCAGACATCAGATCCTTAAAACTCTTTGGCTTATATTTATTGAAACTATCTTCATCAACAAATACATAATCATACTTAATCTCAGATTGTGCTTTGTTAATATCAACACACCACTCTTGCAACCTTTTCATCTTCAATGGTACATCCAGGTCTTCAAGCCCCTTAGTTTCAATAATAAAAACTGAACTCGAAGAACGCTTAACGATAAACTCTTGCTGTCAAAACAGGAATTTTTATATCAAAATGCTCAATATCCTTAGTCGTGTTCTCATTATCCACTTCAACAATAATCGGTGTTTTGGGTTTAGTGCCTTCGCCCATGGCCTTACGCTCAAGTTCCACGCCTTCAGATTGAATGGATTCAACAAAGTCCATGAAAGCATCCGTACCCACCACGCTGACATATTCTTCCACCTCATTGCCGGGGTACATTTTGCGCAAGCCCCGTCCCAGCGTTTGCTCCGGCAAAATATTGCTTTTGGCTGAATAAGCGCGTAAGCCTACAATCGTAGTCACATTTTTTACATCCCAGCCTTCTTTTAACAT